>Ga0213875_10000252_pt1 | contig 53969 bp, 51 predicted proteins | sample BarmaccomBMRX_R8_FD_160105 | JGI IMG/M metagenome (GOLD analysis project Ga0213875, IMG submission 160105) | Root-associated microbial communities from Barbacenia macrantha in rupestrian grasslands, the National Park of Serra do Cipo, Brazil - RX_R8 | ecosystem: Host-associated > Plants > Roots...
TGCTGTCCGCACGCGTCGGACTGCTGCTGTACTTACGACAGGAAGGGAGAGGAATCGGACTGTACAACAAGATCGACGCTTATCGTCTGCAGGACGCCGGAATGGACACGTTCCAAGCCAACAGGGCACTGAATTTCGACGATGACCACCGTGACTATCGGGTTGCCGCCCAGATGCTGTGCGCTTTCGGCATTCGCGAGATCGACCTGCTGACCAACAAGCCAGCCAAGGCGGCGCAGCTCACCGCGTGCGGAATCACCGTGCGGAGGCGGTTGCCCACCGGGGTGCACGTGACCGAGGCCAATCGCCGCTACCTGCAAGCCAAGGTCGATCGCGCGAGCCACATCATCGACATCACGGGGACGCGCGCCGCACAGACTGGGGTGCCGGAGTGACGAATGCGCCGTCGGAGTTCCCGGCCGGACTGGACGTCCCGTGACGGCATACCCCGGTGCCAGATTCCCCCTGCCCCGGTCGTAATGTAGTTGGCTGTGCCTTGTTCGAGCGCGACGCTGGTCGTCTGGACCACCGCATGGCTGCACGGCGCGGCCGCGTCCGACGACGTTCTCGACGCCATGCAGGTGTGGGCAGAGCTGCACGAGGTGGCCGCGGCCGACGATGACATCGCCACACGGCTCGATCTCCCCGGCCCCGGCCAACCACCCGCCGCTCTGGCGTCATTGCTCGCGACGCTACGCAAAAAGCAGGCCGACGACGGCCGGCTGATCCTTCCCGTGCCGGGAGACGTCCGCGGGCTCGGCGGCAACGGTCCGCTGGCCACCGCCGCCGTGCGGGCCGGGGAGGCCATCGTGCTTCCCACGGCCGGAATGGGCATCGTCCCCCAGACCGTCGCCGACCAGGTGGTCCGCTGGACCGTGTTCGAACTGCCCTGGATGGTCTGGCCCGAGCACATGCCGATCGGCGAAGCCGAGCACGAGCTGGCCGGTGCGATGCGGCAGGCGGCCACTCGGCTCATCGACCTCGACGTGACCAGGCAACGAACCGGTGTCCGCGAGGAGATCGAGGCGGTTGTCACCGCCCAACCGGCGCCGCCGTGGCCGACCGGAATGCCCCCGAGGTCGCTGCGGGTACTGCAGCGAGCCACTGAGGTCGCCGCGATCCTGCGGATAGCCTCACTGGACGCGCCCGGCGCGGCGGTGTCCGCCTCGGCGATCCGGGCACGGGCCGAGGCGTTGCGGCCGCTCTCCGAGGCCGTCCGCAACGCCAGGTACGCCGCGATCGACGAGGCCGTCAGGGTGCTGTCCACATCGAGGACAGCGCTGAGCGACAGCGGTTTGGACAGCGAGGCCTGACGCCCGGAGCCCTTACCGGCCAGGGCGCCGCGGCGGCTCGCAACAGGAAGGCGCGCAGAACTGCCCATTCGTCGTGCACCCGCCCGCCGGCACGGACGACAGGCGCCGCTGCGGCGCGTCGTCGACGTGCTCCCGCACCAGTTCGACCACCAGCTCGGCGAACCGCGGATCCTCCCCGGGTGTCGCGGCTCTGGCGAACGCCATGCCGAGTTCGGCGGCACGGGCCCGCGCCTCGGTGTCCAGGTCCCACACCACCTCGAGATGGTCGCTGACGAATCCCACCGGGCACACCACCACCGCCCCGACCCCGTCGGCGTGCAGGGTGTCCAGGTGATCGACGATGTCCGGGGCCAGCCACGGCACCTGCGGCGGACCTGAGCGGGACTGCCACACCACGTCGAACTCGGCGTGCCCGCTGGCTTTCGCGGCCAGCCTGGCCGCCTCGGCGACCTGCCGGGAGTAACGGTGCCCGCCCTGCTCCGCGACTCCCGCGGCGGCGTCGAAGGACATCGGGATCGAGTGCGCGGTGAACACCAGTCGGAAATCCCGCCGGAACCGCTCGGGCAGCTCCTGCCGTGCGGCCGACACCGCGTCGGCCACGGCGTCCACGAACAGCGGATGGTCGAAGAACTGGCGGAGTTTCACCAGTTCCGGGGCACGCTCGCCAACCGCCTTCCTGGCACGGACGATGTCCTCGTCGTACTGGCGGCAGGCCGAGTAGCCACCGTAGGCGCTGGTGGCGAAGACAAGAGCGCGTCTCACTCCGTTCTCGGCCATCTCGCCCACGGTGTCCTCGACCATGGGATGCCAGTTACGGTTGCCGAAGTACACCGGAAGGTCGAGCCCGTGCTTGGACAGCGCCGCGCGGACGGCCTCGATCAGGTCCCGGTTGAGCCGATTGATCGGTGACACACCGCCAAAGTGCCGGTAGTGCTCGGCGACCTCGGCCAACCGCTCGGGCGGCACACCCCGTCCCCGCGTCACGTTCTCCAGGAACGGCAGAACGTCGTCCTGGCCCTCGGGACCGCCGAAGGACAACACGAGCAGCGCGTCGACACTCACTGGATCATTTTCGCACTCCGGCTCGCACCGCGACGGTGCCCCTCGCGCGCGGCCGGCTACATGCCCAGCGCGTGCAGGCCGCCGTCGACCCAGACCATCGATCCCGTCGTCGCGGGAAACCAGTCCGACAGCAGCGCACACGCTGCCTTGGCCACGGGCTCCGGGTCGCCGGGATCCCAGCCCAGCGGCGCCCGCTCGGCCCAGTTCTTGTCCAGTTCGACGAATCCGGGGATCGACTTGGCGGCCATCGTGCGCACCGGCCCGGCGGCAACGAGGTTCACCCTGATCTTCCTCGGGCCGAGGTCGCGGGCGAGGTATCGAGCCACCGACTCGAGCGCGGCCTTGGACACTCCCATCCAGTTGTAGGCAGGCCAGGCGAATCGTGCGTCGAAGTCCATGCCCACGATCGAGCCACCAGCGCCCATCAGCGGAAGCAGCGCGGTGGTCAGCGACTTGAGCGAGAACGCCGAGACCTCGACGGCGGTGGCGACATCCGGCCACGGCGCGTCGAGAAAGTCGGCCCCGAGGGTGGACGGCGGGCCGAAGGCGATGGAGTGCAGCACACCGTCGACGCCGCTGAGGTGCTGGCGGACGCGGTCGGCGAGAGTGTCGAGGTGTTCGGCGTTCTGTACGTCCAGCTCGATCACTGGCGCGGCCTTGGGCAGCCGCTTGGCGATCCGCTCGACAAGGCTGAGCCGGCCGAAACCGGTGAGCACCACATCGGCACCCTGCTCCTGGGCGACCTTGGCCACATGAAAGGCGATCGACGCGTCGGTGATCACACCGGTGATCAGCAGGCGCTTGCCGTGGAGCAATCCGGTCACGGTGCGGTCCTTTCTTGGTGGAGAGTGAGAATGTCCGTCAGTGGCCCATGCCCAGGCCGCCGTCGACCGGCAGCACGGCTCCGTTGACGTAGGCGGCACCGTCGGAGGCGAGGAACACCACGGCCGCGGCGACCTCCCCGGGTTCGGCGTAGCGGCCGGCCGGGATCTGCGCCAGCGCGGCCTCGCGGACGTCCTCGGGGAGCGCGTCGGTCATGTCGGTAGGCACGAAACCGGGAGCGACCACGTTGGCCGTGATGTTGCGCGACCCCAGTTCGCGGGTGACGGAGCGGGCCATGCCGATCAGGCCCGCCTTGCTCGCCGCGTAGTTGACCTGCCCCGCGGCACCAGCCATGCCGACGACCGAGGAAATGTAGATGATCCGCCCCCAGCGGCTGCGCAGCATGTTCCTGGTGGCCCGCTTGGTGACCCGGTAGGCGCCGGCCAGATTGGCGTCGACCACCCGGGTGAACTGGTCCTCGCTCATCCGCATCAACAGGGTGTCCTCGGTGACACCGGCGTTGGACACCAGCACCTGCACCGCCCCCTGCTGTGCCTCGACCTCGGCGAAGGCGGCGTCGACCTGCGCGGCGTCGGTGACGTCGCAGCGCACGCCGAACAGACCGTCCGGCACACCGGAGCCCCGGTGGGTCACCGCGACCTTGTCCCCTTCGGCAAGGAACGCCCGTGCAATGGCAAGACCGATACCGCGGTTTCCTCCGGTGACGAGAACGGACCGTGCCACTGCTGCTCCTTGTTCGGCTGACGTCCCCCGGGGGCAGGTTATCTGCCGGCTGCCGGCACGCGCGCATCGGCATGTCGACATCGGACGATCGGAACTGGCGGAGTCCGCGCCACGACATGGCGCTGCTGCCCGCTTACGGCAGGCGTTGGGTGACCAGCACGCCGGCACAGGCCGCCGCGAGGATGGTCAGTGCCCCCAGGACGAGCCAGGGCTGGCTGGCGTCGGCCTGCTTGGTCTCGTACCCGATCTGCTCGCTGAGCGTGTCGTAGACACGACGCAGCTGGTCGACGTCCTCGGCCCGATAGAAGTCCCCGCCCGACAGCGCGGCGATCTCCCGCATCGACTGGTCGTCCACCGGCACCGGGGCCCGCTTGCCGTCCTGGTCGATGGTGCCTGCGGCAGTGCCGAACGCGATCGCCGACACCGGAATCTGCGCGGCCTTGGCTGCCTTCGCCTGCGTGTACGCGCCGCGATCGGCGTTGAAGTCCGCCGGCGTCGTCTGCTTGCCGTCACTCATCAGCACGATCCTCGCCGGAGGGGGCCCGTCCGCACCGCTGACCAGCTTGCCGAAGGACTGCACCGCCTGCACCGCCGCGGCGATGGCGTCTCCGGTGGCCGTCCCCTCGGCCGTCCTCAGATCGTCGACCCCCTGCTTGACCTGAGTCCGATCCGTTGTGGGCGACACGAGCACGGTGGCAGAGCCGGCAAAGGCCACCAGCCCGAGGTTGACCCCGGGGGTCAGCGTGTCCGCGAAGGACTTGGCCGCCTTCCGCGCCGCCGCCAGCCGGTTGGGCGGCACGTCGGTGGCGGCCATCGACTCCGACACGTCGACGACGAGCATCACCGTCGCCCGGTTGCGCGGCACCTTCTGCTCCGCGGTCGGCCCGGCCAACGACACGGTCACCAAGACCAGCCCGACCGCGAGCAGCGCCGGCGGCACATGCCGCCACCGACCTGGCCGGCGCGGGGCCACCCGTGTCAACAGGTCCGCACTGGTGAAACGTGCGGTGTCCCGCCGTCGCCGCAGCAGCATCCACGCGTAGCCGACCGCGAGCCCGGCGACACCGATCAGCAGCAGGAACCACAGCGGGTCGGTGAATCCACCCAGGCTCAACGGCGAGTTCACGGCACAGTTCCCCCTGACCAGCGGCGTTTGCGTGCCACGACGAATCGGACAACGTCGGCGATCCAGTCCGAATCCGTGCGTAGCACCAGATGCGCGCAGTTGGCCTGACGCAATCCGACCGCCACCGCCGCCCGGTGCTGTGCCGCCGCGGCGGCGAACTCCCTGCGCAGCAGGGGCGAGGTGCGCACCTCGCGCTGTCTACCGGTCTCCGGGTCGGCGAGCACGACGAGACCGACGTCGGGAAGGTCGACGTCGCGGGGGTCGAGCACCTCGACGGCGACGAGGTCGTGCCGTGCCGACAGTCCGCGCAGCGGCCGCTGCCAGTCGAGGTCGCCGAGGAAATCGGAGATCACCACCGCGAGACCACGGCGGCGTGGGGGCCTGCGCAGCTGTTCGAGGAGCGCGGTCAGGTCGCCGCGTACCCCTTCCGGCGCCCTCGGCGTCGTGGCCACCCTGCGCACCAACCCGCGCGCGTGCGCGAGGCCGCCCCGTGCCGGCACGCGCACGGTCTTCTCACCGGTGGACAGCACGGCCCCGACCCGGTTGCCGCCACCGCCGGACAGATGCGTGAACGCCGCGACGGCGGCCACGGCCAGGTCCCGCTTCTCGCAGACGGCGGTGCCGAAGTCGAGGCTGGCCGACAGGTCAACGGCCAGCCAGGTCTCCAGTTCGCGGTCGGCTACGGTCTCCCTGATGTGCGGCTCGGTGGTTCGCGCGGTCACCGCCCAGTCCATCCTGCGCACATCGTCGCCGGGCTGGTAGGGCCGGGCCTCACCGGGCTCCGTGCCCGGCCCTGGCACCAGCCCCAGGTGATTGCCCTGCAGCAGGCCGTCGAGCCGACGGCGGACGTCCAGTTCAAGCGTGCGCAGCGCGGGCTCCAGCCGGTCCTGCCGCAGCACCGGCGGAGCCCAGCGCGGTCGCACCGACGTCATGGCCTGCCCGTCACGCCAGCGGGTGCGGGAGACGGTGGCGGCACGGGTGCCGCCGGGGGCGCGCCCTGCGGCCGGGCGGAGACCTGGGGCAGCGGCACGGTCTGCAGCACACGGGCGATGATGTGGTCCAGCGGCACGCTGTCGGCGAGCGCGTCGTAGGAGAGCACGAGGCGGTGCCGCAGCACGTCGGGAATCACGTCGATGACGTCTTGGGGCAGCACGTAGTCCCGGCCGCGGATCAGGGCAAGCGCCCTCGCCGCGGCGACGATCCCCAGACTGGCCCGGGGTGAGGCGCCATAGGCCACCCATCCGGCGACATCGGCGAGCCCGTGGTCGGCGGGCGACCGGGTGGCGAGCACGAGGCGCACCACGTAGTCGACCAGAGCGTGGTGCACGAACACCCGGGACGCCACGCCCTGCAGGCGCACCAGTTCGTCCGGTCCGAGCACCTGGTGCGGCACCGGCGGGGTGACGCCCATCCGATAGACGATCTCCCGCTCCTCCTCCACCGTCGGGTACTCCACCACGATCTTGAAGAGGAACCGGTCGCGCTGGGCCTCCGGCAGCGGGTACACGCCCTCGTTCTCGATCGGGTTCTGGGTGGCGAGCACCAGGAAGGGGTCGGGCATCGGGAAGGTCTTGCCGCCGATGGACACGTGCCGCTCGGCCATCACCTCGAGCATGGCCGACTGCACCTTGGCTGGTGCGCGGTTGATCTCATCGGCGAGCACGAAGTTGGCCACCACAGGGCCGAGTTCGACGTCGAAACTCGCGCTGGCCTGCCGGTAGATCCTGGTGCCGAGGATGTCGGACGGCACGAGGTCCGGTGTGAACTGCACCCGGCTGAACGATCCGCCGACGACCTTGGCGAACGTCTCCACCGCGAGCGTCTTGGCCACTCCCGGCACGCCCTCCAACAGCAGGTGTCCCTTGGCCAGCAGGCCGACCAGCATGCGTTCCACCAGGCGGTCCTGTCCGACGATCACCCGCTTGACCTCGAACACGGTGCGCTCGAGCAGCTGCCCGTCGTGCGCCGGGGTGTTGGGCGGCGTGGCTGTCCGCACCCCCTCGGCAGGCCCGGTGCGCGTCTCGGTCACTGGTGAGCCTCCTACGGAAAGCGTCGACAACGGTACGGCCTCATCGTAGGTAACCCGAATGTCGGTGTGGGTGCGGTGAAGCCGTGACGGCGGCGGACGTCGCCGTCACGCGTGCGGCGAGCCGAGTAGACGCGCCAGGTCCTCCGGGGTGTCGACGTCGTCGGCCTCCCCAGGCTCGGCTGGCACCCCGACCAGCCGAAGCCCGCCGAGCACCGCCCGCAGCGCCGCACCGGCCGGGCGAGTCGGCAGCCGGGCACGCAGCGTCTCCGTCCGCCACACCCCGACCAGCCACTGCGGCCGGTTCCCGGCGTCGACGAGGACGGCACCGTCGGCATCGGCCTCCTGGTGCAGCGCCCGCCGCAGACGTCCCACCGTGCCGTCGCCGACGCCGACGAGGTCGGCGGCCAGCAGCACCACTTCGGACGCCTCGCCAACACTCGACAGACCGGCGGCCAGCGCCGCGACCGGGCCACCGCCGGGTGGATCCTCTCTCGTCCAGCGCACCGGACGCGACACTGTCGTCTCGGGTCCGACCACGATGATCCGGTCGGCGCCGGCCACGGCACGCACCGCCCGGTCCAGCAGCGTCACGCCGCCGACGACCAGCGCCGGCTTGTCCACCCCACCCAGTCGCCGGGCCGTGCCGCCGGCCAGCACCACGGCTGCCCAGTCATGAGGTCCCACCCCACTAGCATGACGGCCGGCACGGAGAAGGACATCCGGGATCGGAGCGACCAATGCGGATCGTGGTGGCCGGATCGAGCGGATTCATCGGCACCGCGCTCGTCGCCTCGCTGCGCGCGGACGGGCACGACGTAGTGCGGCTCGTCCGCCGCCCTTCCGCGGGCCCCGACGAGGTGACCTGGTCGCCGGTGGAGGGCTCACTGGACCCGCGCGCGCTGGCTGGTGCGCACGTCGTGATCAACCTGGCGGGCGCCGGCGTCGGAGCCCGCCGGTGGCGCGCCGCGTACCGCAGGGAGATCCAGCGCAGCCGGGTCGCCACGACGGCGACCCTGTCCAGCGCGCTCGCCGCCGCGGCGGGCGACGGTGCCGATCGAACGGTTCTGCTGAACGCCTCCGCGATCGGCTTCTACGGTGACCGCGGTGCCGAGCTGCTCGACGAGCGCTCCACGGCCGGCCCCGGTTTCCTCGCGGAGGTGTGCCGGGCGTGGGAGCGCTCGACCTGTGTAGCCGAGGACTGCGGCGTCCGCGTGTGCCACCTGCGCATCGGGCACGTCCTCGGTCCGGGCGGTGGTCTTCTCGCCCGGCTGCGGCCGTTGTTCCGCGCCGGCCTCGGCGGCACACTCGGCACCGGCCGACAGCACATGTCCTGGCTCTCCCTCGCCGACACGGTCCGCGCTGTCCGGTTCCTGATCGAGCGCGACGACATCGCCGGGCCGGTGAACCTGACCGCACCGCAATCGCCGACCAACGCCGAGTTCACCCGCGCGTTCGGGCGGGCGGTCCGCCGACCCGCCGTGCTCGCGGTGCCCCGGTTCGCCCTGCGGATCGCGCTGGGCGAACTCGCCGGCGAGGTCCTTTCCAGCGCACGGGTGCGACCTTCGGTGTTGCTGGCCGCCGGATTCCGGTATGAGCATGCCGACGTGTCCGACGCATTGCGGTGGGCACTGAAGCGCTGATGTGGGCCGTTGCGAACTCCCGCGCTACAACGGCGTCCGCTGGTGGTACGCGGCCTGGCGCGGATGGCGTGCCACCGCGTAGTTTTCCGCGCATGAAGCCGCGCTGGGCCATTGCGCTCGCCGCCGTCCTGTCCTTGGCCGGTCTCGCCGTCCTCGCGCCCATGGCGTCCGCCTCGGTGGCCGAACCGGTCGTGCGGTGCACGTTTACCCCGACGCCGGACAATCCGGCGGCCCGTCCGGTGCTGCGCCCGCCGCGGTTCGCACCGACGGTCGGCAGTGTCGACGTCACGTTCCGGTTCAACTACGGTCCGGTCACCGTGCGGCTCAACCGCGCGGGAGCCGCGCCCTGCGCCGTGCACAACATGGCGAGTCTGGTGCTGCAACACTTCTATGACCGGAGCCAGTGCTGGCGGCTGACCAACAGCACGCGACTTGGCGTGTTGCAGTGCGGAGACCTCACAGAGGTCGAGAAGGGCGGCCCCGGCTACCGCTTTCCCGACGAGGTCACCGGGACCGAGACGTACGACCGCGGCACCGTCGCCATGGGCAATCAGGGTCCCGGCACCAACGGCAGCGAGTTCTTCATCGTCCACTCGTTCGCGCACATCCCGGCGAACTACTCGGTGCTGGGCCGGGTGGTACGCGGAATGAACGTCCTGGACCGGATCGTCGCGGCGGGGATCACCCCGAGCGACCACGGGCCCTTCGACGGGCCGCCCGCACGACCGGTGGTGATCGTCCGCGCCGGTTTCGGCGGCTGACCCGTCTGTCGGGCCGGCTCCTGTACGTTCCGGACGCCCGCTGGGCGCCTTCGTCGAGGCGCCCCGGTCAGGTGCTCGGCACCGCCACCGGCCTGGCCAGCACCTGGTCCAGGGTGTCGGCGAGAAACCGCGCCGGGTCCGGGACCGATGCCGTGACCCGCATCGCGACGATCGCGTCCGGTCGCACGAGCAGGGCCCCGTCGTCGGACAGCCACGGCGCGGAGACCCGGTGCACCGGTAGGCCGACGTCCGCCGCGGCGGCGCGCCACCGGTCACCGGTGGCGCCCATCAGCAGGGTCCACCGGGACGCGACCAGGTCGAGCGTGGACACCCCGTCGACCCACGCGTGGGGCACCCGTGCACCCGGTGACCCGTCCAGCGCCACCGCCAGGTCCACCGTGGACGGGAGTTCCGGCCGCGGGTCGACGACGGCGGCCGAGTCGTACCGCTGGCCGAGGTGCACGACCGGCGCCGACCACACCCCCGCCGCCGCCCTGGCGGCGTCGGCCTCAAGTCCATGCCCCCAGTGCAGCGCCGGGTCGGCGAGCCTACGCATCGCCTGGTCCACCGTCGCCGCGGCGACCGGCTCGCGCTCCTGCGCGTAGGTGTCGAGCAGCCCGGCGCCCGCCTCGCCCTTGTGCACGGCGGCCAGCTTCCACGCCAGGTTGTGCGCGTCGGCGACCCCGGTGTTGAGGCCGAACGCGCCCAGCGGCGACACGGTGTGCGCGGCGTCACCGACGAGGAACACGCGGCCGACGGCGAAGCGGTCGGCCAGAACGCTCCGGGGCCGCCACGGGAGCACGCTGCGCACCTCGACGTCGAGGTCAGGATCACCGACCGCCGCCCGGACGACCGCGGCACAGCGCTCGTGCGTGAAGTCCTCAGGGCGCTCGCCCCCGTCGACGTCGCAAGCGACGTGGAAGACCCAGCTCGTCGCGCCGTCCACGGTCGCCAGCAGGCCGGGCGCCTCCGGCGTCGTGATCGTGCAGGTGGCGAACACCATGCCCCGCAGGTGGGGGCGGAGGTCGGCGCGGAACAGGATGTTGATCATCGACTTGCCCAGGTCGCCCGCTCCGGAGGTGCCCACGCCGAGCGCGGTCCGCACCGCGCTGTGCGTGCCGTCCGCGGCCACCACGCGCGCGCAGCGCAACGAGTAGCGGCCGTCGGGTCCCTCCAGCTCGACGTCGACCCCGTCGGCGTCCTGCGCGATGCCGACCAGGCGGGTCGACCAGCGCAGATCCGCTCCGCGGCGCGCCAGGTCGGCCGCCACCACGGCGTCGAGGCGGTCCTGCGCGCAGACGCCGCGCAGCCTGAACGGTGTCGTGTCCAGTTCAGCGATGGACGGGGTCGGCATGGGCACGGTCACGACGTCGCCCGCGCCCATCTCGACGACGGTCCGCGCCACCGCCTTGCCTGCGGCGCCCCGGAGGTCGACCGCGGCGGCGTCCACGGCGGTGTCGAGCCCGAGCTCGCGGAGGACCTCGACGGTCCGCGGCCCGATGCCGGTGGCGCGCGGGTGGACCGACGGCCCGGACCGGCGTTCGACGAGCACCGCGGGGACATCGTGGTGGGCGAGCAGCGCCGCGGCGAGCAGGCCGACGCTGCCGCCTCCGATCACGAGCACCGGCACTTCTGGATACGCTGTTTCTGTCATGGCTACAACGTATCCAGAAGTTAGGATGTCGGTCAACGAGGAAAGGAACCACCCCATGACCGAACCCGCTCTTTCATCGGTGTGGACCAGGCCTCGCCCCGAACCGCGTCGACGCGCGCCAGGGGTGGACCAGTACGTGGCCGCCGCGCTGGCCATCGCCGACGCGGAGGGCTTGGCCGCGGTATCGATGCGCCGGGTCGCGGGCGACCTCGGTTCCGGGACGGCCACCCTCTACCGCTACATCACCAACCGCGACGAACTGGTGGACCTGATGGTCGACGCGGCGCAAGGCGAGGACCCGATCCCCGAGCCCACGCAGGACTGGCGCGCCGACCTGGCCGCGGTCGCGCACGCGCTGCGCGCAACCCTGCTGCGGCACCCGTGGCTGGCAGGAGAACTGGCGGGCAGGCCCTCGCTCGGCCCCAACTCGTTGCGGCGGTCTGAATCCGCGCTGCGTGCCGCCGTCGCGCTCACGCCCGACATCACCCTAGCCTCGCAGGCGCTCGGTGCCGTGCACGCGTACGTGCTGGGCTCGGTGGCTACCCAGCAGGCCGCTCGGCGCGCCGAGCGGCGCAGCGGCCTGACCGAGGAGCAGTGGCAGCGCAGCGTGGGCCCCTACATCAGCGAGGTCATCGCCGCGGGCAAGCACCCGATGCTCGCCCGCCGCGTCCTCGAAGCCGAGGAACCCGACCCCAACGCCGAGTTCGCGTTCGGCCTGGACTGCATGCTCGACGGTCTCGCGGCCCGATTGGGTCGCTGAGCGCGGAAACTACAGCTTCGACGCCGCTCAGACGACCCTAGTGGCGTACGGCATGATCTCGCCCCACCGCACCGGCACCACGCGCACCACCGATCCCGAGTACGGCGCCTCGATCATCCGGCCGTCGCCGATGTACATGGTCACGTGGTGGATGTTGCTCGGGGTGCCGTAGAACAGCATGTCGCCGGGCTGTATCTGGGACAGCGGAACATGCTGTCCCGCGTAGTACTGGTAACCGCTGTAGTGCGGAAGGGACACGCCGACGCCGGCGAAGGCATAGACCATCAGTCCGGAGCAGTCGAATCCGATCTTGTTGTAGTCGCCGTAGAAGTCGGCGTCACCGCCATCGTCGGAAATGCCGCGGCTCGGTCCATACGCGGTGCCACCGCCCCAGGCGTAGGCGACACCGAGTTGCGCCATCGCCCTGGCTACCGCGATCGCCGCTCGCGCGGCACCGGCAGACGGCACGGCCGGGCGCTGCGGTGGCGCCGCCACGGCCTGCTGCTGTGCCGCGGCCTCCGCGGCGGCATCATCCCGTGCCTTCTGCGCCGCCCAGTCCTGGTAGCGCTGGCGCTGCGTCTGCAGATCATTGACCTTGTCCTGCGCGGCGCTGAGTTGGCTTTCGACGTCGGTCTTGCTGGTGCTCAGCTGCTCGACCTGCTTGGCCTCCTCCCGCCGTGCCGCCGCCGCGGCGGCCATTGCCGCGTCAACCTTCGCCTTAGCGGCGTCGGCCTCCTGCTGCTTCTGTGTCGCCGTCGCCAACGCCTTGCGGCTGACCGATTCCTGGTTGGCCTTGTCCACGTTCGCGCGCTGGAGGTCGGCAAGGGTGCTCAGTTCGGAACCGCTGATCGCGTCGAGAAGCTGCACTCTCGCGAGCAGGTTCTCCGGGCTGGAGGCGTCCACCAGCGCCGACACCGATCCCACGGTGCTGCCCTGCTGGTAGCTGGCCGCGGCGAACTCGTCGAGCCGGCGACGCGCGGCGTCCACCGCACCACCGGCGGCCTGCGCGTCGGCCTTGGCCGCGTCCGCGTCGGCCCTTGCCCGGTCGGCCGCGTCCCTCGCCGTCTGCAGGTCGACGAGGGCCTTGTTGGCCTCCTCCATCTTCTGTTCGACCTGATCGCGTAGCTGCGCCAGCTTCACCTCGGCCGCCGACAGCTGGTTGGCCAGGTCGCCGACCTCGGCCGCCTTGGCCGCGACGTCGGCCCGACTCGAGCCGAGGTCGGAGTCTGAGGGGTTACTCGGGGGCGGCGTGGCCCAGCCCGTGCCGATCACCGTGAGCGTCAAGGTCGTCGCAATCCCGCCAGCGATCAGGCATCGCGTCACACGTGCTCGCACCGCCACCCCACCTCCCGCTTCCCAAGGGAAGCCCGGATAGGCCACTCAGCGCAGATATGACAGGGCCAAATGGACCAATTTGGCCCTGCGAGACAACTGTGTCACTTGTGCTCAGGAATCGCCACACGGCACGACAGAAACTCAAGTCCCATCAGCCACACGTGTCACAAGCCATAACTAACGGTAGTTAGACCGTGACAGAAGGTAGACCGGCTAGTTGACTCCCCGTTCCGCGTCGACCCAGTACGGCTGACGGAGTTTGTACTTCTGGATCTTGCCGGTAGCCGTGCGAGGAATCGCCGTCCGGAACTCCACCGAGGTCGGCGCCTTGTAGCCGGCCAGACGCTCCTTGCAGTAGGTGATCAGCTCGGACTCGGTGGCGGCCATGCCCGCACAGAGCACCACCAGCGCCTTGACGGTCTCACCCCACTTGTCGTCGGGCACACCGATCACGGCGACCTCGGCAACGGCCGGGTGACTGAACAGGCAGTCCTCCACCTCGATGGAGGACACGTTCTCACCGCCGGTGATGATCACGTCCTTCTTGCGGTCGGAGATCACGAGGTATCCCTCGTCGTCGATGCTGCCGCCGTCGCCGGTGTGGAACCACCCGCCGGCGAGTGCCTCGGCACTGGCCTCCTCGTTGTTCCAGTAGCCCTCGAGCACGACGTTGGACCGGGCGAGCACCTCACCAGAGGGGGCGATACGCAGTCGTGCCCCCAGTGTGGGTCCGCCTGCCCGCGACAGCCTGCGGGCCCGTTCCTCCGCCGGAAGAGCCAGATCCTCGGGTCGCGCGCGGTTGAACGTCAGCAGCGGGGAGGTCTCGGTCAGCCCGTAGATCTGTTGGAACTCCCATCCCAGCTCCTCCTGCATCCTGGCGATCGTCCTCGTCGGCGGCGGCGCACCGGCGCACACGACACGAACCCGGTCCCGACCGGGTATCTCGCCGGACCACGTCTCGGCGGCGGCGAGTACGGCGTTCCACACCGCGGGCGCCCCGCACATGAGCGTCACGCCGTGCTCGTCGACCCTGCGCAGGATCTCCGCGCCGTCCACCTTGCGCAGGACGACATGCTTGGCGCCGAGGCCGACGAGCCCGTACGGCATGCCCCATCCATTGCAGTGGAACATCGGCAGCGTGTGCAGGTAGGCATCCTGTTCCCAGGCGCGGACGTGCATGGCGAACGTGACGGCGTTGACCCACAGGTTGCGGTGGGTCAACTGCACCCCCTTGGGGCGCGCGGTGGTTCCGGAGGTGTAGTTGATCGTCGCCGTGGCGTCCTCCTCCGGCTCCGACCACGGCCTCGGCTCCGTGTCCAACCGCAGCAGTTCGGTCTCGGTCTGGTCGCCGAGCACGAACCGGTGCGGGGCGCGGACACCGTCGAGCGGCTCCTCCAGCTCGGGATCGACAAGCAGCACCGTCGCGCCGCAGTGCTCCACGATGTAGGCGACCTCCTCGGAGCGCAGCCGGAAGTTGACCGGAACGCAGATCCGGCCGGTCGCCGGCACCGCGTGCAGCAACTCCATCAGCCGGGCGGAGTTGTGGCTGACCACCGCCACCCGCTCGCCCTCGCCGACTCCCAGCGCGTCGAGTCCGGCCTGCCATGCCCGGACTCGGCGGCCGAACTCGCGGTAGGTGGTGTCTGGCACCGGGTCGGCCGGCTGGGCCGACTCGTCGACCACCGCGATGGCATCAGGGAAGACCGTTTCCGCGCGGTCGAGGAAGTCGGCCACGGTGAGGGGAACCCGCATGAGACGCACCCTAGCGGCGACAACCCGGTCACGGGATAGCCCGGCGTGCCCGGCCCCGCCCGTTCCCCAGCGATCCGCGTGGCATCCGCCACGCTGGCGGCACCGTTGTAGGACATCAGCGCGCAGTTCATGCATTCGCTGCGAATATCGGGTGACAAACCCGCAGCCGCCGATTCCGTCCACGCTACGTTCTTGCGCAGGGGAGGGCAGTCGACGGCGGACGCCGCTGGGGGCGAGGCCGACGCGCGGGTCACTTGGTGACGGGGAAGCGGTGACCCGCGCGTCCACCACCACTCACAACCGCTGTGTGCCAACACAAGGCAGCACCACTCCCGTGGCCGACCGGTGTGTGCTGTGGCACAATGCCCGCCACAGTGGGCAAAGTCTTCGCATCGCAACCACAGCTGCCCCTGTGCCGATAGATCGCGCCGGCGACTCCCGGGCAACCTGTCGCCAACGCGCATCGAGAGGACAACTTCATGGCAGAACAACGCCGTTCGCCGCACACTCCGGACACTGAACCCGAAGAGCCGGCCGCACCGCCCGACGGCTTGGCGCGACGCAGGTTCCTCGGCTACCTGGTGGCCGCACCGACACTGGCGGTCGCCGTGCAGTGGGGCGCGGAGGCGCTGGACCCCCAGCCCGCCGCGGCGTCCATTCCCTCCCTGCCGCTGCCCGAAGACATCTTCGACCTCGGTGATATGCAGACCCTTGCCGCGGCACCGACCTCGGGCCTGATCTGGGTGCAGGTGAACTCCGACGGCACCGCCTCGTTCGCGGTGCCAAGGGCCGAAGTCGGCCAGGGCATGACGACGGCGGTCGCGATGATGATCGCCGAAGAACTGGACCTGCCACTGGACAAGGTCGCCGTCACGCTCGCCGATGCCCGGCCCGAGCTGATGATGAACCAGTTCACCGGCGGATCGAACTCGATGCGCAGCTTGTTCGTGCCGGTCCGCACCGCCGCCGCGATCGCACGGCAGCGCCTGGTGTCGACGGCCGCGGCGCGGTGGAACGTGCCGGCGTCGGAGTTGAGCACGAAGGCCGGAGTTCTCCGGCACGGCAGCGGCAGGAGCGCGACGTATGCCTCGCTGGCCACCGCCGCCGCCAGCACGCGAACCGTCCAGGTCTCGGTCCAGCTCAAGTCTCCCTCGCAGTTCACCGTGCTGGGCACCCCGACGAACCGGGTCGACGCACACGACATCGTGACCGGCCGCAAGACGTTCGCGATGGACATGCAAGTCCCCAACGCGTTGCCCACGATGGTGCGCAGGCCACCGACGATCAACGGCACGGTGCGGTCGGTGCACAACGCCGATGCCGTCAGGGCCATGCCCGGCATCACCGACGTCGCGGTGATCACGCACGGCGTCGCGGTCCGCGGCAGAACCTTCGGCCAGTGCATCGACGCGGTGCGCGCCCTCGAGGTGACCTGGGGCCCGGGAACCGTGGACGGCGAGTCCGACGACACGGTGCTCGCCAAGGTCAAGGCGGCGCAGCTGCCGCTCGCCGTGCCGCCGCTGCTCACCGAGCATGTCGACGCCGAGTTCACCTTCGCCTTCGCCAGCAACAGCCCGCTGGAACCGGACAACGCGATCGCCGACGTCCGACCCGACCGTGCCGAGATTTGGTCGAGCCTGAAAGTGCCGATCACCGCCCAACAGGACATCGCGGCCATGCTGGGACTGCCGGTGAGCGCCGTGAAGGTGCACGTGGCCCAGGGCGGCGGCTCGTTCGGACGGCACCTGTTCCACGACGTTGCCGCCGAGGCGGCCGAGATCTCGCACGAGATGGGCAAGCCGGTCAAGCTGATGTGGTCGCGTACCGACGATTTCCGGCAGGGACGCACGCATCCGATGTGTGTCTCGCGGATCCGCGCCACCTACGCGCTGGGCAACGTGGTCAGCTTCGAACAGCGGCACACCAGCGTGCAGACCTCCTTCAGCCACGGCCTCGGCGAGATGATTACCGCGACCGCGGCGCGGCTTCCCGTCGCGGGCAACCTCGGCCTCGCCGAGACGGTCTTCGCGCTGACCCAGTCCTCGCCCTACGACTTCGGAGCCACCACACAGCTGCTCAACGAGGTGCCGCTGCGGTTCAACACCGGCAGCATGCGCAACATCTACTCGCCCAACGTGGTGTGCGCACAGGAGCTCGTCGTCGACCAGCTCGCCGCACGGATGGGCACGGACCCTGTCGAGTTCCGCAGGCGGTTCCTCAAGGACGACCGGTTACGGGCGGTCATGGAGAAGGCGGTCGCCGTCGGCCAGTGGGGCAGGACATTGCCCAAGGGTGTCGCGCAGGGCATTGGACTGCACGCGGAGTACCGCGGTGCCGTCGCGTCGCTGGTGGAGATCGACTGCCGTCCCGAGACGGTGAACCGACCGGTCCAGGACGGGGTCACCGGCCCGCGCGTCACCAGGGCGCTGGTCGTGGTTGACGCGGGCCTGCCGATCAACCCGCGTGGCCTGGAGGCACAGATGATGGGCGGCATGAACGACGCCGTCGCGATGGCGCTGACCTCCAGCCTGCACATGAAGAACGGGATTCCGCTGGAAGGCAGCTGGGACAACTACTTCTACACCCGGCAGTGGAACACTCCGCCGGACCTTCGGGTCGTGGTGATGCCGGCGACCACGGGGCAGCCCAGCGGCGCCGGTGAACTCGGTGTCGCGCCGTCCTTCGCGGCGATCGCCTGCGCATACGCGCGCGCGACCGGCACGATGCCGACCACGTTCCCGATCAACCACGCAACGCTGGGATTCGAGCCGTATCCGCTGGAACCGTCCACCCCCCAGTCGCCAGTCGACGGCCTCACCAACGCCTCCTAGGAGCCGCAGTGCCCAGTCACACCTTCATTCTGAACGGCGAGAAGGTCACCGTCGAGGTCGAGGACGACGTCCGGCTGCTGTGGGTGCTGCGCGACCTGCTCGGGGTCACCGGTCCCAAGTACGGCTGCGGGCTCAACGTCTGCAAGGCCTGCACCTCCCACATCAACGGCAAGGCGTTCAGCCCGTGTTCGGTTCCGGTGTCCAAGATCAAGCCCACCGACGAGATCACCACCATCGAGGGCCTCGCGGCCACTGTGGGCAAGGACCTGCACCCGATGCAGCGGGCCTGGCTCGACCAGGACGTCGCCCAATGCGGCTACTGCCAGCCGGGCCAGATCATGACAGCGGTGGCCAAGGTCAAGCAGGCCAGGGCCAAGGGCCGTGAGCTGACCGACGCGGACTTCGACGAGATCCGCAACATCTGCCGGTGCGGCACGTACACGCGAATCCGTGCGGCCATCAAGTCCGGCGCGAAGAACATGTGACGCACCGAGCGTTCGGGAACCGCACCGCGCCAGTGCCGGCCGACGTGCGGGTCACCTGGTGACGGGGAAGCGGTGACCCGCACGTCCACCACCGACCTGACGGCCGGGCGCAGTCGGGCAAGCGAGCGGTCTGCGTGGGTAGGGGATGGGCAGGTCGGGCTCCTGCGGACAGGGACGGGGGTCGTATTCCGACCCAGTGGACAACGCGACAGTCACGAGCGCCTCCCCTCGACGCCTGGGGCACCTCTCGTCGATCCTCATACGCCCTCACCTCTATTGTCGGAATCCCGGCCGGCGAACTTGGGGCGACAGACACGAACAGAGCAGTGCCAACACGTGTCACCGCGCGGGAATAGCCCGAACGGCCTCAACCCCGGTCCGATCGGCGCTGTCGACACACCGCGCATCGTCAGAAGCGTTTACGGCCAACCAGGAACCCGATTGTCGTCGCGGCCGCGAGAACGGCGACCGCGATCGCGGCCTGCACCGACACGGCCGCCACCACCTCGGGTGGATCACTGTCGAACAGCAGGTGTGCGGTGGTCCCGACCGGCGGTACCCGGTTGGCCACCAGAGCTGTCAACGTCCCGCCCAGCACGGCAATCAGTGACCAGCCGGTGGTCGGGATCATCGGGCGGGCGCACAGCACGCCGAGCCCGATTCCGGTCAGTGCGCTGATGGTGTGCGCCATGAATCCCAGCACGACGTCCACCGAGCCGTAGTGGTGGCGGTTGAGCAACGGCGGCACCAGTGTCGCCAGCACGACGAGGACTCCGTTGCACAGCAACGCCGATCCGACGAGACCGCCGAGCAGCCGGCGCCAGCCGCCGACGGCCGCGAGCGTCACCCGGCGCTGGACTGGATCCTCGTTGTTGACCACGACCACGGTCAGCCATGCGGCGATCGGCAACAGTGCCATGGCCGACGCCGCGTACGGCGGACGGGGTGCGCCGGCGTCCCCGCCGTACAACACTGCCGCGATGCAGAGGTAGAGCAGTACCGGCGGCAGCCAGCGCTGCGACCTGACCAGGTCGGCCAGCAGATAGCGGATCACGGCATCCGCCTGACCGAGTGCACGCCGGCCAGCTTCGCGACCTCGTCGGCCGCCTGGGGCGTGCACCGGAGCACCACCTCGATCACGGCCTGCCTGTCGTCGGGCACCAGCACTCCCCCGGCAAGCCGGTGGACGGCGGCACCGGGCAGCGCCGCCGCCGTGCCGGTGTGATCGGTCACCACCACGGTCGCGCCGGACCGCACGGACTCACCGAGCAGATCGCCCAGCAGCGCTCGTGCCGCCGCATCGAGCCCGGCCCACGGCTCGTCCAACACGAGGAGACCGCCAGGATCCACGAACGCCTGGGTGATCCCGACCTTCTGGGTGTTGCCCTTGGACAGTTGCGACATCGGTTGGCCGAGATCACCGACAAAGCCCAGCCTGCCGAGCAGGTCCATCCGGTGCGCCACGCCGCGCATCCTGGCGAAGTGCCGCAGGTAGTCCCCGGCGGAAAGTCGCAGTTGGTCGGGAAACCGCTCCGGCAGGTACGCCACCGAACAGGGCCGCCCGACCACCCGTCCCGAAGTCGGCACCGTGCACCCGGCCACCACCCGCAACAGCGTCGACTTGCCGCAGCCGTTCTCGCCGAGCACGACGGTGAGCGAACCTCGCGGCAGCTCCAGGTCGACCCCGCGCAGCACGAGTGGGCCACGGCCGTATCTCTTCCCGACCCGTTCGACGGTGATCATTGTGGCGAGAATGACACGACCCATGCGAGATGGGGGTGAAGTTCCCCTTGAACCAGCAAACCGGACAAGCGTACTGTTTACCTGTCAGGGTCCGTCAGCACGGCCGCGCGCGATGCGCAAGACTCGACCCTGTCCCCGAACCGATCCGCGCCGTCGCATGATGGAGTTTTCGACGTGACTGCACCGACGAGCAAGGACAGCTTCGGCGCCCACGGCACGCTCACCGTTGGTGACACCTCCTACGAGGTGTTCCGGCTGAGCGCGGTCGACGGCGCCGACCGGCTGCCCTACAGCCTCAAGATCCTGCTGGAGAACCTGCTGCGCACCGAGGACGGTGCCAACATCACCGCCGACCACGTGCGGGCGCTGGCGAACTGGGATCCGGCGGCCGATCCGTCCACCGAGATCCAGTTCACCCCGGCTCGGGTGATCATGCAGGACTTCACGGGTGTGCCCTGCGTCGTGGACCTGGCGACCATGCGTGAGGCGGTGACCCGGCTCGGGGGCGACCCGGCCAAGGTCAACCCACTCGCCCCCGCCGAACTGGTGATCGACCACTCGGTCATCGCCGACGTCTTCGGCCGGCCGGACGCCTTCGAGCGCAACGTGGACCTGGAGTACGAACGCAACAAGGAGCGCTACCAGTTCCTGCGCTGGGGCCAGTCCGCCTTCGCCGAGTTCAAGGTCGTTCCACCCGGTACCGGCATCGTGCACCAGGTCAACATCGAGCACCTCGCGCGCGTGGTGATGACCCGCGACGACGGCAGTGGTCCACGCGCCTACCCGGACACCGTCGTCGGCACCGACAGCCACACGACCATGGTCAACGGTATCGGTGTACTCGGCTGGGGCGTCGGCGGAATCGAGGCCGAGGCCGCCATGCTCGGCCAGCCGGTGTCCATGCTGATCCCGCGAGTGGTCGGTTTCAAACTGCTAGGCGAGCTGTCCGCCGGCGCCACCGCGACCGACCTGGTGCTGACCATCACCGAGATGCTGCGTAAGCACGGTGTCGTCGGCAAGTTCGTGGAGTTCTACGGCTCCGGCGTGTCCGCGGTGCCGCTGGCCAACCGCGCCACCATCGGCAACATGAGCCCGGAGTTCGGCTCCACCTGCGCGATCTTCCCGATCGACGGCGAGACGGTCGACTACCTGCGGCTGACCGGGCGTGACGCGGACCAGGTCGCGCTCGTCGAGGCGTATGCCAAGGAACAGGGGCTCTGGCACGATCCCGCCGCCGAGTCGGTCTACTCCGAGCGGCTGGAACTCGACCTGTCCACGGTGGTGCCGTCCATCGCCGGCCCGAAGCGTCCGCAGGACCGCATCGCGCTGTCCGAGGCCCGCCAGCGCTTCCAGCTCAACGTGCGCGACTACGTCAGGGCCGACGACACCGTGGACGAGGAGCTGGACGAGACCTTCCCGGCCAGCGACGCGCCCGCGCACAACGCCGCGGCCAACGGCGCCCGTCCCCGCAAGGCCGTGCCCGTGACGCTGGAGGATGGCACCGAGGCCACGCTGGATCACGGCCATGTGGGCATCGCGGCGATCACCTCGTGTACCAACACCTCCAACCCGTCGGTGATGATCGGCGCCGCACTGCTGGCCAAGAACGCCGTGGAACGCGGCCTGTCCCGCAAGCCATGGGTGAAGACCACCCTCGCGCCGGGCTCCAAGGTGGTCATGGACTACTACGAGAAGGCCGGTCTCACCCCATACCTGGACAAGCTGGGCTTCAACCTGGTCGGCTACGGCTGCACCACCTGCATCGGCAACTCCGGCCCGCTGCCGGAGGAGATCTCCGCCGCGGTACAGGACAACGACCTCGCGATCGTGTCCGTGCTGTCGGGAAACCGGAACTTCGAGGGCCGGATCAACCCTGACGTCAAGATGAACTATCTGGCCAGCCCGCCACTGGTCGTGGCCTACGCGCTCGCCGGCACCATGGACGTCGACCTCACCAGCGACCCGATCGGCACCGACAGCGAGGGCAAGGACGTCTACCTCGCCGACATCTGGCCATCGCCGCAGGATGTGCAGGAGGTCATCTCGGCGGCGGTCACCGCGGAGATGTTCACCAAGGACTACGCGGACGTGTTCGCCGGCGACGAGCGGTGGCGGTCGCTGCCGACCCCCACCGGCGACACCTTCGACTGGGACAGCGAGTCCACCTACGTCCGCCGGCCGCCGTACTTCGAGGACATGGAACTCGCCCCGGCGCCAGTCACCGACATCTCCGGTGCGCGGGTTCTCGCGCTGCTGGGCGACTCGGTGACCACCGACCACATCTCCCCCGCCGGCTCGATCAAGCTCGACTCACCGGCCGGGAAGTACCTCACCGAGCACGGCGTGCAGCGCAAGGACTTCAACTCCTACGGGTCCCGCCGCGGCAACCACGAGGTGATGATCCGCGGCACGTTCGCCAACATCCGGCTGCGCAATCTGCTGCTGGACGGTGTCGAGGGCGGATTCACCCGGCTGTTCCTGGATGGCGGCGCCCAGACCACGATCTATGACGCGGCGATGGCCTACGCCGAGGCCGGGGTGCCGCTGGTGGTGTTGGCCGGCAAGGAATACGGCTCCGGCTCGTCGCGGGACTGGGCGGCGAAGGGCACCAGCCTGTTGGGAGTGCGCGCGGTCATCGCCGAGTCCTTCGAGCGCATCCACCGCTCCAACCTGATCGGCATGGGTGTGCTCCCGCTCCAGTTCCCGGCTGGCCAGTCCGCACGGTCCCTGGGCCTCACCGGCGAGGAGACCTTCGACATCAGCGGGATCACCGAGTTGAACGACGGCACCACGCCCAGAGCGGTTCGGGTCACCGCGGCCAGGAAGGACGGCGCGATCGTGGTGTTCGACGCGGTGGTGCGCATCGACACTCCCGGCGAGGCCGACTACTACCGCGACGGCGGCATCATGCAGTACGTGCTGCGCAAGATGGTCCGCGCCGCCAGCTGACGGCGACGCCGGGCGGCGTGACCCCGACGCTCCGGGGTCACGCCATCAGCCCGGCGCGGCCACGACCAGCCGCTGCGTGTTCACTCCCGACACGCTCACCACAGGTGTGGCGCCCTTCAGGTCCGCGGCCGGATAGCTCGCCCTCATCGTCACCGACTCCCCCGGCCACAGCGTGACGTCGTTGTCGTCCCAGATCGCGGCGCTCACCTGGTTGTCACCGGGCAGCTCCTGACTGTCGGCCGCTCCCCTGCGCACGTCCGCGCGCAGGAAGAAGCCGACAGCCGGGGCGGCCGACGTGTTGGTGATCGTCACCGAGGTGGTGTCCATCCCTGGGGAACCAACGTCGTGCCGAGTGCTCGCTTCGACCCTCACCGCGGCCCTCGGCAGGTCCCGCAGCGCCCGATAGTCGGCGTACCGCGCCAGAGTCGCCTGCGGATTGCCTTGCGAGGCCGGCCAGTCCACCACGTCCTTCTGGCTGGAGACCCAGTACACGTTGCGGTCGACGACCTTGCCGTCCCTGCGCAGCAACAGCCTCACGAAGGACACCTGGGCCGCCGGTACGTCGGTCTCGGCTGGCAGCGCGGGTGTGAGCACGCGGTTGCGGACCTCTTGGGCACCAAGGGTGATCCCGTCGACGGTGCGCTCGTCGAGCACCTTGCCGTTGGTGTCGTACACCGTGGACTCCACGGACAGGCCGGCCTCGATGCCGACCCCGAGGTTGTCCACGGCGACCGAGTCGTCGTCGTAGGCGTAGAGCACGTGCAATGGTTCGTTGGCCTTCTTGGCACCGTAGAAGCTGCCGGCCTGGTCACCGTCGGTGTTGTAGAGCGACCACAGCAACGTCGGCCATCCCTTGTTCAGCTGCCAGTAGATGACGCCGGTTGCCGGCGAGGAGGCGGTGTTCGTGGCGTGATCGATGAAGGCCTCGAACTGCGCCCGGGTGTTCTCATAGTTCGCCAGCTGGGCCAGCCGCACGTACGAGTCGAGGTCGGACCACGACCCGTATCTGTGGGACAGCGCGGTGTCGAAGGTGTACAGCGTGCCGAACCGATAGCCGCCGTGCCCCGGCTCGTAGTTGGCATGGTACTGGTTGTGGTCCGGCTCCCGCCACAATTTCTCCTGGTCATCCGGGGAGAGGAAGCGGCGGATCGAGTCCAGGGTCGGCACCGTGTCGCCGGCGCTGGACTCGCTGGAGAATCCCCATGAGCCGCCCACGTTGGTCCGGCTGTCGTCATCGGCGGCGAAGTGCGTCGTGTCGTACCAGTAGCTCGGCGGCACCCAGTCGTAGGGTCCCTCCTTCTCCCCGGACGGCCCGAGTGTGCTGGTGCCCTTGTACTCGGCGGAGGCGATGACCGGTTCGGAGAAGTCCGCCTCCCGAAAGCCGGCGAGCGACTCGCTCTCCTGCCTCGGGTTCGGGGTGCTGTCGCTCCAGCTGTAGTTGATCACGCTCGGGTGGTTGCGCAGCCGTGTTCCCAGGGTTCGGGCGGAATCGTGGATGACGCGGTAGTCGGCCTCGGTCACACCAGAGCCGTCGGCTGGCAGCTCCCACCGGTCGCAGCACAGGAAACCCGCGTCAATCATGATCCCGGCGCGGTCCATCCGCTGGTAGAAGTCGTCGGGCATGTCGTGGCCCTCCAGCCGGATGCCGTTGAGGCCGAGGTTGTGGATCAGCGCGATCTGATGGTCGACGTCGGCCGAGGAGTAGCGCAGGAACAGATCCGGTACGTATCCGCCGCCGCGGAACATCAGCTGCTTGCCATTCACCACGAACACGCGTACGCCGTCGGGTGCGGCGGGCGAGGGGCCGATCAGCCTCGAGGTGACCGTCCGGATACCGAAGGCCCCACTCGTCTGGCTGGTGACGGCGCCGTTCTCGGCGACGGTGGCGGTCAGGGCGTACAGCGGCTGGCCACCCAGCTGATAGGGCCACCACAGCCTGGGGTGGGCGACGGTCAGATCGGCGAAGCCGCCCGGCGTGAACGACACCGTCCTGGTGGAGTGCCCCGCGACGGTCGCCGTCTGGCTGACCCTGATCGGCCGATCGCCCCCTGGCGGCGTGATCGTGGCGGTGACCAGGGCCGACCGCGCGCGGCTGGAGCGGTTGGTGACATCGGCCTTCACCGTCAGCGCCGACCGGCTCAGATCCGCGGCGTTGTCCTGCACGACATGCGCGTTGGACACGGTCAGCGCGCCGGACATCCGCAACTGGACTGGGAACTGGATGCCGGTGTTGTTGTCCGGCGGGATCTGGCTCCAGTCGAACTGGTCCAGGGTGAACATCGTGTTCGGGTTGTTCGGGTGCATCCGGATGGCCAGTGAGTTCACGCCGGCACGCAGCAGGCCGGTGACGTCGAAGTCGCGCTCGACGTAGGCACCGGTGAGGGCGTCCGTTCCGGCTACCAGCGTGCCGTTGACCCAGAGATCGCCGGCACCGACGATCCCGTTGACGACCAGTTCGGCGGTTTGGCCGGCGTGCGGCGCCGCGGTAAAGTCGGTGCGGAACCACCACGGCACCGCGAAGCGCGGCACGGTGACCGGACCGCGTTCGTCCATGTAGCCGAAGCACTTGCGCATCGTGTCGGCGTAGAACACGGTGGGGCAGACACCGTTGCGCAGCAGCGCGGCGATCTCCGTTCCGGGAGCGCCCGCGTCGTCCGGCTTCACGGCAAGCCACGCCGTCGTGTCGAATCCTGGCGAGGAGATCAGACCACCCGCCTGCGGCACGAGTGCGCTGCTCTGTACCTGCCAGCCTCCAGCGCCCAGGGTCGTCGTGCCATCGGCTACCCACTCCTGGTTCGCGGCTGCCGGCGCGTCCACATCGGACACCGGCAGCATGGCCATGACGACGCACAGCGCCGCTCGCGTGATCACCAGCCGTCTCACTCGGCACTCCCCGTTCTGATTCCGCTGGCCGCTTCGGTGACGAACTCTTCGTGAATGTCCTTGGCGCCGAACGGCCAGGTACGCTCGATCCGCGCCCAGCCCAGGAACGCGACCATGCCCGCCGCCAACCATGCCAGCGACCCAAGGATGGCCATGGCGCCGGACGCGTTGTAGACGAACACCCACCCGACCAGCGCCACGATGCTGGGCACGGGATACAGCCACTGCCGGTACGGCCGGGGCAGCGTCGGCTGCCGGCCGCGCAGCACCGTCAGCGCCGCGACCTGGGCCACCGACTGGACGAGCACAAAGACCGCGGTGAGTGCCGCGATCACATCGTGCAGGGCGAACAGCGATCCGACGGCGGCGATCACGCCCATGGTGAACAGCCCCGCGGTCGGCAGCCCCAGCCTCGGATGCAACCGGCCGAACCAGGGCAGGAACAACCGGTCCCGCGCGGCCTCATAGGGCACCCGGGAACCACCGAGCAGACCGGCGAAGACCGACCCGAACGCCGTGATCACGATGGCCACGGTGAACGTCTTGGCCATGACCGCGCCCCACGTGGTCTCCAGTACCAGCGAGGCGACCGACGCGGTGTGAGCGACCTGGTCCCACGGCAGCACGCCGAGCACACCCATCTGAAGCGCCAGGTACAGCGCCATGATTGCCAGGATCGAGCCCATGATCGACCGAGGCAGCGTGCGCCCGGGATCGCGCAGTTCGGCGCCGAGGTAGGAGCTGGTGTTGTAGCCGAGATAGTCGTAGACCGCGATGAGCAGGCCCGAGCCGAGACCAGTCCAGAACGGACCACCGAACGCGCTGAAGGCTCCTGGGGTGAACCCGAAGGCCAAGCCCGCATGGAAATGGGTGAACGCGGCAGCGACGACGGCGAGCACCGACACCAGCATCACGCCGGCCAACACGGTGGCGAGCCGGGCGACCGTGTCGATTCCACGACGTAGGGCCACAACCACCACGGCGACAACGCCGATGCCAACAAGGTGCCCCAGCACGCTCAGGCGGCCGTCGGCGTCCAGCACCGCCGGCCACAGATAACCGAGGTACTGCACAAGACCGATCACACCGGTGGACATGATCAGCGGGATGAACAGCACGGCACTCCACGCGAACAGGAAAGGCATCAGTCGGCCCGTCCGGTACTGAAACGCCTCACGGAGGTAGACGTAGGTGCCGCCGGCCCTCGGCATGGCCGCGCCGAGCTCGGCCCAGACCAGCCCGTCGGCCAGCGCGACGACCGCACCGACCAGCCAGCCGAACACCGCCTGTGGACCGGCCATGGCCGACACCATCAGCGGGATGGTGACAAACGGGCCGATGCCGCACATCTGCGCCATGTTGATCGCGGTGGCCCGGATGGGGCCGATGCCGCGCCGAAACTCCCCGGCTCGAGATTCCCCGAGGCGATACTCCCTGCTCAGACCGGCGGACCGGGGCTGTGACGTCACGGCGAGCCTCCCTGACTACTTCGTAAGGATTCTTAACATACTGCCGTGATCGAGGAAAGGCCCGGACGTAAGATTGTCACAGCGGACCCGAAGGCAGGTCGACGTGACGGGGAACAGATCACCGGTGGTGGGCACTCCCACCACCATGCGGGAACTGAACCAGCGAGTCGTTCTCGAACGGCTGCGGTCCGCGGGCGCCGCGAGTCGGCCGCGGATCGCAGCCGACACCGGCCTGTCCAAGCCGACGGTCGGCCAGGCGCTACTCGGACTGGAACGGGCCGGCCTCGTGCGGACCGCCGGCCACGCGGCCGGCGGTCAGGGGCGCGCCGCCATGCTGTACGAGGCCAATCCGGCCGCCGGCCATGTACTCGGCATCGACATCGGCCGCCAGCGCATCAGGGTCGCGGTCGCCGATCTCGTAGGCGAGGTGGTGGCAAGACTCGACGAGGACAACCGGTGCCAGACAGCGAGCAAGCTGGTCCGAACCGTACGGGCGTGCGCGGACCGAGCCGTCGCCGACGCCGGGCTGCGGCAGGCCGACGTCGTGGCCACGGTCGTCGGCAGCCCCGGTGTGCCCGACGTCCGTTCCGCCGCGCTGCACAGGGCACCCAATCTGCCCGGCTGGGAACGCAAGGGCCTGCTCAATGACCTGACCACCGCCCTGGGCTCCGGTCTGGTGGTGGAGAACGACGCCAACCTCGCGGCGATCGGTGAACACACCACAGGCGCCGCCCGGGGTGTCGGCGTGGCCGTCTACCTGCTCGTCGGCACCGGCATCGGCATGGGCATCGTGATTAACGGAGCGCTGTTCCGCGGTGCGCACGGCGCCGCGGGCGAGATCGGCTACCTGCCTTTCGGCTGGCCCTCCCCCGAGGTTCCCGCCCAATCCCGCCAGGGCATGCTGGAGTCCGCCGTCAGCGCGGACGCGGTGATGAGCAACGCGCTGGCACATGGCCTGGCCGCCGTGCGCACGGCGAAGGACGTGTTCGACTTGGCACGGGCCGGCGACGCGGGCGCGATGCGCGCGGTTGACGAGGAGGCGAGCCGGCTGGCATTCGCGGTGTCCTCGGTGGTGGCCGTCGTCGATCCCGAACTGGTGGTGCTCGGCGGCGGCATCGGCAGCAACGCCGACCTGCTCGTCGAGCCGATGTGTCGGGCGCTTGCCGGGTGCGCGCCGCGGGTACCCGATATCGTCGCCGGCGAACTCGGGGACGAGGCCGTGCTCGCCGGAGCCGTGGCCACCGCACTGGGCACCGCTCGGGAAGCCGTCCTGGACCGGGCGGGGCTGACCGGCTGATCCACTCTCCTTCAGTACGCTGCTCCGGTCGGCGTGCTACCAGAGTTTCGCCTACGGCCGGGAAATCCGTGGGGCAACGGATTCCCAGTGCCGCCGCGGTGATCAGCGGAACAGAGCCTCGACGAGGGCGAGCAACTTGGACATGTTCTGCACGGTCCCCAGGACCTGCTCGCCCAGCGCCGAGGCCGGATACCACTCGATCAGGTCGGGCACGGCCAAGCCGATAGTGTCGATCCCAGCCGCGGTGCGGTAGGTGACGCGGTGCACGCTGGTGAAGTCATCGGGCACCGCGCCGGGCAAAACCCTGCACACCACGCACCGCCCCTTGCCGGCCTCCAGGTAGGCCGCGCCGGACAACACGGCCACGTGGATCGCCACGGGAGCCTTGATCGCCAACACCTGTCGAATCTCACCTTGCCGCAGCGTCACTGGACGGCCTGCCCGCGGGCCTGCTCCCGCAGCGCCATCTGCTCGGCCGTCCACCGGTCGTCGATGCCCAGTAGCGCGTCGATCTCCTTGCTGCGCTGCCACATCTCCCGGTCCAGCTGCGCTTGCAAGGCCTGCTGCACCCAGGCCGACACGTTCCCGCCGGCCGCAGCGCGCACCCGCTCAGCCAGGTCGTCGGCGAGCTTCACAGACAGCTGCTGAGTCATGCCGGTAATAGTACCATCGGCGTTACCACTGGTCCTACCGTGCGGCTTGCATGACGAGTTCCGTCGTCGTCCGACCCTCCGACAAGCCCGCGCTCCGAGGTGTGCAATCCGTACGTACGGATTGCACGGACTCACGGTGAGCTGGGACGATTCGGTGGTGCCCCGTGTCAGCCAGGACCACCTCGACGCCCGCCGCCGCCAGATCCTGGACGGTGCGCGCACGTGCTTCGCCCGGCATGGCTACGAGGGCGCGACGGTCCGCCGGCTCGAGGACGCCACCGGGCTGTCCCGTGGGGCGATCTTCCACCACTTCCGCGACAAGGAGTCGCTGTTTCTCGCCCTCGCCGAGGACGACGTGACCAGAATGGCCAACGTTGTCGCCGAACGCGGTCTGGTTCAGGTGATGCGCAACCTTCTCGACGGGCACCAGGGCACGGGTGACGACCCGGCGGGCTGGCTCGGCACCCGACTGGAGGTCTCCCGGCGGCTGCGCACCGATCCGGACTTCCGTGCGCGCTGGGCCGAGCGCTCGCACCGATTGACGGAGGCGACCCGCCAGCGGCTGCGGCGCCAGCGCGACGCCGGCAACCTCCGCGACGACGTCGCGGTGGAGGTGCTCGCCGACTTCCTCGAGCTGGTGCTGGAGGGGCTGGTCTCCCATCTGGCGATGGGCCTGCCCGCCGACGACCTCGGCCCGGTGCTCGACCTCGTGGAGGAGACCGTCCGCCGACACCGTCCGACCCCCTAGCTCAACGGCGTGCGGCCACGGCATTGGCGCGCCCGCCGCACCGCACCGTCCACACCAGCGTGAGGCCCGCGAGGACCGCAGTGGCCCACAGCAGCACACTCGCCGGCACGGCGCGCTGCGCCGCGGCGAGCACGAACGGCACGGCGAAGCCAAGATAGGTGATCGCCTGGTAGCTCGCGGTCAGCCTGGCCAGACCGTCCGGCGGGGCAAGGCGCTGCACCTCAAGCAGACCGCAGACCTGGCAACACCCGTAGCCCGCGCCGAGGACAGCCGCCGCGGTCAGAACCAGCGCCGGCTCGGATGCGGCCGCTGACACCGCGCCGATCAGCAGGCCGACCACGACGATCGCCATCGCGGTACCGATGAGCCGGGGTGTGCGCGGGTCATGCGCCCTGCGGGCCACCGGCTGCACGACGATGCCGGCCAGTGCGGTGAGCGTGCTGACCGCGGCGCTGAACACCAGTGTGGCGCCGCCGAGCCGGTTCCCGACCAGCCCGGGCAGGTAGGCCATGGCGATGGCCGCCGATCCGAAGACCCACGGCGCGAACGGCACCACGACGGTGCGGAATCGGCGATCGCGGACCGCGGACACGCCCGGCCTGGACCGGGCACTGTCGCGCCCATTCGGCAGGCGGGTCTCCACGGCGCCGAGGACCAGTGGGACGGCCGCCATCACCGAGGCGAGGTGGGGCAGGTACGGCAGCACGGTGGGCATCGGCGCCCACTGGGCGAGGGCTCCAGCCACGCACGGGCCGCCGGCGAATCCGGTCGTCATCGCCACCGTCGCCCGCCGCGCGCCGGGATTGTGCCCATCGGCCTGGCCGGTGGACAGTTCCTTGATCCAGGCGGCACCGGAGCTAAAGGCCGCGCCACTGGCGACGCCAGCCACAAGGCGGCCAGCGAAAAGCCATACCGGGGCCGAACCTCCGAGGATCAGCAGCGCGCTGCCGAGCATCGACATGACCAGCGCGGGCAGCATCACCCGGCGGCGTCCGTGGGAGTCCGAAATCGGGCCGCCGAGCAGCAGCCCCGGGATCAACCCGAGCGCGTACACGCCGAACATGGCCTGCACCGTGGTGGCCGACAAACCCAACTCCGCCCGGTACATCAGCAGCAGCGGGGTGAACTGGTTGGCACCCCACCCCACCACCGCCACGGCGATTCCGGCAGGCAGCCAAGCCTGTCCAACGCCGACAGACCTGCCGACGATCCACGCACTGATGCCCCGGCCACGTAGGTCATGTCTGGTCACGTGCTCATGCTGACCACGGTGGACCGTGACCACGAGTGTCTGGAACGCCAGCATGCGTACAATTACGGACATGGCTTCTGTCGCCGTCGCGGTGACCGACGGGATCCCCCTGTTCGGGCTCGCGGCATCCTGCGCCGTCTTCGGAACGGACCGGCCGGACCTCGTTGACCCCTGGTACAGGTTCACGGTCTGCGCCCCGGCCGGCACTCTGGTCGGCCGCTGGTTGCGCGCGGAGACCCCCTATGGCCTCAAGGACCTGGCGGCCGCGGACACGGTCATCGTGCCCGCCTGCCGCGACGCCCTCGACGATCCGCCGGGCGAGCTGGTCGACGCCGTGCGCGCCGCACACGACGCGGGCGCGCGGGTGGCCTCGATTTGCACCGGGGCCTTCGTGCTCGCCGCCGCCGGGTTGCTTGACGGGCGGCGTGCGACCACGCACTGGATGCACGCGAGGCTGCTGGCCGAGCGTCACCCGGACGTCGAGGTGGACCCCGAGGTGCTCTACATCGACGACGGAGACGTCCTGACCTCGGCGGGCAACGCCGCCGGTATCGACCTGTGCCTGCACATGGTGCGTACCGACCACGGCGCCACCGTGGCCAACGCGGTGGCCCGCCGGCTCGTGGTCGCCCCCCACCGCCCCGGCGGGCAGGCCCAGTTCATCGCCAACCCGGTGCCCTCGAGCGACGGCGATGGCATCGGGGACCTGCTGGCGTGGGCGATCGCGCATCTGGACCAGCCGCTGACCATCACCGACTTGGCCGAGCAGGCGCTGATGAGCCCACGCAACTTGAGCCGCCGCTTCAACGCCGCCACCGGCACCACGCCGCTGCAATGGCTGCTGACCCAACGGATCTATCGGGCACGAGAGCTGTTGGAGACCACCGAGGACAGCGTCGACCAGATCGCGGACCGGGTTGGAATGGGAAGCGCCGCCACTCTGCGCCGCCACTTCAACCGCTCGGTGGGCGTCGCGCCCGACGCCTACCGGCGGACGTTCCGGTCCACCGCACGGGACGGCGGAAAACCGGCATGACCTGACACATGGCCGGCGGCATCCGGCGGGGCACCGCTCCTGCCACCGTCGGCCGATGCGGCCCTGACGGCCGACTCAGGCGGCCGCGATGCGTTCGACTCGCGGTTTGGCGAGGCGGACATAGTCCTCGGTGGCCAGCGCGATCGAACGGTCCAGCCGGGCGGCGTTGAAGAACAGTTCCTCGCCGCACAGCAGGCTGGGATCGACGATGAGCTCCAGCCGGGTGTCGTAGCTGATGGGCAGCACCGTCCCGGTTACGCTGCCGGCGAGTTCCTCGGCCTTGTCCGTCGCGGCGAACGCCGCGTACGTGCCGCCGAGCATGTCCTTCACGGCGGCCAGGTCGAGCCAGGCGTCGCCGGGCACGACCGCCAGCACGTACCGGGTCTGTTTCTTGCCGAGTTTCACCATGACCACCAGGCATTTCGCGGCCTGGGCCACATCATGACCGCGCAGCGCGCTGACGAGTTCGGTTCGCCCCTCGGGTGCGTGGTCGATCAGCCGATACCGTGCCCCGGTCGCCTCGAGGTCCGCGAGCAGGCGCGTGTGGAGCTCCGTATCCGGTCCAGCGTGGGCGATTCCCGCTTCACCAGTCACTGCCCAGTACCTCCCTCGCTTCGGCGATCCGTTCTTCGTCACGCCGGTAGAACACCCACTGCTTGACCTTCTTGCCCTGAATCAGTCCGACGCGGCTGAGCACCTTCAGGTGCTCGCCACACGTGGGCTGGCTCACGCCGAGTTTCTCCGCGATGAACAGTGAGCAGACCCCGTCGCGGACCAGGTCGCCGTCACGCTGCGGCGGGAAGTGCCGCTCCGGATCGCGAAGCCACTCCAGTACCGCCAGCCGTTTGTCGTTGGCCAGCGCCCTGAGTAGTTCCACCTCCAGCACACAGTCATTATGCAAATTAGCTAAGCCTCTGTCCAGTAGCCGAGTCCTCGTGGCTCCGTGCCAGGTACCGCTCCAGGGCTTCGGCGCCGGCGTTGGCCCCACCGGCGGCGTCCAGCGCCTTCTTCATGGTCGCGAGGTTGTCTCGGATGGCGGGATCGGCCGCCACCTGATCGACGGCTTCGCGTAGCTGTTCGGCGGTGAGCGCGGCGGCGTCCAGGCACCGGCCAAGCCCCAGTTCCACGACACGGCGGGCGTTGACGACCTGTTCCCGCGCTTGCGGGACCGCGACGAGCGGCACCTGGTGGTACAGCGACTCCATCGTCGAACCCATTCCGGCGTGGGACACGAACACGGTGGCGTGCCGCAGCACCGCCAACTGCGGAACACGGGAGGCGATCTCCATGCTGGCCGGAAGCGGACCGAGGGTACCGGGGTCGACATGCTCGCCGACGGCCATCACGACGTGCCAGTCGGGGTCACGGAACGCCTCGACACAGGTGGCGAAGAACTGGGGCCGGTTGGTGAACGCGGTACCCAGGGACACCAGCACCACCGGTTCACCGTCACGGGGCGGTACCCAGTCACTGGCACGCGCGTAGCGGGGTATCGACGGGCCGATGAACCGGTAGGTGTCGTCGAAACTGTCACCGGCTATCTGGAACTCACGGGGCAGGAACACCAGCGTGAGCCCTGTCCCCTGCCCACCGGTGGGGTCGGCCGGGGCGGGCAGGCCGTACTCGGCGAACAGGGCGGCCAGGCGGCCGCCGTACTCGCGCAGTGCCGGGTGGGCGGGATCGAACCCGGGCACGATCTCGGCCAGCCGGACATGCTCGTTGGTGGCGAAGTTCGGCAGCAGCGACACCATCGGCACTCCGAGCACGCCGGCCAGCAGCGGACCGAGCACGACCGCGTCCGAACAGACCACATCGACCGCGCCGCGCTCGAACCGGCTGAGCAAGGTGGGCATTGCCGACGCCACGGCGTTCAGATATCCCCACATCGTGGCCACCAGTGTCTCGACGGAGAACTCGGCACCGGCGAGCGCGCCGGTCTCGGGTTCCCAGTTCAGGTCGACGGCACTCGCGCCAGCCGCCGTCACGGCGGGCCTGAGGGCCGGACTGGTGACGTAGCTGACGCGGTGCCCCCGCGCCACGAGTCGCTCGACCAGCGCCAAGGTCGGATGGACGTGTCCCGGCGCCGGCGGCGTCACGAACAGCAGATGTCTGCGCACGGACCGACTCGTCGCTAATGACATACTACCTTTATATACCTAATTACTAGATTTGTCTAGCTATAAGATCGCGCTACGATTCGTCCGTGGTTAGGCAAGAACCGCCCGCGCAGGACGATCCCGCGGCGCTGCTCGGAGAGCTGATCCGACTGTCCACCCCGGTCGGCCAGGCACTCGCGGCCGAGCTCGAGCTGTCGCTGAACGACCTGGCGGCCTTGCACCACCTGGTCGGCCGCCCCCCGCTGGGGCCGGCCGAGCTGGGCAAGCGCCTCGGGATGTCCTCGGCCTCGGCCACTGTGCTCGCCGACCGCCTCGAGCGGGCCGGATACGTGCGGCGCCACCGGGACCCCCAGGACCGGCGGCGTGTGCTCCTCGAGGTCACCGAGCTCACCGCGAACCGATCCTTTGCCGCCACACGCCCGCTTGTCGAGGCCATCGCCGCGGTCACCAGCGAGCTCGACGACGACGTGAGCAAGGCCGTCGCCGACTATCTCGCCAAGGCGGCGACAGCCATGCGGGCCTTTGCCGGCATCCCCGAACCGCCGAAGGATCCAGTCTGACCAACTCAGTGGTTCGGCTACATCGCCGTACTGCGCTCGTAGGCTTCGCGGGCGGCCCGTAGCTCTGGCAGGTGTTCCCGGTTCCAGGCGCAGTGAGCGGCCATCGGTTCGAACAGCTGTGACCGAGCGGAGTCAGGTGATACTCGACCCTGGGCGGAATCTCGGGATAGGCGGTACAGGTGATCATTCCGTCGCGTTCCATCGCCCGCAGCGACTCGGTGAGCACCTTCGGCGTGACGGCCCGCAGCGCCACCTGGAGTTCAGAGAAGCGGCGCGGCCCGTCCCGCAGACACACCATGATCTTGGCCGTCCACTTGTCACCGATCCGCATGGGCGTCGGACCGGGGTCGCAGCTGGCGAACAGGTCGGGGTCCAGCGGCTCGCGCACCGGCCCACGGTAGGTAACTATCGTTGCGGAAAGCAAGGGGTCGCGCCGTAGCGTTCGCCGCACCGGCGGGTGGACAGCCAACCGCCTCGACGAACGGAGTACGCCCGTGAGCAGGATTGCCGTCTTCGGCACCGGAGGCAGGGCAGGACGGCGTGCGGTGGCCGAAGCCGCGGCCCGAGGTCATCATGTCACCGCCGTCGTGCGCGACCCAGGCAAGCACGGGGACCTCAGCGGCGGCGCCGTGACCGTCGTGCCGGGCGACGTAACCGAGGCCGACAGCGTGTTCGCCGTCGCAAGAGGACACGATGCGGCGATCAGCATCGCCTACCGGGCGGACACCCCGCCGCGAGAGTTCTTTGTGGACGCGGCGCATGCCCTTCTCGACGGTCTGGCACGGGCCGGAGTCCCCCGGCTGGTGGTGGCCGGCATCGGCACCGTGCTGCAGACAACGCCCGGCGTCGCCGTGCACGACGGGCCTGACTTTCCAGCGGAGGCCCGCGCCCTCTCCCTTGCGCACATGGCCGAACTCGAGGTGTTGCGTGCGGCGGACACCGACGTCGACTGGCTGGTGCTCGCCCCACCGCCCACCGTCCTCGCCGACACCGCGCCGGCCGACAAGCGCTATCGGATCGGCGGTGCCATGGTGCTGCGCTCGGCCGGCGACGCGGATCCGTTCTCCTATGCGGACCTCGCGATCGCGCTGCTCGACGAAATCGACAATCCCCGGCACCACAGGACATTGGCCGCGGTCGCACTGTTCTGATCCCAGCGCTCACACCGTCCCATCAGGGACGTGGCGTCACACCAGTCGCCTTCCATCGAACACACCCAGTTCCTCGCGGTAGAACTCCAGGCCGACCCCGTTGGGATCACGGATGTAGAGGCTGTCGTCCGCACCCCGGTCCGGGCCGAGGTACTCCATGCCAACCGCGTCGAACTTCTCCTTCAGTTCGTCGAAACGCCCTGCCGACACCGACAGCGCCAGATGCTGCACGGCGCCGATCGTCTCGACGAAAGCCGGATGATCATGCCCTGGGAAGTCGAAGAACCCCAACAGGTTCCGGTTTCCGATGTCGAAGAAGAAGTGGCTTGAGCCCGCGTAGTCACGATTCTCCACCAACTCCACCAGGGGAAAACCGAGGAACTCCTGGTAGAACCTGATCGTGGTCTCCATATCACGACAGATCAGCGCCACGTGGTGCACGCCCTCGGTAGTCGCGCCCCGACGCTGCGACGCTGGGCCGAGGTACCGTGCCCGCACCTGCTCGCGTCGCAGCCGCACGGCCTCCAACGCGTCGCCTTCCGGTGGCGGCATGTCCGGCCTCCTTATCCGACGTCCAGGTCCGTGTCCTTCACCGTGACCAGGATCTCCGCTCACGGCCCGTGCCGCATCTGTTGGCCACCCCGGCTCCCGTTGTCACAGGTCGGCCAGCGAACCGTCCTCGGTCACGACGGGCCACGGCAGACCCGAGAAGTCCGCCGGGCGCTTGTCGAGGAACGCGGCGATTCCCTCCTCGTACTCCGCACTGCGGTACGAAGCCGTGTACCAGCGGTCAGCCCAACCGTCGGTGGCCGACGCGCCCTCAACCGCCCTGCGGATGAACTGTTTGGCGCCCGCCACGGACAGCGGCGCACGGTTGGCGAGCGTGCCGGCGAGCGCCATGGCCGACTCCGCCGCCGACTCCGCCGGATGGACCTGGTGCACGAGGCCGATCCGCAGGGCTGTGTCGGCGTCGAGAAGTTCGCCGGTCAACAACAGGTACCGTGCCCATGCCGGGCCGACTGTGTGCACCACCCGCGCCGTGGACACCTGGTTGTAGATCACCCCGAGCTTGGCCGGCGTGATACCGAACCGGGCCGTCTCGTCGGCGATCCTCAGATCGCACGCCAACGCCAGCTCGCAGCCTCCCCCGACGCACGAGCCCCGCACGAGGGCGATAGTCGGCTTGCTGAGACCGGCGATGGCGCGTTCGGCGCGGTGTACCGTCGCGGAGTATTCGGCAGCGGCCCGCTCACCGGTGCGTACGGTGGCGAACTCGGCGATGTCGGCCCCGGCCGAGAACGGTCCTCGCCCCGCGCCCCGAATGAGCAGTACCCGCACCCCCCGGTCGGCCTCGACGGCTCCGGCGACCGCGGGCAGCGCGGACCACATCCGCAGAGAGAACGCGTTGTGCCGATCGGGCCGATTGATCGTGAGGGTGGCCACCGGCCCCCGCGTCACAAGGGACAGCTCCTCAGCAAGCTCGGTCATGATGACGCACGGTATCGCCATCCATGGGTGCGGCCGTCCGCGGTGCACTCGGTATCGATCTCTACTGAAGTAACCAAACAGTCAGAATCAGCTAACTATCGCACCGTGACCCTCGACAGGCGGGTGGCCTCGGACCGCCCTCACGGGAGATCATGGCTCCGCGATGCTCAGACCACAACGAGGTGATGGGATGCATGCCGAACTGACGGTGGCGGTGCTCCGTGAGACCGAGCCCGGCGAGCGGCGGGTGGCCCTCACCCCCGACGGTGTCGGCAGGCTTCGCGCCGAGGGAATGAGCATCCTCGTCGAGGACGGCGCCGGCGCGGCCGCGTGGTTCCCCGACACCCTGTACCTCCAGGCCGGCGCGGACGTCGTCCGGCGCTACGACGCTCTCCGGCGGGCGGACGTGGTGCTGGCGGTCCGCCGACCACCGCCCGAGGAACTACACCGGGGCCAGGTGGTGATCGGACTGCTCGCCGGCGCGGACTACCCCGACCTCGCCGACCGGGGAGTCACGGCGGTCAGCCTCGAGGGCCTGCCCCGGACTCTCACCCGCGCCCAGTCCATGGACGCGTTGAGCAGCCAGGACAACGTCGCCGGCTACAAGGCGGTGCTCCTTGCCGCCAGCACCTTCGCGCGCTACGTACCCATGCTGATCACGCCGGCCGGCACCGTCCGGCCGGCGAAGGTGCTGGTGCTCGGCGTGGGTGTCGCGGGCCTGCAGGCGATCGGGACCGCGCGGCGGCTGGGTGCGGTGGTCAGCGCCTACGACATCCGGCCGGAAACCGAGGCCGAGGTGCACTCGCTGGGCGCGTCGTTCCTGCCGATGTCCCCGATCCCCACCGGGACCGGGGTCGACGGTTACGCCAGGGCCCTGACCGCCGTGGAGGAACAGACACAGCGCCGGGAGCTCGGCGGCCACATCGCCAAGCAGGACATCGTCATCACCACCGCCCGCGTCCCGGGCCGCACGCCGCCGCTGCTGGTCAGCGAGCAGGCCGTCAGCGACATGGCGCCCGGCTCGGTCGTGGTGGACCTCGCCGCCAGCCCACTCGGGGGCAATGTGGCGCTGTCCAAACCCGGCACGACGCTGATCACCGACAACGGGGTGACCGTCATCGGCGCGGACGGCCTGGCCTCGACCATGCCGACCGCGGCGTCGACCGCGTACTCCCGCAACATCAGCGCGCTTCTGCTGCACCTGATGCGCGACGGGGACCTGCGCATCGACCTGAAGGACGAGGTCCAGGCGGGCGTCGTGATGACCCACGACGGCGCCGTGCTAAAGGGAGGCCAAACGAATGCTCGCTGACCTGAGCGTGTTCGTGCTTAGCCTGCTGATCGGTTTCGAGGTGATCAGCAAGGTTCCGGTGACCCTGCACACGCCGTTGATGTCGGCCGCCAACTCGATCCACGGCATCATCGTGGTCGGCGCGATGGTGCTCGCCGCGTCCGTGGACACCCCGCTCGGCTATGTGCTCGCGTTCCTCGCCGCCGCGTTCGCGGCCGCCAACGTCGTCGGCGGCTACGTCGTCACCGGTCGGATGCTCAAGATGTTCCGGAGCCGTCGATGATCACAGTGATCCAGCTCGTCTACCTCGCCTCGGCCACCTGCTTCGTGGTTGGCCTGCACCTGATGAACTCCCCGGCGACGGCGGGAAGGGGAAACCTGGTGTCGGCGGCGGGCATGGGCGCCGGCGTGCTCGCCACCGTGCTGTTGATCATCCGGTCCGGTATGATCACGACGACCGGCTGGGCCGTGCTGCTCGCCGGCATCGCGGTTGGCTCGGTGGCCGGCCTGCTGTCGGCACGGACCGTGCGCATGACCGCGATGCCGCAGCTGGTGAGCCTATTCAACGCCGTCGGCGGCGGAGCCGCGGCACTTGTCGCCGTCGGTGACGTGCTCCGTGGAACCGGTGCCGGCGCACCGGTCGCGCTGGACGTGGCCATCGGCGCCGTGACGTTCACCGGTTCGCTGGTGGCGGCCGGCAAGCTGCAGGGGCTGGTGCCCGCACAGCCTGTGGTGCTCACCGGCGCCCGCGCGATCAACCTGGCACTGGTGCTCGTCATGGTGGTCGGTGGCGTCTCGCTGGCCGTGTTCGGGCCCAATCCACTGGTGACCACAGTGGTCGGCGTCGCGGCGCTGGCCTTCGGCGTCACGATGGTGATGCCGATCGGCGGCGCCGACATGCCCGTGGTGATCTCGTTGCTCAACGCGTTCACCGGCACCGCCGTGGCGATGGCCGGATTCGTCATCCACAACGACATGCTCATCATCGCGGGCGCGCTCGTCGGCGCGTCCGGCACGATTCTGACCAAACTCATGGCCACGGCCATGAACCGCTCACTGGCCAGCATCGTCATCGGCGGATTCGGCACCGGTGACGACAGCGGCCCACTCACGGCCGAACCGACCGCACGGGTACGCGAGGTCGCCGCCGACGACGCCGCCATCCAGTTGGCCTACGCCGACCGGATCGTGGTAGTGCCCGGTTACGGCCTCGCCGCGGCACAGGCCCAGCACGAGGTCCGCGAGCTGGCCGAGGTTCTGGAGAACCGGGGCGTGACCGTAAGCTACGCGATCCACCCGGTAGCCGGGCGGATGCCGGGGCACATGAACGTCTTGCTCGCGGAGGCGAACGTGCCCTACTCGCAGCTGCGGGACATGGAGGAGGCCAACCCCGACTTCGCCCGCACCGACGTCGTGCTGGTGGTCGGCGCCAACGACGTGACCAATCCCGCCGCACGGCGGCCGGGAACACCGGTGTCGGGAATGCCGATTCTCGACGTCGACCGGGCCAAGTCGGTGATCGTGATCAAACGATCCATGGGGCACGGCTACGCCGGTATCGACAACGAGCTCTACACCAATCCCAAGACCGGCATGTTCTTCGCCGACGCCAAGGCCGGCCTCGCCTCCCTCACCGCCGCGGTAAAGACCCTGGCATGACGGAATATCCCCCATACTCGTGTACAGGTCCCCCACACGTGAAATTCACCAACGGTGAGAGATCGTGGTCTCGGCCATGCCGCCGTAGGATGTCGGCAGGTCGAGTGAGAGGCAGATGACCCTATGCACGGGCCGCATGCAACGTCATCCGTAGGAGTTGGCAAGATAACCCTTACGGATGACGGTTGCGGCTCGCGCTGAACGCGAACGCGGGAAAGGACCCCGGTGAACGCCCGGACCACGCAAATGGATGACCTGCGGCTGATCGCGCTGCCGAGCGCTGTGAACTGCGCCGATCTTTTCGTCCGCTTCTCTCTCAGCGAGTGGGCGCTCAGTGCGCTTGTCAACGATGCCACCTACGCCGCTGGCCAGCTCGTCGGTGCCGCGGTGGCCAGCGCCGACCCCCGGTCACCGGGTTTCATCACGGTGCGGCTTCGACTGCGCGGAGACTGCCTGGTCATCGAGGTCGAGGACGAGCGACGGTCCTCGACCATGGTCCTACCGGCCACACTGCCGGACAGCCAGATCGGTATCGTCAACCTGGAGCAGGGTGGCGCGCTGATATGGTGCGAGCTTCCGCTGCCCATTGGGCTCACCGCCGCCGAAGTCCGTCTGCCACGCCGCGAACAGCGGCGTTCGCCGGCGGCGCAACGACTGGCCAGTGCGCGGCCCTCAGAGGAGGACGCCGCGGTGGACCCCCAGGTCATCCAGCGGATCTTCACCGCGCTGAGCAGGCCGTCCGGACCAGATCGCCGCTAACACACGGCCGATGACCCGGTCGTGTGGAATACCGACGACTGTGTGCTACGACAATTGGCCGAGATGATCACCAGGTAGGCGGTACTCCTTCACCGTTGACGGCTTGTACGTTACTGCCGGACTTTTCTCCAACTGTTTCGGAGTAGTGAGTAGTCATGGCATCGAGGGCATTGACACTGCGCGGTCACACAGCACGCCAGCTGCGCGGTTTGTGCAATGCCGTTGGCCTCTCGGACAGTTCGGCCGTGACAGCGCTGCTGGCGGAGCTTCTCGGATCCGCCACCGATCATAGGTTGAGCGGTCCACCGCCCTGGTCGACGCACATCGCCGATGACCACACGCCCGTCGAATACTCGGTTTCCTTCGAGGACAAAAAGGCGCCGACTCTGAGGGTCATGGTGGAAACAATTGCTCCCGTGCCGGGCATCGGTACCAACACAGCGGCTGCCGAACAGCTCCTCAGCTCCTTGGCTGTCCGATTTGGACTCTGCCTCGACCGCTTCGATCGGATTCGGGATCTTTTTCTTAATAACCCAAGAGGGCGATTTGGTCTGTGGTTCTCGGCCATATTCCGTCCTGGTTCACCGCCTCGTTTCAAGGCCTACTTCGACCCCGAAGCGGCTGGGCCCGACATGGCACCAGCCCTGGTCTCAGAGGCTCTCTCCCGCCTGGGTCTTCACCAGGCCTACGCGCTGGTGGCTGACCACGCACTGCGGCGCGCGGGTCAGGACAGGTTGTCATTCTTCAGTCTCGACCTGCACAGGGATGCCGCGTCTCGGGTGAAGGTGTACGTCTCGCACGACGACGCCGGAGTCCGTAGTGCCCTACTGGCAGCCGCGGCCGTGCCCAGCGCGAACCCCGACCTCGTCCGCGCGTTCTGTGCGTTGCTCGGCGAGGGGATCAGCGTGTTCGGCGGGCGTCCCCTGATATCTAGTTACACGTTCACCGAGGCCAACGCGGCCGCACCGGCCACCTATTCGCTCTACTTGCCGATCCGGGCGTTCGTTCCCGACGACCAGACGGCGAGGGACCGGGTGCGGGCACTGCTGGATCGGCACGGCATCGACAGGAGCGTGTTCGATCGTGCCCTGGCCGAGGTGTCCGACCGAGAACTGCGCGACGGTGTCGGCCTGATCCCGCACGTGGCGCTGCGCACCGGTACGGTGCGTCCCGGCATCACCGTCTACCTGTCCGCCGAGGCGTACAGCACAACACCGGCGCGGGCCCGCTTCGACCAGCTTGCCCATGCCTGAACGGACACCGGGAAAGACTGTGTCACTCATGGGGCTGCGCGGGGCCGCTGCCCGCCCCGTTGTCGCCGGTGAGCGGCCTGATTAGGGGAGAACACGATGACCGACACGCGGATCCACGAAGCGAAGGTCCGTCGCTTCTACGACGCTGATGGCGAGGGCGCCGGCATCGCCTACGAACGGCTGATGGGCACGATTTGGCACCATGGCGATCCGACCGCCGAAGCCGCCGGCATGTCGCCCGTGGAGGCCGCGCTGATACTGGAACGTGATCTGATGGCTGTCGCTGGCTTGGGGCTTGGTGATCGGGCCCTCGATTTCGGGTCAGGTCCAGGGGGTGCCACACTGAACTGTGCCCGTCTCACGGGCGCCACGTTCGTCGGGGTTTCCAACTCCGATTCGCTCAGCCAACGGGCCCGTGCGCTGGCGGTCGAACAAGGCATGGTACAGCAGGCTGTCTTCCTGACCATCGGCGATCAGGACTACCGCACCTTGGCCGCGTGGCCTGATTCCTGCTTTGACGCGGTGACCTTCTTCGAGTCCGTATGTCATCTCCCCGACAAGAACATGTTCTTCGAAGCGGCGTTTCGACTTCTCAAGCCCGGAGGTCGGCTGGTCGGCATGGACTGGCTGCAGCGCCCCTGGGGGGTTTGTCAGACCGATGAACAGATCCAGCGCGTCATCGGGCCGGTCTGTGAGCACATCCGCTTGGCGGGCTTGGGCACTGTGGACAGCTATCCGGTCATGATGCGGACCGCCGGATTCGAGGTCACTCATGCCGTGGACCTGTTCGCTGAACAGCTGTGCTGGGGCAGCACACCACCTGAGGACCGCGAACGGTGGCTGACCTACGACGGTCCCGCTGGCGACGTGTTCCAGGCGGGTAAACGGGCGTTGGACGCCGCACGCGGCGCTGGGGTGTTCACGGTCGGCTGGTTTGCGGCTACCCGCCCGCGCTGACAGCCGTTGGCCCGGTATCCAGGCCACCGAACACAGGCTGACGGGACGTCACGGCCGAACAGGTGGCCACACCACTCGATTGCAGGCGGGTCCGTCACCTGTTCGGCCGTTTGATCAACTGTCGGTCGGTGCGGAAGGCTGACCATGCGCCAATGGCCGGTTGCAATGCCTCCCTCGAACCGGGACGACCGCATGGCGCCCGCATGAGCACAGAAGGAGACGGCGTTGCCGGCAATGGAGCCCTACCGCATCAAGATGGTCGAGCCGATCCCGTTCCCCACACCGGCCGAGCGCCGGCAGGCATTCGTCCGGGCCGGATACAACGCGTTCAACCTGCCAGCCGATGTCGTCACCATCGACCTGCTGTCCGACTCCGGCACGGGTGCGACGTCCAGCCGACAGGACGCGGCCGCCGTGCTCAGCGACGCCAGCTACGCCGGCCGTAGCAGCTGGTTCGCCTTCCGTGACGCGGTCAGGGATCTCACGGGCTACCCGCACATCCTGCCGGTTCACCAAGGCCGCGCCGCCGAACGAATCCTGTTCTCGGCCCTGTTAGGACCCGGCAAGATCAGCATCAGCAACACGCACTTCGACACCACACGATTCAACGTCGCGGCCACGGGGGCCACCGCACTGGACCTGCCCTGCCCAGAATCCGCGGACATGGACAGCGCCTACCCGTTCAAAGGCAACATCGACCTGGACACTCTCGCCACCACACTGGCCGGGCCGGACGGCCCCAAGGTGGCTTTTGTCCTGATGACAGTCACCAACAATGGCGGAGGCGGCCAACCGGTGTCCATGGCCAACCTGCGAGCAACCCGTGACTTGTGCCACCGCAACCAGGTGCCGTTGTTTCTGGACGCGGCCAGATTCGCTGAGAACGCGTGGCTTGTCACGCAACGCGAACCTGGTTACCAACACCGCACCCCGAAAGAAGTGGCCAGCCTGGCGTTCAGCATGTCCGACGGTTGTACGGCCAGTCTGAAGAAGGACGGCATTACCGCCGAGGGTGCGTTCATCGGTCTGCGGGATCCGAAGTTGGCCAGACAGTGCGAAATTCAACTGATCGGCACCGAGGGGCACCTCACCTATGGCGGGCTGGGTGGGCATGACCTCGCCCGGCTGGCACAGGGCCTACGTGAGGTGGTCGACCCCCGCTACCTCCGCGCCCGCGCCGACCACACCGCCCATCTGGCACGCCTGGTCAACGACGCCGGCGTCGCCATGGTGCAGCCGCCCGGCATCCACGCCCTCTACCTCAACGCGGCCCGCCTGCTCCCCCACCTGCCACCGAGCCAGTTTCCCGGCCATGCTCTGGCCTGCCAGCTGTACCTGGAAGGCGGGATCCGTTGCAGCGAGGTGGGTTCGCTGTACCTGGGGAGCATCGACGACAACTTCGACCTGACCATCCCGGCTCCCTTCGAACTCGTCCGGTTGGCAATCCCACGGCGTGTCTACACCCAAAGCCATCTGGAGTATGTCGCCGGCGTGATCGCTGAGATCGCCAAAGCCCCAGAACGGGTACCGGGCTACCGGATCCTCGACGCGGATCCGTTCCTACGACCCTTCACAGTCGTGATGGCGCCGCTAGCCGTGTGATCTCCGGTCAGTCGCGTCTCCTGGACCTTGTGACCGGGCAAACGCGGCCGGACAGACTCAGCGATGTCAGAACAGGCGCCCCTCACCGTAGGGGCGCCTGTTCGACCGTGCGGTGCCTTACTCCACCGGCAGTTTGCTCATGGCGTGCTCCAACAGCTTGATCAGTGCCAGCTTGCTGGAGTCGCTCTTGCGAGCGTCGCACACCATGACGGGGATCCCGTCGTTGATGGCCAGTGCCTGACGGACCTCGTCGGGTGTGTAGTCGTAGGCCCCGTCGAAGCGGTTGACCACGACCACGAACGGAATGTTTCTCCGCTCGAAGAAGTCGATCGCGGCGAAGCTGGTCTCCAGCCGGCGGGTGTCGATGAGCACGATGGCCCCGATGGCGCCGTTGGCCAGCTCGTCCCACATGAACCAGAAACGGTCCTGTCCCGGAGTTCCGAACAGGTACAGCACGATGCGTGGGCTGATCGTGATACGCCCGAAATCCAAGGCGACCGTGGTAGTGGACTTGTCTTCGACCCCGGCCAGGTCGTCTACCCCGGCGCTGGCCTCGGTGAGCATCTCCTCCGTACTCAGCGGCGGGATTTCACTGACCGAACCGACCAAGGTGGTCTTGCCGACACCGAAGCCGCCAGCCACAAGGATCTTGACGGATGCGGGAATCAGGCTCATGGCCTGCTGGCTAGAGTGCACGGACACCATCGAGAACCGCCTGGAGTAGATCACGGGCCGGGGCTTCCAGGGCCCGCTCGGGATGACGAACCACCACATCGCCGCGTTCGATCAGGTCGCCAAGGAGCACCTTGACCACACCGAGCGGAACGTTGACGTATGCGGCCAGCTCGGCGACCGAAAATGGACGTTGGCACAACTGAAGGATCGTCAGGTGTTCGGGCCCGAGCCCCAGCGAGTCCTCGCCGGACACCACGGACACCACCTGGGTCGCCACATCCAGCCAACCGGCAGCCGGCTGGGTGCGGCCTCTGGTCATGGCGTAGGGGCGAACCAGCGGTCCAGCCTCATCGTCAAACCAGCTGTCCTGTTCGTCGGTCACCATCAGGACCCTTGCCCGTTGCCGGACACGGCCGGAGCGTGGCGTGGTGCCGCGCTCAGATAGACACCGACCTGCTTGACGAGCAGGTTCATCTCGTAGGCGATCTGGCCGACGTCGGCGTTGCCCTCGGCGAGCACGGCGAGGCAGGCACCATGGCCCGCCGCGGTCACGAAGAGGTAGGCGTGCTCCATCTCCACGATGGTCTGACGCACCTGACCGCCGGCGAAATGCCGGCCCGTACCCCGTGCCAGACTCTGGAAGGCCGAGGCCATTGCCGACAGCTGGTCGGAATCGTCCCTGGACAGTCCGCCGGACTTCCCGATGAGCAGGCCGTCGGTGGAAAGCACGATCGCGTGCTTGGTGTCCACGACCCGCTCGACCAAGTTGTCCAGCAGCCAGTTCAGATCCGTCTCGAAGGTGGCCTTGTCGTTCATCGAATCCCGACTTCCCTGTTACCGCTCACTGATCTTCCATCGACGCTGCCTGGCGGCCGAGAAGCGAGCCGCGCTGGAACGCCGTCATGGTGTTCCTGATCTCTTCTGCGGATCGTCCGCCGTTGACCTCGGCCTCCGGTTCGTCGAAGACGTCGCCACGCAGCTGGGGGGCGATGCTGCGTTGCGGGCTCCGTCGTGGCAGGACCGGCCGGTCCGTCGCAGGCACCTGCAGCTGTTCGTTCTCCCCGTTGATGGCCTCCCCTAACTTGACTCTCTCCGGATTGATCCACTGTGGGTCGACCCCTTCCGAATCGGGTCTTTCCGGGGAGTAGCGGTGGGGCCGCGTCGACTTCGGCGCGGTCAACGGACCACTGGTGATCGCGGACAGGTCGGTCAGCGTCACATCGGAGGCCTCCTGCGCGGCGTCGGCGCTCGGCCATCCCTCGATGGTGTGCACCTCGTTGACCAGTCGCGACCGGCTCAGTGACCAGAACTCGTCGAGCTCCGTGCCCTCAAGCGAGTCAGCGGCGTCGGACTCGACGAGAGCTTCCTGCCGGTGCAACCCGGAACTCCGGTCGTCACCATCCAAGTCGTATGCGCTACGACCGGCGGGCACCTCGGGGTGTTCGGGCGACTCCGGACCATCGGACACGTCACGAGACAGGATCTGCGACGGTATCAGCACGATCGCTCGGGTACCGCCATACGGCGACACCCGGAACTCGACATTGATGCCGAGTCGCGAGGCCAGTCGCGCGATCACGAACAGTCCGAGCCGAGAGTCGGCCTTGAGTGCCATCGCGTCGAACTCGGGCGGAGCGGTCATCATCGCGTTGGCGCGGTCCCGGTCCTCCTTGCTCATGCCCAGTCCCTGGTCCTCGACCTCGACCACGACTCCGCGGGCGACCAGGGTACTGCTGACCAGCACCTGGGACCGGGGCGGCGAGAACGACGTGGCGTTGTCGACCAGTTCGGCGATGAGGTGGATGGTGTCGGCGACGGCCGAACCCGCGATCGCGATGTCTGGTCCCCGTTCCACCTGGACCCGGTGGTAGAGCTCGGTCTCGGACACCGCGGCGCGCAACACGTCGACGAGCTTGACCGCCTTGAGCCAGCGCCGGCCCGGCTGCTCGCCACCGAGGATGATCAGGTTTTCGGCGTTGCGGCGCGCCCGGGTGGCCAGGTGGTCCAGTTGGAAGAGCCGTTCCAGCTGACGGGGGTCCTCCTCGCCGCGCTCCATGGCGTCCAGGATCTTGAGCTGACGGTGCACAAGGCCCTGGTTGCGGTGCGCGATACCGAGGAACACGTTGTGCACACCCTCGCGGGCCTGTGCCTCGGTAACCGCGGCCGACACGGCGGCTGACTGGGCCGCGTTGAACGCCTCGGCGACCTGGCCGATCTCGTCCGAGCCGTAGTCGAGTTCGGGCAGCTCCTGCTCGACGTCCACGGGTTCGCCCGACCTGATCCGGCGGACGATGTCGGGCAGCTGCTGACGGGCGAGGCCGAGTGCCTCTCCCCTCAGCCGGGCCAGCCGGGACACGAGGGTCTTGCCGACCAGCGTCCGGGAGACCCGGATCGCGGCCACGATGGATCCGACGGCCGCGAGCAGGGCGACGATACTACCGATGATCACATCGAGGAGCTCGGTGTTGGCGTCGGTGATGGCCTGGTTGGAGACCTCGTCCGCTTGAGCGATGGTGAGGTTGACGAGGGAGTCGGACACCTGCGTCGTCAGCTGTTGCCAGTCACCCTCGCTGATCGGGAGTCCACCCGCCCCACGGGTCCACGGGCCGCGCTCGATGAAGGCGTTCTCGGTGTCGCTGAGATGGTGCCACGGGTCGCTTCCGGTCAGCGTCTTGACCCGGTCGGCGACATCGGGACGCAGGAACGGCATGGCCTTGTCCAGCTCCGCGTGATAGGAGCCGACCAGGTTGGTGTAGGTCAGATGTTCCTGGGTGTTCAACGATCCCGAGGAGAACGCTCCGCCCATGAGCGCCGCCGACCGTGACAGCATATCGCTGGCCCGGAACACCGAGACTCCCGCGATGCCGCCATTGGTGATGCTCACGTTGGGCAGAATCCGCGCCTGTGTATCGAACAGTCTGGTCGCCGCGTCGAGCAGGGTGTTGTAGTAGTTGAACACCTCGCTCTTGTCGATGGTCCGGCTGTCGATCTGCGAACGGATCGTTGGCAGCCGGTCCAGACTGTCGTTGAGGGCCTTCATGCGCTGCTGAAGCTCGTCGGGAGCGTGCTGCTGGGCCGAACTGATCGCGGCCCTCATGGGGACCAGTGCCTTGTCGGTCTGCTGCTCTTGGTCGTGCAGCTCCCGCAGCCCAGTAGCCGCCCTGCCGAGATAGGTCATGCTCAGCTGGCGTTCCTTCTGCGAGGAGGCCAGCGCGGTCACGGCAGGAAGTGACGCCTCCCGCACACTGGAGGAAACAGCCTTGACGTACACGGGATTGAAGACCAGGTACGCCGCGGCCGCGGTCCACAGCACGAGCAGGCTGATACTGGGGATCAGTACCGCGCCGACCAGTTGCGTCCTGATCGACTTGTACTCTCGGGTGGAGTCACTGTCCTTCTTCACGGCTCTCCACGAAGTCTCCGAACGCTCAGCGATTGCGGTGGCAACGGTGTCCACCGGGTGAAATCAGGGTGATTCCCACCGCGGAACGACCCATGGCGACCTGCACCAAAGTTGATCTTCGTCAAATACGTCAGGGAATCTAGCACGTCTGGGACAGCCCTGGAGCGGCCGGGGAGCGCCGAACAGGCATTGTTCGACAGCACTGCGGCGAACGTACCGAGAGCTGCGCCGAGCGGTCCACATACCCCGTCGAAGTCTTTAGCGCCACCGATCACACATTATTAACCGCCGATCAGGAGTACTGTTCACCCTTTCGGCGGTGCGTTGCACACGTCCACCGACCGATTGGGCCGCCAGGGCCTCTCACGAACACCAAGCAGGGCCAACCCCGCTGTTCGGCTCACCGCCCGCCCGTCCCCGCGAGCATCAGGGCTGGACGGCCCGGACGTGAAATGCCGCGCCGACTCGTGTGCCTATCCGCCAACGACTTTTCCCATAATCGCGTGCTCGCGACGCGGCGAGGCCCCGTAACCGAATCGTGTCGGCGGTTATCGCGAGTTCGGTTCTCCACAACGGTAATCCCGGGATGACCGGGCCCGTGCTCCGCTCACGTCGTGCGGGTGCGCTTCTGCCTCACCCGCACGGAAATGCGCACCGGACTACCCACGAACCCGAACTGTTCTCGGACTTTGCGTTCGACGAACCGGCGGTAGCCGGCTTCGAGGAAGCCCGTGGTGAACAGGACGATCGTCGGGGGCCTCGTGCCCGCCTGGGTCGCGAAGAGCACCTTTGGCTGCTTACCGCCCCGCACCGGTGGCGGAGTGGCCGCGATCAGGTCGTTCAGCCACGAGTTCAGGACGCCCGTAGGCACACGGGAATCCCATGAGGTCAGCGCGGTCCGTAGGGCAGGGGCCAGCTTGTGCACGGCCCGCCCGGTCAGCGCCGAGACGTTGACCCGCTGCGCCCAGGGCACCCGCACCAGGCCCCGGTCCAGCTCGCGCTCCAGCTGGTGCCGGCGGTCCTCGTCGACGAGGTCCCATTTGTTCAGCGCCAGCACGCAGGCCCGACCGGCCTCCACCACCATCGTGAGCACCCGCAGATCCTGCTCACTAATCGGAGCGGAAGCGTCGAGCAACACGACGGCCACCTCGGCCGCCTCGATAGCGGCCTTGGTGCGCAGCGAGGCGTAGTACTCCATGCCGCTGGCGAACGTGACTCGCTTGCGCAGACCCGCGGTGTCCACGAAACGCCAGACCTGATTGTCCAGTTCGACCAACGAATCCACCGGATCGACCGTGGTACCGGCGACCGCGTCGACCACCGAACGCTGCTCACCGACGAGCTGGTTGAGCAGACTCGACTTGCCGACATTGGGCTTGCCGACCAGGGCGACCCGACGCGGCCCGGCATGCTCGGTGACCGCCTCGCGAGGCGTCTCAGGCAGCGCACGCAGGATCGCGTCGAGCAGGTCACCCGACCCGCGGCCGTGCAGGCCGCTGACTGGATACGGTTCGCCGAGCCCAAGCGACCACAGCGACGCGGTGTCGGCGAGCAGCCGGTCGTCGTCGACCTTGTTGGCCGCGAGCAGCACTGGTCGGCGCGACCTGCGCAGCACCTTGGCCACGGCCTCGTCCGTGCTGGTCGCGCCCACCGTGGCATCGACGACGACGAGCACGGCGTCCGCACTGGCCATCGCCGACTCCGCTTGCGCCGCGACGGAGGCCTGAAGGCCCACGGCGGCCGGCTCCCAGCCTCCGGTGTCCACGACGGTGAACCGACGACCGTTCCACAGTGCGTCGTAGGCCACCCGATCCCGTGTCACACCGGGCACGTCCTGCACGACTGCTTCCCGGCGGCCGAGGATCCGGTTGACCAGTGTGGACTTTCCGACATTCGGTCGGCCGACAACGGCGAGCACCGGCTGCGGCGGGTCGCCCGCCTCGGTGTCCCGCTCGGCCCCGGTGTCCAGGACCGTCCACTCGGCCTCGTCGGCCCAGGTTCCGTCAAGGTCGGTCACACGTCCTCCTCGGGGCCACCGGCCCTGCGTCGATCCAGCTCGTCGACAAGAGCGGCGAGCTCGGTGCGTAGCCGCCCGGTCGAGGCGGCGAGCGCGGCACGACCCCGTTCGGCCGGCAGCGAGAACGGGGCACCGATCACGATGTCGACGACTCGCCGGGAACACCGGTTCCTCGTCCCGGCCCCCCATGTCGTACCGCGGCAGGCCACCGGAAGCACCATCGCGCCGGTCGCGCGTGCCAGCCAGGCGGCGCCGCCGTGTGCGTGCTCGACCGCGCCCGAGCCCCGGGTGCCCTCGGGAAAGACACCGACGACGCCGCCGGCATTCAGGACCCGGGTCGCGGTCGCCAGAGCGCCGCGATGGGGCTCGCCGCGGCGCACCGGGATCTGACCGAGCCGGCACAACCCCCACCCGAGCGGTCCGAGGAACATCTCGTTCTTGACCAGGAACACCAACCGCCGCGGCAACACCCCGAACAGGATCGGTCCCTCCAGCATAGTGCTGTGGTTGGCGACGACGACCACAGGTCCTTCCGCCGGCACGTGCTCGCTGCCGCGCACGCGCAGCCGCAGCCTCGGTATGTAGATCCATCCGCCCACCCAGCGCGCGGCATCGTGCAGCCACGGCCAGGAGCCGCTGGGCAGATCAGTGCTCACTGCCGCTCCCAGCCCGTGCCCGGCACAGGCCACGCTGCGCGATCATGGCCAACAGCGCGGCCTGCACCCCGGCAAGGTCGAGGTCGGTGCTGTCCACCGTGACGGCGTCCTGCGCGCGGCGCAGCGGCGAGGCGGTCCTTGTCGAGTCATAGGTGTCCCGGCGCTGAACGTCGGCCAGCGTCTCCTCCACAGTGGACAATCGCCCGTCGGCGCCGTCCTGCCGCGCCCTGCGCTCGGCTCGCACGCATTCCGACGCGGTCAGGTAGATCTTCAGACCGGCGTCCGGCGCCACCGTGCTGCCGATGTCGCGACCCTCGACGACGATGCCGCCCGCGTGCAGCACCGCGTCGGCGATGATCCGCCGCTGCTCGGCAACCAGCTGGGCCCGCACCTCGGGCACGGCGGACACCGCCGACACCGCGGCGGTGACCTCATGGCCACGGATCTCGGCGGAGACGGTGGCTCCGTCCAGCGTCGTCGTCGGAGCGGCCGGATCGGTCGCGACGGCGATCTCGGCGGCCGACACCACCTCGGCCACTCGCACCCGGTCTGTCGGGTCGACGCCGGCCCGCAATACGGCAAGAGTCGCCGCCCGGTACATCGCTCCGGTGTCCAGATAACGGGTGGCGAGCGTGCTCGCCAGCCGACGCGCGACGGTGGACTTGCCAGTGCCGGACGGACCGTCCAAGGCCACCACGCCACGCAGCTCGCCCTGTTTCACCGCTCGTCCTTCCCGCCGCCACACGACCGTGCGGCGTCCATTCTGCCCCGGGCTCACGTGGGACGAACCAGCCGGTCTCCACGCCGGCCGCCCGTGACCAGCCTCAGTGCGGCAGATCGGTGCGCAACGCCGCGGCACCCCGCAGGTAGACGTGTTTGATCTCAGCGCGGGCGAGATCGGTCTCGACATGGGCGAGCAGCCGGATCACCCGGGGCATCGCGCCGACGACGTCGAGTTCGGTCGCGGACAGCAACGGCACGTCGGCCAGTCCCGCCATCCGCGCGGCGTAGGCGGGAAACTCGCTGTGCAGGTCCGGTGTCGCGGTCAGCACGACGCTGATCAGGTCGTCGGGGGTGAGGCCGTTGCGTTGCAGAACCTCGGCGACCAGCTCGGCGGTCGCCTCGAGGACCTGGATCCGGTCGTCCGCGTCGACCTGCGTCGCCCCGCGCACCGCTCGTACTGCCATGACTATGACCCTAGTGTCCCGGCAGCCAACCCCGGTCAGCGGCCAACCGTACCATCGGAAGCCACCCCGTGATCTACTTGACCCGATGCCGCGACCTGAGCTGCACTCCGCTGACCGTATCCTCGACGCCGCGCGGGATCTCGTGCTCGGCCGCGGTGCACGAGCGGTCACGCTCGACGGTATCGTCGCGGCCAGTGGTGCACCCAAAGGGTCCATCTACCACCGGTTCGGGACACTCAACGAGCTTCTTGCCGCCATGTGGCTGCGTGCGGCACGCCGCTCGCAGCGTGAGTTCCTGGCCGCACTGGACCATCCCGATCCTGTCGAGGCGGCGGTTGCCGCCGCCATGAGCATCCACGACTTCTCCCTGCGGCACCGATCGGACGCACGGCTGCTTGCCTCGTTGCGCCGGGAGGACGTCGTCGACGGGGTCGCCAGTGCCGACCTGCGACGTGAGCTGCACGAGATCAACGGTCCGCTCAATGCGGGTCTCACCGGACTGACCAGGCGGCTGGCCGGGCGGGCGCACCAGGCCGCCGTGCAGCGGACGGTGTGCGCTGTGGTCGATCTTCCCCAGGGGGCGGTTCGGCGGCACCTCGTCGCCGGCACACCGCTGCCGTCAGGGTTGCGCGCCCAACTCGAAGCCGCCGTGCGCGCCGCCCTGGCCGTCGCGGGCTGATCCCGTCTCATTGGCGCGCGTCTGACCGTGTCAGCTGGCAGGCTCGACCCGTAATAGACGATATGGTCTAATACTGTGACACACCCGGAGAATAAGAAACAGGACGAGGGAACGGCAATGTCACGCACCGTCGATGTCGTGCGGCGCCTGTTCACCGCCGTGGCCAACCGC
>Ga0213875_10000253_pt1 | contig 53621 bp, 43 predicted proteins | sample BarmaccomBMRX_R8_FD_160105 | JGI IMG/M metagenome (GOLD analysis project Ga0213875, IMG submission 160105) | Root-associated microbial communities from Barbacenia macrantha in rupestrian grasslands, the National Park of Serra do Cipo, Brazil - RX_R8 | ecosystem: Host-associated > Plants > Roots...
TTGGCCAACCGGCCGGGATGGGCGGCCATCCCGCTCAAAGGCATCCTGGGCATCCTGGCAAGGGCGCAAGGGGACGGGCGTGCCGCAACGAGCTAACCCGGCCGTCCAGGCCGTGGTTGAAGCCCGTCACGGCGACCCGTTCGGGTTTCTCGGCATGCACAAGACCGGCGCCGGGCTCGCCGTGCGCGCGATGCTGCCGCAGTCGCAGGAAATGCTGGTCATCGATTCGGCGACCGGTCAGGCCGCGGCGACCGCCGCGCGGATACACCCCGACGGCTTTTTCGTGGCGACCTTGTCCGATCGCGAGGAACCGTTCCGATACCGTTTGCGCACGCTCGATGGCGGCCTCTGGCACGAATTCGAGGACATCTACAGCTTTCCGCCGGTACTCGGCGAACTCGACATCCATCTTCTCGTCGAGGGCAATCACCTGATCAGCTACCGCAGGCTCGGAGCCCATCCGATCGCCCATCACGGGATCGAAGGGGTGGCCTTTGCGGTTTGGGCGCCGAATGCGCAACGGGTCAGCGTTGTCGGCGATTTCAACGGCTGGGACGGCCGGCGCATGCCGATGCGCAAAATACATGCGGGCGGCTATTGGGAAATCTTCGTGCCGGGCTTGCGCGCCGGCCATCTGTACAAATACGAAATTCTCGGCGCCCACGGCCAGGTGTTGCCGCTCAAAGCCGATCCCTATGCCGAGCGCGCCGAGCAGCCGCCCGGGACGGCGTCGAGGGTGGCCGATCCCACGCGGCACGTCTGGCAGGACGGGACGTGGATGGCCCAACGGTGGCAGCCAAACGACCGCGAGGCGCCGATCTCGATCTACGAGGTCCATCTCGGCTCGTGGCGCCGCAACCTCGCCGAGCATGGGCGCTATCTGACTTATCGCGAACTCGCCGAGCAGCTTGTGCCTTACGTCGCGGATATGGGCTTCACCCATATCGAGGTGCTGCCGCTTTCCGAATACCCGTTCGATGGGTCCTGGGGCTACCAGCCGATCTCGCTGTTCGCGCCGAGCAGCCGGTACGGCACGCCGGACGATTGCCGGGCATTCATCGAGGCATGCCATCGCGCCAATATCGGCCTCTTGCTCGACTGGGTGCCCGGCCATTTCCCGACCGATGCACACGGGCTCGGGCGATTTGACGGCACCGCGCTTTACGAGCACGCCGACCCGCGCCAGGGCTTCCACCAGGATTGGAACACGCTGATCTTCAACTATGGACGGCGCGAGGTCGCGAACTTTCTGCTGTCGAGCGCACTCTATTGGTTGCGCGAGTTCCACGTTGATGGCCTGCGCGTCGATGCCGTCGCGTCGATGTTGTACCTCGATTACAGCCGCCGCGAGGGCGAATGGGTCCCCAATGCCTTTGGCGGGCGCGAGAACATCGAGGCGATCGCGTTCCTGCGCCGGATGAATGAACTGGTATTCGGGGAGGCGACCGGCGCGACCACCGCCGCCGAGGAGTCGACTGCGTGGCCGATGGTATCGCGGCCGACCTATGTCGGCGGTCTCGGCTTCGGCTACAAATGGAACATGGGGTGGATGCACGACACTCTCGGCTACATGTCGCTCGACCCGATCTTCCGCAAGTACCGCCACAACAACCTGACCTTCGGTCTGCTTTATGCTTATCACGAGAATTTCATATTGCCGCTGAGCCATGACGAGGTGGTGCACGGCAAAGGCTCGCTGATCGGCAAGATGCCGGGCGACCGCTGGCAGAAATTCGCCAACCTGCGGGCCTATTTCGCCTTCATGTGGACGCATCCCGGCAAGAAGCTGCTGTTCATGGGCGGCGAGTTCGCGCAGGAGCGCGAATGGAACCACGATATCGGGCTCGACTGGCAACTGCTCGGCGATCCCTTCCACGAGGGCGTGCGGCGGCTGGTGCGCGATCTTAACCGTCTGTACCGCGATACGCCGGCGCTGCATCAGCTCGATTGCGATCCGGACGGTTTTGCCTGGATCGATGCGGCCAATGCCGCCGAGAGCGTGCTGTCCTATTTGCGCCGCGGCCGCAACCCGCACGAACTGGCCGTCGTCGTCTGCAACTTCACGCCGGTGCCGCGGCCGGATTACCGGATCGGCGTTCCGGGTGCAGGCCGCTATCGCGAGCGCATCAACACCGACGCGAGCGATTACGGCGGCAGCGGTATCGGCAATGCCGGCGAGGTTCATGCCGATCCGCATCCGATGCACGGCCATGCCTATTCGATCTGCTTGCAGTTGCCGCCGCTCGGGGTTGTGGTCTTTACTGCCGACTGAACATGTCGATCTGATCGCGACCGCTCCGAGGGAGGCCCCATCCCGCCGACCAGACGTCAGACGCGTCCCCGATCAGAATTGCGATAGCCAAGGTGCTCGCTGATGTCGAATTCCTGGGAACGCGTCACGATCGAACCGCAAAGCGTCATTGCCCCGCTATCCGGCGCCGCGGTGTTTCTGGTTTTGACGATTGCCGGTGCAGCCGAAGCGATGCAGCGGGTCCGCGGCACGATTGGCGATGTCGGCACTCTGGTACGGGCGGTCGGGTTCAGGGATCTACAAGGCAGGCTGTCCTGCAATGTCGGCATCGGCAGCAGCGCCTGGGACCGCCTCGGCCAACCCAAACGGCCGAAGCAGCTACGCGCCTTTGCCGAGATCCGCGGACCGGTACACACCGCGGTCGCCACCTCCGGCGACCTGCTGTTCCACATTCGTGCGGAACGGGCTGATATGTGTTTCGAGCTCGAACGCCTCATTCTCGAGGCCCTCGGCGACGCTGTTACGGTCGCAGATGAGGTCCAGGGATTTCGTTATTTCGACGCTCGTGACCTTTTGGGCTTTGTCGACGGCACGGAAAATCCGACCGGAAACGCGCTCCCGCTGTCTGCTCTGATACAGCCGGAGGATGATCCCGACTTCGACGGCGGCAGTTATGTCGTGGTGCAAAAATATCTGCACAACCTCTCGGCATGGAACGCCCTCGACACCTCCTCGCAAGAGCAAATCATCGGACGGACGAAAGTCGACAATGTCGAGCTCGGCAAATCAGGCGGCCGCAAATCACACAAGGACCTCGCGACGATTGTCGACTGCGACGGCAACGAGCACGACATTTTGCGCGACAACATGCCGTTTGGGCGACCTGGACATGCCGAATTCGGAACCTATTTCATCGGTTATGCGCGTAATCTGTGGGTGATTGAAAAAATGCTGAGTAATATGTTTGTCGGCGTTCCTGAGGGCGAATATGATCGCATACTCGATTTTTCGACGCCCATCACAGGCACTGCGTTCTTCGTTCCCTCCAACTCGGTTCTGAAAAGCTTATGAATTGAGCGGCGGCCGAACGGAAAGGCTTGATGCCGTCGTCCGTCAAGGTGTGGCCGGGCGCCCCGTCTCCGCTCGGGGCGACATGGGACGGCAAGGGGGTCAACTTCGCGTTGTTCTCGGCTTACGCCGAAAAGGTCGAGCTGTGCCTGTTCGACCGTTCCGGGGCGCGCGAAGAAGCCCGGATCACGCTGCCTGAATACACCGACGAGGTCTGGCACGCCTATCTGCCGGATGCGCGCCCGGACCAGCTTTACGGGTATCGCGTCTACGGGCCTTATGACCCGGCCTCCGGGCACCGCTTCAACCCCAACAAGCTGTTGATCGATCCCTATGCCAGGGCGCTTCACGGCAAGCTCACCTGGCACGAATCGCTGTTCGGCTATCGTCTGGGTGGACCTCGCCAAGATACGGCGATGGACCGCCGCGACGATGCGCGTCATGTGCCGAAGTCGCGGGTGATCGAGACCGCCTTCACCTGGAACGACGATCGCCGACCGCATACCCCGTGGGAGCAGACGATCATCCTTGAACTGCATGTCCGCGGCTTCACCATGAAGCACCCGGAGGTGCCTTACGAATTCCGCGGCAATATCGGCGGCTTGGCTTCGCCCGCGGTGATCGACTACCTGGTCGGGCTGGGGGTCACTGCGCTCGAGCTGATGCCGATACACGCCTCGATCAGCGAGCATCATCTGAGCCAGCGCGGGTTGGTCAATTACTGGGGCTACAATTCGATTGCGTTTTTCGCTCCCGATCCGCGCTTCTTGCGTTCGGGCGCAATCGCCGCGTTCAAGACCGCCGTGAAACGGCTGCACGAGGCCGGCATCGAGGTCATCCTCGATGTTGTCTACAATCATACCGGCGAAGGCGATCACCTCGGCCCGACCTTGTCGTTTCGCGGCATCGATAATCTCTCATATTACCGGCTGCAGGACGACCGCCGATATTACGTAAACATGACCGGCACCGGCAACACGCTCAATATCGATCATCCGCGAGTGCTCCAGTTGGTCATGGACTCGCTGCGGTATTGGGTTACCGACATGCATGTCGATGGATTCCGCTTCGATCTATGCACCTCGCTCGGGCGCGAAAACGGCCAGTACCGGCAGGCGAGCGGGTTTTTCGACGCGATCCGTCAAGACCCGGTGATGGGGAGCGTGAAGCTGATCGCCGAGCCCTGGGATTTGGGTCCGCAAGGGTACCAGCTGGGCAATTGCCCGCCGGGTTGGGCGGAGTGGAACGCGCAGTACCGCGACTCCGTCCGGCGTTTCTGGAAGGGCGAGAACGGGCTTGTTCCGGAACTCGCTTCGCGGGTAGCGGGCTCCTCGGACATCTTCGGCTACCGCGGGCGCCGGCCGTGGGCCAGCATCAATTTCGTGACCGCTCATGACGGGTTCACGCTGCAGGACCTTGTCACCTACACAAAGAAGCACAACGAGGCGAATGGCGAGGACAACCGCGACGGCCACGAGCCGAATTTCAGCTGGAATTGCGGGTTCGAGGGCCCGACCGAGGACCCGCAAGTCCTGCGCCTGCGCGACCGCCAGAAGCGGAACCTGCTCGCTACGCTGCTGTTGTCGCTGGGCGTGCCGATGCTGCTGTCCGGGGACGAGGTAGGGCGGACACAGTGCGGCAACAACAATGCCTATTGTCAGGACAACGAGATCTCCTGGTTTGACTGGGAATCGATCCGGCCCGAAGATCGGGAGCTTCGCGAGTTTGTCTGCTACTTGATCCATCTGCGTCGGCAACATCGGGTGTTCTCGCGCCCGCGCTTCTTTCGTGGCGAGATGCTTTCGCAAGCCGGAGTCAAAGACATCACTTGGGTGACGGCGGCGGGTGAAGAGGCAAGCGGTGCCGATTGGGCCGATTCAATCGCGCATTCGCTGGGGTATGTGCTGAGCGGCGCCGCCGGCGAGTTCTTCACCCCCGGAGGGCAGCGCGACATCGACGATGGTTTTTTGGTGATGATGAACGCCAACGATTGCGATATCGAATTCCGTATTCCTGTCCTGGCTGCACCAGCCTCGTGGGTGGCCTTGGTGGACACGGCGGAGCCGACGGGTCTGGCGCCGCAACGCTCGCCTTATCGGCCCGGCGATGATTATCCGCTGCGCGCGCATTCCTTCGCGCTGCTGGTCAATCGTACCCGCCGCAGCGAAACCACCGGCCTGACCGCGGTCAGGGATGTGCCTCAATCAGGAGAGCCAGGCGTCACGAGCGCGCCGCGGGGAACAGATGCATCGTCACCATAAGCTGCCCTGCGGGGCGGAAGTGGAGCCCGGCGCAGGGGTACGTTTCCGCCTGTGGGCCCCGCGTGCCGAGACCGTGTCGCTATCGTTCGGCGACAATGTGCAAGCAGAGCAGCCGGAACTTCTGCCGATGCGGCGCGAGGCCGGCGGCTGGTTCTCGATCACGACGGGGCGGGCGGGGCCGGGAACGCGCTATCGCTACGCAGTAGATGACGCGCTGGTGCCCGATCCGGCCTCGCGGCACCAGCCCGAAGGTGTGCACGGGTCAAGCGAGGTTATCGACCCGACCGCTTACGAATGGCGCGATCTCGATTGGAAAGGACGGCGCTGGGAAGAAATCGTGCTGTACGAACTCCACGTCGGCACTTTTTCAGAAACGGGCGATTTCGCCGGGGTCGCCCGGCATCTCGATCACCTGGTCGATCTCGGCGTCACCGCGCTGGAGCTGATGCCCATCGCGGATTTTCCCGGCGAGCGAAACTGGGGATATGACGGGGTTCTGCTCTATGCTCCGGCGGCCCGGTACGGCAGACCGGAGGCGCTCAAGGCGCTGGTCGAGGCCTGCCACGAGCGCGGCCTCGCGATAATTCTGGATGTCGTCTACAATCATTTCGGGCCGGAAGGGAATTACCTGCCGACCGTCGCTCCCGACTACTTCACGGACCGCCACAAAACTCCCTGGGGCGCCGCGGTCGACTATGCCGGCGCGGCCAGCCGGGCGGTGCGCGACTTCGTGATCGAGAACGCTCTTTATTGGCTCGATGAGTTTCACTTCGACGGGCTGCGACTGGATGCCGTTCACGCGATCATCGACGAGACCGCGCCCGATATCGTTACCGAGATCGCCCAGACGGTGAGGCGGCGTATTGCCGATCGCGAGGTTCATCTGATCCTCGAGAACGACCGCAACGAGGCACATCGGCTCCGGCGTCGGGACGGGAGGGTTGTCGGTTACAACGCGCAATGGAACGACGATCTCCACCATGTGCTGCATGTTTTGATCACCGGCGAAACCGGCGGCTACTATGCCGATTACATGGAAAAGCCGGTCGCGCGGCTTGGCCGCGCCTTGGCGAGCGGCTTCGTCTATCAGGGCGAGACTTCCCCGACTCGCGGTGAGCCGCGCGGCGAACCCTCGGGCGATTTGCCGCCGACCGCCTTCGTCTCATTCCTGCAAAACCACGACCAGGTTGGCAACAACGCCTTCGGTACGAGAATTGCGTCGCGTGCCGAGGAAGCGCTGCTGCATACCGGAGTCGCGATCCTGCTGCTGTCTCCCCAGATCCCGATGTTGTTTATGGGCGAGGAGTGGGCGACGACCCGGCCATTCGCGTTCTTTTGCGATTTCGAGCCCGAACTCGCCGAGGCGGTGCGGGTCGGACGCCGGCGCGAATTCGCCCACTTCCCGGAATTCCAGGACGAGGCGGCGCTGGCCGAGATCCCGGACCCGACCGCGCCGGAAACCTTTTGCCGGTCCCGCCTCGACTGGGCAGAGCGCGGCGGATCCGAGCATGTCCGCTGGTTTCAACGGTATCGGCGCCTGATCGCATTGCGCATTCGTGAGATCGCGCCGCGCCTCTCGGGCCGGCTTTCTTGCGCCGGCGAGTGGCGCCTTCTGGGCGATGAGGCGGTCCTCGTCCGATGGCGGCTGAGCGATGATTCGTGCCTCGTGGCGATCGCGAATTTCGGCGCTGCGCCGACCCCCGTCGAGCGGGTTGACGGCGCCAGGCTGTTGTACTCGACCAAGGATGGAGCCAACAGCCAGGCCATGGCACCTTGCAGCGCGCGCTTTTGGCTGGCGCCGCCCGCCGCCGGAATCCAATGAACGACCCTCTTCTCAGACGTGCCGCGGAATTGCTCGGCATCGAGCTCCGGCACACTGATGCGCTCGGCGTAGCGCATGAGGCGAGCGACGAGACCCTGTCCCGTCTGATCGCCGGGTTCGGCATGCCGGCCGAACCGGGGCGGGCGGTCGAGGCGATTGCGCAGGATCATGGCGCCGGAGCGCTGGGGCTCGGTCCGGTGCAGGTCATCGCCGCCGAGGATCGCGCGCCGGGGCTTTCGCTTCGCCTGCCGAACCAGACAAATTCGGTCGAATGGACCTGTTGCTATGAGCATGGTGAAGAGCGGGCTGGCCGAAGCCGGCTCGATCCGATCGACGCCGGGGATCCGCGTCGCCGGCGCCTTCAGCTGCCGAGTGATCTGCCGCTCGGCTATCACCGTCTCGAGGTACAGGCGGGCGGGGCCGCCGCGCGGGTCACCCTGATCGTCGCCCCGCCCTCCTGCCACCTGCCGCGCGAGCTTGCACCGGGGGCCCACAGCTGGGGGATGACCGCGCAGCTCTATGGCCTGCGCAGCCGGCGCGACTGGGGCATCGGCGACTTCACCGGGCTGGCGGCTGTGGGGCGCGGCGTCGGCGGCCTCGGCGCCGCGGTGCTCGGCATCAACCCGCTGCACGCGCTGTTTGCCGCCGAGCCGCGCCATGTCAGCCCGTACTCGCCGTCGAGCCGGGCACATCTCGATTACCTCTACATCGATGTCGAGGCGGTGCCCGGCTATGCCGAGGATGCAGCGGCTCGCGCCCTGATCTCCCCGCAAGCGCTGGCCGCGGCACGGGCCGCTCCTTTCGTCGATTACGCCGCGGTGGCCGCGCTCAAGCGGCCGGTGCTGGAAGCCTTGTATCACAGCTTCCGGGAGCGCGATTTCGATGCATCCGGCGCGCCGCTTACCGCCAGCGGCGAGGCGTTCCGCGGCTTCCAGGAGGCTCGGGGATCATCGCTCGCGGCATTCGCCACCTTCGAGGCGCTGCACGAGCACTATAGTCGCGAGCCGGGGATGTTTTCGTGGCGCGCCTGGCCGGCGCCATTTCGCGATCCGCGCTCGGCCGCTGTCGCCGAATTCGCCGCGGCGCATCGCGAGCGGATCGGCTTCTTCCAGTTCCTGCAGTGGGAAGCCGATCGGCAGCTTGGGGCTGCCGCGGTCACGGCGCGGGAAGGCGGGCTGTCGCTCGGTCTCTACCGTGACCTTGCGGTCGGGGTTGATCCGAATGGGGCCGAGGCCTGGGCCGATCAGGAACTCGTGGCGCCGGGCGCCGCCATCGGCGCGCCGCCGGACCCTCTGAGCCGCGCCGGCCAGAACTGGGGGCTGGCGCCGTTCAACCCGGTGGTGCTGCGCCGCCACGGCTTTCTCCCGTTTGTGACGTCGCTGCGCGCCAATATGCGCCATGCCGGGGTGTTGCGCATCGATCACGTGATGTCGCTGAAGCGCCTTTACTGGATCCCAAACGGGGCGGCGGCGACGGAGGGCGCCTACGTCAACTATCCCTTTGACGAGCTGCTGCGAGTGGTCGCGTTGGAAAGCCGGCGCCATGAATGCGCGGTGATCGGCGAGGACCTCGGCACCGTGCCGGAGGGTTTCCGCGAAACGATGCAGGCGGCCAATGTGCTGTCGTATCGGATCGTCGGCTTTGAGCGGCGCGAAGATCGCAGGCTGGTGCCTCCAGCCGAATATCCGCCGCTGGCGGCCGCCTCCGCCGCCACCCACGACATTGCGACCCTGAAGGGGTTCTGGCTCGGCCGCGACATCGACTGGCGCCAGCGCCTGAAGCTGTACCCAGATGCGCAGGCCGAGGCTACCGAGACCGCGGAACGCCGGCGCGATCGGCAGCTGCTGCTCGAAGCCCTGTCCGAAGAGGGCCTGATCGCACCCGAACGGTTCCCGGAATTCCTGTCGGCGGCCGGCGATCCCTCCTATTCCGCCGAACTCGGCGATGCGATTCTCGCCTTTCTCGCGCGGTCCCGATCACGGTTGATGCTGGTTCAGCTCGAAGATGTCGCGGGCGAAGCCGAGCAGGCCAATCTTCCCGGAACGACCGATGCGCACCCGAACTGGAAGCGGCGAATGTCGGTTCGGATCGAGGAAATCCTCGCCGGACCCGAACTGCGCCGCGTCGTCGCCGTGGTGGCGCAAGGACGGAAGTCGGCGACCCCCGAAGCGGCCGCGGGATGACCGGTAGCGACGCTGACTTCAGCGCGATCCGAGCTACCTACCGGCTGCAATTCCATAAAGGATTCACGTTCCGCGACGCGCTCGCCTTGCTCCCGTACCTCGATGAGCTCGGGATCAGCCATCTCTATGCCTCGCCGGTGATGGAGGCGCGGCCGGGATCGACCCACGGCTACGATATTGTCGACCACAACCGCCTCAACCCCGAGATCGGCAGCGAGGCCGAGTTCGCGGCCCTGGTGGCGGCATTGCACGAGCGCGGCATGGGTCTCGTGCTCGACTTCGTGCCGAACCATATGGGTGTCGGCGGCCGCGACAACGTGTGGTGGCTCGACGTTCTGGAATGGGGCAGGGAGTCTCCGTTCGCCGCCTATTTCGACATCAACTGGGACGCACCGCGGGCGGATCTGAAGAACCGCGTGCTGCTGCCGGTACTCGGCGACCAGTATGGCGTCATTCTCGAAAAAGGCGAAATCGCGCTACGGTTCGATGCGGCCGAAGGCTCGATCAGCGCGTGGTATTTCGACCACCGCTTTCCGATTTCGCCGCGCTCCTATCCCCGCGTGCTCGAGGAGGGCGGCCCGGCGCTGCGCCGCTGGGTTGACGATTTTGCGGCCTTGCGAAAACTGTCGGGCGCGCAGGTGCGCGAGCGCTCCAAACAGCTGCAGGCGGGACTCGCCGAGTGCGCGCGTGAGGCGAGTTTGCGGGACGCGATTGCGGCGGCGCTGGAGGCCGTCAACGGCACGCCGGGCCGCCCGGCGAGCTTTCGCCGTCTCCACCGCCTGCTCGAAGCGCAGGCCTACCGCGTCGCCTATTGGCGCGTTGCGGCAGAGGAGATCAACTACCGCCGTTTCTTCAACATCAATGACCTGGCCGGTCTGCGGATGGAATTGCCGGAGCTGTTCGAGGCGACGCACCGCCTGGCCTTTTCTTTGATCGCACGCGGCGAGGTGCAAGGCCTGCGCATCGATCATATCGACGGCCTGTTCGATCCCGGAGCTTATTGCGCTGCGCTGCAGCAGCGGTGCGGAGGCGGCCTCTACGTGCTCGTCGAGAAAATCCTCGCCCGCTACGAAAGCCTCCCGGACTGGCCGATCGCCGGCAGCACCGGCTACGATTTCGTCAATCAGGTGCTGGCGCTGTTCGTCGATCCGGCGGGCGAGAGCGCGATGACCCGGCTCTATCGCCGGCTGACCGGGCGAGAGCAGGGCTTCGACGACGTGCTGTACGCCTGCAAAAAGAGGATCATGCAGGTCAACCTCGCCAGCGAGATGAACGTGCTGGCACAGCAGTTTCATCGCCTGTCCATCAGCGATCGGCGGACCCGCGATTTCACGCTGAACGGCATGCTCGCCGCGCTCGAGGAGGTGGTCGCGGCATTTCCGGTATATCGCACCTATGTCTCGGAACGTGGATCGAGCCAGGACGACGAGCGCTATCTCGAATGGGCCGTGGCCCAGGCGAAGAAGAGATGGCGGACCGCCGATCTCAGCATTCTCGACTTCGTGCATGGCGTGCTGACAGCGAGCCTGCCCGGTCATCCCCGGCCGGACGAGGTATTGCGGACCGCGATGCATTTCCAGCAGGTCACCGGCCCGGTGATGGCCAAGGCCTTCGAGGACACGGCTTACTACCGCTATTTCCGGCTGCTGGCGCTGAACGAAGTCGGAGGTGATCCGCGCCGCTTCGGCATTTCGGTTGCCGCTTTTCATCACCTGATGCAGGAGCGCGCGCGCAGCTGGCCGCATGCGATGGTCGCGACGGCGACGCACGACACCAAACGCGGCGAGGATGCCCGGCTGCGGATCGCGCTGCTATCCGAGCTGCCGCGCGAGTGGGGCAGGCGGGTCCTGAGATGGCTGCGCGTCAACCGGCGACATCGCGCCGAAATTGCCGGCGAACTGGTGCCGGATCGTAATGTCGAATACCTGTTTTATCAGACACTGGTCGGAGCCTGGCCGGCCGGCCTCGCGCTCGATAATGCGGCAGCGTTCAAGGAGCTGTGCGGCAGGGTGGCGGCCTACATGATCAAGGCCGTCCGCGAAGGCAAGGAAGAGTCGAGCTGGAGCAACCCGAACCAGGCCTATGAAGCGGCTCTGCAGCGTTTTGTCGAGGGTGCGCTGGATGGCTCGCGGCCAAACCTGTTCCTCGCCGACTTTGCCGATTTCATCGAAACCTTGGCGCGTCCCGCGGCGGTTTCGTCGCTGTCGCAGCTGGTGTTGAAGCTGACCGTCCCCGGGGTGCCTGACACCTACCAGGGCAGCGAATTATGGGATTTCAACCTGGTCGATCCGGATAACCGCAGGCCGGTCGATTGGGATCGGCGCCGCGCCTTATTGTGTCACCGCGACGACCGGAGCCACCTCGCCGCGCTGTCCGCAAACTGGCAGGACGGGCGCGAGAAGCTGTTTGTCGCCCGCCGTTTGCTGCGGTTGCGCCGCAAATATCCCGGGCTGTTTGCGGCTGGCGATTATGTGCCCCTCGACGTGGGCGGCGGTTCCAATGCGGACCGGCTGTGCGCCTTCCTGAGGCGAGACCGCAACCTCGCCGTGATGGTGGCCGTGCCGCGGCTCGTTTACGGCCTCTACCGGGACGGCGCCGCCGCGGATTGGGGAGCGGCTCGGATTGCGGCGCCGGGCCAGCAGCGCTGGCGCAATGTGTTCACCGGCCGTGACCTGCCGCCCGGCGAGGATTTGCGGGTCGCCGACCTGCTCGCCGATTTCCCGGTCGCCGTGCTGGTCGCGGCCGGCATGCCGGAGACAAGCGCGGGCATATGATGCGAATCGCCGGATACCTTGTGGCATGCTGGCTCGCGTTCGGCGTAGCGAGGGCCGAGGAGGTTGGAGGGTTCAGCAATGACTGGACCGGCAACGGCATTGTCGTCGAAGCGTTGCCCGACCCGAAGATCGACGGGATCACCTGCCATCTGGTCCACTTCGATCGCAGCGTTCTCGACCGGCTCTCCAAGGGGAATTGGTTCGAAAACCCGTCAAACAGCGCGATCTCGTGCCGGCAGACCGGGCCGATCGTGATTGGCAAGATCGCCACCGGCAGCAAGGGCGAGGAGGTGTTTTCCGAGCGGATGAGCCTGTTCTTCAAGTCGATCGCGGTTCGCCGCATCTACGACCGCAAGAACGACACCCTGATCTACGTCGCCTACAGCCGCCAGGTAAAGGATGCCAGCGCCAAGATGAGCCTGTCGACCGTGGCATTGTTCAACGCCAGCCCGACCTGGAGCAACGGCAAGCCGTAGCCGGCCGGTCGAACCCGCCGAACGCTAACCGAGCCGCACCGCGACGTAGACGGTCGCGATCCCGAGCATCGTCATCGCCGTCGTCCACCGGGTCGGATGGTCGTGATAGCTCTCGGGCAGCAGGTCGCTGGCAGAGATATAGATGAAGAACCCGGCAAACAGGGCCAGCCCGAAACCCAGGGCGCTTTGCGGGAGGGCCAGGACCAGCGTCGTCGCCGCCCCGAGCACCGGCGCGGCGGCGTCGATCAACAGCCAGCCCAAGGCGGAGCGGTTGCCGCCCTCTCTGCCGAGCACGACGCCGACCGTGTTGATGCCGTCCGAAAAGTCATGGGCGAGGACAGCGGCGGCAACGACGGCGCCGATCGCGGACGACACCTGGAAGGCCAGACCGATCGCAAAGCCGTCGAGAAAACTGTGCACCGCCAGGCTGCCGGCGCCGAGCGCGCCGCGCTGCCACAATCGTTCGGTGCGGCGTCCCTTGTGGCCATGCGGCGCGACGGTTCGATCCAACACCATGTAGGCGGCGAACCCGACCGCCACCAAGGCCAGTACTGAAGACGCCCCGCCGGCTTCTCCGGTCAGGCTGATGGCCTCGGGGATCAGGTCGAAAAAGGCGACCGCGATGATCGCGCCGGCGCTGAACCCCAGTATCAGATGCAGCCGGTCCTGATAATGCAGGGCCAGCAAGCCGCCAAGCAGCGTCATGAAGAACGTCGCGACGCTCAAGATCAGGGCCAACGGCTCGCATTCCTGGCTGTGGCAATAGCCGATCAGGTTCGATCGGTCTCCGAGGCATGATTCCCTCCCGCGGGCTTGACCTGCGGGTCCCCCCTCTTCATCGCTGAGGCGGCAACAAAGACGCGGATGCCACGGAGCGGGTCCGAGGACACCCGCCGGGTGGGCCGATGCGCAGCCTGGTCAGCCTGCCCGGTCAGGTCTGGCGGCTGCCGGTCGGGCGCGCGCCCGCGAAACGGTCAAGGACGCGGCCCGCCACGCGGGCGCTGACGAAATGCGAAACATCGCCGCCGAGCGCCCCGATCTCTTTGACAAAGCGCGACGAAATGAACTGATACCGGTCCGATGCCATCAAGAAGACGGTCTGAATGGTGGGATTGAGCCGTGCATTCATCCCGGCCATCTGGAATTCGTATTCGAAATCGGATACCGCGCGCAGCCCGCGGATGATGGCGTGGGCGCCGACCGCTTCGGCAAACTTCATCAGCAATGTTTCGAAGGGACGAACCTCGATGCGCCGGGCCACGGCCTGATCGGCGAGGTGATCGATCTCGTCGCGCACGATCTCGACCCGCTCGTCGGTCGAGAACAGCGGCCCCTTGCCATCATTACGCGCGACACCGATGACCAGCCGGTCGACGATCGTCGCGGCGCGCAGGATGATGTCGGTGTGCCCATTGGTGATCGGGTCGAAAGTCCCGGGATAGATCCCGACGCGCGTTCCGCTCATCTCTCGTCCCCTCCCTCCTCCATCGGCGCGGCAGTGTCCGGATCATCGCCGCCGCTCTCGCCGGGCTCTCCCGCCACTTCGGGCAGCCGCGCGACCGAGACGACCCGTTCGCCTTCCCCAACCTTGAAGATCACCACGCCCTGGCTGCGCCGGCGGGCGATGCGGATGTCGTGCACCGGGCAGCGGATCACCATGCCGCCATCGGTGACCAGCATGATCTGGCCGTTCTGGCCGACCGGGAAGACCGCGACAATTGAGTCGCGCCGACGCGTCAGGTCCATGTTGTCGATGCCCTGGCCGCCGCGTCCGGTAATCCGGTAATCGTAGGCCGAGCTGCGGACGCCGAAGCCCTTCTCGGTGACGCTCAGCACGAACTCCTCGCGCTCGGCGAGATCGGCGAAAAGCTCCTCCGGGATCGCGGCTTCCGGCGGGGCTTCGGCCTCGGCCTCGCCCTCTTCGGGGTCCGGCATCAGGTCGGACGCGGTCTCGCTCTCCTCGCCCATCTGGCGGCGGCGGCGTGCCGCAAGGCTCAGATAGGCGTTGCGCATATCGGGCGCGACCTCTTCATGCCGCAGGATCGACATCGAGATGACCTGATCGCCGTTCAGCAGCCGAATGCCGCGAACTCCGACAGAGGAACGGCCCGAGAACACCCGTACATCCGCGACCGGGAAACGGATCGATTTGCCGTTGCGCGTGGCGAGCAGCACGTCCTGCGCATCGGTGCAGGTCGCGACGGCAATCAGCCGGTCATCGGCATCCTCGCCCTCGAATTTCATCGCGATCTTGCCGTTGGCTCGAACATCGCCGAAATCGCTTAGCGCATTGCGGCGGACATTGCCCTTCGCGGTCGCGAACATCACGGTCAGCGCGCTCCAGCCTTCCTCATCCTCCGGCAATGGCATCACCGTCGAAATCGTCTCGCCGGCCGCCAGCGGCAGCAGGTTGACCATCGGCCGGCCGCGTGCCTGTGGAGTGCCGAGCGGCAGCCGATAGACCTTGAGCTTGTAGACGCGCCCCGAGGAGGTGAAGAACAGCACCGGCGCCAGGGTGGAGGCGACGAACACCTCGCTGAGGAAATCCTCCTCGCGGATCGCCATGCCGGCGCGCCCGCGTCCGCCGCGGCGCTGCGAGCGGTAGGTCGACAGCGGCACCCGCTTGATGTAGCCGGCGTGGCTGACCGTGACCACCATGTCCTCGCGCTGGATCAGCGCCTCGATATCGGCTTCGAACTCGATCTCCTCGATCGCGGTGCGCCGCGGGTTCGCGAATTGCGCCTTGATCGTCAACAGTTCGCCGCGCAACACCTCGATCAGCCGCTGCGGCGAACGCAGGATTTCGAGGTAGCCGGCGATCTCGGTAATCAGCTCCTGCAATTCGTCGGCGATCTTGTTGCGTTCGAGCCCGGTCAGCCGCTGCAGCCGCAAGTCGAGGATCGCACGGGCCTGCTCGTCGGAGAGCTGGTAGGTGCCGTCCTCGGCGACGGCGCGGCCGGGCTCGCCGACCAGCGCCACCAGCGGCGCGATGTCGCCGGCCGGCCAGCGCCGGGCGGTCAGCCCCTGGCGCGCCGTCGCCGGATCGGGGGCGTTGCGGATCAGAGCGATGATCTCGTCGAGATTGGCGACCGCCACCAGCAGCCCGAGCAGGATATGCGCGCGCTCGCGCGCCTTGCCGAGCAGGTAGGTCGTGCGGCGCGTGATGACCTGCTCGCGGAAAGCGATGAAAGCGACGATCACGTCGCGCAGGGTCATCAGCTCCGGACGGCCGCCGTTCAGCGCCAGCATGTTGACGCCGAAACTGGTCTGCAGCGCGGTATGGCGGAACAGCTGGTTCAGCACGATCTCGGGCTCGGCGTCGCGCTTGACCTCGATGACGACGCGGACGCCGTCTCGGTCGCTTTCATCGCGCATCTCGGCGATGCCTTCGACCACCTTGTCGCGCACCAGTTCGGCGATACGCTCCAGCAGCTTCGCCTTGTTGACCTGGTAGGGCATCTCGTCGATGACGATCGCCTCGCGGTCCTTGCGCACCTCCTCGACATGGGTCTTGGCGCGCACCACCACCGCCCCGCGCCCGGTCTTGTAGGCGGCATGGGTGCCGCTGCGGCCCATGATGATCCCGCCGGTCGGGAAATCGGGCGCCGGCACGTGCTCCATCAGCTCTTCGATGGTGATCGCGCGATTGTCGAGATAGGCGCAGCAGGCGTCGATGACCTCGCCGAGATTGTGGGTCGGGATGTTGGTCGCCATGCCGACCGCGATGCCCTGAGCGCCGTTGACCAGCAGGTTCGGAAAGCCGGCCGGCAAGACTCGGGGTTCGCGTTCGGTCTCGTCGTAATTGGGCTGAAAATCGACGGTGTCGTTGTCGAGGTCCGCGAGCAGCGAATCGGCGACCCGCGCCAGCCGCGCCTCGGTATACCGGTAGGCCGCCGGCGGGTCGCCGTCCATCGAGCCGAAATTGCCCTGACCGTCGATCAAGGGCAGGCGCATCGAGAAATCCTGCGCCATCCGCACCATGGCGTCGTAGATCGCCAGCTCGCCATGCGGGTGGTACTTGCCGATTACGTCGCCGACGATGCGCGCCGATTTGCGGTAGGCGCGGTTCCACTCGTTGCCGTTGACCTTCATCGAGTAGAGGATGCGGCGGTGCACCGGCTTTAGCCCGTCGCGCACATCGGGCAAGGCCCGCGCCACGATCACGCTCATCGCGTAATCGAGGTAGGAGCGCCGCATCTCCTCTTCGATCGTGACCGTCGAGATGTCGGGGCCGGCAGGCGGCGCGGGCGGCGGGACGGAGGTGACGGCCAAGGCGGTCCGATATGCTGTGCAGGGAGGACGAACGAGTTCGCGGCAAGACCGCTCGAACGGCGCCGCGCTTCCTATGAATAGAGCCGCCTATAAACAGGGCCGCCTATGAATAGGAATGTGACCAGCAGATTACCGCACCTCGCAGGTGCGAACAACGCTTAGGGGTCGCAATCGAACGGCGGCAACCCGCCGAGCATCTTGCCGGCCTCGGCCATTGCCGCGAAATCCGCGGGCGCATTCACAAGCCCGCAACAGGAGGAAGAGGCTTGGTGGGTACGACGGGTCAAACGCCGCCGAACTGGGCCGGCGACATCGTGATGGTGCTGTCGGCCCTGCTGCCCTATGCCTGGGCCGGCATCGTCGCAGCGCTGCTGTTCCCGGCGCGGCGCTCGGTTGCGGCGCTGCTGGGCCAGCTCAGCGGGCTGGAGATTTTCGGGGTCAAGGTCGCCATCGCCGGCGGCCGGCGGGCGATGAATGCCGCCATCGCGATGGCCACGAAGCACCGCCGCTATGTCGTGGACATCCCCGATCACGACCGCCGCCAGGCGCTCGCCCGCGCCGATCGGGAACAGGCGCTGCTGATGGACGCCCAGATCCTGTGGGTGGATGACCGCCCGTCCAACAACCGCAACGAGGCCCGCATGCTGCGCGGCTTCGGCGCGATCATCACCTTTGCCGCCTCCACCAACGAGGCCGTCGAGGCCTTGCGCGACGCCCGCGATCAGAAGCAGTCTTTCGACCTGATCCTGTCCGACATCAGCCGCGACTACCGCTGGCCGGCCGAAGCAGTGCCGCGATCCCCGCTTCCAGCGGCGGCCGAGGCCGCAGACGTGCCGGCACTCGTCGAGTTCGAGCCGAGCCACCCGATCGCTGGTTTGAGCATGCTCGAGGAACTCGCGGCGCTTGAACCCAGCCTGCCGGTTATCTTCTACATCGGCAAAATGGACCCCGGCCGAGACAGGCCGGCCCGGGCCTTCGGGCTTACCGACCGTCCCGACCAGCTGCTCCAGCTGACCCTCGACGCCCTCGCGCGAACCCGCTGATCGGCCCGACGGCGCCGCCTCAGCCCCAGACCTCGCGCGCCACTTCGAGGACGAGGCGCAATTTGGCCTTCTGCTCGTCGAGGGTCAGGGCGTTGCCCTCGACGGTTGACGAAAAGCCGCATTGCGGGCTCAGGCAGAGCTGTTCGAGGGGCACATATTTGGCCGCCTCGTCGATGCGGCGCTTCAAATCGTCCTTGCGTTCGAGTGCGGCGCGCTTGCTGGTGACGAGGCCGAGCACGACCTTCTTCGGGCCGCGCGGCACGAAGCGCAACGGCGCGAAGCCGCCCGAGCGGGAATCGTCGTATTCGAGGAAGAACCCGTCCACCGCGAGTTCGCCGAACAGCGCCTCGGCGACATGGTCGTAGCCGCCCGAGGCCATCCACGAGGAGCGGAAATTGCCGCGGCACATATGGGTGCACACGGTCATCCCGGCGGGCTTGTTCGCAAGCGCCTGGTTGATCAGCCGGATGTTGGTCAGGTGCTGGTGCTCGCCGTCGCCGCCGATGCTGTCGACATAGGCGCGCTGCGCCGGGTCGTTGAGGTAGGCGAGGCTGGTGTCGTCGAGCTGCAGATAGGTGCAGCCGAGCGCCGCCAAAGCGGCGATCTCCTTCGCATAGACCTCGGCGAGGTCGTGCCAGAAGGCGTCCATCTCGGGATAGGCGTTGGGGTCGATCGCGGCGCGGCCGCCGCGGTAATGCAGCATCGACGGCGACGGAATCGTCAATTTCGGGGTGGTGCCGGCCGGCGCCACCGATTTCAGGTACGAAAAGTCATCGCCGAAGATGGTTTGATCGAGGCTGAGCCTGCCGGCGACGCGATGCGCCGCCGGGCTGAATTCGATCGTGCCGGCCTCGTTCCTGAACTCGATGTGCAGATGCCGCTCGCTCTTCGCGACGCCGCCGATCCGGTACAGGAAATCCATGTGCCACGAGCCGCGGCGGAACTCGCCGTCGGTAACCCCCTGCAGCCCGACCTCGTGCTGCATGCGCACGACATCGCGGATCGCCGCATCCTCGGCCGCGCGCAACTCGCTAGCATCGAGGCGCCCGGCCTGATGCTCGGCCCGCGCCCGCAGCAACTCGGGCGGCCGCAGCAGGCTGCCGACATGATCGGCGCGGAAGGGGGGACCTGAGCGCAGGCTCATTTCAGTCTTCTCCAACAGGTAGAGCGCAAGCGGAAGCGTATTCGGCCAGTGTCGGATTGCACCGCTGTTGCGGGATCAGTTCGTTTCCGAGCGTTAAGGTTTCCGCATCTAACACGTGCATACCCGTCCTAAACGGGGGTCCTGAAACGGGGTGTCCGTCGCGGATGTGGTTGTCGGGGAGGGGGCGGCCGGTGCTGCCGAGCCGTCACCAGCAACCGCATCGAGGCTGTCGATCAGGTTGCGCGCCAGAATATTCGATTCCACTCATCTGAGTGCCTCCAGCGAACCCAAGCGGCTTTTAGGCGGGTCGTATCAGATCGGTTTGTACCCAGATTGTATGGTCGTCGCCCTGGCTGTCAGTGAATTCGAGTTCGGCTTGGCCATAGCTGAAACCCGCTAAGGTGACCGGCCGACCGACGATGGACGTTATGGCGATCTGATCTTCTTTCGGCAATCCTTGCAATAGCGATGGCGGCGCGCTGGTGAGAATGACCAGACGACCGGGTTCCAGGGAAGCCATGATGCGTCAACTCCATTCTATCCCGCGCAGCGGCATTTAACATGCTTGGGCTTCATCCCAAGCCTTCTGGTAGCATCCCGCTTGCCTTGCTTTGCCGCTATTACGCAATCAGCCGCCGTCACCGCGGCAAATGCGAACAGAGGCAAATCCGGGTTAAGGTTTCCGGGCATGGTGTCGTCGGCATCGGCGCGACAATTACACGTGCATCCATGCGGAGGTTTGGCCGGTTTGGCTATCGATCTATCCACGCGGACTGATACGGAGGTATTCAACGGCGGGGCAGGCGTAAGACAGACGTAGTGTCCCGAACCCGAAGTCGTCCCATAAATAACAAAGGCTGTCATTGCGAGCAGGGCGAAGCAATCTCGTGCCGATTGAGGCTCTTACGGATCGAGATTGCTTCGTCGCTTCCGCTCCTCGCAATGACCCGCTCATCTATAATGATGCGAATTTCAGAAGCAGGACCCTAGAACGGGATTTCGTCGTCGAGGTCGTTGACCGGGGTGCGGGCGCGGCCGGCGGCGCCCGAGCCGCCGCCGCCCGAGCCGCCGCCCGAGCCGGCGCCGCGCTGCTCGCCGCCGAAGCCGCCGCCGGCATAGCCTTCGTCGTAGCCGCCGCCCGCTTCTATCGCGCCGGAGCCGCCGCCGGCGCGGCCGTCGAGCATCGTCAATTCGCCGCGGAAGCGCTGCAACACCACCTCGGTCGAATAGCGCTCCTGGCCCTGCTGGTCGGTCCATTTGCGGGTTTGCAGGGCGCCCTCGACATAGACCTTGGCGCCCTTGCGCAAATACTTCTCGGCGATCCCCACCAGGTTCTCGTTGAAGATCACGACGCGGTGCCACTCGGTGCGCTCCTTGCGCTCGCCCGAATTGCGGTCGCGCCAGGATTCGGAGGTCGCGAGGTTCAGATTGGCGATGCGCAGGCCGTCTTGCGTCGAGCGGATTTCGGGGTCGCGGCCGAGATTGCCGACGAGGATCACCTTGTTGACGCTGCCTGCCATGGGTCGCCTCTAGTCCGATTGGGGGTCTCGCGGGGTTGGCGGCACATCTTACCAAGTTCGCCCCTTGTTCCTACCCCAAACTTCGTCCCGGCGCACGCACCCGTCGCCGACATCCGTAAGCGAGAATTCCCGCCGCCGAGGCTCCCGCATGACGGCGGCGAACGGCCCGATCGGTCTTCGCATGCGGCGGCCGACAAGGGAATTGCGAGAGAATTGACCGGCGGCCCGGCGGCTCCTAGGCTGGCGGACAAGAACAACAAAGCGCCCGCGAGCGGGTCGCGGGGCGCCACCAGGGAAGGGAACAGGCATGCCAAAGCTGAGCCGGCGTTCGGTGCTTCGCAGCAGCCTCGGCCTGGCCGCCGCCGGCACGGTCGCGCGCCCGTTTATCGCCCGTGCCGCCGCGACTACCGCGACCGCCTGGTGGATCCAGGGCTTTGCCGAGGAAGAGGACGTCGCGTTCAAGAAGATCGTCGCGGAATACGAGAAGGCCAGCGGCAACACGATCGACTACACGATCGTGCCCTATGCGCCGATGCGCCAAAAGCTGGTTTCGGCGGTAACGACCGGCATCGTCCCGGATCTGTGCCAGAGCACCCCGGTCGAGGTCGTGGCGCTGTGGGCCTGGGAGGACAAGCTGGTCGATGTCAGCGATGTCGTCGAGACGCAGCGGCACGAATACACCGAAACCGCGCTATTGTCGGCCTATTGCTACAACAGCGCCGACAAGAAGCGCAGCTTTTACGGCGTGCCCTACACGACCGCGACATTGCCGAACCATATCTGGCGCCCGTTGGTCGAGAAGGCCGGGTACAAGATGGAGGACATCCCGAAGACCTGGGATGCGTATTACGATTTCTTCAAGGGTGTGCAGAAGAAGCTTCGGGCCGCGGGGATGCGCAACGTCTACGGCCTGGGCTTTCAGCTGAACACGACCGGCAACGATTCGAACAACGTTTTCAATTATTTCCTGATCGCCTATGGCGGCCAGGACCTGGTTACGAAGGACGGCAAATTGCACCTCGATGATCCCAAGGTGCGAGCGGCCGCGATCCAGGCGCTGACCTATCCGACCACGGCCTACAAGGAAGGCTTCGTGCCGCCGGGAGCGGTCAACTGGAACGACGCCGACGACAACAATGCCTTCCATTCCCGGCAGATCGTGATGGACCTCGATGGCACGATCTCGACCGAAGTCGCGATGATCAAGGATCAGCAGGCCTATAACGACATGGTTACCACCGGGCTCGCGCTCAGCAACGAGGGCAAGCCGGTGCCGGCGCAGGCGACCAATGCCTGCGCGCTGATCCCGAAAGGGGCGAAAAACGTCGAGGTCGCCAAGGATTTCCTGAAATACCTGATCCAGCCGAAGGTCTGCGGCGAATATCTGAAAGTCGGGCTTGCCCGGAATATCCCGGCGATGGTTTCGATCGTGAAGGACGATCCCTGGTGGCTCGATCCCGCCGATCCGCATCGCGTCGCTTACGTCCAGCAGGGCCTGCTCGACCCGACCTTGCCGGAATTCTTCGTCTACAACCCGGCCTATTCGCAGGTGCGCAACGAGCATGTCTGGGCGGTTGGCTGGAACGACATCATGAGCGGCGGCATGACGCCGCAGGCGGCCGCCGACAAGGCCTTCAAACGCGTCGAAGACATTTTCGCGAAGTATCCGATCGTGCAGAGCTAGCGCGCCTTTTGCGCCGCGAGACCGCTCCGGCGCGCCGCTCCGGCGCCCGCCCGATAGAATTTGGCGCCGGAGCCGTGCTCGCCATATACTCCCGCCCCAACGCATAACGGCTATGCGCCGAAGGCGCGCGAGCAGGAAGGAACGCTGATGAACATGCAAACGAGGCGCTCGGTTCTGCGCGGCGCTCTTGCCGCCGCTGCGGCGGCGCCGCTGGCGCGTCCCTTCGCTGCTCGCGCCGCCGCCAAGACCGCCACCGTGTGGTGGACGCAGGGTTTCGTCAGCGAGGAGGACGCCGGCTTCAAGAAGGCGGTCGAGGAGTACCAGAAGCAGAGTGGCAACACGATCGATTACAGTCTGATTCCGTTCGCGCCGCTGATGCAGAAGATCGTTTCGGCGCTGACCAGCGGCGATGTCCCCGACTTGATCTCGCACGATATCAACGATGCGGTGGTCGTGCCGCAGAACGCCTGGGACGACAAGATCATCGAGGTCAGCGATGTCGTCGAGACCCAGAAAGCGGAATACTCGCCAGCGGTGTATCTCGCCACGCAATATTACAACAGCATCACGAAGAAGCGCGGGATCTACATGATCCCGTTCAAGACCGCGACAGAACCGTTTCACATCTGGAAGTCTTTGGTAGAAAAAGGCGGGGGCAAACTAGAAGATCTTCCCAATACATGGGATGCGCGGTGGGATTTCTTTAAGCCGCTGCAGAAGAAATTGCGCGAAACGACCCGCAACATCTATGCGCTCGGGTTGCAGTGCACGACAGCCGGGCCGGCCGACGGCAACAACATGTTCCATCAGTTCCTGCTGGCCAATGGCGGCGGCAATATCCTCACCAAGGACGGCAAGGCCCATCTCGACGATCCTCAGGTCAAGGAAGCCGTCATCAAGTCGCTGACCTACATCTGCACCGCTTTCAAAGACGGGTATGTGCCGCCGGGCGCGCTGAGTTGGAGCGATGCCGACGACAACAACGCCTTTCATTCAAAGCTGATCATCGCCGACTACGATGGTACGATCTCGACCGAAGTGGCCTTGTTCCACGACAAGGCGCAATACGACGACATTCAGACGATGAGTTTGCCGAACGGCAATGACGGCAAGCCGATGGTGGCACAGCTCGGTGTCGGCGGGGCGCTGATTCCGAAGGGCGCAAAGAACGTCGAGGTCGCCAAAGACTTCATGAAATATCTAATCCAGCCGCAAGTCGCGAACGACTACCTGAAACAGGGGTTGGGCCGTTGGCTGCCGCCCTATCCGTCGCTGATAAAGAGCGATTCTTTCTGGATGGCGGATCCGCATCGGGCAGCTTACGTCAAAGAAACCCTGATCGATCCGACCGCGCCGCAATTCCCTGTCTTCAATCCGGGATGGGCCGAAGTCAATGCCCAGCAGATCTGGGGCGTTGCTGAGGCCGACATCATCCGCAACGGTGCCACTCCTCAGGCCGCGACCGAAACGGCCTTCAAAAAAATCGAAGCGATCCTCGGCAAATATCCGATCTCGCAGAGCTGAGAGGCGACCATGACCACCGCATCGGTTTTCGAACTCGGTCGCCCCGCCTCGGCGCGGCGCTCGTTGCTGCGCGCCTGGCGCGGCAGTCTGCAGGGCTCGGAATTTGCCTGGGCGCTCGCCTTCTGCATTCCTTACGTCGCGGTGTTCGTGGCCTTCGTAGCCTTCCCGGTCGCTTACGGGTTGTGGCTCGGGCATCAACCCAGCCTTTATCTCGAGCTGTTTGACGATCCGATTTACCAGCAGACTGTGGTCAACACGATTCTATACCTGGTCATCGGCGTCAACGTGAAGCTGTTCCTGGCCTTGCTGCTGTCCGGCTTCTTCATGCGCCGCGGCTGGTGGGTTAAGGGCTTGCTGATGATTTACGTGCTGCCCTGGGCGGTACCCGCATTGCCGACTTTCATCTCGATCCACTGGATGCTGAACAGTCAGTGGGGCCTCGTCAATAACGTGCTGTGGGATTTGTTCCAGATCGACGGTCCGGGTTGGCTCGATACCTCGCGTTGGCTGGCCCTGGGTTCGGTCATCGTTTCGTACATCTGGAAAAACATGCCGTTCTGGACGGTGATTCTGCTCGCCGGGCGGATGGCGATCCCGCAGGAGCTGTACGAGGCTGCCAAGGTGGACGGTGCTACCGGCCTCAAGCAGTTCGTTCACGTCAGCCTGCCGCTGCTCGCCAATCTCTACGTCGTTTGCACCTTGCTCTCGACGATCTTCACACTCGGCGATTTCAACACGGCCTATTTCATTTCGGGCGGCGGCCCGGCATTGTCGACCCATGTTCTGGCGACGCTCGGCATCCGCGACGCCTTCGAACTGGCCCGCCCGCAGCTCGGGGTGGCGGCGGTGATGTCGGCCCTGCCGTTGATGATACCGCTGGTGCTGATTTTGATGCGCAAATTGCGCACCTCGGAGGTGCAGCTGTGAGCGCGGTTCTGCTCCACGCCGAACCGGTCCGGCGCCGGCCGAATTACCGGCGCCGCCGGATCCTGACCGAAGCAGCCTGTCTGGCGCTCGGGGCGGTGCTGGTGTTCTGGACCCTGGCGCCGATCTACAACATGGTCATGGTTGCATTCGAATCGCACAACGACATCTTTACCAATGACGTTTGGCCGGCGCAGCCCTCAGCCGACAGCTTCTGGATCGTCATCTCGCAGGGATATTGGTATCTCGAGTATTTTTGGCATCAGTTCGGCAATAGCGTTTATATCGGGGTGATGACGGTATTCTTCACTCTCGCGATTGCGTCGATGGCAAGTTTCTCGGTCAGCCGTATGCGCATCCGCAACGGCTGGCTTCTGACCAACGCCGCGCTGTTGACCTATCTCGTCCCGGCCTCGTTCCTTGCGATCCCGTTCTATCGGATCATGCAGAGCTATGGCCTCGGTAACAATGTATGGTCGATCGTCGCGGTCGAGGTGACCTTCGCGACGCCATACGCGATCTTCATCTTCCAGCAATATGGCAGGAGCATTCCGATCGAGCTCGACGAGGCGGCGCGGATCGACGGTGCCTCGCCGTTTCAGGTCTATTTCCGGATCTATCTGCCATTGATGGCGCCGGCACTGGTGGCGGTTGGAACCTACGCATTGCTGCTCGCATGGAACGAGTATTTATACCAATTCCTGCTATTATCCGACAAACGCAGCATGACCGTGCCGGTCGCCTTGGCGCAGTTTCTGAACAGCGACGAATCGCCGTGGAATTACATGATGGCGACAGCCATCGTCTATGCGATCCCGCCGGTCGTGGTGTACTACCTGTTCCGCGGCCGCATGACCGCCGGCCTCACCATGGGCGGCGTCAAGGGTTGAACATGGGGCGGGAGCGGGTTCGGGCGGCTGCGTCGAGCGACCCGGTCGCACCCGATCGCCTGCCGGATCACCGTTAGGCGAATCCGGGCCAAATAACGGTCGTGCTGCCTGCCCGAGCGACGAACGAGGTTCGGTTCAGATCCCGACCTGCCGACGCACAGCGGCCCCGATCGTCTGGCGCAGCTTCGCCATCTCGGCCCACGGATCTGAGCTCAGCTTGGCCAGGCGCTCGGGCACGGTTGCGACCGTGAAGCCGTCGGGTGTGACGCCCGCCTCGATCTCCTCCCATGACAGCGGAACGGAGACCGGCGCGCCGGGACGGGAGCGCGCCGAATAGGCGCCGATCGCGGTGGCGCCGCGGCCGTTGCGCAGATAGTCGATGAAGATGCGGCCGGTGCGCGCGCGCTTCGCCATATTGGCCGTGAAGCGTTCCGGGTATTCGGCGACAAAGCGGTCGGCAACCCATTTGGTGAAGGCCTTGACGTCGTCCCATCCGAGCTTCGGGGCGAGCGGCACCACCACGTGCAAACCCTTGCCTCCGGTGGTCTTGGCGAAGCTTTGCAGACCGATGCCGAGCAAGGCCTCGCGCATGTCGATCGCGGCCGCCGTCACCCGTTCCCAGGGCAGCCCGATATCCGGGTCGAAATCGAAGGTGATGCGGTCGGGGGTTTCGAGCTTGTCGACCGTCGATCCCCAGGGGTGGATTTCCAGCACCCCCATCTGCACCATCGCGACCAGCCCGGGAAGATCCTCGACATAGGTATAGGTGCCGGCGCCGGTGGGGATCTCGACCCGGCCAACCACATCGGGCACCGCGCTCGTTGCGTGCTTCTGGTAGAAGCATTCCTTGCCCTGGCCTTCGGGGCAGCGCACCAGGCTCAACGGCCGGCGCGCCAGATGGGGCAGGGCCCAGTCGCGCACCGCCGCGTAGTACCGCGCCAGGTCGAGCTTGGTGATGCCCTGGTCCGGGTAGAGCACGCGGTCGGGATGGGTCAGCCGCACCCCCTCAAAGCTGATGCTGCCATCGCGGGCGCGGGCGCCAACGCCTTCGCCGGCTCCGGCGGCAGCCGCGCCCGCTGGAGTGCGAAGTGCAGTTCGGGGCGCGGACCCTCTCCGCCCTTTAGGGGGAAGAGCGGGCGGCTTGTCGCGCCGCGACGGGAGGGCCTGTCCCGGGCTCGATCCGGGAGTGAGGGGGGTTGCGCCGCCGTCTTGCCCTTCGGCCGCCTCACCCCGACCCTCTCCCCCGGTGGGCGAGGGAGAGGGGGAACGGGAGGGGCCGCGCTTACTTGAGCGGGTGGCAGCCGGCGCCGAACCGGACGAAGGTGCATCAGCGTCGGCGGATCGGGAGGCCGGATCCTGCACCACTTCGCGCGCCTCCTTATCCTCACGCAAGCCCTGAAACGATGGGTGGCGCAGCATCGCATCCCCGGTCCACCCGGTGAACTGCACCTCGGCGACGAGCTCGGGCTCGATCCAATGCACGCCCTTGCGCGGCACGCCTTTGGGCACGGTGACCGGCGGGTCGCGGCGTTGCCGCGCATCGAGCTGCGGCCGCAGGGTCAACAGCTGGGTCGTGTTGAAGCCGGTGCCGCAGCGTCCGGCATAGCGCAACACGCCGCCGGGGTCGTAATAGCCCAGGATCAGGGCGCCGAACCCGGGGCGGCTGCGCTCCGGATCGGTAAATCCGATCACGACGAATTCTTCCCGGTTCAGGCATTTGATCTTGAGCCACTCGTCGCTGCGCCCGGCGCGATAGGGCCGGTCGCGCCGCTTCGAGACGATCCCCTCGAGCGCGAAGCTGCACGCCTGGCGGAAGAATTCGGGTCCGCGATCCGGTTGGTGGTCGCTGTAGCGCAGCATCCCGGCGGAATGCGGCGCGACGATTTCGGCGAGCGCCGCCTTGCGCTCTTCGAGCGCTGCGCCGGTCAGGTCCCAGCCATCGCGATAAAGCAGGTCGAAGGCGAAAAAGGTCAGCTGGCCGGTCTGGCCGGTCGAGAGCTTGTCCTGCAAGCCGGCAAAGCTGCTGGTACCGTCGGCTTCGAGATACACGACCTCGCCGTCGATCAGCGCCGCATCCAGCTCCAACGCGGCGAGGGCCCGCGCCAGCGCCGGAAACTTGGCCGTCCAGTCGAGCCCGCCGCGCGTAATCAGATGCACCTCACCGCTCTCGATGCGGGCCAGCAGGCGGTAGCCGTCATATTTGATCTCATGCAGCCATTCGGGGCCGGTCGGCGCGGCGTCGGCCAGGGTCGCGAGCTGCGGCGCGACCCGCTCGGGCGACGGCGCCTGCCGCGCCCCGGCTATCGGCGGCGCGGATTTCTTCCGCGACCGGGCACGCTTTTTCGCCACGGAAGCGCCGGCCGCATCCGCCGGCGCGGCAGAAGGCTCGGGCTCGGCTTCGGCCCGGTGCGAGTGCCAGACCCGGTCGCGGTCAGCGGCGATCGCGTCCATCGACCGGCCGGTCTCGACGCTGAGCGGGTTGTCGTCAACGAGGGCGCTGCCGCTGTGCGGCACCGCGGTGTCGTCGCGCTCCTTGATCAGCAGCCAGTTCTCGTGGCGGTCATGCGCCGCCTTGCCGCCCATCCGCACCAGCACCCAGTGCCCGTGCAGCTTCTCGCCGTCGAGCGCGAATTTGAGGTTGCCCTTGCGATAGGCGGCTTCGGGGTCGGCATCGAGGGGGGCCCAGACGCCGCGGTCCCACAGCATGACCGTGCCGCCGCCATACTGGCCCTCGGGGATGACCCCCTCGAACCCGCCATATTCGATCGGGTGGTCCTCGACATGGACGGCGAGCCGCTTCTCGCCGGGGTCGAGGCTCGGCCCTTTCGGCACCGCCCAGCTCTTCAGCACGCCGTCGAGTTCGAGGCGGAAATCGTAATGCAGCCGGCGCGCCGCGTGCTTCTGGATGACATAGGCGAGCGGCGCCGCCCGGGCCGCCGCAACTTCCGCCTTCGCGACGGCACGGCCGGCCGGCTCCGGCGTCTTCCCGAAATCGCGCTTGCGCTTGTATTCCTCGAGCGCCATGGCTTCGCCGAAACGTCCTGCGCGCGGCGCCGGTTCCGGGCCTCAAACCCCCATCTGCGTCGCGAGGTGCTCGAAGCTGGTCGCGACGTAGGTGAAATCGTGCTCGGCTTTGAGATCGCGGGTCTTGTTCGGGCCGTGCTCGTGCGGGCGGGAGATGAAGGCGGTCTTCATGCCGTGCGAGGCCGCGCGCACGAGGTCGTTGTTGTGCGCGGCGACCATCATCACCGCGCCGGGATCGTCATTGCCGAGGAAATGGATCGCCGATTGGTACATCTCGGCATCGGGCTTGTAGTGCTGCACCAAATCGGAGCCGAGCACCGCGTCCCACGGCAGTCCGCAATGCTTCGCCATGTCGGTCAACAGCCGCACCGTGCCGTTCGACAAGGTCGCGATGATGTATTTCTTCTTCAGGCGGGTCAGGCCCGGCACCGAATCCGGCCACGGCTTCAGCCGATGCCAGGTCAGGTTCAGCCATTGCCTGTCGGCCTCGTCGAGGCCGGTAATGCCGAATTTGTCGAGCAGCTGGTCGAGCGCCATGCGGTGCAGCGCGTCGAGATTGGTCCACGGCAATTCGCCGGTGCGCACCCGGTTCATCGACGGCGCATAGGCGCCCCGCCATTCATCGGCGAAGTGGGCCCAATCGATGGCGCCGAGGCCCTTGCGCGCGGCCAAGGCCTCGCCGTCTTCGATCACGCCCGAGCGCCAATCGACGACGGTGCCGAATACGTCATGCACCAGGGCCTGGATTGCTGCCATTGGACCCTCCCGCACCGAGCAGCCGAACTTCACCCGCTACTCTACAGCAAAACAGAGCCCGGGCATCGGCTCTCGCCAAGCACGGCGTTCGCCCGTACACTGCGGCGCGTTCGAGCGAGGTCCAACCTGCCGCCATGCAAGAAGAATTCTACCGCATCAAGCGTCTGCCGCCCTATGTCTTCGCCGAGGTCAATGCGCTGAAGGCCAGGGCGCGCGCCGACGGGCGCGACGTCATCGATCTCGGCATGGGCAACCCCGACGGTCCGACCCCGGCGCACATCGTCGCCAAGCTCGTCGAGGCGGTGCAGAACCCGAAAACGCACGGCTATTCGTCATCGCGCGGCATCGCCGGGCTGCGCCGCGCCTATGCCGCCTACTATCTCAGGCGCTTCAATGTCGAGCTCGACCCGGAAAGCGAGATCATCGTCACCCTCGGCTCGAAAGAGGGGCTCGCCAACCTGGCGCAGGCGATCACCGCCCCGGGCGACACCGTGCTGGTGCCGAACCCGTGCTACCCGATCCATGCCTTCGGCTTTATCATGGCCGGGGCGGCGGTGCGCCACGTGCCCTGCGGCCCCGAAGTCGATTTCCTCGCCGAATTGAAGCGGGCGGTACAGCACAGCATCCCGGCGCCGCTGGCGATCGTGCTCAATTTTCCGGCGAACCCGACGGCGCAGACCGTCGATCTCGATTTCTACGGCGAGATCATCGATTTCTGCCGGTACCACAACATCATCGTGCTGTCGGATCTGGCCTATGCCGAGATCTACTTCGACGGCAACCCGCCGCCTTCGATCCTTGAGCTGCCCGGGGCGCGCGACATCGCGGTCGAGTTTACATCGCTCAGCAAGACCTACTCGATGGCCGGCTGGCGGATCGGCTTTGCGGTCGGCAACAAGCGGCTGATCGCGGCTTTGGGACGGGTCAAATCCTATCTCGATTACGGCGCCTTCACGCCGATCCAGGTCGCCGCGACCGCCGCGCTGAACGGTCCGCAGGAATGCATCGCCGAGATTCGGGAGCGCTACAAGGCGCGACGCGATGTGCTCGTCGACGGGCTGCGGCAGGCGGGCTGGGACATCCCGAGCCCCGCGGCGTCGATGTTCGCCTGGGCCCCGATCCCGGAAGAATACCGCGCGATCGGCACCATGGCTTTTTCGAAACTGCTGCTTGAACGGGCGAATGTCGCGGTATCGCCGGGGGTCGGCTTCGGCGAGCACGGGGAGGGGTTCGTCCGCATCGCGCTGGTCGAGAATCGCCAGCGCTTGCGCCAGGCGACCCGCAACATCAAGGCGTTCCTGTCCGGCCGCAACGACTCGCCCGAATTGCGGCGCGGCGCCCGCGACTTGGCGGCAGCCAAGTGACGGCAGCGGCGTGTCAGTTGCCGATCACCGGAATGCCGAGCGCGCGGGCTGCAACTCATAGCTGGGCGTCGAGCGAGGCCGGCGGCAAAGCCCGGCGATGCGGCAATTCCAGGTAAGCCGGGGCGTAGATCGTGAGCCGAAAACGATCGGCGAGCCGGAGGGTCGCGCTCCAGGCGAGCTTGGCGGTGTCGGGTCCTGCCGAAATCTCGAGCTGCCGAAATCTCGAGCTGCCAAGTGCAGACGATCCGCTTGCGAGCCGGGAATAAGGGCGTGACGCCTGACGCGTCCCGCAATTGACTACGGCGAAGGCGCTCCCTATGTTCCGGCGCTCGCGAGGGACAGCACCATGAAAATCGTCAATTCGCTGAAGACATTGAAGAAGCGCGACAAGAACTGCCGCGTGGTCCGGCGCAAGGGCCGCGTTTACGTGATCAACAAGGCCAATCCACGGTTCAAGGCCCGCCAGGGCTGACGCGGTACGGAGAAGGGGCGCCCTCCGCGACCTTGGGCAGAGCGTCGCGATCATGCTGATGCCGCCGGCCGATCGGGCGGTGATGGCCCGCCGAAGCGAGATCGCCGCGGCGTTGCGCCGGATCGTGCCCGGCGAAGGCGTCATCGACAGCGAGCCTGAACGTCGCGCCTTCGAGAGCGACGGACTGACCGCCTATCGCCAATCCCCGCTGCTTGTCGTGCTGCCGTCCACCGTCGCCCAGGTTGCGGCGGTATTGCGCTTTTGCAAGGCCGAGGGTCTCAAGGTGGTGCCGCGCGGCGCCGGCACGTCGCTGTCGGGCGGCGCCCTCCCGCTCGCCGACGGGGTATTGCTTGGGCTTGGCAAATTCAACCGGATCCTTGAAATCGATTACGCCAATCGCGCCGTCGTCGCGCAGCCCGGGGTTACCAACCTGGCGATCAGCCAGGCGGTCGACGCCGCCGGTTTCTTCTACGCGCCCGACCCGTCGAGCCAGATCGCCTGCACGATCGGCGGCAATGTCGCCGAGAATTCGGGCGGCGTGCATTGTCTCAAATATGGCCTGACCACCAACAACCTGCTCGGCATCGAAATGGTGCTGATGGATGGCGAGGTCGTGCGGCTTGGCGGCAAGCATCTCGATTCCGAGGGCTATGACCTGCTCGGGTTGATGACCGGCTCGGAAGGCCTGCTCGGGATCGTTACCGAAGTGACCCTGCGCATCCGCCGCAAGCCGACGACCGCGCGGGCCTTGCTGGTCGGTTTCCCGACCAGCGAGGATGCCGGCAATTGCGTCGCCGCGATCATCGCCGCCGGCATCATCCCGGGCGGCATGGAGATGATGGACCGGCCGGCAATTCACGCCGCCGAGGCTTTCGTCAAAGCCGGTTACCCGCTCGATGTCGAGGCCTTGCTGATCGTCGAGCTCGACGGCCCGCCGGCCGAGGTCGATTACCTGATCGAAACGGTGCGCACGATCACGGGTGACAACCGCGCCGCCTCGGTGCGGGTCAGCCGCGATGAGGCCGAACGGATCGCCTTCTGGGCCGGCCGCAAGGCGGCGTTCCCGGCCGTCGGGCGAATTTCGCCGGATTACTATTGCATGGATGGCACGATCCCGCGCGCCCGGCTGCCGCAGGTGCTGACCCGCACGGCCGAGCTGTCGCAGCAATACGGTCTGCGCGTCGCCAATGTGTTCCACGCCGGCGACGGGAATCTGCACCCGCTGATCCTCTACGACGCCAACAAGCCCGGCGAGATCGAGCGCGCCGAGGCGTTCGGCGCCGACATCCTGAGACTGTGCGTCGAAGTCGGCGGCGTCTTGACCGGCGAGCACGGGGTCGGGGTCGAAAAGCGCGACTTGATGAGCACGATGTTCAACGAGGTCGACCTCAACCAGCAGCAGCGGGTCAAGTGCGCCTTCGACCCTGACGGGCTGCTCAATCCCGGCAAGGTGTTTCCGCAGCTGCATCGCTGTGCCGAACTCGGCCGAATTCACGTCCATGCCGGCCGGGTGGCGCATCCGGAATTGCCGCGCTTCTGAACTGCGGCCCGTCTCCGGTTTCACCGGAACGACATCGATCGCCGGGCTGAACTGCGGGCCGGGAGGGGCGCCGCAATCCCCTCTTTGTCGCAGCGACGCACGCCGATTAGGCTAGGGCTGCGGTCGCTATCGGCCTCGCCAGCTCGGCGCCCAAATGTGCTCAAGAACGTGGCAAATCATCGGGAGGAGACCGGCATGCGCGCGGATTTCGTGATTGTGGGCGCGGGATCGGCCGGGTGCGTTCTGGCGAACCGCCTCAGCGCCGATCCCGGAACCCGGGTATTGCTGATCGAGGCAGGCGGGCGCGACTGGAACCCGCTGATCCACATCCCGGCCGGCTATATGAAATTGTTGGAACACCCGACGCTGACCTGGGGTTTCAAGGCCGAAGCGGATCCGGGCACCAACGGCCGGGCGATCCTGTATCCGCGCGGCCGCGTGCTGGGTGGCTCGAGCTCGATCAACGGCATGATCTACGTCCGCGGGCAACCCGAGGATTTCGACCATTGGGCCCAGCTCGGCAATCGCGGCTGGTCGTGGGAGGATTGCCTGCCGTTCTTCAAGAAGGCCGAGTCCTGGGAGGGCGGGGCGGACGATTATCACGGCCACGAGGGGCCGCTGCTGACCTCGAGCACCGCCGACAAGCCGCTATTGTGCCATAGCATGATCGAGGCCGGGCAACAGATCGGGCTCGAATACCGCGAGGATGTGAACCACCTGCCGCCGGGTGCCGGCGACACGATCGGCTGGGTGCAGCAGACCCGCCGCGGCCGTCGCCGGCAGAGCGCGGCGCGCACCTATCTTCGCCCGGCGATGAAACGGCCCAACCTGCAGGTCGTGACACGCGCGCTGGTGCATCGCGTCGTGCTCGACGGCGATCGCGCGGTCGGGGTCGAGTTCTCGCGCGGCGGCGGGGTCGAGCGCGCCGATGCGGGGCGCGAGGTGATCCTCAGCGCCGGCGCGATCGGCTCGCCGCATGTGCTGCAGCTCTCCGGGATCGGCGATCCCGACCATCTCACGCGCGTCGGCATCCCGGTTCGGCAGGCGCTGCCCGGGGTCGGCAAGAATTTGCAGGACCATTACATCGCGCGGGTCAGCTGCGCCGTCGCCGGCGCGCCGACGCTCAACGAGAAATCGCGCGGCCTGCCGTTTGCGGGCGAGGTGCTTCGATACGTGGTGGCCGGCAAGGGTATGCTGACCTACGCCGCCTCTCTGGTCGCGGCCTCGGTCAAGGTGCTGGAGGAATCCGCCACCCCGGATGTGCAATGCCTGCTGTCGCCGGGCAGTTTCGCACCCGGCCCGGTGCGCCGGCTCGACGACACCCCGGGGATCACCGCCGGGATGTGGCAGATGCGGCCCTTGAGCCGCGGTTATGTCGAGGCGCGCTCGGCCCGGCCCGAGGAGGCGCCGGCGATCAACCCGCGGTATCTCTCGGAAGAAACCGATCGCCGCGCAATGATCGGCGGGCTCAGGATGGTGCGCCGGCTGTTCGGCGCGCCGGCGCTCGCCAGGTACGTCGTCGCCGAGACGCTGCCGGGCCCGGATGTCGAAACCGACGACGAGTTGCTCGATTATGCCCGGCAATACGGCTCGACCGTTTTCCACGCGACCTGCACCTGCAAGATGGGCGGCGACCGAATGGCGGTGGTCGATAGCCAGCTGCGGGTTCACGGGATTGCGGGGCTGCGCGTCATCGATGCTTCGGTGATGCCGACCGTGACCTCGACCAATACCAATGCGCCGACGATCATGATCGCCGAAAAGGGCGCCGCGATGATCGCGTGACGGCGGGGATATTCGACCGCGGGCTTGCCCTGGGCATTTCCGGGCGGCGCTCGGTTGGCGGACATTGAACCGCCGCGGTAAGCCGCGTTCGCCCCGTCAAGTGACGAAATGCCTGAAAGTGGTAGCGGGAGAGGGACTTGAACCCCCGACCTTGGGATTATGATTCCCCTGCTCTAACCAGCTGAGCTATCCCGCCCCGACGCCGCGATATAGGAGCCTGCCGCGAACGGGTCAAGCGGCCGCGGTAGCCGCGCACTCGCTTGGGCGATTGCCGGGGCGATCGGCCGGGCGGCAGATCCAGCCGCCCCCGAGCACGCGGTCGCCGTCATACAATACCGCCGCCTGTCCGGGCGCAACCGCTCCGGCCGATGCCGTCAGCACCAGTTCTGCCTCGCCCGGCTCGGCCCCGGGGTAGAGCACCGCCGCGACCGGCGGCTGGGTCGAGCGCAGCTTGGCCGCAACCGCGGTTCCTTGCGGCGCGACCGGATCGGCTGCGAGCCAGTTCAGCTCGCTCAAACGGACCCGCGTCTCGGCCAGGGCGTCGCGCGGCCCGACCACGATCTGGCGCCGATCAGGATCGAGGCGCAGCACGAAGAGGGGATCGCGGGAGGCGATGCCGAGGCCCTTGCGCTGGCCGACGGTGAAATGGGCGATGCCGTTATGCCGGCCGAGCACATGGCCGTCGGCATCGACGATGTCGCCGGGCTCGCCGGCCGCGGGCTGCAGCCTGGTCACGACCGCCGCATAGGAGCCCTGCGGCACGAAGCAGATGTCCTGGCTGTCGGGCTTGTCGGCGATCTCCAGGCCGAAGTCGCGCGCCAGCCGCCGGGTCTCGTGCTTGGCAAGATGGCCGAGCGGGAAGCGCAGAAATTCCAGTTCGTCGCGCGCCGTCGCGAACAGGAAATAACTCTGGTCGCGGGCCGCATCGCGGGCTCTGCACAGCGCCGGGCCGCCCGGCTCCGGTCGCCGGCGCACGTAATGGCCGGTCGCAAGGGCGGCCGCACCGAGGTCGCGCGCGGTCCCGAGCAGGTCGCGGAACTTGATGCGCTGATTGCAGCGGATGCATGGGATCGGCGTCTCCCCGCGACGGTAGCCGGCCGCGAAATCCGCAATCACCGCGTCGCGGAAGCGCGCTTCGTAATCGAGCACGTAATGCGCGATGCCGAGATGCGCCGCGACCCCGGCCGCGTCGCGCACGTCCTGGCCGGCACAGCAGGCGCCCTTCTTTCCGGTCGCGGCGCCGTGATCGTAAAGCTGCAACGTGATGCCGACGACCTCGAACCCCGCCGCGACGAGCAATGCCGCCGCAACCGAAGAATCCACCCCGCCCGACATCGCCACGACGATGCGGTGTCCGGCCGGGTCGCCCGGGAGGTCGATATCCTGCAACAGCGCCATCCCCGGACTATAGGAAGCCGGCGACCGCGTTCAACCCGCAGCGGTCAAGAGGAGGCTCAGTCGAGCGCGTACCAGAGGTCGGCGTCGAAGCCGAAGGATCGAGCCTGACCGGCTGCGGAACGGCAACCGGAGCCCCGTTGACATCCCTCCCGCCGAGCATCCTGCGAGACGGGTCGTCCCGTGCTCAGGCGGACATGTGGTCTAGTACCCGGCATCATAGGGGCGAGTCGCGCCTTTCCCCCTCTCCCCCGCCGGCCGGGGGAGAGGGGCGGGGTGAGGGGGCCGATGATACTGAGACGCCGGCGCTGCCCACCTCACCCTCCCATTGCTGCGCAATGGGCCCCTCCCTCTCCCCCCAATGGGCGGAGAGGGTTTTCCAGCGCGTATCGCCGTCCAATGATTCCGGGTATTAGGATGCGGCCTCCAGGCTCATCTGCCAGAAATCGGCTTCGAGGCGGGTCGCGGCGGCGAAGCTGGCGGCCAGCGCCGGGAAGCGGCCCTCGCCGCCGCGGCGGCGGAACTGCTCATCGATCGCGGCGGCAGCTTCCTCGGCGAGGGTCTGGTATTCCGCACCGGCATACATGTCGAGCCATTCGCGGTAGCGGTTTCCGTCGCGACGGGTACTCGGATCGGCCAGCCGCTCGGCGGCAATTTCGGCGTAGCCGATCACGCAAGGGGCGAGCGCGGTCTCGAGGTCGAGCCGGTCGCCGGCAGCGCCGCGGTCGAGCACGAAACGGGTGTAGGCGATCGTTGCCGGTGCTTCCGGCTCCGCCTGCATGGTCGCTTCCGACAGGCCCCAGCCGCGGCAATAGTCGATATGCAAGCCGATCTCGACATCAAGCGTCGCGGCGACCAGCCGCTGCGCCCGGCGCATCTCGGCAAGCGTGTCGGATTTGTAGACCGCCAGACCCCAGGCCCGGGCGAAGTGCAGCAGGAACAGGTAATCCTGCATGAGGTAACGCCGGAAACACGCCTCCGGCAAATCGCCGACGGCCAATCGCAGCACGAATTCGTGCCGAGTGTAGGCCGACCAGCCTGAGCCGGCCGCCCCCTTCAACCGCTCGAACAGCCCCGGCTCGTTGCGCATGCGACGGGAATGGCGAGTGCACGAGTGGGAGCGTGGTTCCCGCCGCGGCGGAAACTCTGGAGCACATCGACGACCGAATCCACGGCTGCGGAGGCGCCGCAGCCCAGGACCGCCGCTTTCGCGGGGGTCATGGGGCATGTTCTTCGACCCCGCCTCATACCTCAGCCGACCAGCAGGTTGCGGGTGGTCCGGGGCAGCCGCACGGTCAGACCGTCAAGTTTCTCGGTCATGACGATCTGGCATCCGAGCCGCGAGGTCGCGGTCAGCCCGAAGGCGAGATCGAGCATGTCCTCCTCGTCCTCGCTCGCTTTCGCCAACCGGTTGTACCAGACCGGATCGACGATGACGTGGCAGGTCGAGCAGGCGAGCGACCCTTCGCAGGCACCTTCGATATCGATGCCATGGCGATGCGCGATTTCGAGCACCGACATGCCGGCCGGGGCGTCGACCTCCCGGCGCGTGCCGTCGCGCTGGATGAAGCTCATCTTGGGCATCACGCCGGACCGGAGCGGGGCGCCAGGTCTTCCGCTACGATTGCGGCAGCAGAGGCCGGCGTCTCGGCCCCGCCAAGGGCCTCCGGCGCCAGGATCTCGAGCAAGGTCAAGCCGGCGGCGGCGGCCGCGCTGTTCAACCGCTCGATCTGAGCCGGCTCTGCCGCCGCACCCAGGGCCAGAACGGCGTGACTGACCGGGCGCGCCAGGGCGCGCTCGGCGCGGAGCCGCACACGCTCGAAAAACCCCTGCCACGCGCTGGCTGGGGCATCGGAATCCGGCACGGTCGTATCGACCGCGAACCCGGCGCGGTCGGAAACGAGGGCGGGGTTGCCGCCGACCGCGACGGCCACCTGCGCGGTGGCGGCGCTCGCGTCGATGCCGATGGCCGCGCCCGGGGCGTCCGGGTCGCCTGGCGAGCCATCCGGCTCTTCGATCTGGAACAGCTTCATTTTTTAGGCTGCTCAGCTATGACGCGGAGGTCCGATGCGCCATGCGGTCGAGAGCGGCGGTGCGGGACAATTTCACCGCCGCGCCCTCAAACGTGAAACGATTCGCCGCAGCCGCAGCGGCCCTTCTCGTTCGGATTGGTGAAGGTGAAGCCCGATTGCAGCTTGTCGTCGACATAGTCCATCTCGGTGCCGAGGATGAACATGATCGCCTTCGGATCAACCAGGATCGTCACGCCCTTGTCCTCGACGACCTCGTCGAACTTGCCCTTCTCGTCGGCATATTCGAGCGTATAGCTGAGGCCGGAGCAGCCGCGCGCCCGCACCCCGACGCGCACCCCGACCGAAGGCTTGCCGCGCCTGGCGAGCAAAGCCTGGATTCGTTGCGCCGCGGCGTCGGTCACCGACAGAGCCTGCTTTCTCGCCATCATCCGTGCTCTCCGAAACCTGTCACGATCCGCGCTCGCCTCGGTCCTTATTTAGGCGCCCCGAAGGTCCGCGTCATCTCCGTCGGCGCGCAGCTGCGCAGCCGCCGCGGCCAACGCATCGATCGCGAAGTCGACCTGCGCATCGGTCGTGAAGCGGCCAAGCCCGATGCGAATCGACGCGTTGGCGAGCGCATCGGGCAGGCCGAGCGCGCGCAGCACGTAGGAGGGCTCGACCACTGCCGACGTACACGCCGAGCCGGTCGAGATCGCGATCGTCGGGCAGGCCTCGATCAGGGCCGGCGCGAGGATCCCGGGAAAGACGAGGTTGAGATTGCCGGGCAGGCGTCGTTCCGCATTGCCGTTGAGCTGCAGTCCGGGAACGCGGCGGGCGAGGCCAGCGTAGAGCCTGTCGCGCAACCGTCCGATGCGGGCGGCTTCCGCCGCCATCTCGGTCCCGGCAATCGCCGCGGCGCGGCCAAGCCCGACACAAAGTGGCGTGGGCAGCGTGCCCGAGCGCAGGCCGCGCTCCTGGCCGCCGCCATCGATCAGCGGCAGCAGGCGCACCCGCGGCCGGCGCCTGACATAAAGCACCCCCACTCCCTTCGGGCCGTAGATCTTGTGGCCCGAAATCGACATCAGGTCGATATGCATCGCCTCGACATCGAGCGGGATCTTGCCGAAGGCCTGCGCCGCGTCGGTGTGGAGCAGCACCCCGCGATCGCGGCACAGCGCGCCGATTTCGGCGAGCGGCTGGATCACCCCGATCTCGTTATGCGCCGCCATGACCGAGACCAGCAAAGTCCGCTCGGTGATGGCGGCGGCAAGCGCCGCGACCGACACCAAGCCATCGCTCTCGACCGGCAGATAGGTGATCGGAAAGCCCTCGCGGGCCACAGCCGCGCAGCTTTCGAGCAGGCATTTGTGCTCGGTGGCCAGGACCACCAGATGATCGCGCACCGCGCCGTCGCCGCGCTGATGGGCGCGGGCGAAATGAGCTGCGCCCTTTATCGCCAGGTTGTTCGCCTCGGTGGCGCCGGAGGTGAAGTAGATCTCGCGCGGGTCGGCATGGATCAGCGCAGCGATCTCGCCGCGCGCGGTTTCAACCGCCTCGGCCGCAATCCGCCCGTAAACATGGCTGGTGCTGTGCGGGTTGCCGAAATGCTCGGTAAAATAGGGCAGCATCGCCTCGATCACGCGCGGGTCGAGCGGGGTCGTCGATTGGTTGTCGAGGTAGATGGGCAGCGTATTGGCCGGCATGGGTTGAGACATCTCCGCCGATATCTGTGTCATGCCGCCCGCGCCGTCGTCCGGCGGCGCGCGCGGCGGTAGAATTCGGCCCAGGCCTCGAGGAAATGGTCGACCTCCGTCGACGCCGAGTTCCAGCCCAGGCTGACTCGGATTGCCGAATTCGCGAGTTCCGGCCCCGCTCCCATGGCGTGGAGCACATGGCTGGGCTGCACCTTGCCCGACGAGCAGGCCGCGCCGGCGCTGACCATAACCCCGGCCAGATCGAGCGCGATAACCTGGGTTTCGGCCGCGACGCCCGGCAGTGCGATCGCCGAGGTGTTCGGAAGGCGCGGCGCGCCCGCCCCGATCACCACGGCTTCGGGTGCAATCGATGCGATGGCCGCCTCCAACCTGTCGCGCAGCGCACGGACGCGATCGAACGCCGCCAGTTCCCGACCGCTCGTCGCGGCAGCGGCGCCGAAGCCGACGATGCCGCAAACATTCTCAGTACCCGCGCGACGGCGTCCCTCCTGGCCTCCGCCGCGCAGCTGCGCCTCCACCGCGACCGCGCCGGTCGCGACCAGAGCGCCGACCCCGGTCGGGCCGCCGAGCTTGTGCGCCGACAGCGAGATCAGATCGGCGCCGATCGCGGCGGCATCGAGCGCCATCTTTCCGGCCGCCTGCACGGCATCGCAATGGAACAGCGCACCATGCCGGTGCGCCAGCGCCGCGATGTCCGCCGCGGGTTGGATCACGCCGGTCTCGTTGTTCGCCAGCATCACCGAGACCAGCGCAGGGCGGCGATCGACCGCAAGCAGCTGTTCGAGGGCGGCGAGGGAGACGACGCCGTCGGCATCGACCGGAATAAGTTCGGCCCCGGCAACGGCGTCAAGCACCGAGCGATGCTCGATCGCCGAGACCAGCAGGCGCGGGCGGCCCGCGCCGAGCAGCGCGAGATGGTTTGCTTCGGTCCCGCCGCTGACGAAAATGACGCCCCCCGCCGGCGCGCCGACCAGCCCCGCTACCGCCTCGCGCGCGTGCTCGATCCGCTGCCGCGCCGCGCGTCCCCAGCGATGCACCGACGACGGATTCCCGGCCGCGCCAAGCGCTGCGGTCATCGCCGCGACCGCCTCCGGCCGCAGCGGGGCGGTTGCGTTCCAATCGAGGTAGCTCTCGCGCCGGGTCATCCGACCTCGCCGGAAATGGCCTCGCCGGAAATCGCCTCGGTGCTACCGGCCTCCGCGATCCCGATATCTGCGACGGCGGCGCGGTAGTGACCGCGCTGCACGATGCCGCTGGTGCCGAGCACGCGGCGCTCGCACACATCGCCGAGCGAGACCGAGCTTAGGTATAAATGGATCTGGTTGCTGAGTTCCTCCCACAGGTCGTGGGTCAGACAGCGGCTGCGATTGCCGCGGCAGCCGACAGGTGCGCCGGGCGTGCAGCGCGTTGCCCGAATGGGTTCATCCACCGCAAGGATGATGTCGGCGATCCGGGTTTCGTCGCGGTCATGCGCGAGCATGTACCCGCCGCCGGGACCGCGCACGCTCTGGACGAGGCCGCCGCGGCGCAATTTGGCGAACAGCTGCTCCAGATAGGACAGCGAGATCTCCTGGCGTTCGGCGATATCGGCCAGCGACACCGGGCTGCCTTTGCTGTGGCGGGCGAGATCGACCATTGCCATGACCGCATAACGGCCTTTTGTGCTCAACTTCATGGCATCGTCCTCAGGGTGCGCGCTCCCCGCCGCAGCCATTGCCGCCGCTCGCGACCAGCCGCAAGGGTGCCGGCTCCGCCGCGACCGGGCGCTCGGCCCGATCCTGTTCAGCGTGTTCGAGTTCGGTGATGCGCGCCCGCAGAGTGGCCACCTCGTCCAGCAAGGCGTTGAGCGGCCGCGCGATCGGATCGGGCACTTCCGCCCCGATGCCGTAAGGCTGAAACGCCGGCCGCGGTTCCACTGGCGCGCCGCGCCGTCCGACCGGCTTGGCCGGGATGCCGACCATCGTGGCGCCGGCCGGCACTTCGTTCAGGACCACCGCTTGCGCGCCGATGCGCGCACCGTCGCCGACCCGGAACGGTCCCAGCACCTGCGCCCCGGCGCTTACGATGACGCAGTTGCCAATGGTCGGATGGCGCTTCTGACCGCGCTCCAGCGAGGTGCCGCCAAGCGTCACGCCCTGGTAGATCGTCACATCGTCGCCGATTTCCGCGGTTTCGCCGATCACGACCCCCATGCCGTGGTCGATGAACAGCCGCCGGCCAATGCGGGCGCCGGGGTGGATCTCGATGCCGGTCAACATGCGCCCGAGATGCGATACGAAACGTCCCGCCAGGAACCAGCGATGCGTCCACAGCCAGTGGGCCGCGCGATGGGCGACGACGGCGTGAAAGCCTGGATAGCACAGCACGACCTCGAGCCGGGAGCGGGCTGCCGGATCCCGGGCCAGGGTGGCGTCGATCTCATCGCGCATACTTCTCAGGAACATCGGCATCACTATGTTATCGTCGCCCCGCCTGCGACGTTGACCCCGACGCCGCACGGGAAGAATGCGAGGGAGGATATAATTATCCGACAAAAACGATCAAGTAAGCTCGCATCGAGCGAGGCCGTTCCCGATATTCATATCCGATGCATGGAGTCGGATTTTCGCCGGTTTTCCGATGCCTGACGTGATCATCAACGGCCCGGAAGGGCGTATCGAAGGCCGCTATCATCATTCGCGCGACGCCGCCGCGCCGATGGCGCTGGTGCTGCACCCGCACCCGCTGCATGGCGGCACGATGAACAACAAGGTGGTCCACACCATCTTTCAAACCTTCGTGCGGCGGGGCTTTTCCACTCTGCGTTTCAATTTCCGCGGGGTCGGACGCAGCCAGGGCAGCTTCGACCGCGGCGAGGGCGAACTGTCGGATGCCGCTTCGGCGCTCGATTGGCTGCAGACCTATAATCCGAACGCCGCCTCGTGCTGGATCGCGGGGTTCTCGTTCGGGGCGTGGATCGGCATGCAGCTGCTGATGCGGCGGCCCGAGATCGAGGCCTTCATCGCGATCGCGCCGCCGGCCAATCAGTACGATTTCACCTTTCTCGCTCCATGCCCGTCCTCGGGGCTGATTTTGCAAGGGGACCAGGACAGCCTCGTTCCGGTCGAAGCCGTGCAGAAGCTGGTCCACAAGCTGTCGCACCAGCGCGACATCAAGATCGACTTCCGCAAGATTTCCGGGGCCGACCACTCCTTTGCCGACAAGGTCGAGACGGTCGCGACGCACGTGGATGGCTACATCCTCGATCACGCCCGCCACCTCGCCCCGTCCGGGGCCCCCGTTCCGGCCGGCCGCGCACTGCGCTAGCGCGCCGCCGCCGGCGGGAACCGCCGTTCTTTCAGGAAGAAGTTCATGGCGCGGGCCGTTTCGACGCGACGAAATCAGGCGCTGCGGCCGCACGTTGTCGGCCAATGCTCACAGCTTCCGGGTCGTTCGTGAAGAAGCGCGGCAAGATCGTCGTCCTCCATTTCGTCGGGCAGATGCCGCTCGCCGGCATCGCCTGGCAGGCGATGCATTATCTCCTTGGCCTCGAAAAGCTCGGTTACGAAGCCTGGTATGTCGAGGATGGCGGCGCCAATCCCTACGATCCGCGCGTCAACAGCGTCGTCATGGAATGCGATTACAACGTCGCTTATGTCCGGCGCATGATGGAACGCTACGGGCTCGGCGAGCGCTGGGCCTATTGGGATGCGATCAACGACGTCTATCACGGCCTGTCGCGCGAGCGCGTGCACGCGCTGTACGCCGAGGCGGATGGACTGATCAATCTTTGCGGCGCGACCCGGCTGCGCGAGGAGCATCTTGCCTGCCCGGTTCGGCTGATGATCGATACCGATCCGGTTTACGAGCAGATCAAATACGCGAAAGCCGATCCGGCGGCGCGCGCCTATCTCGACGCTCACACCCATTTCTTCACCTACGGCGCCAATCTCGGCGGTCCGCAATGCGCGGTGCCGCTGTGCGGAGTGCGGTGGCGGCCGACCCGGCCGCCGGTTCTGACCGGGCTGTGGCCCGAACCGATCGGCGAGCCGGCCTGCTTCACGACGGTCGCGACCTGGGAGAACAAAGGCAAGAACATCGACTTCGACGGCGCCAGCTATGTCTGGTCGAAGCACGTCAACTTTCTCCGCTTCCTCGACATGCCGCGCCACCGACCGCACATCTGCTTCCGGATGGCGATGCTGCCGCCCGATGAAAGCGTGCGCGGGCAGGTCCGGAAGCAGGGCTGGGATGTTGTCGATCCGCGCCCGGTATCGGCGGACATGGCGGCGTACCAGAACTTCATCTCCGGCTCGCGCGGCGAGTTCACGGTCGCCAAGGACATCTATGTCCGCCCCAACAGCGGCTGGTTCAGCGACCGCAGCGTCTGCTATCTGGCGGCCGGTCGGCCGGTCGTCACGATGCGCACCGGCTTTGCCGATTATTGCCCGGTGGGGCATGGACTGTTCGATTATGGGAACCACGAGGAGGCGCTCGCGGCGATCGATGCGATCGGCGCCGATTATCCCATCCACAGCCGCGCGGCACGCGGCATTGCCGAGGAGTGCTTCGCGGCCGAGCGCGTTATCGGCCGGCTCATGGCGGAGGCGGGGCTGTGAGACGATTTGCCCGCCCTTTGGGCATGTTGCCGCTTGACAGGGCAGGGTCGCAACGGTCAAAGCCTCGCCCAAGGTCAATCGGCTGATAACCGATCGCTGCGACGATCGCTACGGAACCGGCTCTCAGGCAGTGATGCGCACTTTACTCGGCGCAATTCCCGACGCATGGCGTTCGGACCGCGCCGCCTTGTGGGATCGCCTCGCGCTCGCGCTGCTGCTCGGCGCGGCCGTGCTCGTCCTCCTTACTTTCGCCGATTATGGCGTAACCTGGGACGAAGACGTCCATAGCTGGTATGGTGGCTACGCCCTCGATTATTACCTTTCCGGTTTTCGCGACGTCAGGGCGCTGCACTGGCAGAACCTCTACAATTACGGCGCCGCCTTCGATATGGCGGCGGCGGCGCTCAACCGGTTCTCCCCGCTTGGGCTTTACGAGACCCGCCATCTGTTGAACGGCATTGTCGGCATTGCCGGGCTTGCCGGCTGCTGGAAATTCGGCCGGGCGATGGGCGGAGCGCGCGCTGGCCTGCTCGCGCTTTTGTTCCTGCTGCTGACCCCGAATTATTACGGCCAGATGTTCAACAACCCGAAGGATATCCCCTTCGCGGTCGGGTTCGTCTGGGCAAGCTGCTACATGGTTCGGCTGCTGCCGGTTTTGCCGCGCCCGCCGGTTCGGCTGCTGGTCAAGCTCGGCGTGGCGATCGGGCTGGCGATGGGCGTCCGCATCGGCGGCCTGCTGCTGTTGTGCTATTTGTGCCTGCTGCTCGGGTTGTACGGCGCCTGGGAAGCGGCAGCCTCCCGCAGCCTCTCCCGACTGGCCGGGCTCGGCTGGACCTGCCTTTGGCGCGTGCTTGGGCCGGTAGCCGCCGTGGCCTTTGCCGTGATGCTCGTGTTTTGGCCTTGGGCGCAGCTGGACCCGCTCGATAACCCGCTGCGTGCGTTGGCGTTTTTCTCGCACGAGACGTTTCCGTTCACGACCTTGTTCGACGGCCGGTTCGTCCCGGCCTGGGACCTGCCGTGGACCTATTTGCCGACCTATATCGCGCTTGCGCTGCCCGAGCTTGTGCTGGTTCTGCTGGGTATCGCGCCGGTGGCGGCAGCCTTCGCCCTGGGGCGCCGTTCCGGATGGCGCCGCGACCCGGTGCTGGCCGGTTTTCTGCTCGGCTTTTCGATCGTGTTTCCGATCGCCTATGCGATCGAGATTCGGGCGGTGCTGTTCGACGGCATGCGGCATTTCCTGTTTGTGCTGCCGCCGATCGCGGTCGCGGCGGCGCTCGCCGGCGACAAGGCGCTGGGTCGGCTGGAACGGCTGCCGTACCGCCGCCCCGTTTATGCAGCGCTCGCCCTGTACGGGATCGCCCATGTCTCGATCATGATCCAGCTCCACCCCGATCAGTACGTCTACTACAATGCGTTCGTCGGGGGCGTGGATGGCGCCCAGGGCAAGTTCAAGCTCGATTACTGGGCCAATTCCTATGCCGAGGCCGTGCGCGGGCTGGAGAACTATCTGCGCGCCGAGTACGGGGCCGATTTCGAGGAGCGCGAGTTCACCGTCGCCGTTTGCGGGCCGCCGATCTCGGCAGACTACTATTTTCCTGCAAACTTCCGCTTCATGCACCAGCGAGACAAAGCGGATTTCTTTATTGCCTTCACAAAGGACGATTGCGACCGCAGCTTGCCGGGCCAGCCGGTATACCGCGTCGAGCGCATGGGCGCACTGCTCTCGGTGGTGCTCGATCGCCGCGAGATCCTGGCCGAGCAGCGCGTGACGAAGCGGCCTTACGCGCGCGCGGGGCTGCAGCGGGCCCCCGCTTCGGCTTTTCCCTGAGGGATCCCGGCCGCGCGATCCGGGCCGCAAGACGCCGGGCGCGCCGGAATACTCCTTGCCTCAGCGGCGTTCTCGCTCGGCCATCGCCGGATAAGGCTCGTGGAACGCTCCGAATATGACAAGCTCGACCGGGCCGAGGACCTGATGTGGTGGTTCGCGGCGGCGCATGCGAACCTGATCGCCCTCTATCGCCATGCCAGTCCCGGACCTTGCGCCGGGTCGATCCTCGATGCCGGGTCCGGCACCGGCGGGCTGCTGCACAGGCTGGGAACAGACTTTCCCGAAAGCGCTGTGCTCGGCCTTGACGCCGACCCGCAGGGCTGCGCCCGGGCGCGGGCCAAGAGCGGCCGGCCGGTCTGCGTCGGATCGGTCAACGCACTGCCCTTCGCGAGATCAGGATTCGCCGCAATCTTCAGCGCCGACGTGCTGTGCCACCGCGATGTCGACGTGGCGCGGGCGCTGACGCAGTTTCATTGCTGCCTGGCGCAAGAAGGTGTTTTGGTGCTGAACCTGCCGGCCTACCGCTGGATGCTGTCCAGGCATGACGAGGCAGTCTACAACGTGCGCCGGTACACGCGGGGCGGCGTCGCCGCGCTGCTGCGGTCGGCCGGCTTCCGACCGCTATTCGTGAGCTATTGGAACATGATCCTGTTTCCAATAATGGTGCTGAGGCGCAAGCTGCTGCCGCTGTTGCGCCCTGGTCCCGGGTCATCGCCGGTCAGCGACGTCCGCCTCTATTCGCGTCCGGCGGAACTGCTGTGCCGTGCCGCGACCGGCATCGAGCGGGGCCTGTTGCGGCGGGGCGTCCGTCTGCCGTTCGGGGGCTCGGTGATCGCCATCGCGGCCAAAGCGGGACACGTCGATGCCTGAAATCGTCGGAATCCTTCCGGAAACTCCGCCGCCGCGGTTCGCGCTGTCGATTGTCGTCCCGGTCTATAATGGCGCGAGCAGCCTTCCCGAGCTGGTCGAGGCGCTGGAGCGGCTGCGCATCGAGGGGGGCCACGAGATCGTCCTCGTCAATGACGGCAGCCCCGACCACAGCCTCGCGGTCTGCCGCGATCTGGCCGCACGGGCCCGGGTGCCGATCACCGTTGTCGACCTCGCGCGCAATTTCGGCGAGCACAACGCGGTGATGGCCGGATTGCGCCATTGCGGCGGCGCGCACGTCATCACGATGGATGACGATCTGCAAAACCCGCCCGAGGAGGTCGAACGGCTGCTCGCCGCGGCACAGCGCAGCGGCAAGGAAGTGATCTACACCTGGTACGGCGAGAAGCAGCACGCGCTGTGGCGCAATCTCGGCAGCCGGTTCACCAACTGGGTCGCGGGGTTCGTCCTTGACAAGCCGCAGGACCTTTATCTCTCGAGCTTCCGCTGCCTGAGCGCCTTCGTGGTGCGTGAGATTACCCGCTATGACGGTCCGTTTCCGTACGTCGACGGGCTGATCCTGCAGGTGACGCAGGATATCGACCGCCTCCAGGTACAGCACCTGCCGCGCGTCGGAGGCCGCAGCAACTACACCGCCCGGCGATTGCTGCGGCTGTGGATCAGCATGTTCGTCAACTTCTCGGTCATGCCGCTGCGGATCAGCACGATGACCGGGTTTGCGCTGAGCGCGGTCGGGGCGATGGGCGGCGCCGTCGCGATCGGCGAAGCGCTGTTCGGGTCGCCGCCCCCGGGCTGGGCCTCGCTGATGGCGGGCGTATTGCTGCTGTCGGGGGTGCAGCTGCTGATCCTCGGGATCATCGGCGAGTATCTCGGCCGCATCTACCTGACCGCGAACGGCAAGCCGCAATCGGTCGTCAAGTCGGTGATCCGCGCCGATCCGGCTTCTGCCGCTCTCGGCCGAGCGCTGCGCCGGCGCGAGCGGGCCTGAGCGAGCGGGCTCAAAAGGGCCGCTGATGCCGACCTATTACGTCCTGCTCGCCGCCGCGGTCGGGTTCGGCGTTGTCGGCCAGATCGTGCTGAAGGCCGGCAGCGTCGGCGCCGCCACCGTCGCCGCGCAATTCCTCAATCCGCTGACCTTGTTCGGCCTCGCCGTCTATTTCGCCGCGGCGCTGTGCTACATCGCGGCTTTGAAGAAGATCCCGGTGTCGCTGGCCTTCCCGTCAGTGGCGGCGAGCTACGCGGTTGTCGCGGTGCTCGCGCATCTGCTGTGGAATGAGCCGTTCGGGTGGCGGCAGGTCGGCGGGATCTTGTTGATCGGCAGCGGCGTGCTGGTGCTGCACCTGCACTGATGAAACCGGCGCCGGATCACAGGTAATCGGCCAGTCGGCGGCGGTAATAGGCCAGCGAGCGCTCGAGCCCCCGATCGAGGCCGATGCGCGGCTGCCACCCGGAAAGTACGCGGAAGCGCCGGTCATCGGTCGTGAAATCCCCGATATCGATCGCCTTGCGGTCCGCCGGAAATTCCCGCAGGCCGAATTCGCCGCCGCCATTGGCGCGCACCAACGTCTCGGCGATCTCGACGAGGCTCAGGGCGGCGTCGGCACCGACATTGAGCGCCAGCCCCGCGGTTTCCGGAGCCGTTGCGGCGTGCAGAAACGCTTCCGCCGCATCCTCGACGAACAGCAGCTCGCGACGCTGCTCGCCGCCCCACACTTCGAACGGCTTGCCTTCCAGAACGAGACGCAGCCAGATCCCGACAAAGGTCTGCCGCGCATCCTTGATCCGCATTCCCGGACCGTAGACGTTGGTCAGGCGCAGCGACCGGGTCCGGATACCGTAGGCATCGCAGTACAACAGATGATAGGCCTCGCCGGCGGTCTTGTTGACCCCATTGACGTCGGCCGGCCGCAGCGGGTGCGCCTCGTCTACCGGCAGATAGCGCGGGCGGCCGTAAATCTGCCGGGTTCCGGCATGAACAATGACGATCTCCGGCGCAACCATGCGGCAGGCTTCCAACAGCCCCAGCTGCGCCGTGCAGTTTATCGCGAGGTCGTCGTCAGGCGCCGTCATCGAGGCCAGGTGACCGGTCTGCGCCGCAAGATTGAACAGGTATTGCTGTCCGCGCAGCAGGTGCGTGAGCGCATGGCGGTCGCGGATGTCGGCAATGTTGATCCGCACCCGGCCGGCGATGTCGGCGATGTTGGCGAGATTGCCGCCGTAATCGGGGATCATGCTGTCGACGAGCAGCACCTCGGCGCCGAGGGCGACCAGGCGCCGGGCCAGTGCCGAGCCGATCAGCCCGAGTCCGCCGGTGATCATCACCCGCGCGCGGTCGAACACCGCAAAGCGCGGGTCAGGGATGCCGCTGACGGTTTCCATGGGTCCGATTCGAGCTGTGCCGGACAACGCAGAAGGGGGGCCCGCTATTCCGGCCGGAGCGGTCCCGCCGCACCTCTCTCAAAGGTCTGGCCCCTCGTCGCCGAGCAACGGCACCCATTCGGGCTCTGTTTCCGCGATGCGCACCGCCGCGGCAGTCTCTTCATAAAGGCCGCGCGCCTCGGGGGCCGGCCCGCGCCGGGCTCCGAACGCGAGAACCCGCACCGTGCGACGGAAGCCGCCCTGCGGCACTGCAACGATGTCACCGAGCCGGACCGGATGATTGCTCTTTGTGGTCGCGGCGCCGTTGACCGTAACCAGACCGGCGGTACAGAGCCGCGCGGCCAGCGACCGGCTCCGGACGAAGCGGCTGAACCACAGCCACTGGTCGAGGCGGCGGCTGGACCGCTCATATCCGTCATTGCCGGTCAACCGAGCTTCAAATCCTGCAATATCGCGAAGGGGTGGCCCTCGGCCGGGACCGACCGGCTCCGCTGCCGCGGCCTCCCGCGAAGCCGTCGCGGCCGCGCGATGAAGGCCTCGCGTCCGGAATCGGTGACGGCGCGATAGCCGAGCGCGGCCAGCAACGGTCCGAGTTGGTCTGCGGCGAGGCCGCCAAGCGCCGCCAGTTCCGTGCCGGGTACGAACGGGCCGGTCCGCGCCAAGGCCCGTGCCGCCGCCGCAAATCGCTCGAGCCGATCCGGCCGCAACGCCAGGCCGCCCAGTACGCGGCGCCCGATCGCGGCATAAAAGGACGGCGGCAAGGCGGGATCGACCGGCATGGCATGCGATCGGATCCGCGCTCCGGGCAGGCGCGGTACCGGGCGCTCATGCCGCACCGCCCAAAGCAATGCCCGGAACCGCACAGCCTCGGCCCGCAACAAGGGCTCGACATAGACGCTCTCGGTGCCGAAGCGCACCCCGACCCGGTGCAGGGCCCGCCGGCTCGCCTGGTCGAGCGCCTGCACCTGGTAGGCGACATCTTCCGCCGGCAGGCAGCCCAGCATGTCGACGAGCTGGAATACGATACCGCGGCCGACACCACCCAGGGGCAAGGCCGCCGCCGCGAAGAGCGGCATCAGCCGGCGCTCGATTTCGCGTCTGAGGAACTGCTGCAGGCGTTGCCGCACCTTCTCGCGCGCCTCGCCATCGAGAAAATCGCCGGCGTGCAGCTCGATTCGAGGCGCCAGAATGCCGTCGCCGGCCGCCAACCGTCCGATGGTGCCGTCGCGCCATCGCAAGCCGCCGAGCGGATCGATCGCGAAGACATCGTCGGGGTCGGTGGCGAGCCGGCGCGCCCGCGCGGCCACCTCGCCGCGCAGCACGCGGTTGGCGGCGCTGATCAGGGTGCGGGCTTCGGAACTCTCGATCGCGTCGGGGACGAAGCGAAATCCTTGCAGGCGCCCGACATAGGCACCTTCCACCCTCACCTCTCCGACGTCGTCGACCGAGGCCAGCAGATCGGCGGCGGAGGCGAGCTGGCGCACCAGAAAGGCCGAGCGGCGATCGACGAAACGCTGGGTGATGCGGTCGTGCAGCGCATCCGACAGCCGGTCCTCGATGCCCCGGGCGCGCTCCTGCCAACCGCCGGCACCGTCCAGCCATTCGCCGCGATGGGTGATGTAGGTCCAGGTTCGGATGTGCGCGATGCGCGCCATCAACGTGTCGATGTCACCATCGACCCGGTCGAGCTGTGCCATCTGACCGCTGATCCATGGTGTGGGCAGCCGTTCGTGTACGCCGGCGAGATGGATGAAGCAGTGCGCCAAGAAGCGCGCGTGACTGTCGCTCATGACCTTGCGGAAGTCGGGGATCTGGCAGACCTCCCAGAGCAGCCGCACCGCGCCGGGGTGGGATGCCAGCGCCGCGACCTCCGGATTGCGGGCCAGGATCTGCAATGCCCGATGATCGTCGGCGTCGCGTGCCTGAATGAGCCCGGGTGCCGGCGGCCGCTCGTCGAGGCTCTTCAGCAATGCCCCGATCGAGCGGAAATCCAGCTGCGTGTTGCGCCACGAAAGCCGCGTCAGCGGGTCGAAACGGTGTGCCTCGACCGCCTCGACGATCTCGGCGTCGAGCGGACCTTCTTCGGCCGTGGTGCCGAACGTGCCGTCGTTCATGTGGCGACCGGCGCGGCCGGCGATCTGGCCGATTTCGGCCGCCGACAGCCTGCGCGGGCCGCGGCCGTCGAACTTGCCGAGCCGGGCGAAGGCGACGTGATCGAGGTCCATGTTCAGACCCATCCCGATCGCGTCGGTGGCGACGAGATAATCCACCTCCCCGGCCTGGAACATTCCGACCTGCGCGTTGCGGGCCCGCGGGCTGAGGGCTCCGAGCACCACGGCGGTACCGCCGCGCTGGCGCCTTACCAGTTCGGCCAGCGAAAAGACGTCCGCCACGGCGAACGCGACGACGGCGCTGCGCGGCGGCAGCCGCGTCACTTTCTTGTGCCCGGTATAGCTCAGGGTCGAAAAGCGGGGCCGGGCAACATATTCCGCGTTCGGCACCAGCCGTCGCATCAGCGGCTTGATCGTATCCGCGCCGAGAAACATCGTCTCGCCGAGCCCCCGGGCATGCAGCAGCCGAGCGGTGAACACATGCCCGCGTTCGGGATCGGCGCAGAGCTGGATCTCGTCTACCGCCAGGAACTCGACCGGGCGGTCGAGCGGCATCGATTCGACGGTGCAGACGAAGTAGGCCGGGTTCGGCGGCAGGATCTTTTCTTCGCCGGTGATCAAGGCGACCGCACGCGGGCCGCGCAGCTTGACGATCCGGTCGTAATTCTCGCGCGCCAGCAGGCGCAGCGGGAACCCGATCATGCCGCTCTGATGATCGAGCATGCGCTCGATCGCGAGATGGGTCTTGCCGGTGTTGGTCGGTCCGAGAACCGCGACGAGGCGCGGCGGGGTGCGGAACGTGGCCATTGCCCAAAGGATCGGGATTGGGCCGCTTGACGGCAAGGGGAAAGGCGAAGCAGCCGACATAGGCAGTCGCCCCTTAAGCCTTTTTTTCCCGATCCAGCCTTATAGGACGAATCGCGGCTAGGGACGGACTCGATGATCGACGTGCCACGGCAGGAACGTGGATCGCTGCTCGACAATTACTGCCTGCAGATCGGGATGCTCGCCGAGCGCCGGCACACCGAGCTGGTGCTCATCGCCGCGAAGCAGCAGGCCGAAGCCGCGGCCGCACTGTCGCATCAGGCCATGCTGCAGGCGCAGGCAGCCGAGCGCGCCAAGACCAAGTTCCTTGCGAATGTCAGCCATGAGCTGCGCACGCCGCTTAATGCGATCATCGGATTCTCCGAGCTACTCCAAACGGTTGCAGACCCGTCGCGGCCGGAGAACGCCGAATACGCCACCTATATTCACGATGCGGGCGCGCATCTGCTCGCGATCGTCAATTTCGTCCTCGACCTCGCACGGCTCGAGGCCGGCAAGGTCGAACTCGAAGAACAATGGGTGCTCCCCGAAGAAGTGCTCGGCCCGGCGATCAGGGCGGTTCAGGCCGGCGCCGAAGCGAAGCGCCTGAAGATCGTCCGCAGCTCCGATTTCGAGGTGCCGATTTTGCTCGATCCCGCCCGGATGAAACAGGTGTTCGTTAATCTGCTGTCGAATGCGGTCAAGTTCACCGACCCTGACGGTCAAATCGAGATCAGGGCCGAGCTCGCCGGAAACGGTCCCATCGTTGCGATCGTCGATAACGGACCGGGAATCCCGGACGAACACATCGAAAAGGTGCTGCAGCCGTTTGGACAGGCTCAAGACCATTTGATCCGGCAAGGCGAAGGCGCCGGTTTGGGCCTGCCGATCGCGCGCGCTCTCGTCGAATTGCACGGGGGTGAACTGACCCTTACGAGCGAGATCGGGAGCGGCACCACCGCGATGGTGCGGCTGCCCCTTCAGCGCATCCACGCCGGCGCCGCAGCAGCGGTATCGGGACTGGTTTTGCCGTGCCCGGTCGTTTGACCTCAGCCACTCGGGCCACCTCATCGAGCGAGACAAGCATGGACGGGTGCTTTACCACCGATCACAA
>Ga0213875_10000254_pt1 | contig 53556 bp, 53 predicted proteins | sample BarmaccomBMRX_R8_FD_160105 | JGI IMG/M metagenome (GOLD analysis project Ga0213875, IMG submission 160105) | Root-associated microbial communities from Barbacenia macrantha in rupestrian grasslands, the National Park of Serra do Cipo, Brazil - RX_R8 | ecosystem: Host-associated > Plants > Roots...
TCGATCCCGCAATTTGTGACTTCGCCTGATCGGCTCGGAGCCACAATATTCGCGGGGTTGTGTTCCGAATATCACAACAGTCGCAAATCATACCATGTCAGTTTCGAAAACCCGCATTCCTCCGGACGGCCATGCGATCGAGAAATGCCCGGCTTTGCAGTCGATTAACCTTGTTTCCATACACCGTCAGCAGCGCCGGTATTGACGCCCGCCCCGATCGGTGACATGTGCGGGGGTCCGCAGACACGGATCGCACAATGGCCGATATCGTGATTTTCGGGGCGAGCCCGAGCGCAGAGGTCGCCAAGACCTACCTGGAAGCCCATAGCAGCCACCGCATCGTCGGCTTCACCGTCGACGATCGCTATGCCACCCGGGAGCAGTTCTGCGGTTTGCCTCTGGTCCCCTGGGACCGTCTCGAACAGTTCTTCCCGCCGAGCCAGGTTCAGCTTCTCGGGCCCATCAGCTATCGCCGCATGAACGAGTTTCGGCGCGACCGCTATCTCGAGGGCAAGGAGCGGAGCTACCGCTTCGCTTCGTTCATCCACCCCAACAGCCAAATATACACCGACGATATCGGCGAGCATTGCTTCATTCTGGAAGCCAATGTCGTCCAGCCGCACGTCAAGATCGGAAACAACGTGATCCTGTGGGGGGCGAACTGGATCGGCCATCATTGTGTCATCGGGGATCATTGCTTCTTCTCATCGCAAATCGGCATCGCCGGGGGCACGCGTATCGGTGAGCGTTGTTTTGTCGGCGGCCAAGCGGGTGTGATAGAAGGCTTGACGATCGGCGATGCGTGCCTGCTGTCCGCCGGCGTGTTCGTGTCAAGAGACATCCCCGCCGGGTCTGTGGTACGCCGCGGTTCCGTGGACAAGATAGCGCCGTTTCCGAGTTCGCGGATGCGGGGCCTGCTTTGATCCCCTGAGCATGCCGGCGCTCTCTCCCGAGCCGGCAGCGGGAGCGCCGCGTTGCCATGCCTGCAGGCTCAAGCAGAATCCTGCAAGCGTTAAAGAAACAGCGGATCGATATTAACTCTACGGTCACGCATGAGAGGGTGTGCCCGGGCTTGACAGTTTTGATGTAGCGCACGTAATTTCGCGACCTATCGTCGCGATCGGCGCGCTTTTACCAATGCGCTGAGACACCCAAAATACGTGGGCGGCTTCCTGTTATCCGTGCGGCGGCTCATTCAAATAAGCTAGTGGACCAAATCCGACAGAAACTACTCTTGTTTCCGTCATCCCGGCGAAAGCCGGGATCGATGGCGCCTGCTGAGCGGCGGGTTGAATGGGGCCCGACTTTTGCCGGGCCGACGGAATTTGGGCAACAAGCGTTGGAGTTGTATTGCTGGTCTCTAGTGCAGATGCTCAGTGTCTTGTTAATTTGCGTCATCATGCTTGCTCCCGGAGATCCTTCGAAGACCGCAATCGGGGATCCTCTTCCTCTCCGAAAGAGGAGAGGATGATGCCGCCGCGCGGTTTGCGCTGGTCTATCCGGTTTGCTGCGGCCGCCCTGTTCCTGTTCGGCGGCGGTCAGGGGCAGGCGCAAACCGCTGGGCCGGAGGGCAGGATTTTGCTGCCTCATTCAAGCATTGAAACACCGGGCGATGCCGGATGGCGCGCCCACAGCAACATCGAAATCTATGCTTTGCACGGCGGGCCCGGCCCGTCACGACCGGGGATGCCGGAAGCGGCGTCCCCGCGCTCGATTGCGCCGGCAACCGGCAGTTCATCGAACCGACCGACGAGCTCGAGCAACGAGCGCCCATAACACTATCGGCCGCAAGGCCATCAGGGGAGACAAGCATGCCGGCACGACGCCTATCTCTATCGATGCTCGCCGCGGCCGCAGCGGCTACTTTACTCTCATCCGGCGACAGCCACGGGCAGACCGCCGCAGCCGCGGTTCAGGTATCGCGGCCGGCCGGTCAGGTCGTGCTGCCGCAATCGAGCCTTGCGCGTCCGGAAATCCCCGAGCGACTGGCGCGCACCCACCTGCAAATCTTCGTCCCCGAAGCGACGACCTCGATAGCGCCCGGAGCGGGCTTTTTTGAAACGCCGGCTTCGGTCGCTTGCGTGATGGGCCTGGTCGTTGTCACTGACGGGTGCAACCCGCAGGTCGTGACCACGACCGCGGGGAAGGGCTCGCATGCGATCGCGGTCGTCGACGCCTACGATTATTCCAGCAGCGCGAGTTCGGACCTGGCCACCTTTTCGTCCCAGTTCGGGCTGCCGGCGCCGACGGCCTCGAATTTTCAGGTGATCTATGGCACCGGCAACCCAAGCAGCGGATGCGTCAACGGTCCTCAGCCTCCCAGCGCGTCCGGCACCGGCTGGGATCTCGAGGAATCGGTAGACATCGAATGGGCCCACGCCTTGGCGCCGTTGGCCACGATCTATCTCGTCGAGGCCAATTCGAACTCGTTCACCGACCTCTTCAATGCGATCGCGGTGGCCACCGCCTGCGTCCACGCCGTCGGCGAAGGCGAGGTCTCGATGAGCTGGGGCAGCGGTGACTTTGCCGGCGAGACCTCTTACGATTCGAGCTTCACCGGGTCCAACAGCGTCGCCTACTTCGCCTCCGCGGGGGACAGCCCCGGGGTGAACTACCCCGCCTCATCGCCCAATGTGGTCGGGATCGGCGGCACCTCGTTCAGCCGCAATCCGAGCACCGGTGCGTTTCAGGGTCAGGTCGCCTGGTATTCGACCGGCGGCGGCCCGAGCCCCAACGAGACCCGCCCCGCTTTTCAGAACGGGCTCGCCGCGATCGTCGGGTCGCAGCGCGGCACCCCCGATGCCAGCGCCCTCGCCGATCCCAACACCGGCGCCTGGGTCTACAACAGCACCTATTACGGAAGCGGAAGCTGGATCGTCGTCGGCGGAACCAGCGTCGCCACTCCGATCGTCGCCGCGATCGTCAACCGCGCCGGTTTTTTCTGGGGGTCAGCCCCGAACGCCTTGACCAACATCTACCAGATCGCCGGATCGAGCCAGTACGGGAACTACTTCTTCGATGTGAACAACGGCTATTGCGGCGGCACCTACGAACCGTTCCTGCCGGCATACACCGAGAGCAATTACGCCACGCCCTGGGATTTCTGCACCGGTTGGGGCAGCCCGCAGGGCAGCCATCACCAAACCGTCGAATAAAGGCAACCGGCCGCAACATCCAACCGCGCCCGGTGCGGGCCGAGATCGGTGCCGGGCCACGCCGGCCCGGCGATCTGCTTTGTGCGGGTGAGCGGGAGTTGGTTCCGCCGTCTATCGCGGAGACCGAGCCGGCGGTGACGGTCCGCTATTCGGAACGTAGCGCGTCACGTCGTGGTCACGACGTTGGCGGGGGGCTGGCCGCGCACGAAGCGATCGATGTTGCCGGCGATCTCGTCCCAGCGCCGGTGCACCATGCCTCCGGTCCAACCGGAATTGTGCGGCGTCACGATCACGTTCGGCAATTCGTGGAACGGGTGACGCGAGCCGCGCCGCTCGGGCTCGGCGGCGGTCGGGTACTGCCACCACACGTCGATCGCGGCGCCGCCGATCCTGTGCTCGCGTAACGCCGCGTACAGCGCGTCCTCATCGATGACCTGGCCGCGCGCGATATTGATCAGGAAGGCGGTGGGTTTCATCAGCCCGAGCCGGCGCGCATCGATCAGCCCCGCAGTTTCCGGACCGAGCGCGGTACACAGCGCGACGGTGTCGCATTCGGGCAGCATGCGGTCGAGTTCGGCGAGCGGAAAGACGCGCTCGACGCTGGCCTCCGGCGCGCGCGGGCTGCGGTTTGCGGCAAGAATCCGGCAGCCGAACGGTGCCGCGCGCCGCGCCACCTCATGACCGACCCGGCCATAGCCGACGATGCCGAGGGTCGTGCCGCGCACCTCGCCGTGCGGCGCGCCGCTGTGCACCCAGCTCGACCGCCACGAGCCGCGCTCACGGAATTCGCCGGCAATCTCGAACAGCCGGTGGTGCAAGGCCAACGTCACCATGATCACGTATTCGGCGATGGCGGTTTCGTGGCCGAACGAGTTGCACACCGCAACGCCGGAGGGCAATGCCGCGAGATCGATCAGGTCGATCCCGGTCGCCACCGACTGCACCAGCCGCACCCGAGACGCCGCCGGGTAGTCGAGGCGCCACATGTTGGTGACGATGATATCGGCTTCGGCTGCCGCCTCGGGCGCGTGCGGCAGATCCTTCGGGTCGGCGATCACCTGCACCTGCAGCCCCGCGGGCAGCTGGTTGCGGATGGCGGCCTCGGTGTCGGCGGCGACATTGCCGAGAAACAGCGCCTTCACGACCGCACCGCATGCTCGGCGACGAAATTTTCGCGCACCGTGATGCCGAGCCCGGGGCGGTCCGGCACCTCGATCATCCCGTCCTTGACCGGAAAGGCTTCCTCGACGAGGTCGTGCAATAGCGGGTTGGCGCCGAGCGAATATTCGACGATGAACCCGGCGGGAGAGGCCGCCGCCACCGCCAGCCCGGCGGCGAAGGCCGGCGCGCCGGCCCACAGATGCGGCGCCAATTTCAGATTGAATGAGCTGGCCAAGGCCGAAATCCGCATCGCCTCGGTAATGCCGCCGCAGATCGCCAGATCGGGCTGCATGATGTCGACAGCGCCGAGCAGCGCCAGATCGCGGAAATCGTGGCGGGTGAATTCGCTTTCGCCGGCGGCGATCGGGATGTCGGTGGCAGCCCTGACCTCGGAGCAGCCGGCCTTGTCGTCGGCCGTCACGGGCTCCTCGAACCAGGCAACGTTGTCATCCGCGACGAGGCGGCAGAAGCGCTTGGCTTCCGCCACCGACCAGGTGCCGTGCGCGTCGCACATCAGCCCGATTTCGGGGCCGAGCGCCTGCCGCGCCGCCCGCACCCGCATCGCAGATAGCCGCGGGTCGCCATCCATGATGCCGATGCGCATCTTGACCGCGCCGAACCCGCCCGCCCCGACATAGCCCATCAATTGCTCGCCGATTTTGTCCGGCCCGGCCCAGCCGCCCGAAGCATAAGCCGGCAGTTTCTCGGCGCGCCGGCCGCCGAGCAGCCGCCACACCGGCAGGCCCAGAGATTTGCCGAAAATGTCCCACAGCGCGCAATCGACGCCGCTGATCGCCGATACGGTGATGCCCCGCCGCCCCAGCACCGGCAAGACGCGGCCCTCGCGCAGCGCGTAATGGGCGCGGCTGCCATTGTACAAGGTCTCCCACAACCGGGTGATGTCGCGCGGGTCCTCGCCGACCAGCAATGGCGCGAACTCCTCGTTGATCATCGCGGTCAATGCCTGGTTCTGCGCCATGCCGCCGACCTGCGCCTTGGCCTCGCCCCAGCCGACGAGGCCGCAGGCGGTGTCGATGCGCACCAGGGTGCCGTCGAACGACAGGGTACGGCCGAAATCGCTGACATGCTGGCGCTCGGGCGCGATCGGGATGTGGACCCAATAGGCCGTAACCGCTGAAATCCGCATCTGCGCCCCGCCCGCCAGGATCTCGGTCAGACGAGCTTATACCGGAAATCGACGAGCCTAAGCCCGAGAACCGCAGCGGGTCGCGGGTCAGCGGCGACGCAGGGCGCTTTCGGTTACGATCGCGTCCATCGGGATGTCGAAACTCTGGGGATGGATGGTCTCGATCCGGGTGGCTTCGAACCCGATGCCGATCGCGAACGGGCGCGGATGCAGTGCACCGAGCGTGCGGTCGAAATAGCCGCCGCCATAGCCGAGCCGGTAGCAATCCGGGTCGAACCCGACCAGCGGCGCCAGCACCACGCCGGGGGTCACGACCTCGCGGCGCTCCGGTACCGGGATGTTCCACACCCCGTCCACCAATGGCTCGCCCGGACGCCAGACGCGATATTCGAGCGGGCCCTTCTTGTCGACCACAACCGGCAGCGCGATGAGGCGGCCTTCGGCGACTGCCCAATCGATCAGCGGCCGCGGGTCGAATTCGGCGCGAAACGGCCAGTATGCGCCGAGCGTGCCGTCCTGCTCCTGCAACAGCAGCTTGAGCGCGGCCTCGATCGAATTGCCCCAAGCCCGGCGCTGCGCGGCCGGCACTCCGGTTCGCCAGGTCAGCAAGCGTTCGCGCTCGGCGCGGCGCCACGATTTGACCGCTTCGGGCTCCATCCGCGCCTCTACTCCGGGATCATGTCGAGCACATCCTCGCCCTTGTGCAGCCGCTCGGCGAGCTCGGTGTGGCACTGTCGCAGCCATTCGACCATCTCTTCCGGCGTCTTCAAGGGGGGGATCTCGTACTGGTCTGTGGTCAATTCCATTATGGAACGCATGTTCCGTACTTCGATGCCGCCGAATGGGTAATCATATAAAAAGTCGAAGTAGAATTTGAAGGAACCCGTCCGGTCGTTCGGCTTGAACCGTAGTGCTTGCAGATCGCTCAACCAGGTACGCACTTCGCGGCGAAAGTGGCGGCGCAGCTCTGGCGGAAAATCGAACCCGGCCAATTTGACCAGGTGTCGGTTGAGGGGATTTGCCAACCCGAGAACGACAGACTCGACAAGCTTCCGCGGGAAGGCCATCACCCTTGCCGCTTCGAGCTTCATGTGATGGCCCTTCATTGAAACGAGTCGGAACAACCTAGTGGTGCAGCCCTTGCCAGCCGTAAGGTTCCCGCCCCTTGAAGCGGTCAGAACAGGCCGGTGATGCGGCCGTCCTCGGTCAGATCGATGCTGTTGGCCGACGGCACCCGCGGCAGGCCGGGCATGGTCATGATCTCGCCGCAGATCGCGACGACGAACTCGGCGCCCGCCGACAGCCGGATCTCGCGCACCGGCAGGATGTGGTCGCTCGGCGCGCCCTTCGCGTTGGCGTCGGTCGAAAAGCTGTATTGCGTCTTGGCGATGCAGATCGGGAAATGCCCGAAGCCGCCCTTCTGCAATTCCGCCAGACGGTTCTCGACCGCGTTGTCGCAGGCGATATCCTTCGCCCTGTAGATCTTCTGCGCGATGGTCTTGATCTTGTCGCGCAACGGCATGTCGTCGGGATACAGAAAACGGAATTCGGCCTGGCCGCTATCGGCAATCTTGACCACGGCGCGGGCGAGGTCGGCCGCGCCTTCGCCGCCATTGGCCCAATGGTCGGCGATCACCGCCTCGACCCCGAGCCCGGCGCACAATTCCTTGAGCTTGCGGTGCTCGGCCTCGGTGTCGGCGCTGAAGCGGTTGACCGACACCACCGCCGGCACCCCGAACTGCTTCAAGTTTTCGAGATGCCGCGCCAAATTGGCGAAGCCGGCTTCGAGGGCGGCGACGTTTTCCGCCTTCAGCGCGTCGCGCGCGACGCCGCCATGCATCTTCAGAGCGCGCACCGTGGCGACCACCACCGCGGCGGCGGGCTTGAGCCCGGCCTTGCGGCATTTGATGTCGAAAAACTTTTCCGCCCCGAGATCGGCGCCGAAGCCGGCCTCGGTGACGACGTAGTCGGCCAGCTTCAATGCGGTCTTGGTGGCGATCACCGAGTTGCAGCCATGCGCGATATTCGCGAACGGGCCGCCATGGATGAAGGCGGGGTTGTTCTCCAGCGTCTGCACCAGGTTGGGCGCCATCGCGTCCTTCAGCAGCACCGCCATTGCGCCGGCCGCCTTCAATTCGCCGGCGCGCACCGGCGCCCGCGCGCGTGTCTGGGCGACGATGATGTCGGCGAGGCGCCGCTTCAGATCGTGGAGGTCGCTGGCGAGACAGAAGATCGCCATGACCTCGGAGGCGACGACGATGTCGAACCCGTCCTCGCGCGGAAAGCCGTTGGCGATGCCGCCGAGCGAGGAGACGATCGAGCGCAAGGCGCGGTCGTTCATGTCGAGGCCGCGCCGCCAGGTCACCCGCCGCGAGTCGATGCCGAGCTCGTTACCCCAGTAGATGTGGTTGTCGACCATCGCCGCGAGCAGGTTGTTGGCGGCGCCGATGGCGTGGAAATCGCCGGTGAAGTGGAGGTTGATGTCCTCCATCGGCACGACCTGCGCATAGCCGCCGCCGGCGGCGCCGCCCTTCATGCCGAAACTCGGCCCGAGGCTCGGCTCGCGCAGGCACAGGATCGCCTTCTTGCCGATATGGTTCAGCGCATCGCCGAGCCCGACCGTCGTCGTGGTCTTGCCTTCGCCGGCCGGGGTCGGCGTGATCGCAGTGACGAGGACCAGCTTGCCGTTCGGCTTGTCGGCGAGCGAGGCGACGTAATCGAGCGAAATCTTCGCCTTGTAGCGGCCGTAGGGGGACAATGCCTCGTCGGGGATGCCGAGCCGGCCGGTGGCGACCTCGCCGATCGGCCGCATCGTCGCGGCCTGAGCGATCTCGATATCGGATTGGGGATTCTTGTGTTGCTCGTCACCGCGTGCCACCACGACCTCCCTTGCCGCAAAGCTGCTGCTGCGAACCGTGCTGCGGTCTTAGCCCTTCCGAGGCTGCCGCCGCAACCGCCGCAGCGGCGGCGTCGCCTCCGCCGGGCATGTAAGGCGAGCGAAACGGCAGCGTTGCATTCCCCTGGTGCGGAACGCGGTCAGCCTCTATATAGCGGACGTTTTTCGTACCCATGTCAGAGGTGAGGCATGCAGGTCCTCGCGAAATTCCGTCTCCTGAAGGGGCTGGCGGCGGCGACGGCGGTTGCGGCAATCGCCGGCCTCGCGCTGGCCGCGACGCCGGCGCAGGCGCGCGTATTCGTCGGCGTCGGGATCGGCTTTCCCGGCTTCTACTACGCGCCGCCGTACTATTATTACCCGCCGCCGCCGCCCGCTTACTATTACCCGCCGCCGGCCTACTATCCGCCCCCGGCCTACCCGTCGGCGGCGTACCCGCCCGCTTCCTATGCGCAACCGGCTCCGACCGCGACGCCGCGGATCTCCTATACCAGCCGCCCGGCGTTTTATAACAATGCCGGCCAGCAGTGCCGCGAGTACCGTTCGACCCAGTATGTCGGCGGCCGTTCCACCGACACCTACGGCACCGCCTGCCGCGATTCCAGCGGACAGTGGCGGGTCGCGAACTGAGGCTGACGCCCGGCGGACCATCCTGGCCGCCGACGCTGCAAGCCGGGCTCTGATTATCGAGCCCGGCGCCGATCTGCGCCGCATCTCGGCGGATTTGGCGCTGGCCCGGCCGGCGGGGCCGCGCTAGCTTGTCGCGGCAATCAGCCGGCCCCGGGAAAGGAAGCGAAATGCCGACCAAGACCTACGAGATCACGACCGAGGACGTCGAATATCTGCGCCATGGCGGCCGACCGCTGCAGGCCCGGTTGTACAAGCCGCAGGGCGGCGGTCCGTTCCCCGCGGTCATCGACCTGCATGGCGGAGCCTGGAACCGCGGCGACCTGACCGGTACCGAAGGTCTCGACCGGGCCTTGGCGAAAAGCGGCCTGTTCGTCGCATCGCTGGATTTCCGCCAGGCCGAGGACGGGTATCCGTCCTCCCTCGCCGACATCAATTACGCGGTGCGCTGGCTCAAGGCCAATGCCGCCAAATTCAACATCAAGGCGGATCAGATCGGGATCGGCGGTGCTTCCAGCGGCGGCCATCTGGCGATGCTGGCGGCGATGCGGCCGAAGGATCCGCGCTACGCGGCCATCCCGTTGCCGGCTGGCTCTGCTTCGGTCGATGCGACGGTGCGCGCCGTCGCGATGCAATGGCCGGTGATCAACCCGCTGTCGCGCTACCGGCACGCGCAGAGGCTGCGCCAGGGCGCCAATGCTCCGGGCTGGACCGAGGGCATGAAGGAGCGCCACGACACCTACTGGCAGACCGAGGCCGCGATGGCCGAGGGCAACCCGATGCTGATCCTGGAAAAGGGCGAAAAGGTCCAGCTGCTGCCGGCCCTATGGCTGCAGCCGCGCCCCGACGAGGTCCATGACTACCATGACCCCGATGGCGGCTTCGCGGGCAACGAGCCGGAGCGCTTCATCAGCAACTACCGCAATGCCGGCGGAGACATCGAGCTGGTCTACATCCCCGCCGCCGGTCGCACCACCAGCGCCGCCCACGATCCGGTGGTCGCATTCTATCACAAGCACCTGAACTGACGCCGAAACCGGGCCCGTCCGTCGATGCGGCGGACGGGCCCGCCCGTTGTGCGATGGCCGAGTTGAACCGTTATCGATGATTCCAGCTGCGCTCGACGACGCCGTTCCCGGCGAGATGGCCCGGCGCGTGCGCGAGACGGATTGGTCGAAGACCCCCCTCGGCGCCCCCGAGAGTTGGCCGCAAAGCCTCAAACTCAGCTTGACGATGATCCTCGCCTGCGGCTTCCCGATGGCGATCCGCTGGGGGCCGGAGCTGATTTTCCTCTATAACGACGCCTACCGCCCGATCCTCGGCGACAAGCATCCGCACGCGCTCGGCAAGGCATTGCGCGAGGTCTGGCCCGAAATCTACGGCGAACTCGGTCCGCTCAACCAGGCGATTCTGACCGGCGAACGCCCGGGCTATTTCGCCGATGATCAGCACTGGACGGTCCGGCGCCACGGCGCCTGGACCGAAGATGCCCACTTTACGATCAGCTACAGCCCGATCCCGGACGACACCGCCCCGCACGGCATCGGCGGCATTTTGACGACCGCTGTCGAGACGACGCAGCGGGTACGCGCGGAAGAGACGCTGCGCTCGCTGAACAGCACGCTCGAAGAGCAGGTCGCGGCGCGCACCCGCGAACGCGACCGGATCTGGCAGGTGTCGGAAGACCTTCTCGGCGTGGCCAATTTCGACGGTTATTTCACCAGCATCAATCCGGCCTGGAGCAGCCTGCTCGGCTGGCGCGACGACGAAATCAAGGCGATGCGCGTCAACGAGCTGCTCCACCCGGATGATGTTCAGAACTCGGATGCCGGGCGCGCTCAGCTCGCCGCCGGGGTGCCCACCGTGCGCCTGGAGAACCGCTTGCGCCATAAGGACGGCTCCTGGCGCTGGCTGCATTGGACGATGACGGCGGAGCAAGGGCTCATCTACGTGATCGGCCGGCACGTCACTGCCGAACGGCAGGTGGCGCAGGAGCTGCGCGACAGCGACCGGCAATTCCGGCTGCTCGTCGCCGGCGTCACCGATTATGCGTTGTTCATGCTCGACACGCGCGGCGTCATTTCCAGCTGGAACGCCGGCGCGCAACGGATCAAGGGTTACCTGCCCGAGGAGATCGTCGGGCGCCATTTCTCGAATTTCTACACCGCGGAGGATCGCGCCGCAGGTGTCCCGGCCAGAGCGCTCGCGACCGCGGCGCGCCAGGGCACCTACGAAGCCGAGGGCTGGCGCGTGCGCAAGAACGGCTCGCTGTTCTTCGCCAGCGTCGTGATCGATGCGATTCACGATGAACAAGGCACCCTGATCGGCTTCGCCAAGATCACCCGCGACATTACCGAGCGGCGCGAGGCGCAGCTGGCATTGCAGCGCGCCCAGGAGCAGCTCGTTCAGTCGCAGAAGATGGAGGCGCTCGGGCAGCTGACCGGCGGGGTCGCCCACGACTTCAACAACATGCTGATGGTTGTCAGCGGCAATGCGCAAACCCTCAAGCGGCGCCTCGGCGATCCCCGCGACCTGCGGGCGGTCGAGGCCATCGAGCTGGCCGCCGCCCGCGGCGAGAACCTGACTCGTCAGCTGCTCACCTTTGCGCGCCGGCAGGCGCTGAACCCGGTCGCTATCCGGCTGCGGGAGCATCTCGCCGCGTTCCGCGACGTGTTGGACAGCTCGGTCCGGGGCAACATCGATCTGGTCGTCGACATTTCCGAGGATGTCTGGCCGGTTGCGGTCGACATCCCCGAATTCGAGCTGGCGTTGATCAACACGGTGGTGAATGCGCGCGACGCAATGCCAGAGGGCGGCACGCTGACGATCGGCGCCCAAAATGTCCGCCTGCGCGCCGCCGACACTCCAGAGCGCGTGCATGGCAAGTACGTTGCGCTGAGCGTTACCGATACCGGTTGCGGCATTGCCGCCGACGTCTTGCCGAAGGTGTTCGAGCCGTTCTTTACGACCAAGGAATTGAACAAGGGCACCGGGCTCGGTTTGTCGCAGGTTTACGGCTTCACGCGGCAGTCGGGCGGTACGGTGGCGATTGCCAGCGATCCGGGACGCGGCACGACGGTGACCCTGTACCTGCCGCGCAGCCTTGTTCCGGTCGCCGCGCAACCGGAGACGATGGCCTCAGCCGGATCGGGGCTCGCCAGCGAAACCATCCTGCTGGTCGAGGACAATCCCGAGGTCAAGGAGATTGCTGCCAGCCTGCTGGACCAGCTCGGATATCAGGTGAATGCGGTCGACAGCGCGACCGAGGCGATGCAGGTGCTGGATTCCGGCGAGCGGGTGGATCTGGTATTCAGCGACGTCGTGATGCCGGGCGACTTCGACGGGCTGGCCTTGGCGAACCGGGTCAGCAAGGAATACCCGCAGATCCCGGTGTTGCTGACCAGCGGCTACGCCAAGGCCGCGAGCGCCGCCGAAAAAGGCTTTACGATTCTGCGCAAACCCTATCGCCTGGCCGCGCTCGCCGAGGCCGTGCGCGACGCGCTCGATCGCGGGCACCCCGACCGCATCGTCGCCGGCTGACCGCCGCCCGGCAAAAACAGGAGTCGAGCATGGCGCGCCCGATCGTCTACGGACCGGCCGGCAGCACCTACGTATGGAGCGCGCGGCTGACGCTGGCCGAGAAAGGCGTCGCGCACGACCTCGTCGAGGTCGGGTTCGGCGCCCATCGCGAGACGGCGCATTTGGCGCGTCATCCCTTTGCCAAGGTGCCGGCCTTCGAGCATGACGGCTTTGCGCTGTACGAAACGCAGGCGATCATGCGCTATGTCGACGAGGCGTTCCCGTCGGCGCCGCTGCAGCCGACCGATCTGCACGAATTCTCGCGCATGAACCAGATCATCGGCATCGTCGATGCCTATGCCTGGCCGAGCATCGCCGCCGGCGTGCTGTTCAACCGCATGCTGGCGCCGCGCTTCGGGCTGCCGGTCGATGAGGCGGCGATCGCCGCCGCCCTGCCGCGAGCACGGCTGTGCCTGTCCGAGATCGCGCGGCTGATGGGCGACAACACCTTCCTCGCCGGCGAGCGCGTCAGCCTCGCGGATTTGCTGGTGGTGCCGCTGCTGTTCTACTTCGAGAGAATGCCGGAAGGCGCGCCGGCGATCGCCGAACACCCGAGCCTCGGCCGCTGGCTGCGCCATATGGACACGCGCCAGAGCTTTCAGGTCACCAAGCCGCCCGGGTTGTGACGAACGCGCGGGCAACCGGCGGCACGCGTCGATAGCCGCCAGCGGCCCGCGATCTTACTGGTTGCGCGACCAGTCGTCCCGCCACAGGAAATCGGGGCCGAGATGGTCGAGGCTTGGGCAGCCGATCTGGCCCATGACCAGGTCGATCTCGCCCTTGAAGATGTCCACCGCCCGCTTGACGCCCGGGATGCCGCCGGCGGCGGCGCCGTACAGGGTCGGGCGGCCCATGAAGCAGAAATTGGCGCCAAGGCACAGCGCGATCAGGATGTCGGCGCCGCGCCGGATGCCGCTGTCGAGCATCAGGGTGACCCGATCGCCGACTGCCGCCTTGATAGCCGGCAAGACGTCGAGCGAGGCCGGCGCCTGGTCGAGCTGGCGGCCGCCATGGTTGGACACGATGATGCCATCGACCCCGATTTCGGCGGCGCGCACCGCATCGGCGGGATGCATGATGCCCTTGACGATAAGCCGGCGCGGGAACAGCCGGCGGTAATTTTCGAGATCCTTCCAGGTCTGCTGGTGATGCGGCACCTGCGAGCGCGAAAAGTTCATCACGTCTTCGGGGTTGGCGCCCTTGGCCGCGTAAGGCTGCCAGTTCTCCAGATAGGGCACTCCGCCATTCCGCAGATACTCGATCACCCAGCCGGGATGGGTCAATGCCTCGGCCAGGATCGACGGCTTCAGGCTGAGGGCCTGGAAGATGCCGCCGCGGATCTGCGCGAAGCCGTTGCGGATGTTGCGTTCGCGCTTTGAATGCACCGGCACGTCCACGGTCAGCACGAGGCCGTCGAGCCCGGCATCGGCGGTGCGGCGGATCATGTCCTCGGAAATCTTTGGATCGCGCGCCGCGTAAAGCTGATACCAGGCGTGCTGCGGCGCGATGCGGCCGGCGGCCTCGATCGATTCGTTGCTGGCGCCCGACATGATGTACGGGATGTTTGCGTCGCGCGCCGTCTGCGCCAGCATCATGTCGGCGCCGCGGCGGAACAGTCCGGCCCCGCCGGTCGGAGAGATGCCGAACGGGCTCGAATAGCTCCGGCCGAACAAGGTCTGCGACTGATCGCGCTTCGAGACATCGACGAGATAGCGCGGCAGCAGCTGGTGCTTGTGAAAGGCGCTGGTGTTGCGTTCGAGGCCGCGCTCGTCTTCGAGCCCTCCCTCGATGAAGTCGAAGGCGATTTTCGGCAGCCGCCGTTTCGCCATTTGATGCAGGTCTTCGATGTTGACCGCTTCTTGGAGCTTCATTGTCGTCGCTTCCCCTCGAGCACGCGCCGGGCAGCCACTGTAACCGAAACGCTTGCGCTGTCGCCACCTGCCTGCCGCGGAACGCGCACGCGGCGCGGCGCGCGGGCCTTGTATTTGGCACCGCATCCGGGAACAGTAGCCGCGTCTTCGAGAGGACGCCCGATGCCGCACTTCGCCGCCAATCTCAGCATGATGTTCCAGGAAATTCCGAATTTTCTCGACCGCTTCGATGCCGCCGCGCGGGCCGGGTTCAAGGGGGTCGAGTTCCTGTTTCCCTACGACTTCCTGCCCGAAGCGATTGCCGAGCGGGTCGAGCGCAACCGGCTGACCGTCGCCTTGTTCAATACCGTTCCCGGCGACTGGGGCAAGAACGAGCGCGGTCTCGCCGCCCTGCCAGGGCGCGAGCAACAATTCCGCGACGGGGTCGACAAGGCGGCGATATACGCCAAGGCGGCCAAATGCCGAACCCTGCACACGATGGCGGGGCTATGGCCGGAGGGCCGCGACAAGGCCGAAGGCGAGCGGGTCTATATCGAAAATCTGCGCTGGGCCGCCGACCGCCTCGCCCCCGACGGCATCACCGCGATCATCGAGCCGATCAATACCCGCGACATCCCGGGCTATTTCCTGAACTACACCGGGCAGGCGATGCGCATCATCGAGCAGGTCGGCCGGCCCAACCTCAAGCTCCAGCTCGACCTCTACCACGTGCAGATCATGGAGGGCGACCTGGCGCCGAAGATCCGGGCCCTGGCCGGGCACTACCCGCATGTCCAGATCGCCGGCACGCCCGGCCGGCACGAGCCCGATGTCGGCGAGATCAACTACCCATTCCTGTTCGACCTGTTCGACGAGATCGGCTATGGCGGCTGGATCGGCTGCGAATACCGCCCCAAGGGCGAGACCCTGGCGGGGCTCGGCTGGGCCCGGCGCTACGGTGTCGGCTAACGTCCGCTGCAGGTACGACTCTGACATTTATTTCCTGATTTTAAGGCCGTCATTCCGGGGCTCGGTGAAGCCGAGAGCCCGGAACCCATATTCCAGAGGCTCGTGTTCATGGGTTCCGGGCTCGCCGCTGCGCAGCGCCCCGGAATGACAGCGCTGAAAGCGGGAATCAACCGTCGGCGCCAAACCGCTAGTTAAGTATGTGCGGCCCGCGCCTTTTTGCGAGCCTGTGGCGCAGCTTCAGGCAAAGGCGTCGAACAATTCCTGGACCGCGGCCATCTGGTTGCCGCGGGCCGATGACGGCACCAGGATCGGAGTCGCGACCCCGGCGGCGCGCCACGCCGCGACTCCATCGCGGATCCGCACCGGCGGCCCCGAGAGGGTGTTGTCGTCGATCCACTCGTCGGTCAGGTATTGCGGCACGTCCTCGGTGCGGCCTTCGGCGGCGGCCTTCTCGACCGCCGCCATCTCCTCGACATAGCCGGCTTCCTTCCAGTAGTTGCGATAGTTCGGCAGCAGCGCGTAGCGGGTCAGGGTGCGGCGGTGCACGGCCCGCGCCGCGGCGAGGTCTTCGCTGACGCAGGTCGGGATCATGTTGGCGATCAGGAAGTCCGGGTCATTGCGCCTCGCCTCCGGCAGGGCGGACAGCGAGGCCGGCATGTGCGAGCGGCTGCAATTGGCGAACACCACTCCCCCGGCGATTTCGCCGGCCAGGGCGACCATGCGCCGGCGCAATGCCGCGAGGATGACCGGCGGCAACGCGCCATAATTCTGCTGGGCCCGCAAAGCGGTCACGAAATCGCGGATGTCGGAGAGCGGCCTGCCGGCGCTGACCCCGAGGCGCCGGTGCGTCGGGGCGTGCGCCACACCGATGCCGAACCGGAAGCGGCCGCCGGAGACCTCGTGGATGAAGGCGGCGCTTTGCGCGAAGTCTTCGACGGTGCGGGCATAGATCGGCGCCACCGCCGTGCCGAATACGAGCCGCTCGGTGGCGAGCGCCATCGCGGCGCATTGCGTCATGTTGCCGAACATGCTCGGGACATAGATGCCGGCGAAACCGCGGCGCTCGATCTCGCCGGCAAGCGCCAGGGTCTGCTGGCGCCGCCCCGGCACGGCGGCAAGGCTGATCGCGGGCAAAGGATCTGGCATCGGACACCTTATCGTTGCGCCGAGCTGGACTCAGGTTGAAGCCGGCCGGACCGCTGGGCTGCTTATGCCGGGCCGGCGCTTTCGCGGGCAAGCGCGATATTGCCGAAATCGTCGAGATGCGCGGTCCAGCCCGGCGGCACCAGACAAGTCGCGTCGTACTCCTCGATGATGCAAGGGCCGCAATGCCGCTCGGAAAGGGTGCCGCGGCCGATCACGCGAGTATCCAGCCAGCCATGAGTTGACCCGAAATAGGCGCGGCGGACCACCGGCTCGCGTGGCGGGTCGGCGGCGGCAGCCGCGCGCGCCGAGGCCGGCCTGCGCGGCGCCTCCGGAATGCCGCGACCGACGATCTCGAAGCTGACCAGCTCGACCGGCTCCTCGGCGCCGGCGCGATGGCCATAGGTGCGCTCGTGCTCGGCGCCGAAATCCTGTTCCAGCACCGTCAGCGCGGTCTGATCGATTGGGCCGGCCGCCAGCGGCACGCGCAGTTCGAACGACTGCCCCTGGTAATGCAGGCTGGCGCTGCGGCGGATCTCGATCCGGTCGGGTGCGAAACCGTCGGCGCCGAGGCGGGCGCGAGCCTCGGCCTCGAGCGCCGCGACGATCGCCTGCGCCTCCTCCGGCGCGAGCGCGCGCAGCAGCCGCTTGCGGCTGCGGGAGAAATGGTACTCGACCTCGGAATAGAGCAGGCCGAAGGAGGAGAACACCCCCGCCGCCGGCGGGATCAGCACCAGCGGGATCGCGAGGGTTTCCGCCATCGTCGCCGCGAACAGCGGCCCGTTGCCGCCGAACGCGACGAGCGCGTATTGACGCGGGTCGCGGCCGCGCTCGCTCGACACCGCCTTGATCGCGCGGATCATGTTCGACGCGGCGATGCGATGGGCGCCATGCGCCGCGGCTTCAAGGCTCATGTCGAGCGGCCGTGCGATGCTTGCCTCCAGCGCCGCGCGCGCCTTGTCGGCGTGCAGCCTGACCGCGCCGCCGACCAGATGGGCTGGGTTCAGGTACCCGAGCACCACATTGGCGTCGGTCACGGTCGGCTCGGTGCCGCCGGTGTCGTAGCACACCGGCCCGGGCACCGCGCCGGCGCTGTTCGGCCCGATCTGCAATGCGCCGCCGCTGTCGATCCATACGATCGAACCGCCGCCGGCGCCGATCTCGGCGAGGTCGATCGCCGGCACCTTCAGGCTGTAACCGGCCCCCGACAGCAGCCGCGATCCGACCACGATGCCGGCGCCGACCTGATATTCCGCGGCGCGGGTGACCTCGCCGTCTTCGATCAGCGACGCCTTGGCGGTGGTGCCGCCCATGTCGAACGAGATGACCTTGCCGATCCCGAGCTGCCGCGCCAAGGCCTGTGCCCCGATGACGCCGGCCGCGGGTCCGGATTCGATGATGTGCATCGGCGCCACCCCGGCCGCCGCGGCCGTCATCAGGCCGCCATTCGACTGCATCAGCAGCAGCGGCGCCGCAATGCCGCCGCGCCGCAGCTCGGCGACCAGCCGCGACAGGTAGCGCTCAACGATCGGGCGGACATAGGCGTTGATGACCGTCGTCGAGCTGCGCTCGTACTCGTTGATGACCGGCAGGATCTCGGCGCTGATGCACAGGACCACCGCGGGGGCAAGCCGGGCGGCGATTTCCTTGATCCTGATCTCGTGCGCCGGGTTGAGATAGGAATGCAGCAGGCACACCGCGATCGCCTCGACGCCTTCGGCAAGCAGCTGCTGCACGGCGCGCTCGACGCTCGCTTCGTCGAGCGGCCGCTCGATCCCGCCTTGAGCGTTGACCCGCTCATCGACCTCGACCCTGAGATAGCGTTCGACCAGAGGCGGTGGCTTGGTCCACGACATGTCGTATAGCCGCGGCATCCGCAGGTTGCGGATTTCGAGCACGTCGCGGAAGCCGCGCGTCGTGATCAGCCCGGTCTTGGCGCCTTTCAGCTCGAGGATCGCATTCGAGGCGACGGTGGTACCGTGCAGCAACTCGACGATATCGCCCGGCATGATGCCGCACTCGCGCAGCAATGCCGCGAGACCGTCGACGATCGCACGGGCGTAATCGTCCACCGTCGACGGCACCTTTTTCGTGTACCGCTCGCCCTGATCGCCGAGCAGCACGATGTCGGTGAAGGTGCCGCCGATGTCGATGCCGGCGCGAAACCGCTTCATCTTGTCCGACCGGACCCAGCCTCGATGCCGCCCGGGATAGCGCAAACGGCAGGCCGAGACCAGATAAGGACGAGAGGCGCTTGCAGCCTCTTCCGGTCCGAGGTCGGGCTGGTTCCAAGAGGCGGAACCCTCAGCGCGGAATCGGCGGTATCATCCATTGCTTGCGAAGGTAAGTCCGTGCGCGTCACATCCTTCGAGGGATTGGCGATGAGCGAGGAAGCCGAAGCCCTATTCGCCGTATTGCGGCAAACCGCCGGTGCCGCGATCGTCGATGGCATCGAAGCACATCTGCGCGAGGCGGCCGATCGCGCCCTGTGCCGCATCAACGTCCTGCAATTCGCCAATCAGCGCCGGCTCGACGAGGAGGAAACGATCGCGGCGTTCCTGCGCGCCGCGCATCTCGGCATTTTCGAATTGTCGTGGAACGTGCTGTGCCCCGGCTGCGGCGGAGTGCTCGACGAAGGAATGAACCTCAAAAGCGTCAACCACGATGATTACCTCTGCGCCTTGTGCGCGGGCAGCTACCAGCCCGAGCTTGACGGCATGGTGGAGGTGACCTTCACCGTCAACCGACGGATCCGCCGCATCGCGGCGCACAGCCCGCACGAGTTGCCCTTTGCCGAGTATATGCGGCAGATTTTCTGGGCTTCGGCAATGGAAATCCCCGACGAACTGCAACCAGTCATCGACCGCATCACGCTCGACACGCTGGAACTGCCGGCCGGCGAAAAGGCGCAATTGTCGATCCACCTCCCGGCCGAGTTCCTGATCGTGTTCGAGCCGGTGACGCACGCGGCCCAGTTCATCGACGTGAAGGGAGAGCCGACTCGCGAGCGGCAGAGTCTGTCGCTGGTCTATAACGATGTCCGCGCGCCTACAGGCACGGTCGAGATGCGCCCCGGCCCGCTCCGCCTGTCGCTGGAGAACCGCGCCGAAAAGCGCGTCCTGCCGGGAGTGTGGATCGCCGGGCACGAGCTGCACGAGCTGCTGGCGATGCGGCGCCCGTTTCTGACCGCCAAGCGGCTGCTGACCAACCAGACCTTCCGGGACATTTACGGCACCCAGACGCTCGACGACGACCAGCGGCTCAAGATCACCAGCCTGACTTTCCTGTTCACCGATCTCAAGGGTTCGACCCAGCTTTACGATCGGGTCGGCGATCTTGCAGCTTTCGACCTGGTGCGGACGCATTTTCGCGTGCTGCAGGAAATCGTCGCGGCGGAGGCGGGAGCGATTGTCAAGACGATCGGCGATGCGGTGATGGCGACCTTCCCGTCCCCCGACCGCGCTGTCGCTGCGGCCCTGCGCATGCGCGAGGCCATGCACGAACTCAACCGGCAGCGCGGCAGCGAGGATCTGATCCTCAAAATCGGCATCCACGAGGGACCGTGCCTGGCCGTCATGCTGAATGAACGTCAGGATTTCTTCGGCCAGACGGTCAACATCGCGCACCGGGTGCAGGGGCTGGCGACATCGCAATCGATCTGGGCCACCGGTCCCGTAGTCGAAAACGCGCAGACCGCCAGCCTCCTCGCCACCAAGGGGCTGGTTCCGATAGCCGAGATGCGCCAGCTGCGCGGAGTCACCGACGAATATTCGGTCTACGAGATACCGCGACTTGCGTGACGCTTAATTCCGGCGACCGGTGCGTGCAGCATCATCGGGATTCCGTATGGCGCCATGAATTGCTCCGCGATAAACCCCCCTTCCGGAGACAGATCTTTATGATTCCGTGCAGAGCGTGCCGGAATGACGGCCCGGATCACAGCTTGATGGCGGAGGCTGTTGCCGAATGATCGATGAGATCGGGCACTTCGCGCTGGTGCTGGCGCTAGGCATCGCGGCCATTCAGGCATCGCTGCCGCTGATCGGCGCGGCGCGCCGCGAGGCTGCGCTGATCGCACTGGCGCGGCCGGCCGCAATGGCGCAGCTGCTGTTCATCGGCATCGGCTTTTTCGCGCTGATGCACGCCTATGCCGTATCCGATTTCTCGCTGGTCAACGTCGCGACCAATTCGAGCCGCGCCAAACCATTGCTCTACAAGCTGACCGGGGTGTGGAGCAACCACGAAGGCTCGATGCTGCTATGGGTGTTCATTCTGGCGGTCTTCGGCGCCGCCGTCGCGGTTTTCGGGGGTAATCTGCCGCCCACGCTGCGGGCGCGGGTGCTGGCCGTGCAGGCGATGATCGGCGTCGGCTTCCTGCTGTTCATCCTGTTCACCTCGAACCCGTTCGCGCGGCTCGTGCCGGCGCCGCTGGATGGCGCCGGGCTCAACCCGATCCTGCAGGACCGCGGGCTCGCCTTTCACCCCCCCTGTCTCTATCTCGGCTATGTCGGGTTTTCGATCTCGTTCTGCTTCGCGGTCGCGGCGCTGATCGAAGGCCGGGTCGATCCGGCCTGGGCCCGCTGGGTGCGGCCATGGACCCTGGCGGCGTGGTGCGCGCTGACGACCGGCATCGCGATGGGCAGCTGGTGGTCGTATTACACCCTCGGCTGGGGCGGCTGGTGGTACTGGGACCCGGTCGAGAACGCCTCGTTCATGCCGTGGCTGATCGGCACCGCGCTGCTGCATTCGGCTGTTGTCGTCGAGAAGCGTGACGCCTTGAAAACCTGGACCATCCTGCTCGCGATCCTGACCTTCTCATTATCGCTGATCGGCACGTTCCTGGTGCGCTCGGGGGTGCTGACGTCGGTGCACGCATTCGCGTCCGACCCGCGGCGCGGCGTTTTCATTCTGCTGCTGATCGGCATCGCGACCGGCGGCGCGCTGCTACTGTTCGCGATCCGGGCGCCAAGTCTCGAAGGCGGCGGCCTGTTCGCGCCGATCTCGCGCGAAGGCGGCCTGTTGCTGAACAATCTGCTGCTGACGACGGCCTGCGCGACGGTGCTGCTCGGCACGTTGTACCCGCTCTTTCTCGATGTAGTCGTGCATCAGAAGGTCTCGGTCGGCCCGCCCTTCTACGCGGCCACTTTCGTCCCGATCATGATCCCGCTGCTGCTCGCGATGGCGGTCGGGCCGATGCTGTCGTGGAAGCGCGGCGACCTGCTGGCGGCGTTGCAGCGCCTGAAGTTCGCATTTCTGCTGGCCGCGGCGACGGCGGTGGCGACCATGGCGCTGATGGGGGCGCGATCGCTCGGCGCCGCCTGCGGGCTCGGGATCGCAGCATGGCTGCTGCTCGCCACGGTCGCCGAATGGGCCGAGCGGGTGCGGCTGTTTGCCGAGCCGCTCGGCGGCAGCCTGCGTCGCGCCGCGCGGTTGCCGCGCGCCGCCTGGGGCATGACCCTGGCCCATGCCGGCATGGCCGTCGTGATCGCCGGCATCACCGGCTCCACGGCGTGGAGCGTCGAGCGCATCGCCAGCGTGCACCCCGGGCAGTCGGTCGACCTGGCCGGCTATACCGTCGCGCTCGACGGCGTGCACGAAGTGCCCGGCGCCGATTACAACGCGCTGCGCGCCGATCTCAGGCTGCTGCGCGACGGCCGCCAGATCGCCGCGATGCACCCGGAAAAACGCTTCTACCCGCTCGAGGACGGGACCCAGACCGACGTCGCGATCCGCACCAACCTGCTGGCCGACATTTACGCCGTGATCGGCGAGCGGGATCAGAGCGGCGGCTATGTGCTCAGGCTCTACTACAACCCGCTGGTGCCCTGGATCTGGCTCGGCGCGGCATTGATGGCGCTGGGCGGGCTGGTCTCGCTGAGCGACCGGCGGCACCGGGTCGGCGCCCCGGCCCGGCGCGCCCGGCCGCTGCCGGCGCCCGCGGTGCAGCCAGCCGAATGACGATGCGGCGCTGGCTTGTCTGGCTGCCGGCCCTGGGCTTTGCGCTGTTGATCGCGGCATTCTACATGGGGCTCGGCATCGACGCGACGGCGCTGCCCTCTGCGCTGATCGACGAACCGGCACCTTCATTCCAGCTGCCGCCATTGCCGGGGCATCAGCACGGCTTTTCGACCGCCGACCTCAAGGGCCATGTCAGCCTCGTGAATACCTTCGCCTCGTGGTGCGCGCCGTGCCGCGAGGAGCACCCAACCCTGACCGCGCTCGCCGAGCAGAAACGGGTGCCGATCTACGGCATCAACTACAAGGACAAACCGGATGCCGCGACCGCGTGGCTGCAATCGCTCGGCGATCCCTACGACCGCGTCGGCGCCGATGACGGAAGAGTCGGCATCGATTGGGGCGTCTATGGCGTCCCCGAAACCTTTGTCGTCGATCGCGCCGGCCGCATCCGCTACAAGCATGTCGGCCCGCTGACCCCCCAGGATGTGAACCGCACCATCCTGCCGCTAGTTACTCGGCTGGAAAGATGACCGGCCAGGGAGCGTCGATGCGCATCGGCCGGCAGCCCCCACCCTCCCCTTCGCCTACGGGGGAGATTTGCTCGCTCTCCCGCCGCCTCGTTTTTCCCTCTCCCCCCGCCCGCGGGGGGAGAGGGCAGGGTGAGGGGGGCGCGGGCCGCCAACCCGGCTTTTCGGGGAGGCGCGCGGCCGTGGGCGCGGGACCCTATATCCACCGAATTGTCGATCTTAGCGGCCCCCTCACCCCGACCCTCTCCCCCGGCCGGCGGGGGAGAGGGGGTAGTCGGGCGCTTGCGATCTCATTGTGCGCGAGCACGGCGCCGTTATGCGTGCTTTGGTGGGTTCAGGCGATCGTGGCTCTCGTAATTCTGCTGACCCCGTTGCCCGCCTTTGCGGTGCGGCGGGACGAGATGCTGCCCGACCCGGTATTGGAGGCGCGCGCCCGCGAGGTCGGCAAGGAATTGCGCTGCCTCGTCTGCCGCAATCAGTCGGTCGACGATTCCGACGCCGATCTTGCGCATGATCTGCGCGTGCTGGTGCGCGAGCGGCTCCAGGCAGGAGACAGCAACGCGCAGGCGATCGCCTATGTCCGCGCCCGATACGGCGATTACGTGCTGCTGCGCCCACCGGTTCAGGGCGACACTTTGCTGCTGTGGGGCGGCCCGCTGGTGATCCTGCTGCTGGGCGGAGCCGGAATGGCGCTGTTCTACCGCGGCCGGCGGCTCGCGGCTCCACCATCGCCGCTCAGCCCGGAGGAGGAGCGGCGCCTCGCGGCGCTGCTCGGCGCGGAGGCGGAAAGGTGAATTTCGGCCTGCTGATCGCCTTGGCCGGGATGAGCGGCGTCGCGGTTGCGCTGCTGTTGGCGCCATTGCTGCGGCATCCCAGGCTCGGCGAAAAACGCGAAGCCTACAATCTGGCCGTCTATCGCGACCAGCTCGCCGAACTCGGCCGCGACCGCGACCGCGGCCTGCTCACGGCCGAGCAGGCCGCGGCGGCGCGCGCCGAGATCGGCCGACGGATGCTGGCCCTGACGCCGGCGGCGGCCGATCCCGCCCGATCATCGTCGGCGCTGTCCGGCGTTGCCGCGGCGGCGATAGCGATGCTGCCGGTCGCCGCCCTGCTTTTGTACTGGCGGCTCGGCGCGCCGGGCATTCCGGATCTGCCGTCTGCCGGGCGCGGCGGTGCCGAGACGCCGGCGGCCGGCGCCACCCCGCCGGGTCCAGACATGCAGCAGGCGATTGCCCGCCTCTCGGATCACCTGAAGCAGGACCCCGGCGATCTCAAGGGCTGGCTGCTGCTCGCTCGCGCCGAGCAGAGCGTCGGCGAATACAAGAAAGCGGCGGAGGGCTATCGCCATGCGGCCGACCTGTCGGGACAGCGGCCCGAAATCCTCGGCGATTATGGCGAGGCGCTGGTCATGGCAGCCGATGGCGACGTGACGCCGGACGCCCGCCGGGCCTTCGAAGCCGAGCTCGATGATCCCGAGACGGCGCCCCGCGCGCGCTATTACCTGGCGCTGGCCGAGCTGCAGCACGGCCATTCGCGCGCCGCGTTGCAGGCCTGGGTCGATCTTGAAGCCGACTCGCCGGCCGACGCCGAATGGCTGGGTTTGCTGCGCCGGCGCATTGCCGATACCGCCGCCGGCCTCGGGCTCGACGCCGCGGCGCTGAAGACCTCCTCGGGCGGAGTCCGCAAGGCTGCTGGCGGCCCGGAGGCGGGCCAGGCGCCACCCCCGGCCGGCGAGGTCGGCGCCGCAAAGGCGATTGCCGAGGCATCGCCCGAAGACCGGCGGCACATGATCGAGGCGATGGTGGCGGGGCTCGCGGCACGCCTGCAGCAGCACCCGGAGGACGGCGCCGGCTGGGCCCGGCTCGGGCGCTCCTACATGGTGCTGAACCAGCCGGAGAACGCCCGCGAGGCCTTTGCCAGGGCAGTCGAACTCGCACCCGACTCGGCGCCGCTGAAGCTGGCTTATGCCGAGGCGATCATCGCGGCGGCTGGCGATACGGCTGGTCCGCCGGCTGCGGCCACGGCGCTGCTGCGCGAGGTGCTGCGGGCCGACCCGGAAAACCGCGAAGCGCTATGGTATGTCGGGCTTGCCGAAGCGGCCGCAGGCAACCCGGAAGGAGCGCAGGCGGTGTGGCGCGAGCTGCTGGCGCAACTCCCGGCCGACGCGCCCGAGCGCGGCATTGTCGAGCGGCGTCTCGCCGGCCTCAAATTCGGGGATGCGAAATAGCGGCCGGGTTCGGTCCCGAGCGAACCCGGTCACCGCGGTGTATCAGAGCGCCCCGGCAGGGCGGCGGCCCTCGCGGCGGCATCGCCCTCCTGCCAGTGGCCGCTCTTCTTTAGAGCGTCGGCGACCTCCGGCGGCATGTACTTCTCGTCGTGCTTGGCGAGCACGGTTGCGGCAACGAACACGCCGTCGGCGCGTCGCCGGCCCTCGGCAACGACCCCCTGTCCTTCGCGGAACAGGTCCGGCAGCGTGCCGTCGTAACGCACGACGATGTCGGTCTTGCCATCGGTCACCCGGAAGCGGACCCCGCGTCCATCGGGCCGGTGTTCGAGGCTCTGCATTTCGACGAGCCCCCCGATGCGCACCCGCTGATCGGTCGGGACCGCTTTGGCCTCCAGCTCGCTCGGGCTGTAAAAGAAAACCAGATTGTCGCTGAATGCGGACAGCACCAGCGCCGTTGCCGCCCCGAGCGCCGCCAGCCCAAGCGACAGCATCAGCAGGCGACGGCGGCGGCGGGTCATGACCGCCGCGTTCCGCGCCGGGCCTCGCCGTTCTGCAATCGGGCGAGCGCGCGCCGGCTGGCGCGATAGCGATTCCAGGACTGCGCGGCGAGGCCGCCGAGCACCGTGATCGCAATGCCGTAGGCCGGCCACACATAGGCGGCATAGCCGCCCATCGCGAGATATCGTGACAAGTCGGTCACCGGCTCACCGCCAGCCCCGCTTCGCCGGGTTCGGGCGAGGCCGGCAGCGACTCCCCGAGGCGCAGCGCGCGCGCCTTCTTTTCGTTCAGCGCGGTGCGCATGCGCAGCAGCAGCAAGGTGGCGAACAACAGGCCGAAGCCGGCAGCCATCACCAATAAGGGGACCAGCATCGAGACGTCGATGCTGGGACCGCCGAGGCGCATGACGCTGGCGGGCTGGTGCAGGGTGTTCCACCAATCGACCGAGAACTTTATGATCGGCAGGTTGACGATCCCGACCAGCGCCAGCACCGATCCCGCCCGGGCGCCGCGGCCGGGATCGTCGAACGCGCTCACCAGCGCGATGTAGCCGAGATACAGGAAGAACAGCACCAGGACCGAGGTCAGCCGCGCGTCCCAGACCCACCATGTCCCCCACATCGGACGCCCCCACAGCGACCCCGTCGCCAGGCACACAAAGGTAAAGGCGGCGCCAATCGGCGCCGCGGCCTGGGCCGCAACCTCGGCCAGAGGATGACGCCATACCAGCGCGACGGCGCTCGCCACCGCCACGAACAGGTAGATCGACAACGCCATCCAGGCCGCCGGGACGTGCACGAACATGATGCGCACGCTTTCCCCCTGCTGGTAATCCGGAGGCGCCAGCACCAATGCCCAGAACAGCCCAAGCCCCAACACCGCAGCCGCAATGCCGGCGAGCCAGGGCAGCGGCCTGGAGCTCGCCCGCATGAAACGCGCCGGATTGGCGAGACTGCTGATCATCGAGTTCCTGAATATGGCGGTGTCGTCACGCGCGGATTCCCGGCTGCCGGCTCACTCCAGCGCCTGGCGCAAGGCCGCCGCCACCGCCAGCGGGGCGAGAGGCAGCGCCGCCAGGCTCAGCGCGCCGAGGATCAATAGGTAAGCCCGCCCGCCGGTGCCGGCAACGCTGGCCTCGACCGAACCGGCTCCGAACACCAGCGGCGGCACATACAGCGGCAGCGCGATCAGCGACGACAGCACGCCGGCGCGGCGGGCGCCGAGGGTCAATGCCCCGGCAATCGCACCGATCAGGCTCAGGCTGGGGGTGCCGAGCAGAAGACTGAGGGCGAGCACCGATATGCCGTGCGGCTCGACAGCGACCAGCAAGGCGAGAAACGGGCTCGCCGCGGTCAGCGGCAAGCCGGTCGTGATCCAATGCGCCGCGCATTTGGCCAGCACCGCGATCTCGAGCGGCGCCGGGGACAGCGCGATCAGGTCGAGCCCGCCATCCTCGTAATCGGTCTGGAACAGACGGTCGAGGCTCAACAATGCGGCGAGGAGCGCCGCCACCCACAGGACCCCCGGACCGATCCGCCGCAACAGCTCGGGCTCGGGACCGACCCCGAGCGGAAACAGCACGACCGCAAGCACGAAGAAGCCGAGCACGAGAGCGGTCTCGCTGCCCTGCCGCAAGGCCAGACGCAGGTCGCGCCGGAACAGCCCGGCGAAGGCGGTCACTCCGCTCTCCCCCTTGGCCAGCGTTCAGAATGCGTCGGCGCGCATCGCGTCTGCCGTCGCCCGGAATGCATCGAGCGTCAGCATCGTCGCTGCGGCAATGGCGATCGGCAAATGGGTCGCGACGACGATCCGTCCGCCCGCCGCGAGATGAGCGGCTATCGCCTGTTCCAGCCGTTCCTGCCCGTCGCCGTCGAGCCCGGCGCTCGGCTCGTCGAGCAGCCATATCGGCGCCGGCGAAACCAGAAGCCGCGCCAGCGCGAGGCGTCGGCGCTGCCCGGCCGAAAGCCAGCGGCACGGCCAATCCGCGGCGGTTTCGAGCGCGAAAGCCGCCAGCGCGGCGTCGATCCGCGACCGGCTTGGCGTCGCCACGCCGCGCAGCACGGCCCAGGATCGCAGCATCTCGCGCGCGCTCAGTGCCGGCTTGATCGCGTCGAGATGGCCGACATAGTGGAGCCGGGCGCGATACGATGCCGGGTCGCGCCATACCGGCGTGCTGCCCCACAGGAGTTGCCCGGTTTGCGGCCGCAGCAGGGTCGCCAGCAGCCGCAACAGGCTCGATTTGCCGCTGCCATTGGCGCCGGTGACGGCCAGGGCCGCGCCGCTCGCGAGCCGGAACGAGATCCCCCGGAACACCGGGCGCTCGCCGCGATGGCAGGCGAGGTCGCGACCGACGAGCTCGACCTGCCGCGAATGCGCTTCGGCAAGCGAACCGGCGGACGCATCGCGCCCCGCAACCCGCATCGGGCTGAGAGCGGGATCGTCGCGATGGCGCATGAAAACCCCGCCTTGCGGTTGACCCGGTTCAGTGTGACCGGCCGGCTAGGCGAAAGGAAGCGGTGACGGCGCAGCTCTTGCTCTTGGCCGCGCCGCGAAGGCGATGGAATGACGATCCGCTCCCGGGTCGTCGGTTTCCGGCGACAGTCCGAGAGGCCGGCTTCCCGCATTCGATGCGGCTTTGCTCGTGCCCTATGCCGGGCTTCCCAGGCTGGAGAGCGGTGGGGCACCGAGCGCGGCCTCGATCGCCCGAAACGCCCGGCTCGGTTCGAACGGCTTTTGCAGGAACCCGATCGGGCGGATTTCTCCGGCCCGCCGTTCGAGTTCGCGATCGATGCGCGGCGACAGGAAGATCGAGGGTACGCCAAAGCCGCTCTGCAGCCGATGGACCAGCTCGAGCCCATCGATCGGACCCGCCAGTCTCATGTCAACGAGCGCCAGGTCGGGGCTGCAGAGCTCGGCAATTGCCAAGGCCTCGCCGCCTGACGAAGCGATCCCGGCAATGACGAACCGAAGCTCCCGGAGAATGTTTCCGATGTAGCTGGCCACCAGCGGATCGGCCTCGACCACGAGGATGCTGGCGACCTCATCGCCGGAGAATGTGCGACCCATTGCCAACTCTTTCGGCTGCGAATGGGTTCAATTCAATCGATTAGGGTAAAGTTCCCGTTAATTGAGGCCGCAATCTATTTCAAACGCAATTTGGCACCGTGATTCTCCTTTCTTAACCAAGTTAACTAATAAGGCAAATTAATAGTTGCGTCGATTAATCGAAAATTAATTAACTTGGTTGAACATCATAGCGAAGGCCCTGGAACCCGAATACAGGGGCGACAATAATGATCAGATTTCCCCCGCGCGTGCTCGTTGTCGATGATGAGGAGCAAATTCGCGAACTGATCGGCGTGATGCTGATGGCCGAAGGCTGCCTGGTCTCAGCGGCCGCAGACGGCGCGGCGGCGCTGCGGCTGATCGAGGCCCAGCCTTTCGATCTGCTGATCATGGATGTCCGGCTGCCGCCGCCGATCGACGGGATCGAGACCGTGCAGCGCGCGAGAGCGCGCCGGCCCGAACTCAAATCGCTCTACATCTCGGGCCGCCGATGGCCGGCCTGCGTCGATACCCAGCAGGACGATTTCGTCGGCAAGCCTTTTATGGTCAGGGAATTTGTCGGCTGCGTTTGGGAATTGCTGCAACGCGACGCACCCGAGAAGCAGGCCCAACCGGATGCCGCGGCGGGTGGTTGCGCGACGTCGCAACGCGGATACGAACCCGGGCCAGGGGAACACGCCGGCGGCGGCCCGTTCTGGCTCGTGCACAAATGGGATGCGGCAGAAGCGCCGGCCTCGGGAGACGGGCGAGTTGCTCCGCCCGATACGCAATAGAGGAGTAGCGGATGCGCAAAATCTCGTTGTTCGCGATGCTGGCCATCATGGCCTTCGGCACTTCCGGCGGCCGCATCACCCACCTTTATCGCACCGCTTTTCCGTCGGACCTGGCCGAGCGGGAAGCGCTGCATCGCTGCTCGATCGCGGACTCGAAGTTTTCACGCTTCTCGGAACGCGACCGCGCCGCCTGTTACCAGCAGAACCGGGCGACCGAGCTCGTCCCGGTCAACGGCACGCGGCTGCCGCCCGGGCCCGAGTTCAACGCCGGCATGCGGTAGCCGCCCGGCGTGACGCTTCGGGGTTCTCGGTCCGCGGTAGGGATCGAAGCCCAGCTCAGCGCCCGGCGCTACCGCGCTCGCCCGCGGTCATTGCGTTTGCCGCGAGACACTTCCGGACGGCCTCGAGCAGCGCCGCGGCCCGGAACGGCTTCGCCAAGGTTTCGGTCGCTCCAAGCCTGGAGATCAGCTTCAGCAAGTTCGGCTGTGACTCGCACCAGCCGCCCGAGATGGCGAGGATCGGCAACGCGGCGTCGATCTCGCGAAGTTGCAAGATCGTCTCCACGCCTTCCATTTCGGGCATCAGGATATCGGTGATGACGATATCCGGCTTGTGCTCTCGCGCTTGCCGCAGAGCCGGGCGGCCATCCTCCGCCAGCGTCACGGTGAACCCCGAGGCAACCAGGATCCGCTCGATCATGCTGCGAAACAGCGGGTCGTCGTCGATCACCAGGGCATGGGGCACGCGCGTCTCTCCTGTCGTCGGCGGCCTTGCGACCCGGACCATGGGCGAGCATGGTTGAGAAATCGTTTCCGTGTGACCCCAATACCCGCCGAGGTTGCATTTCATGACCGAACCGGCGGGCTCGCATTTTGTGCGAAAGCCTGCTCGCGCTGGTTTATGGTCCGCGACAGGCACGATCGACCGACGCCGCGCACCGCGGTAGGGGGAACCATGGCATTGTCAGGCGAGACCCGTCGCCTATTGCAGCAGGCGAGCGTGGCGACATTGGCGACACAGCTCCTGAAGCGGGGCTTGCGGAACACCGTGATGGCGGGGCCAGCGCCGCTTGCCGCTCCGGCGCAGCCAATGGTGGGAGAAGCTTTCACCCTGCGCTACATCCCGGCGCGCGAGGACATCGATGACATCGCCGCGCTCGGCGATCGCGAGCATCCGCAACGCAAGGCCATCGAAACCGTGCCGCCGGGCCAGGTGCTGGTCGTCGATTGCCGCGGCGAACGCGGCACCGCCGCGATCGGCGCGATCCTCGCGGTGCGGCTGCGGGTCCGCGGGGTCGCCGGCCTCGTCGCCGATGGCGGCGTGCGCGACGCGGCGGAAGCGGCCGGCACCGGGCTGCCGATCTTCTGTCTCGGCGCTGCCGCACCGGCAAATGTAACACGCCATCATGCTGCCGATTTCGGCCGCCCGATCGCCTGCGGCGGGGTTGCCGTCTATCCCGGCGACATCATCGTCGGCGATGGCGACGGCGTGGTCGTCGTGCCGGCGCATCTTGCCGACGAGATCGCGGCGCCGGCCGCCGAGCAGGAGCGGCTGGAAGCGTTTCTGTTCCGCGAGATCGCCGGCGGTGCGCCGCTGTTCGGCACCTATCCGCCGGACGCGGACACGATGGCCCGGTATCGCGGCGGCGACCGCACCGGCGGCCTGTGAATGGTGGCGCAACGGCGATGACGAGAATTTTCGCGGCAGCGCTGCTGCCGGTTCTCCTGGCATTACCATTGGCCGCCAGGGGCCAGGACAAGCCTGCGCCGGCGACGCCGGATTTGCCGCCCCGAGTCGAGACGCGGCATACCCTGACGGTCACCGACCACAATCTCGACTACCGCGCCATTGCCGAAACCCTGCCGCTGACCGATGCCAAGGGTGAACCGACCGCCACGGTCTACACGATCTCCTATATTGCCGATCCCGGGCCGGGGCAGCGGCGTCCGGTCGCCTTCGTGTTCAACGGCGGCCCCGGCGCGGCATCGGTCTTTCTGCATCTCGGAGCGCTCGGGCCGCGCATTCTTCAGACGCCCGCGAGCGGGGCGGTGCCGGCGCCGCCGTACCGGCTGGTCGACAATCCCTCGACCTGGCTCGTCTTCACCGATCTCGTCTTCATCGACCCGGTCGGCACCGGTTACAGCCGCGGCGCCGGCAAGGGCGACAACCCGGACAAGCCGTTCTGGGACGTGCGGGCGGATTTACGCTCTCTCGGCGCCGTCGTGCGGCTGTGGCTGACCCGCCATCAGCGTTGGGACAGCCCGGTATTTCTGGCCGGCGAGAGTTATGGCGGGTTCCGGGCGGCGGCGATGGCGCACACTCTGGCGCGCGACGTCGGGATTGCGGTGAATGCGATCGTGCTGATATCGCCGGCGCTGGACCTGTCCGTCCTGCACCACGGCGAGCGCGATTTGGTTGCCGCTGCCGTGCCGCTGCCGTCCTACGCCGCGGCAGCGGGCATTGCGAGCGGGCGAGGCGACGGCGACGGCGCCGCGGTCGAGCGCTTTGCTTTGTCCGATTATCTCGTGGGCCTCGCCGGATTGAAGGGCGAACCCCCGGCGGGGGATCCCTTCATTGCGCGAGTCGCCGCAATCGTTGGATTGCGCGAGGAGGTCGTGCGTCGCCATCGCGGCCGCATCCCGGGTGGGGTTTTCGCCCGTGAAATCCTGCGGGAACAGGGCAAGCTGGTCAGCCTCTATGACGCGACCATCGCCCGCCCCGCGGCCGAAGGCGACCGCGACGAGGCCGGCGATCCCGTGCTCGACCCGGCGGTCGCGGCGTATACTGCGGCGTTCGAGAATTACGCGCCGGAGGCGCTCGGCTACCATACCGACCAGCCCTATCGGGTATTGCCGCGCGACGTCTCCCAGCAATGGAACTGGGAGGGCGCCGAGGATCGAGGCGGGCTCGGCTTTGCGCTCGAATCGCTGCAATCGGCATTGCTCGAACATGGCGAGATGAAGGTGCTGGTCGTCAACGGACGGTACGATCTGGTGACGCCCTACCTTGGAACCCGCTGGCTGATCGATCAGCTGTCGATCCCGGCCGCAATCCGCGACGGCATCCGGCTGGAGGTGCTGCCGGGCGGCCACATGATGTACATGCGTCCGGAATCCCGCGCCGTGCTGGCGCAGGATGCGGCGGCCTTGTTTGCGCCGGTCAATGCAGCGCCCTCGCAATAAGCCGCCCGGGCGCCGACCCTCCGTCCCGCGCTCGGGCAAACATTTGACCCGGGAATCGCGCCCAGCCGCCGCCCCCGAGCCGGTTGCGCATCAGCGGTCGCTGATCCGGGTTTGCGGCATCGCCGCGGTCGAAGCGCTGTTTGCGTGCGATGCCGGCCGGATCGAGCGGCTGTATTTCGCGGCGGAGCTGAAGGACCGGCTGACACGGCTGTGCCGAACGCTGGCGCAGGCGCGCAAACCGTATCGTCAGCTCGACGCCGACGCGTTGACTCGGGTCGCCGGGACGATCCTTCACGGCCACGTCGTCGCCGTCGCGCGGCCGCCGCCGGTGGCGCTGTTCGATGCTGCCGCGGCGACCGAGTGGGCGAGGGACGGCCGCCTCCTGCTGATCCTCGACGGGATCGGCAACCCGCATAATCTCGGCGCGATCGCGCGCAGCGCGGCGTTCTTCGGGGTCGCGCGGCTGCTGCTCGCCGACCGGCCGGAGCAGGCGCAGCCATCCGACGCCAGCTACCGGGTGGCGGAGGGCGGGCTGGAGCATCTGCGGTTGTACCGGGCGCGGTTGGCGGACGCCGTTCCGGCGCTAAAATCGGCCTATCGCGTCATCGGCACTGCGCCCGCGGGCGGCGCGCCGGTGCCGGCGCGAACCGGCAAGCGCCCGGTCGCACTGATTCTCGGCGGCGAGGAGACCGGGCTCGATGCGGCGACATTGGCGCTGTGCGACGAGATTGTTGCCATTCCGGGCAGCGGGCGTGTGCAGTCGCTGAATGTCGCGGCGGCGGCGGCGATCCTGATTTACGCTGTCTCTTCGCGCTCTGCCGACGCACGGTGGCCGGCAAGCAGGCGGTCGAATTCGGCAAGCAGGGCTGCGGATGCGTCGGGCGTGCGTTCGCAGTGGCGCAGCAGCAGCGCCGCGGCTTCCAAGGTCGACAGCGCTTCCCGCCGCGGTTCACGCCGCAATCTGCCATAGCGCGACGGTTGCAGCGGGTTGAGCACGAGGCGGTGCAGCTTGAGGAGCCACGGGTTGCGCCACCATAGCGTCTTCGCTTCCTTCCAGCTGCCGTCGAGCAGCACCACTCCTTCGAGTCCGCGCAGCAGCGCATCCGTTTCCGGGGCGGGCTCGCCGTTGCGGTCGAGCACGACTATTTCCCGCTCGCCGCCAACCGTCCGCGGCCTCGCCGTACCGAGGTAGAGCACCGCCCACCGTCGCGCATCCGCCCGCCTTCCAAGCGCCGCCGCCAGGTTCGGCCAGGACAGGCCGGCAACCAGCGCAGCACGCCCCAGCAAGGCGGGCAACACAGCCGCCGAGGCGAGCGCCTCCCGGCGCTCCCGCGGATGCTGCAGAATGAGAACGAAAAGCCGGTTGTCGACGAGCCCCGGCGGTATAGCGGCAGGCGCACTCATCGCCGAAATTGTAGCGGAGTGCGAAGGCTCCGGTTAACAACGATCTTCTTCTGGTGTCCCGAACCCGAAGTTCGGCAAATAGATTACAAGGCTGTCATTGCGAGCAGGGCGAAGCAATCTCGTGCCGATTGAGGCTCGTACGGATCGAGATTGCTTCGTCGCTTCCGCTCCTCGCAATGACCCGCTCATCTATAATGATGCGAATTCCAGAAGCAGGCGACCGGCTAAATCTCGACCTGGCCGCCAAGTTCGACGACACGGTTGACCGGGATGCGGAAGAATTCGGTCGCATCGAGCGCGATGTTCGACAGCAGCACAAACAGCTTCTTGAACGGCAACCTCAGGCGCGAGCCGCGCTTGGCCACGATCTTCTCGCGGCCGACGAAGAACGAGGTTTCCATCAGGTTGAACCGGAAGCCGCCGATGCGGCACAGCGCCAGCGCGCGCGGGATGTCGGGTTCCTCGAGAAAACCGTACCGGATCGTCACGGTGTGGAAATTCTGGCTGAAATGCCTGATTTCGAGCCTGTCCGCCTCGGCCAGCCGCGGCACATCGATGGTCCGCACCGTCATCAGCACGTTGCGGTCGTGCAGGATCTTGTTGTGCTTCATGTTGTGCAGCAGTGCCGCCGGCACGTTCTCGATGCGCGCCGTCATATAGATCGCCGTCCCTGGAACCCGCGGCGGGCGATCGGGAGAGAGCGTCTCCAGCAGGGTGGCGAGCGGCAGGGCGCCGCGGGCGCGCTGCGCGGCGACGCGGCCGCGGCCCCACATCCACGCCATCATCACGCAGAACACGGCGGCCCCAATGGCGAGCGGAAACCAGCCGCCCTCGGCGAATTTCAGCAGATTGGCGCCGAAGAAACCGAGATCGACAGTCATGAACAAAGCGAACAGCGGCAGCAGCTGCCACAGCGGCCACCGCACCCCGAGCCGCAGATGCACAAAGGCGAGGATCGTCGTCACCGTCATCGTCCCGGTCACGGCGATGCCGTAGGCCGCGCCGAGCGCATCCGAAGAGCGGAAACCGAGCACGGTCGCCACCACCGCCACGAGCAGGATGCTGTTGATTCCGGGCACGTAAACCTGCCCGATTTCCTGCTCCGAGGTGTGCCGGACGTGCATTCGCGGCAGATAACCGAGCTGTACCGCCTGCCGCGTCAGCGAAAAAGCGCCCGAGATGACGGCCTGAGAAGCGATCACGGTCGCCGCCGAGGCCAGCACGACGAGGGGCACGATGGCCCAATCCGGGGCGAGCCGGTAGAACGGGTTCTTGATCGCGCCGGGATCGGCGAGCAGCAAGGCGCCCTGCCCGAAATAGTTCAGCAGCAGGCAAGGGAACACGAAGCGCAGCCAGGCTCGACGGATCGGCGACGGGCCGAAATGCCCCATATCGGCGTAGAGCGCCTCCGCACCGGTTACCGCCAACACCACCGAGCCGAGCAAGACGAAGCCCGGCCACGGGTCGCTGGCGATCAGGCTAAGCCCGTATAACGGGTTCAGCGCCCAGAGGATGGCAGGATTGCGCGCTATCTCAACCAGCCCGAGCAGCCCGATGACGCAGAACCATACGATGATGATCGGGCCGAAAAAACCGCCAACCAGGCTGGTTCCGCGCCGCTGCGCCACGAACAGCGCAACCAGCAGCAACAGGGTTAGCGGCAGGACGTAAGTCTCCAAAGCGGGGGTGGCGACTTCGAGCCCCTCTGCCGCGCTGAGCACCGAAATGGCGGGAGTCAGGACCCCGTCGCCATAGAACAGCGCAGCGCCGAACAGTCCGGCGCACAATACCCACGAACTGTGCCGCGCCACCATCGCCCGCAGCGCCAGCACGGTCAGGGCGAGGATGCCGCCTTCGCCGCGATTATCGGCCCGCATCAGAACAAGGATGTATTTTATGGTGACGACGATGGTCAGGGCCCAGGTGATCAGCGACAGCACGCCATAGACCCGGGGCACCGTCACGCCGGCCGCATTGTCGAAGCATTGCCGCACGGTATAGAGCGGCGAGGTGCCGATATCGCCATAGACCACGCCCAGCGCCGCAACGGTCAGGCTGCGCCCGATCGTGATCTGGGGAACAATGGTCTGCGTCGCGGTTTGTGGCATTGGTGGGGTCCGAAGCCTGGCTTATCGCAAGCGCAGCCGGGGCTCGTTCCGGCCGGAACGCATGCTCAAGGGGCGATCCAATACCGCCCCGGTTACCGAAGCCTCAATCAAATCGCCTGACCGATCCGGTGCCAAGGAGCGATCGATGGGGCTCCCCTGCTTGGCACAGCCATCGCAAGCCGGAATCGCGCCCGGCGTCGCATAGCCAGAACAGGCTCGCGCCGGGCAAGTTCCACCGCGTCATTCGACCGCAGGTTGCCCGCAGCCGGAGGGCGTCGTCCAGCCATATCGTCTGCCGCGCCGCGCTCTGCGCGACCGTGCCGTAAGCAACCCTAGGCCGCGTCTTGCAACACCATCGCGGCGCATTTCTCGCCGATCATGATCGAGGGCGCGTTGGTGTTGCCGCCAGGGACGACCGGCATGATCGAGGCGTCGGCAACACGCAGCGCCTCGATGCCGTAGACCCGCAGCCGCGGATCGACGACGGCATCGACCTCGCGACCCATGCGGCAGGTACCGACCGGGTGCAGGTTGGAGACCCCGCGCACGCGGATTTCTTCGACCAGTTGATCGTCGGTTTCGACCTCGGTGCCGGGGATCACCTCTTCGAGAATAAACGGCTTCAGCGCCGGCTGGGCCGCAATCTTGCGGCACAACCGGCTGCCATAGATCAGCGCCTCGAAATCGGAATTGCTCTTGAGGAAGTTGAACTGGATCGCCGGCGGCGTCAGCGGGTCGGCGCTCTTGATGCGGACCGTCCCGCGCCCGTCCGGACGCAGGTGCACCGGGCTCAAGGTGAAGGCCGAGAACGGATGCGGCTTGATGCCGGTGCGCAGCCGTTCGAGCGCGCTCCAGCCGAACATGTTGATCTGGAGGTCCGGCTGTTCGAGGCGAGGATCGCTGCGCACGAAGGCGCCGGCATAGATGCCGGCGTTCGACAGCGGCCCCGAGCGGCGGACCGCGTATTGCGCCGCCGCCTGCAGCTTGCGCCGGGTGCTCGCGGCCAGATCGTTGAGCGTCGGCTGCGAGCAGCGCCACACCAGGTAGGTGTTGAAATGATCGTGCAAATGGGCGCCGACGCCCGGCATCTCGCGAACCAGCGGGATGCCGAATTGCTGCAACAGCTCGCCGGGACCGAGCCCGGACAATTGCAGCAATTGCGGCGAGCCGTAGACGCCGCCTGACACGACGATCTCACGGCGGGCCCAGGCGGTTCGGCCGCCGCCCGCCGTGTGGTATTCGACGCCGACGGCGCGGCCGGCCTCGATCAGGATGCGGGTGGCCAGCGCCCCGGTTGCGATGGTCAGGTTCTTGCGGTCGCGCGCGCGGTGCAGATAGGCGCGCGCCGAACTCCAGCGGCGGCGGTTGGTTGTGGTCGTCTGGTAATAGCCGACGCCCTCCTGCTTCGCGCCGTTGAAATCCGGGTTGGGCGGGATGCCGGCCTCGATCGCGGCGGCGACCATCGCATCCCCGAGCGACGAGCGGACCGGGTTCGAAACATGCAGCGGGCCCCCGACGCCGTGGAAATCGTCGGCGCCGCGCTCCTGGTCTTCGGCCTTCTTGAAGAAGGGCAGCACGTCGTCCCACCCCCACCCCTCGCAGCCGCGCTGGCGCCAGCCGTCGTAATCGGTCGGCGTGCCGCGCATGTAGACCATGCCGTTGATCGAGCTGGTGCCGCCCAGCACCTTGCCGCGCGGCTGGTAGAGGGTGCGGTTGTTAAGCTCCTGTTCCGGCTCGCTCTCGAACATCCAGTTGACCCGCGGGTCGGTGTAGGTCCGGGTGTAGCCGAGCGGGATGTGAATCCACGGATTGCGGTCGGGGCCGCCGGCTTCGAGCAGCAGCACGCGGTATTTTCCGGATTCGCTGAGCCGGCCGGCCACCGCGCAGCCGGCCGAGCCGGCGCCGGTCACGATGAAATCGTAAGTGTTGTCTTCGGTCATCGGCGTTCTCCGAACGCGGCACGCGTCAGAGACGTGACCATAGCCCAAAGACGCGGCGATCGGGAAGGAGAGGGCCGGGCCACCATCCCGGGACCATTTTTGCCCGGGCGGACGGCTATCCATTGCCAGGGCGCCGCGGCGGGTTATTCTCGCGGCATGATCGTCGGACGGCTCCTCGGGGGGCTCCTCCTGCTGATCGGTTTGATGGTGCTGGTGCGCGACCTGCTGGTGCTCGCCGACAGCGGTTATTGGGCGCCGCTGGGCCTCGGCCAGTGGTGGTACGACATCGACCGTCCCGGCCTCAACCTGGCGCAGGCGGCGATCGAGCAGAAGCTGCACCCGGCGCTGTGGGACCCGATCGCGACAACGGTGCTGAGCTGCTGGGCCTTCGTGCCGCCGCTCGTGCTCGGGCTTCTGCTGTTCCTCGCCTGCCGCGACCGGCCGCGCCGCCGGTTCAGAACCTAAGAAGCGGAGCCCGCGAACGCATCGGCCGGCAGCTGCGCCGCCTGCTCGCGCAGGGCTTCGGTCACGGTGAGGGCGTCGCGCAACGCCCCGGGGTCGTGCGTGCGGATGTAATCGGCACCGGCCGCGACCGCATAAAGTTCGGCCGCCAGCGTCGCCGGGCCGGCTTCGGCCGCCGCCCTGCGGCCGGTCACGGCCCGCAAAAAGGATTTGCGCGACACCGATACCAGCACCGGCAAGCCGAAGGCGCGCTTCAGCCGCTCGAGCCCCGCCAGCACCCGCAACGAAGCCTCGGCCCGGCTGCTCAGGAACAACCCCATGCCGGGGTCCAGGATCAGCCGGTCGCGCGCGATGCCGGCGGCTTGCAGCCTCTGCAGCCGCTCGCCGAAAAAGTCGAAGACGCGCTGCCATACCATATCGGCGGACAGGTCGGCGGCGGCTGCGCGGCCCGGTCCGCCGACGCTGTGCATGAGGATCAGCCGGCACTCGGCTTCGGCGAGCTCCGGGTAGAATGCGGGCTCGTCAAACCCGGCGATGTCGTTCAGGTAGGCACTCCCGCATGCGATCGCAAACCGCTGTGTTCGAGGCTGGAAACTGTCAACCGAAACCACGATGCCGTCAGCGACAAGCGCGGCGATGACCGGATCGAGCCGCCGGATCTCCTCTTCCGCCAGGACCGGGGCCGAGTCGATGTTGCTGGCCGCGGCGCCGAGATCGATGACATCGGCACCGGCGGCAGCCAGCGCCCGGGCATGGGCGATCGCCGCTCGCGGGTCGAGATACCGCCCGCCGTCGGAAAACGAGTCTTCGGTGATGTTGACGATGCCGAAGAGCCGGGGCCGCGACATCTGTATGGCTCGGCGGCGCTATTCCGGGCGGGTGCGTTCGATGCTCGCTCCCACCCCCTCGGCATCGGGATAAATATCGAGCTTCTCGACCACGGCGCGAACGCGCGCGACCCGCGGATCGGCGAAGCAGGCGGCGCACAGCCGCTCGGCGAAACCCTCGCACAGGTCGATATGGCCGGAGCCGGCGATGTCGCGGATCGCGGCAACTACCTTCTCGTAATTGATGATGCGCCGGCGGTCGTCGCCGGGGGAGGCGCCGTCGGCGGCCGCCTCGAGCTCGACCGATACCCGCACCCGCTGCGGCTTGCCGAGTTCCTCGCGGCGGATGCCGATGCTGCACATCACGGTCAGACCGCGCACCGTCACGGTATACCGCGCCGGGGCGGCGGCGCCGGGCCGGTCATCGGAGCGGGCATCCGTCATCTTTGCACCATGCCCGAGCAGCCCAGACCGCGACAAAACATCGGCGCCCCGGATCGGCCGGTTAGCGCGGCGGGCGGTTGACGGTCACGACGCGCCAGCCATGTCCCATGCCGGGCCCCTCGACATGGTCGATGCGGGTAATCGAGCAGTTCTCGAGGGTAAAGGCGAGGCAGGCCTCGGGTTCGAGGCCGAGCGCGAGCCCGAGCGCGCTGCGGATGGTGCCGCCATGCGCCACCGCGATGATGTCGCGGCCGCGATAGGCGGCGAGAATGTCATGGATCGCTGCGGCGACACGATGCATGACCTCGATGAAGCTTTCGCCGCCCGGCACCTTCTCGTGCGCCGGGGCGTGCCAGAAGCGATGGAAGCTGCCACCCCGCGATTCCTGCAGCGCCTCGTAGGTCATGCCCTGCCAATCCCCGAAATCCTGCTCCGCGAGATCGGCGATCGCCGGTGCCTCGGGACCGGGGATCGGATCGGGGCCGGGCAGCCCGGCGCGGCGCATCGCCTGCGCGGTCTCGTGCGTCCGCCGCAGATTGCTGACCACCCAGGCGGCCTCGCGCGGCAATTGCCGGGCCAAGCCGGCAAACACCGCGGCGTCCGAGCAATCGCAGGGCAGATCGGTTTGGCCGTAGATGCGGCCCTGATGCGCGACCGGGGCGTGGCGCACCCACCAAAAACGGGTCGTCGCCGCGGCCGTGTCGCCGGCGCCGATCGCCGAGGGGCCGAACGGAGAACCTGCTGCCGGGCTCGGTGCCGAGGAGGGCGCGCTCATTTGGCTGCCGCTGCGAGCAAGATCACGATCTCTCCGATTTGCTGGAAGGCGCCGAGAACGTCGCCGGTGTAGCCGCCGATCTGGCGCCGCGCAAGCGCCGCCGTCGCGGAGACCGCGGCGGCGGCGAGCAGCAGCGCGGCGGCGCCGCGCTCCGGCCCCAAGGTCGCGAGCGCGGCCCCTGCCCCGAGTGCGGCCGCAACCGCGGCGACACCGCGGCCGGGCCGCCCGGCGGCGGCGCCCATCCCGTCGCTCCGGGCCCGCGGCAAGACCCGCATCGCCACCGGCAGCAATGCCCGCGACACCGCGTGCGCCGCGACCAGAGCGAGCGCGGCGTGCACCGCTTCGCCGATGGTCGCCAGGGCCGCGGCGCGCAGGCTCACACTCGCCACCAGCGCGAGCACGCCGAAGCTGCCGTGCCGGCTGTCGCGCATGATCGCGAGCTTTGTATCGCGGTCATGCCCGCCGCCGAAGCCGTCGGCGGTATCGGCCAGACCGTCCTCGTGCAGGGCTCCGGTCAGGCCCAGCCCCGCCAGTACGGAAAGCAAGGATGACGGCCAATCGCCGCAGCCGAGAAGCTGGGCGATGACAAAAACCAACGCCGCGATCGCGCCGACGCCGACGCCGACCGCGGGAAAGGCCCAGGCGGCCTCTGCGAGGCGGCCGGGAGCCGGGGGCGGCGCCCCGACCGGCAGCCGCGTCAGCAGCGCGGTCGCGACCGCGAAATCGTCGAACAATCCTCCCGGGCCGGTCATGCCGCAGCTTACCACGGGCTTTTGCGCTTGGGCCCGCGCCCCGGCTCGGCCAGGATCGCGCCAGCGATGGAGCAGATCATGCCGGAACCGCAGGCGAGCCTCGACGAGATCCGCGCCCTGATGGCGCATTTGCCGGGGCCCGACCTCGAGGCCGCAACCGCGGCGGCCCTGCGCGAGGCGCAATTGACCAAGCCCGCGGGAGCGCTCGGCCGCCTCGAGGAGCTGGCGCACTGGCTGGCGACCTGGCAGGCGCGACACCCGCCGCGGCTCGATCATCCGCGCACGATCGTCTTCGCCGGCAATCACGGCGTCGCGGCGCGCGGCGTGTCGGCCTATCCCGCGGTGGTGACGGCGCAGATGGTGCAGAATTTCATCGCCGGCGGCGCCGCGGTGAATCAGCTGTGCCGAACCGTCGATGCCGATCTCAGGGTTTACGAGATGAGCCTCGACCAGCCGACCGGCGATATCGTGACCGGTCCGGCCATGACCGACCAGGAATGCGCGCGCGCCATCGCCTACGGCATGATGGCGGTCGAACCCGGGCTCGACGCGCTGGCGGTCGGCGAGATGGGCATCGCCAACACCACCGTCGCGGCCGCGTTGGCGATGGCGCTGTTCGGCGGCGAGGCCGCGGACTGGACCGGGCCCGGCACCGGCGTCGCCGGCGCGGCATTGCAATCGAAGCGCGAGGCGGTAGCCGCGGCGGTCGCGCGGCACCGGCCGCAGGCGCAAGACGCCTTCGACCTGCTGTGCCGTCTCGGCGGGCTCGAATTCGCCGCGATCGTCGGGACCGTGCTGGCGGCGCGCATGGGCCGGGTGCCGGTCGTGCTCGACGGCTTCGCCGCCACCGCCGCCGCGGCGGTATTGCATGCCGCCGACCCGCACGCGCTCGACCATTGCATCGTCGCGCATGTCTCGGCCGAGCCCGGGCACCGGCTCCTGCTGCAATATCTCGTCAAGACCCCGCTGTTCGATTTCGGCATGCGGCTCGGTGAAGCCTCCGGCGCGACCCTGGCGCTCGCCATCCTGAAGGCGGCCGTCGCCTGCCACACCGGCATGGCGACCTTCGCCGAAGCCGGCGTCAGCGGCCCGGCTTGAAGCTACGCTTTGGTCACTCCCCCATTTGCAGGAGCGCGCCGCGGCGGCGGGCGTTGCGGAAGGACAGGGAGAAGACGAGGCCGCCAAGCGCGAGATACAAGACATCGAGCGCCGCCGCGCCGATCAGGTAATCGGCGCGGAACACGCCGGAGAACATCAGCGCCCGCATGCCTTCGAAGACATGGGTCGATGGGAGCGCCCAGGCGACCGGCCGCAGCCAGCTGGGCAGCGTGGTCACCGGATAATAGACGCAGCTGAGCGGCGCGAGCGCGAAGATGATGCTCCAGGCCAGGCTTTCCGCGCCGACGCCGTTGCGCAAGATCATGCCGCAGATCGCCAGCCCGAGCGCCCATCCCATCGCCAGCAGCACGGCAAAAAACGCGATCAGCGGCAATCCCATCGTGAAGATCGAATAATGATAGAGCGGAATTGCCAGCAACGCCGCCGGCACCACGCCGATCGTGACCCGGATGGCGCTCATCGCCAGCAGCGATATCACCCATTCGTAAGGGCGCAGCGGGGTCACGAACAGATGGCCGAGGTTGCGCGACCACATCTCTTCGAGAAACGAGATCGACAAGCCGAGCTGGCCGCGGAACAGCACATCCCACAGCATGACTGCGGCGAGCAAGACGCCGAAGGCGCGCGCGACATAGCTGCTGTTGGTATAGAAGAACTGGCTCATGAACCCCCAGATCAGCATTTGCAGGGTCGGCCAGTACAACAGCTCGAGGGTGCGCGGCCACGAGCTGCGCAGGATGTAAAGATAACGCAGCAGCATCGCCCACACCCGGGCGGGCGAAAACCCGGACGAGGACCCTGGCGCGAACCCCCGCGAGAAACCTGGTTGCCGGGTCATTGCGCCGCCGCCGCCAATTCGGTCCGCGACCCCCGCACGATCTGCAAAAACACCTCTTCGAGGGTGGTGCGGCCGTAGCGGCCGATCAGTTCGGCCGGGCTGCCGCGGTCGACGATGCGGCCGCCCTTCATCATCATCACATGCGAGCACAACCGCTCCACCTCGCCCATATTGTGCGAGGCGAGCAGGATCGTGGCGCCGGTGCGGGCGCGGTAGGCTTCGAGATAGGAACGCACCCAGTCGCCGGTGTCGGGATCGAGCGAGGCGGTCGGCTCGTCGAGCAGCAGCAGTTCGGGCTGGTTCAGCAGCGCCTTGGCAAGCGCGACGCGGGTCTTCTGGCCCGACGACAGCCGACCCGCCGGACGATCCAGAAAGGCCTCGATCTGCAGGTCCTCCGCGAGCTGCCCGATGCGCTCGCGGCGGCGCGGCAGCCGGTAGAGCCGGGCGTACACCGACAGGTTCTGGCGCACCGTAAGGCGATGCGGCAGATCGACGTAGGGCGACGAGAAATTCATCCGCGGCAGCACGCGATAGCGATGCCGCAGCACATCCTCGCCGAGCACGTGCACATGCCCGGCGGTCGGCAGCAAGAGGCCGAGCAGGATCGACAGGGTCGTGGTCTTGCCGGCGCCGTTGCCGCCGAGCAGGGCGGCGGTGACGCCGCGCGCGACCGCGAAATCGATGCCGTCCACCGCGACCGCCTCGCCATAACGTTTAACCAGATTCTCGACGGCGATGACGGGCTCGGGCATCGCCCCTATATGCCGCATCGAGGCCGGATCGGCCAGTGTGCCGCCCGGCATGGCGCCAATGCGGCGGACGGGACCCGGCCCATTGTGTTCGTTGGCGGGATCTTGCCGTGACCGACGCTCATTCGATCGCCTCGCCCGAGCCGCGCCAAGCCTTCGGCCGGATCAGCCTGCGCCGTCTGGTCCTGATCCGCTGGGTTGCGGTCGGAGGGCAGGCCCTGACGCTGTTGATCGTGCATTACGGTCTGGGCTTCCGGCTGCCGCTGCGGCCGACCTTTGCCGTGGTCGCCGCCTCGATGCTGATGAACAACGGCGTCTTCCTGTTGCGCCGGCGGGTAGCGACGCGGCTGAACGAGCGCGAGGCTACCGCCTATCTGGGCTATGACCTGCTGCAGCTGGCGATCCTGCTGTTCCTGACGGGCGGGCTGCAAAACCCGTTTGCGATCCTGATCCTGGCGCCGGTGACGGTGGCGGCGACGATCCTGTCGCAGCGGCCGGTCATTGCGCTCGCGGTGTTTGCGGTGGCCGCGATCACGGTTCTGGCGCTGTGGCACGAGCCGTTGCCGTGGCGCGCCGAGCCGCTCGTGTTTCCGCCGGAGCTGGTTCTCGGAACCTGGACCGCGCTGGTGCTGGCGACGGTGTTCATCGCCGGCTACACCTGGAGCGTGGCGCAGGAGGCGCGGCGGCTGCGCGACGCCGTCGCCGCGACCCAGCTGGCATTGGCCCGCGAGCAGCGGGTCTCGGCGGTAGGCGGGCTGGCCGCGGCGGCAGCGCACGAGCTGGGCAGCCCGCTGGCAACCATCGCCGTGGTCGCGAAGGAGCTGGTCCACGATCTTCCGCCGGACAGCCCGCATCGCGACGATGCGACCCTGCTGCTGAGCCAGTCCGAACGCTGCCGCCGCATTCTCGCCGAGCTGGCGCACCGACCGGAGGCGGATGGCGGCTCGCCCTATACCCGTCTGCCGATCTCGGCCCTGGTCGAGACTACGGGCGCGCTCTACCGGGCCGACGGCGTGCGATTGATCTTTGCCACGACCGGCACGCCCCCGGAGGCCGAGCCCTTGGTCCGGCGCAGCCCCGAGATCATGCACGGGCTCAACAACCTGGTGCAGAACGCGGTGCAGTTCGCCCAACATGAGGTCAGCGTCACGATCTTCTGGGACGTGGCGACTGTGACGGTCGAGATCGCCGATGACGGCCCGGGTTTTCCGGCGCATCTGCTCGGCCGCCTCGGAGAGCCGTACTTGTCAACCCGCGCCGGGGCCTCGGACCATATGGGGCTCGGGATCTTCATCGCGCAAAGCCTGCTGGAGCGCAGCGGCGCTCGCGTCAGCTTCGATAATCTCGCCGAAGGCGGCGCGCATGTTGTCATTTCCTGGAACCGTGCCAATCTGGAGACGATGGCGCCGAACGAGCCGCTTGCCGCCGCCTAGGTGCGCCGCGGCCGACAAAGGCAATGGCTATGAACGCGATCGATCGACCCTCTCATCCTTCCGGCGGGGAAGACCTTGCCGCGGCTTTGCGCGGCCTGCCCGAATCCGAGCGCAGCCTTCTGATCGTCGATGACGACGCGCCGCTGTGCCAGCGTCTCGCGCGGGCGATGGAACGGCGGGGCTTCGTGGTGATGACGGCCGACAGCGTCGCGGGCGGCGTCGCCGCCGCGACCGACCGCGCCCCGGCCTTCGCGGTGGTCGATCTGCGGCTCGGTGACGGCAACGGGCTCGATGTCGTCGGTGCCCTGCGCCAGGCCCGCCCCGGCGCCCGCATCGTGATGCTGACCGGGTACGGCAATATCGCGACCGCGGTGGCCGCGGTGAAAGCGGGGGCGGTCGACTACTTGCCGAAGCCGGCCGATGCGGATGCGGTCGAGCGGGCATTGCTGGCCCAGGAGGACGGCACGCCCTCGCCGCCCGAGGACCCGATGTCGGCCGATCGCGTGCGCTGGGAGCACATCCAGCGCGTCTTCGAATTGTGCGACCGCAACGTGTCGGAGACCGCCCGCCGGCTCAAGATGCACCGCCGCACTCTGCAGCGCATTCTCAGCAAGCACGCCCCGCGCAACTGACCGGGTTTCTCCACCGGCCTTGTCGGCGGGCTGCGCATGTTCGATCGGCCCGCCGTCCGGCGTTCCGCGGAGGACTAGAGCATGGCATTGAAGGACCGGATCCCGTTCGGCATCTCGCTGCCGCATCGCTCGCCCGAACCGATCGACATGTCGGCGGTGCGACAGGTCGCCGAGCGCGCCGAGGCGCTCGGCTTCCGCGATCTGTGGGTCACCGAGAACACGATCGACCACGTCTTCTGCTTCGACCCGATCGTGGTGCTGACCTATGCCGCCGCGGTCACGAGCCGGATTCGCCTTGGCGCTTCGGTCATCGTGTTGCCGGTGCATCACCCGATCCACGTCGCGCATCAATGGGCCTGCCTCGATTATGCCAGCGGCGGCCGCGCGATCCTCGGGGTCGGGCTCGGCCGCGATCCGCACTACGCCGAGTTCGGGGTGCCGCGCGAGCGCCGCATCCGGCGATTCCGCGAGGGGGTCGAGCTGATCCGGGCCTTGTGGAATGAGCCCAAGGTGACCTATCGCGGCCAGACCTATGGCTTGGAAGGCGGCACGATGGCGCCGAAGCCGGTGCAGCGGCCGACCCTGCCGATTTGGATGGGAGTCGGCCATCCCGACGCCGTACGGCGCACGGCCGCGCTCGCCGATGGATGGATGGGTTCGGGCGGGTCGAGCAAGGCGGAATTCGCGCGCTCGGTGCCGATTCTGCGCGAGGCGCTCGAAAAGGCAGGGCGCGATCCCGCGAGCTTCCCGGTCTCGAAACGGGTGTTCCTGTCGGTGCACGAACGCGCGGACACGGCCCGAACCGAACTGCTCCGCTGGTTCACCGAAGTATACCGCAATCCGCCGGGGACCGACGCCTCCGGCATTCACGGCACCCCGGAACAGGTCGCCGAGCAAATCGAGGCGCTGATCGAGCAGGGCGCCAACCACCTGCTGCTCAATCCGGTCTGCCGTTACACGGAGCAGGTCGAGGCCCTCGCCGCGGTCACTGGTCTCACTCAGACCGCTGCTTAGGGCTGGTCGCGAGCAGTGATGTCACGAGTTCAGGTGCCAGCAGGAGAGGGGTGCGGAGGCCCGGGTTGTTGTGTCGCGTTTGAAGACGGCGAAGATGATGCGGTTCATCGAGGTGCGGTCTGAGAACACGCCCATCGACCATTGCGTCGGCAGAGCTTTCGGAAGCGGCGCTCGGTGGCGTTTGTAGACCGGTGGCTCTCGCCCCACTCGAGCCCCTGCGCCTGCATGCCCTTCGCCACCTCGAAGGCTCTCGATAAGCTCCGGATCATCACGGCCTCGCCCCGAAAACCGGTTTCTGCAAGAGCAGGCCCTTTGTTCCACCGCTTATGAAAACAGCGTTGCAGCTGAAGAGGAGCCGATTGGCGATCTAACGCATCAGCCAGTCAAAGCGGAGAACTTGTTTAAGAGACCGGCTTAATGCTGTGCGTTTCAGAGCAGTGTTCGTTGCGATCCATTGCCAATTGCCTCGGTTTTAATGGCCGATTAAGGGGCCGCCGCTAGCGTCGCCCGATCAGACAACGCGCCGTGGCGGATAGGCCCGCCGCCGAGCGGTCGGTCTGTACCGAATACAGAGAGGACCGAACAGTGGCAGCTCTAATGAACGCCTCGGCATTGGACCAGTACCGGCCGGGGGCCGACCCGGATGAAATCGAACGGTTTCCCGCTACGATCGCAGCGCTTGCCGAGGAGCATCGTCCCTCGCGGATGCCCTTTTTTACCCGTTTCGCCAATCTGCCGCGATCGGTCGCGACCGATTCGAGACTGCTCGGACGCGTGCACCTGACCTATCAGGCGGCGATGCATGCGACCCGGGCCGCGGTCTACCACCTGCCGCATCTCGACAGCCCGGCGCTGCGCAAGCGCAAGCTGCAGATTTTCGTCGATGATGACGGGCTGCCGGGCGGCGACACCCACCACTACCAACTGACCCGCGCCTTCCGCAACCTCGGCGCCACCTGCGCGCTCGACGACGAAAGCTTTGGCGAAGCCGAGGAACTGTGCCGCTATCTCGACCCAGACACCGCCCACTTCGTGCGCCTGACCGCGAAGCTTTATGCGCGTTCGCTCGGGCCCTGGTGCGTCGTCGAGACCATGTCCGACGATTGGATGCGGGCGCTCGCCAACGCCCTCGCGGTGCATTTCCCGGAGATCGTCCGCGAACCCTACTTCGCCGAGTGTTTCGCGCAGGGCGTCGAGGAACGGCACGCCGAGGAATCCCTCGAAGTGACCCAGATGGTGTTGCGGCAGCGCCCCGAACTGCTGGCCGAGACCGTCGAGGACGCGCGCATCATGGCCGGCGCCCTTGACGGCGTATGGGGGAGCCTCGACCGGCTGTTGCAGGGCGTCTGCTGATCCGGTGCGGCGCCGGGCCAGCAAAGAGGTACGGGCCCGCGCTGCGACGCCGCCGTGGTGCGGCGGGGACGGAGCCGGCTCGCTCGACCCCGCGATCACGGCGAGAGCGATCGCATGAGCCGGCCCGGATCGCCGGCGCGGCCGGATTGAGCTGCTGCTGCGGGCCGCGGCGGCGGCGATCAGTAATAGCCCGTTCCGCCATTGACGTGGATGGTCTGGCCGGTGATGAAGCCGCCTTCATCGCTGACCAGAAACAGGCAGGTCGCGGCGATTTCGTCCACCGTGCCTTGACGCCCCAGCGGAATACCCGCGGCATTCGGGGTCCGCCCCTGATACCATTCCGGGTTGGCGCGCAAGGTGTCGATACTGCCGGGCGATACGACGTTGACGCGGATGTTGTGGGCCGCGAACTCGGAAGCCAGCCCGCGCGCCAGCCCGACCAGCCCCATCTTCGCCGCGGAGACGTGGGCGCGGCCGCTGCCGCCGACGAACGCACCTTCGCCGGTGAAGAACAGGATGCGCCCGAAGCGGTTTGCCACCATCGAGCCGATAACGGCGCGCGTGCAATAGAGGGCGCCGTCGAGAACCACGCCTCTGACAGCCTCCCAATCCGCCATCGTCAACTCGGTAAACGGCTTGTGCGGGCGGATCGCGGCATTGTTGACGAGAATGTCGATCCGGCCGAACTCGGACAGCCCCGCCGCGACCATCGCCTCGACCTGGTCCCTTTCGGCAACATCGGCAACGAATGCCAGCGCCCGGACGCCGCGCTCCCGGGCTTCGCGAGCGACCGCTTCGGCCTCCGACCGATTGCTGCGCGCGTTGACGAGGACATCGGCCCCCTGTTCGGCCAGCTTCAAGACGGTTGCCCGGCCGATATTGCGGCCCGACCCGGTTACCAGCGCGACTTTGCCGTCAAGCTTACCCATGATGCACCTGCATGATGTCGGAGCCGTACGAGACCGCGCATCTTACAGCACCGCCGCCGCGGTGTCGGCCGACGCGCTTTGCTTTTCGGAGCCGCTCACCGGCGTTGGCAGACCCGGCATCACGCGGGATCGCCCTCAAGCCACATATCAACCGCGACTGCGATCAGCGCCGGCGGCATCTCGTGGCCGCCGTCGAACGGGTGAAACGCGGTCTCGATCCCGAGGGCCGCGAGCTGGTCGACCACCGCGCGACCGGTACGCTCGAACGGCAGCACGAGATCGCCGCGACCGTGCGAGACGAATACGCACTGCCCCCGGGGTATCGGCGGCTGCGGCGGCACGAAGAACCCGGGCGAGAAAGCGAGGACATGCGTAAACAGCCCGGGATTGGCGAGGCCCACCGTCAGGGCGAACGAGGCGCCGTCGGAAAACCCGCCGATGGCGATGCGCGTGGGGTCGAGCGGAAACCGATCGGCGATTTTCTGCACGACCGCGTCGATTGTCCGCAGATCTGCGGCCCCGCCGAACAGACCGTCCCATGTCCGTCCCCGGGATTCCGGCGCCATGATAAGCGGCGAGCGTTGCCCGATCGCGGGTGACACGGCCGCGATCATGCCGTCGGCGTTCCCGTGCGCTCCGTGCAGCATGACCAGCACTGCAAAAGGGCTCGTGCCCGCAGTGGACGGAACCGCGAGCAGGCCGCCGCGATCTCCGAGCGCCAGCGGATAGCGCCCCGGGACGGGCCGGCCGTCCTGATGGCCGCGGAGGCGGGCGGCCATTGCGTAATTGCTGGTCATCGCGGGGGCAAATCGGACAGTTGAACGCTGCTTAACATACCAGCGTCGCGCCGCCCGCAAGCGGTTGCTTGCCGAAGATGCCGTCGCGGCGACGGCCCTGCGCCCGGTCAGCCGACTTCGTCGGTCACGACCTTGAAGCCGGTCAGCGCGCAGGGACCGAAGCTGGTGCTGATCGCGACATCGGTGGCGTCGCGCCCGCGCGCCATCACGACGCGACCGATGCGCGGCTGGTTATGGCGGGCGTCGAAGGTGTGCCAGGCGCCGCCGAGATAGACCTCGAACCAGGCGCTGAAATCCATCGGAGCGTCCATCGGCGGCACCCCGATATCGCCGAGATAGCCGGTGCAGTACCGCGCCGGGATGTTCATGCAGCGGCAGAAGGTGATGGCGAGATGGGCGAAGTCGCGGCAGACGCCGTTCTGCTCCATGAAGGCGTCCCACGCGGTCTTGGTGGAGCGCGCGTGCTGGTAGCCGAAGATCAGGTGCTCGTGGACGAAATCGCAGATCGCCTGGACGCGCGGCCAGCCCGGCGACGAGGTGCCGAACAATGACCAGGCCGTGTCGGACAGCCGGTCCGTCTCGCAATAGCGGCTGCCGAGCAGGAACACCAGCGAGTCCTCGGGCAGTTGCTCGATCGGGTGCTGAACGGCATCGGGTACCACCCGATCGGGCGTTCCGGGATCGCTGATCAGCGCATCGAATGAAATCGCCAGCGTGCCGCCGGGCGCCACGAGGCGGCTGCAGATGTTGCCGAAGCCGTCACGGAACTCGCTGGCTTCAACCGGCGGGTCGAAGGCGATGCGGTGCGGCGTCTGCATGTCCGGCAAGCGCGAGGGGTGGACGCTCAGCATCAACAGCATCGGCACCGGCTGCGGGCAGTCATAAGCGATGTCGTATCCAATACGGATGTTCACGAGCGGCGGCTCCTGTGCCGGTGCGTGCCAAATATCACGGGGCGGGAGGCAATCGGTCCGAGAGGCACAGCGGCTCAGGAGACCGAAGCCGCCGAGCCGGTCAGGGCCAGCCGCGGCTCGCGCGACGGGTATCCGACCGGCTCGGCCGTGACGTTGACTTCAACCTCCATGCCGAGACAATCGGAGGGAAATCCGGTCCAGGTGCCTGACAGCGGCGTCGCCTGCCGCGGATCGCGCGCCACGGCCACGCGGATCAAATCGTGATTGCCGATGATGGCGTTGGTCGGATCGAACTCGACCCATCCCGCCCCCGGCAGATAGACCTGCAGCCAGGCGTGGGTGGAACCGCCGCCGAGCCGCTTGCGCCCGGGCCGTTCGGGCACGTGCAGATAGCCGGAGACGAAGCGCGCGGCGAGCCCCAGCGAGCGCACCGCTTCCATCATCAGCAACGCGAAATCGCGGCAGCTGCCGCGCGCCAGCCTCAGCGTCGAAATCGGGTCCTGGGTGCCCGCCTCGTGCCGCGCCACATAGGTGAATTGCCGCCGGATCGTCTGCGTCATCGCGGACAGCAATTCCTGGGTCGGGGTCGGGCCGTTGGGGCGCAGGAATTGCCGGGCCCAGCGATCGATCTCGCGCTCGGGATCGAGATATTGACGCTCGATCGAGCGCAACAGATCGGGCATCTCCTCGGCACTGTAGGAGAACGGGTAGTTGCGGGCGTAGTCCATCATCTCGAAATTCAACGCGTCGGGCGAATGCTCGAGCCGGATCGTGCTTTCGAAGCGAAGCTCGCTGGCCCGCCCGGCAAACCGGGCGATCGCGACGCAATTGCCGAACACGTCGTGGATCCAGCGCAGCGAAGCCGGGGCGGGCGCGATGTCGAGGCTCGCCTCGATCAGCTTCTGGTCGTAGCTGTCGCGCGGGCGAAACATCAGGCGGTGCTCGCCGAACGACACCGGCTGCTTGTAACGATAGGTCGTGACATGACGCACGGTGATGAGCTGCATCGGGTGCGCGCCTGCGCTGAAATGCTGCGGACGCATCATCAATTGCGGGAGACGCGTTGCAACGGGGTTAAGGCAATGTCGGACCGGCTGCCGGATCGACTCTGCGTCTGCGACTGGCTCTGAAACTGGCCCGGCTGCGGCGCCGCGCGGTGGCCGAAAAACGCCTGCGACAAGCACAGCGTGACCGTGATGAAGCGTTGCTGCAGAAGATCGATGAAGTCGTGCAGCCCGCCGCGCAGAATCTCGTCTATCGAAATGCCGGCGAGGATGGCGTGCAGCCCGTCGAGCGCTTCGGCGGCTTCGTTGCCGCCGCGAATGGCATGGCGCGACTTCAGCTGGCTCAGGGCATTCTCGACCTCGCGCACGCACAGCACCACCGAGCGCGGAAAAGCGGGATTGAACAGCAGGAACTCGGCCACCCGCGCCGGGGTCAGATCGCTTGAGTGGATGCGGCGAAAAGCGTGGTAGCCGGAAGCCGAGCGCAGCACCGCGTGCCACTGGCCGACATCGCCGCTTGCCGCCGTTCCGTCGCTCCCCGACAGCAAGTGGTATTTGGTGTCCAGCAGACGCGTGGTCTGGTCGGCGCGCTCGAGGTAGCGGCCGAGCCGATAGAAGTACCACGCCTCGTCGCGGTAGAACGTGCCTTCGGTAATCCCGGTAAAGGTCTGGCAGGCCTCTTTGATCTCGGTCAGCAGCGGGCTTAGATGGCCGGGCAGCAGCTCGTCGCCCCGGATCGCCCTCAGGCGGTTGTGAAAGATGTTCAACTGGACCCACATCTCGGTCGAGACCAGCGGGCGCAGGGTGCGCGCGTTCTCGCGCGCATTCGCGATGGCCGCGACGATCGAGGTCGGGTTGGCGGCATCGGTCAGGTAGAAGCCGATCACGTTGTCGGCGTTCGGGGTCGAGTGCTTCGCCGAAAACGCCGCCTCATCGGCATTCAGCCGAACGATCGACAGCCAGTCTTGGACGCCCTGGCTGTCGCGCGAAAAGGTTTCGTTGACTTCGAGGATGCGGGCCAGGTTTTCCGCGCGCTCGACAAAGCGGGCCAGCCAGAAAACGTTTTCGGCGGAGCGCGCCAGCAGCGGGTTATTCAAGCACCCACGTGTCTTTCGACCCGCCTCCCTGCGAGGAGTTGACGATCAGCGAGCCGTCGCGCAAGGCCACCCGGGTCAGGCCGCCGGGCAACACCCAGGTCGATGCCCCGGTCACCGCGAACGGGCGCAGATCCACATGCCGCGGGCGTACCGCGCCGTCGATCAGGGTCGGCGCGACCGACAGGTCGATGCAGGGCTGGCTGATATAGT
>Ga0213875_10000255_pt1 | contig 53537 bp, 40 predicted proteins | sample BarmaccomBMRX_R8_FD_160105 | JGI IMG/M metagenome (GOLD analysis project Ga0213875, IMG submission 160105) | Root-associated microbial communities from Barbacenia macrantha in rupestrian grasslands, the National Park of Serra do Cipo, Brazil - RX_R8 | ecosystem: Host-associated > Plants > Roots...
GTCGATCCCGTGCTGTCACCCGAGATGAAGTCGACGGGCGAGGTGATGGGCATTGATCGCGATTTCGCGACCGCCTTCGCCAAGGCGCAGCTCGGCGGCGGTGTCGTGCTGCCGCAATCGGGCACCGCCTTCGTCTCGGTGAAGCCGAGCGACAAGCCGCACATCGAGCCCGCCGTGCGCGGTCTGATCGAGCTCGGCTTCGAGGTGATCGCGACCGACGGCACCGCCAGCTACCTCGAAACGCGGGGGCTGCAGGTGGGCCGGATCAACAAGGTTGCGCAGGGCCGCCCGCATATCGTCGACCGGATCAAGGACGGCGGCGTCGCGATCATCTTCAACACCACCGAGGGCTGGCAGAGCCTCAAGGACAGCCGCGAGATCCGCACCTCGGCGGTGAGCGCCAAGGTGCCCTACTACACGACCGCCGCCGCTTCCGTCGCCGCCGTGCAAGCGATCGCGGCGATGCGCGGCACCAGCCTTGAAGTGCGCCCGCTCCAATCCTATTATCCTCAGCCGCTGTCCTGATCCCGACATCCTGTTAGGCGCGGGCGACCTTCCGGACGGAGGGGCGCCGGGAGAGCGGCGTTGGCGGGCGTTCCGCCGATGATCGAACGACGAAAGGGTAGTTGCGGATGGCGACCGCCGAAAAGATGCCGATGCTCGCCGAGGGCCACAAGCTGCTCAGCGATGAGCTGCACCGCCTCAAGACGATCGAGCGCCCCGAGGTGATCGACGCGATCGAGGAAGCGCGCGCGCACGGCGACTTGTCCGAGAACGCCGAATATCATGCCGCCAAAGAGCGTCAGGGCCAGATCGAGGCGATGATCGCCGACATCGAGGATCGGCTGAGCCGCGCGATGGTGATCGATCCCAAGACGCTCTCGGGCAACAAGGTCGTGTTCGGCGCGACCGTTCATCTGCTCGACGACGACGACAAGGCGGTCGTCTACCAGATCGTCGGCGAGCGCGAGGCCGACGCCAAGCGCGGCCGGATTTCCTATAATTCGCCGCTGGGCCGCGCGCTGATCGGCCGACAGGTTGACGAGGATGTCGAGGTGACGGTGCCGTCCGGCGATCGCTATTATTCGGTAGCGAAGATCGAGTTCATCTGAGCCGGAGCCGAGGGGGATGCGTCAGCCGCCCGCTCGCGCCACGATCGGGCTCGTCGTCGCGACGTCGCTCGCGTGGGCGGTCGTCGCCTCGTCGGGGCTTACCGATCGTGCCGCCGTGCTCGGCGGCTTCATTCCCGCACGCTTCGGGCCGGCACCCGTACTCGCCGGGGCCGTGCCCGCGGTGCTGACGCCGCTCACCGCGACGCTGCTCCATGCCGGCGTACTGCACCTCGTTTTCAACATGCTGATGCTGGGCTTTTGCGGCCGCTTCGTCGAGGCGGCGCTGGGGCCGGGCGGGACGCTGATCATCTACGGTATCGGCGCCTACGCCGCCGCGGCCGGCCAATATGTCGCCGATCCGACCAGCTTTAGCCCGATGATCGGCGCGAGCGGCGCCGCCTCGGCGGTGCTCGGCGCCTATGCATTGCTCTACGGTCGACAGGTGACGACGGCCAAGGGTCCGCTTTCGGCGCAGATCGTCAGCGTGTTGTGGCTAGCGGCCGCCTGGATCGGCCTGCAGGTGCTGGTCAGCTATGCGGCAAGCGGCGAGAACATGGCGATCGCCACCGCCGCGCATGTCGGCGGTTTCCTGTGCGGACTGGTGCTGGCACGGCCGCTGCTGCTCTGGCGCTACCGACACGCGTGATCGCCGCCTTCGCTGGGCCGGGAGGCACTTCAGCTCAGGCGGGGTTCGGCGTCGGCGCCTCGAGATCCGGCTCCAGCAAGCGGTGCAGGTGCACGATGACATATTTCATCTCGGCATCGTCGACCGTGCGCTGCGCGGCGCCGCGCCACGCCATCTCCGCCGAATGGAAATCCGGGAAGATCCCGACGATATCGATTTTGTCGAGATCGACGAAGTCGAGCGTGCGCGGATCGCTGACGCGCCCTCCGAAGACGAGATGCATCTTGCTCATGCGCGTCTCCCGGTCGCCGACTAGGCGCGCGACTTCATGAACGCGACAAGCTTGTCGAAGCCGTTGCGCTGCACGTAGGAATCGAAATCCGCGCTCTGCGTCACCGCGAGGTTGATGCCGCCGACCGTGAGATTGCTGATCTTGTAGCCGCTGCCCGAGTTGGTGACGGTCCAGATCGCGGTGATCGGCTGCCCGCCGGGCTTGGTGACATGGGTCAGCACCGCGGCGCTCGCGCCGCTGTTCTGCGCGCGGACGACGGTGAGCTTCGCATTGGCGTAGCTATAGAGGTTATCGGCATACGACCCGATGATGTAGCCCGGCAGCGCCGCCTTGTAGGCCGCATATTGCGCCGGGGTGATCGTCGGCTTCCAGCGCCGGATCAGCCGGTCGCCGATCTCGTCGATCGCGAAATATTGCTGGAGCAGCGTGCGGAACTTGGTGCGCGCCGCGGCCTGGTTGCCGCTCCGCAGCGTCTGGAACGCCTCGTCGCTTAGCGTTTGGACGAATTGCGACGGATCGCTGGTTACCACTTCCGCCGATGCGGGTGCGGCGAGGAGAATGCCCGGGAGCATGCCAAGGCTCAGGGGAGCAGCGAGAAGGAAGGAACGCAGGCGCATCGAAACCTCATAAAGCGAAAAGATCAGTTCAGGCGGCGACTAGGCGATGCCGCCTGAACGCAAGCTGTTCATCGATCACTCGCCGCCGCGCGCCGATTTGAAGGCCGCGCCGCCCGCAGATGTCGCCGCCGCGAAGGCGGCCTCGATGAGCTTGGCGACAGCCTCGTTCATCGAGGTGTCGCGGTTGAGCACGAAGTCGCCAAGCGATTCCCGGCCCGTCGAGCGCGCGGCATCGGCGGCGGCACGTGCCGCGGCAGACGCCCGCTCGCCGAGCGCGAGTCCGCTCAGCGCCTCGACTTCGGCCCGCGACTTCGGAATGAGCGCGCCAGCGATGGCGCCAATGGCGAGGCCGCCGAGCAGCGCCGCGACGGGATTTTCGGCAATTTCGCGCGTTGCGCGCTCGGTGACGTTTGCCGCCGCCTCGCGCACCGTTTCGAGCGCGGCGCCGGTCTGCTCGCGGACGCCGTCGAGAGCGTCCGCGCCGCGATCGAGCGCATCGGCATAATGGCTGCTCGACGCGCCCTGGCCCGAGGAACGGGTGCCGGATGCAGCGCCGCCACTCGCGCCGGGCTGCTTGGTATCGGTGTCGCTCGCGCTCATACGATCCGTCCTTCCTTCATACGCCGCGGGTCTTCGCCTCCGGCATGCATCGCTTCAAAACTCGGCGTCCTGCTTTTCGTTGCGGCGCGAGAACAGCCGCCGCGCGAGCCGACCGATCGGCTTGCGTAACGTCAGCGCCGCGACGCCCGCAACCGCGCTCGCAACCGTGCCGGGGCGAGCCTTGGCGACCGCCACCGCATCCTCGGCAATCTCCGAGGATTTCTCGCGCACGCCCTCCACCGCCTCGCGCACGAGGCTGTCGGGCTTGATCCGCCGCTGGATCTCGCCGGCGGTCGCGGTCAGCCGCGCCTTCGCCGCCGCGACGCGCGCCTCGGCGACCTTCACCTTCGGGTCGCTCACGCCTTGCTCCCGTCCTTTGCGTCGTCACCCGATGCCGCCGCGATCAACCGATCAACGCCGAGCTTGCCGAGCAGCCCGGCGATGCAGAACGTGGCAATCGAAACGATCAGCCCGGCCGCGAATGGCCCGACCAGCGGACGCAACCCCAGCAGGCACCCTACGAGCAGCGTCGTGATGGCGGACGGCACCAGCAGCACCGCCGCGCCGGTCATCATCAATCCGAGCCGCGCCCGCGCAATCCGGTTGAGCGCGATCGCCTTGCCGAGATCGATCTCGGCGCGGACGAGATCGCGCCCTTCCTCCAGCAGGCGCGAGACGAGCGCGCCGAGGCCGTCTTTGCCGTTCGGCGGCGCCAGCATCGTCAATCCGCCTTGCCGTTGGCCTTCGGCCGGTCGTCGCGCTTGGCGGGATCGAGCGCCTGGGCGGTGCCCTCGAGCGTCGTGCTGCCGGCCTTGATCACGCGGGCGATGAGGAAGCCGGCCGCCGCCGCAGCGCCGACCGCGAGGGCAGGGCTGCGCTTCACGAACTCGCGCGCATCGTCGAGCAGCTCGTCGACTTCCTTGGTCCGCAGCGTCGCGGCGAGGCCGCCGACCGCATCGGAAGCCTGCCGGGCATAGCCGCCGAAATTCTCGCCGAGCCGCTCCTCGATCTGCTGTGCGGTGTCGGCGATCAGCTTGGCGGCGCCGTCCAGCGTCTCGCTGGCGCGGTCCTTGCCTTGAGCGGCGAGCGAGAAGACCTGATCCGTCGCCTGGCCGCGTAGTTCCGAGACCTTTGCGGTGGCGTGACTGCCGAGATCGCCGAGCTGGCTGCGGAATTTGTCCGCGATCCCGCCGTTTTCCGCCGACGCCTGCGCGCCGGTCTCTTCGCTATCGTCCTGGAGCGTCTCGGGTTTGCTGGCCATACTTGCCTCCGGCATAGTGCTTCGCCGAACAACATCGGCGTAGGGGAAGGGTTCCGCCCCGAGAGTGTCCGTATGTGTAACGACACGGCCCGTGGCGCGCCACCCGCGATTGCACGCGCGCGCGGCTGCCGATAGAGGCTGCCGCAGCGCAGCAATTCGGAGCCGACATGACCGCGATCCTCGACGTCCACGCCCGCCAGATTCTCGACAGCCGCGGCAATCCCACCGTCGAGGTCGACGTGCTGCTCGAGGACGGCAGCTTCGGCCGCGCCGCGGTGCCGTCGGGCGCGTCGACCGGCGCGCACGAGGCAGTCGAAAAGCGGGACGGCGACAAGGCGCGCTATCTCGGCAAGGGCGTGCTCAAGGCGGTCGACGCGGTCAACGGCGAGATCGCCGAGGCGCTCAGGGACTTCGAGGCCGAGGATCAGGCCGAGATCGACGCCATGCTGATCGCGCTCGACGGCACGCCGAACAAGGCACGCCTCGGCGCCAACGCGATCCTTGGCGCCAGCCTCGCGGTCGCACGCGCCGCGGCCGACGCGCGCAGCCTGCCGCTCTATCGCTACATCGGCGGCGTTTCCGCGCATATGCTGCCGGTGCCGATGATGAACATCATCAATGGCGGCGCGCATGCCGACAACCCGATCGATTTCCAGGAATTCATGATCATGCCGGTCGGCGCCGAGAGCATCGCCGATGCGGTGCGGATGGGTGCGGAGGTGTTCCACACGCTCAAGAAGGCGCTGCACGACAAGGGCCTCGCGACCGCGGTCGGCGACGAGGGCGGCTTTGCGCCCAACCTCGCCTCGCCGGCGGACGCGCTCGACTTCATCATCGTGTCGATCGAGAAGGCCGGCTACAAACCCGGCGACGATATCGCGATCGCGCTCGACTGCGCGGCGAGCGAGTTCTTCAAGGATGGCGCCTACGTGCTCGAAGGCGAGGGCCGCACGCTCTCGTCGGCCGAGATGGCGGACTATCTCACCGAGCTTTCCGCCCGCTATCCGATCGTCTCGATCGAGGACGGCATGGCTGAAGACGATTGGGAGGGCTGGTCGACGCTCACCGATCGCCTCGGCGACAAGCTCCAGCTCGTCGGCGACGACATCTTCGTGACCAACCCGCGCATCCTCGCGCGCGGCATCCAGGAAGGCGTCGCCAATTCGCTGCTCGTCAAGGTCAACCAGATCGGCACGCTGTCGGAAACGCTCGAGGCCATCGCGCTGGCGCAGCGCGCAGGCTACACCGCCGTGATGTCGCACCGCTCGGGCGAGACCGAGGATTCGACGATCGCCGACCTCGCCGTCGCCACCAACTGCGGCCAGATCAAGACCGGCAGCCTCGCGCGCTCGGACCGGCTCGCCAAGTACAACCAGCTGATCCGCATCGAGGAAGAGCTCGGCCCGGTGGCGCGTTACGCCGGCCGCGCGATCTTTGCGACGAAAGGCTGAGCGGCGGCGACGAAAGGCGGCGAGTGCGGCTTGTAAGCGACGCGGTTAACGGCGAATTTGCTCTATGGCCAAGCTCACCGTTCGCTATGCGACCCGCCCGAAGCTCAGCATCATCAAGACGGCCGCACTGCCGGCGCTCGGCGTGCTGGTGATCTGCAACTTCGCGGGCTACGCGCTCGCCGGCCCCAACGGCCTGTTCGCGCTCGGCGACTATCGCCATCAGCTCGAGCGCAAGACGCAGGAGCTGCAGGCGATCCAGGGCGAGCGCGCGGTTCTTCAGCATCGCGTCGACCTGCTCGATCAGCGCCACACCGATCCCGACATGGCCGATGAGCTCGTCCGGCGCGATCTCGGCCTAGCCCGTCCCGACGAGGTCATCATCCCGATGACTGACAAGTGAGCGCTTGATTGCCGCGCGCCCGTTGCGGAGCGCGCGCCGACAAGCCTATAGCGAACCCGCCTCCAGCGACGATGAAAGGCGGGATCCTTGGCGAGAACCTCTCAGCCACGTGCGGCCAAGCCGGCTTCCAAGGCAGCGGCGGAGCCCCCCGCGCCCAATCGTGAGCGCCCCGCCGAACCGGAGCGGTTCAAGGCGAGCAAGGACCAGCTCCTCGAATTCTATCGTCAGATGCTGCTCATCCGCCGCTTCGAGGAGCGCGCCGGCCAGCTCTACGGGCTCGGCCTGATCGGCGGCTTCTGCCATCTCTACATCGGCCAGGAGGCGGTCGCGGTCGGCGTCCAGTCGGCGCTCACGGGCGGGCTCGACAGCGTCATCACCGGCTATCGGGATCATGGCCACATGCTCGCCTACGGCATCGATCCCAAGGTCATCATGGCCGAGCTTACCGGGAGGGCCGCGGGCATCTCCAAGGGCAAGGGCGGCTCGATGCACATGTTCTCGGTCGAACACGGCTTCTACGGCGGCCACGGCATCGTCGGCGCGCAGGTGAGCCTCGGCACCGGCCTGGCGTTCAAGCATCGCTACGCCCGGGACGGCGGCGTCTGCGTCGCCTATTTCGGCGATGGTGCCGCCAATCAGGGCCAGGTCTACGAGAGCTTCAACATGGCGGAGCTTTGGAAGCTCCCCATCGTCTACGTGATCGAGAACAACGGCTATGCGATGGGCACCGCGATCGGTCGTTCGTCTGCCGAGGACCAGCTCTACCGCCGCGGCGAGAGCTTCCGCATCCCCGGCATCCAGGCTGACGGCATGGACGTGCTTGCGGCGCGCGGCGCGATGGAAGCGGCGCTCGCCTGGGTGCGCCAGGGCAAGGGCCCGGTGATCCTCGAGCTCAAGACCTATCGCTATCGCGGCCACTCCATGTCCGATCCCGCCAAATATCGGACGCGCGACGAGGTGCAGGAGATGCGCGAGAAGCGCGATCCGATCGAGCATGCCAAGCAGGAGCTGCTGGCCATGGGCGTCTCCGAAGACGCGCTCAAGAAGCTCGAGAAGGACATCCGCACCCAGGTCGCCGAGGCCGCCGACTTCGCCGAGCAGTCGCCCGAGCCCGACGAGGCGGAGCTGTACACCAACGTGCTGGTGGAGAGCTACTGAGATGGCACTCGAGCTCAAGATGCCGGCGCTGTCGCCGACGATGGAAGAGGGCACGCTCGCGCGCTGGCTCGTCAAGGAAGGCGATACGGTGAAGTCGGGCGACATCCTCGCCGAGATCGAGACCGACAAGGCGACGATGGAGTTCGAGGCGGTTGACGAGGGAACGATCGCCAAGATCGTCGTTCCCGAGGGCACCGACGGCGTGAAGGTCGGCGCGGTGATCGCGGTGATGGACGGCGAGGGCGAGGAGAGCGCAGCGCCGCGAGAGAGCGGCGAGAACCCGGCCGCCGAGAAAGCGCCGCACGCCGATGCCTCCGGCGACCCCGAGAAGCATCCGAACCCGGCAGACAAGCAGGAGCCGACGCCGCATCAGATGGAGACCGCCGCGCGCGAACTCGTCGCTGACGTCACACGCGCGGGCACGAAGGAGGCTGCCGACCCGGCGATCCCCGAAGGCACGCAATATGCCCGCCAGACCGTCCGCGAGGCGCTGCGCGACGCGATGGCCGAGGAGATGCGCCGGGACGAGCGCGTCTTCGTGATGGGCGAGGAGGTCGCGCAATATCAGGGCGCCTACAAGGTCACGCAGGGGCTGCTCGACGAGTTCGGCGATCAGCGCATCATCGACACGCCGATCACCGAATATGGCTTCGCCGGGATCGGCACCGGCGCCGCGATGGGCGGGCTCAAGCCGGTGATCGAGTTCATGACGTTCAACTTCGCGATGCAGGCGATCGATCACATCATCAACTCGGCCGCCAAGACCAACTACATGTCCGGCGGCCAGATGCGCTGCCCGATCGTGTTTCGCGGGCCCAACGGCGCCGCTGCGCGCGTCGCCGCCCAGCACAGCCAGAACTATGCGCCCTGGTATGCCAGCGTGCCCGGCCTGATCGTGATCGCGCCCTATTCGGCGGCGGACGCCAAGGGGCTGCTCAAGGCCGCGATCCGCTCGCCGGACCCGGTGGTCTTCCTCGAGAACGAGCTGCTCTACGGCCAGAGCTTCGATGTGCCGCAGCTCGACGATTTTGTGCTGCCGATCGGCAAGGCGCGCGTCGTCCGCGAGGGCAAGGACGTGACGCTGGTGAGCTACACGATCGGCGTCGGCGTCGCGCTCGATGCCGCTGCAAAGCTGGCGGAGGAGGGGATCGAGGCCGAGGTGATCGATCTGCGCACCTTGCGCCCGCTCGATACCGGGACGGTGCTCAAGAGCCTCGCCAAGACCAATCGCATGGTCGTGGTCGAGGAGGGCTGGCCCACCTGCTCGATCGCCGCCGAGCTCTGCGCCGTGGTGATGGAGCAGGGGTTCGACGATCTCGACGCGCCGGTGCTGCGCGTCACCGATGTCGACGTGCCGCTGCCCTATGCCGCCAATCTCGAGAAGGCGGCGCTGCTCAAGTCGAGCGATGTCGTCGCGGCGGCGAAGAAGGTCTGCTATCGCTGAATCGTATCGCCCTCCTCGAGAGAGCGAGGATCAGGCCGAGAAGGTCGAGCAGCTCGAGATCTGCGAGGTCGACAGGTTGCTCGTATTGTACAGCGTCTGGTCGGTGCGCTGGCGCACGTTGAACGCGCTCGTCGTGTTGATCGTGCGCGCGCCGCCGATCCAGATGTTGCTGATCAGAGGCTGATAGGCATAACTCACCTGCACGAACATGACGGCCGTCGGCGCCGTCGTGGCGGCGATCTGGTTGCCGGTCGGGCCCATCGCGGTCATCGTGCTGCTACTCATGGCGTTCGGCGTGCCGTAGCTCGACGTGACGTTCTTCGCTCCCGAACAGCGCTGCCAGCGGATCCACTGCTTGGTCGTATCGCTGGTGCTCTGCTCGAGATCCGAGAGGATGATCCGGCCATTGGCCGCGAAGCCGATGTTCGTGCCGACGAGCTTGGCGCCGGTCAGCACGTCGTTGACGTCGGTCTCATCGATCGAGATCCGCACGCGGCTCGCATTGTCCGCCGCCGTCATCGCGATCTGGCTGCATTCCTGGATGGCGAGCGCATAGTGCGCGATCTCGAGCCCACCGAGGCCGAGCGTCAACAGAACCGGCAGCGCGAGCGCGAACTCGGTGAATGCGATGCCCGAGCTATTCGCCGCGAGCCCGCGAAGTGCCGAGGGGACCATCCGCTTCAGCATGCCGAGACATTTCCCGAGGCATCGAGCTTGATGTTGCGCGGCGTCGCCTGCGATGCATAGGGCTGGTTGCGCAATACCGTGGTGCCGGTGACGCTCATCGTCGAGCTCCAGCGCAGGAACCGGTAGAGCGGAAACATGCGCGGAAACGTCATCGTCACCGAATAATAGACGATGTCGTCCGAGCCGCCGAGGCCGCTGTTCCCGGCCGTGGTGCCGTCGTCGTACTGGTTGTTGCCGTTATCGTCCTCGAAACAGTCGCCGACATTGTAGACGCCGAGCGGCACGGTATCGCCGACGATCTTCTCGGGCTTCTGCACCCCGGTAAAGTCATAGTAGCTGCGCTTGGTGATCGACACCGTCGCCCGACGATTGAAGTTGGTCAGCTGGCTCGTGACCCAGGTATCGATCTGGCTGGTGGTGTAGTTGCCGGTCGTCGCGCGACGCGCGGCGCGGTACAACGTGCCGGACATCACCGACTTCGCGTAGCTGTCATAGCCCATGTCGAACAGGCCGAGCAGCACCACGCACAGCGGCACGATCAGTAGCCCGAACTCGGTCAACGCGCCGCCGCGTGCGTCGCGCCGCAGCGCGCGCAACCAAGAGACGAGCCGCCTCACTGCGTGATCCTGAGCGAGCCGATCTGGTTGCCGATCTGTGTGAACTTGGCGATCAGCGAAGCGCTGTCCGTCGAGACGGAGGCCTGGTTCGCGTTGCTCGCGCAGCCCGACAGCGCCGTGTCGAGCACGCCGCCGGTCGATTGACCGAAGCCGATCACCCAGATCGATACGCCCTCGCCCTTGATCTCGTTGCAGACCATCGAGAAGCGCTGCTTGTGATTGGCATCGATGGTGCTGTCGCCGGGGTAGGGGTTCGCACCGGTGCGATGGTCGTAAGTTTCGACACCCCAAGCGCTGTAATAGGTGCTGCCTGTGTCGATATAGCCGTCCGTCATCAGGATGATGTATTTGTTGACCGGCATGTTGCCGTAGGTTGTCGGGTTGATCGACGACCAGATTCCGGTCGAAGAGAGCATGCGCCCGCCCCAGATCATGCCGATGTCGGTATAGGTGCCGCCATTGGCGACGAGCCCGTTGACATAGGTCTGAAGATCGGAGCGCGCGAACGCTTGCAGCGGCACAGCCTGCGCCGGGCAGGCGGTCTGAGTATCCGCCTGCTCGCTGTTCTCGTCGTAAGGCGCCCACTGCGTCGCTTGCGCGGCTGCGGTCGTGCCGATCGTCGGCACGAGATCGACGTTCAGATCGTAGGCGCCGGTTGGAATTGCGTAGCCCGACGACGAGTTGATCGTGTTGACGCTGTTGGCTTCCTCGATGCAGCCGCCCCATTGCGAAGCGCTGGTGAAATAGCCGTTCGAATGATTCACGCTCGTTGCGACGTAGCTGCAGCTTCGCGACCATCCGCTGCCCGTGCATTGCTGCTGCTGATAGGGCGCCGGGTTCTGAATGTAGCCGGTGTTCATCGCATAGATGAGCTTGCCGACGTTGACCGTGCCGGAGAACGGCACGATGCCGTAGCGCAGCCGCAACCCGGCGGTCGTCAGCTGGGTCTGCGCCGGCGTCAGCGCGTCGTAGAGCGCCATCACCGCCGAGCGCATTCCCGCCATCTTCGAACCGCTGACCTCGCTCGGGCAGCTTGCCGTGGCACTCGCGCTGGGCGCGCAGGCCATCGAGCCGGTGTTGTCCAGCACCAGCACGACGTCGGTGTTCACATAGTCTTGGCGGGCGTTGCACGTCGCCGAGATCGGCAGCGTGCGCTTGCCGAAGATTTTCATGATCGCGGTCGGGATCGTCGTGCTGGCGGTGACGATCACGGTGTTGCCGCCGCTCGCCGAGATCGAGGGCGTGAACGCCGCGGTCTGATACTAGCCCTGGGCAAAGTTGAAGTTGAATAATTTGGTCGCCTCGGCGGTCACCGTGGAATTGGCGGTGCCGTCGGTCATCACACGTCGCCCCGCGAGCGCCGCGGCGTCGCAGGCCTGCTGGAGACGGTTCTGCGCGAGATAGGCACGGCTCATGTCGACGCCGGAGCCGATCATCGCGGTGAGCGGGATCAGCGACGCCGCCATGATCGCAAGCGTATTGCCCGCGATATCGCGCGCGAGCCTCGCGAGCAGCCCGGTCCGCCGACCGCGCATACGCTTGTCTTCGCCTTCCATCCCTGTTCCCGCGACAGCACGGCGAATTTGCCGTTAACGCGACGTTTTCGCCGAAAAAGGCTAAGATCGGCTGAAGTGCGACGGTTAACGCCGGGTTGACGCGCGGCTCACTGGGTGAGGTGCGCGGTGGCGACGGCTTTCTGGAACAGCGCGTTCAGCGCCGCCGAGATGTCGTCGTTGGTCGTCACCTTGTAGTAGAGCCCGCTCGAGGCGCATGTCTGCAGTGCCGGCTCGATCGAGGGCTGCACCGGCGCCGCGTAGGTTTGCGACCAGCCGTCGGTGAAGGATTGCGGCAGATATTCGGTGTAGAGCACCGCGATGCGGATGCCGCGGTTCTTGATCGTCGAGCAGAAGCTGGTGTCGATGCCGCCTTCCGGGCCGCCGCTCGAACGGAACTCGTCGCGCATGCCGTCGGTGACGATGAACATGATCTCCTGCGGCGTATCGTTGCCCTGGTTGGTGCCGTTGCCGGGGTTCGGCATCAGCGTGTTGATCTTGGTGAAGGCGTCGTTCGTCGCTGTGTCGGTGTCGTTGTTGCAGACGCTGCTCGTTGGGCAATTATTCGTGTAATAGAGCGAGACGCTCGCCGATCCTGCCTGCGTCGCCGCCTGGCTGAGGTTGGTGGTGAGCGGCGCGATCGTCCTGAACGTGTTCGCCGCCGCGAAGGTCGAGACCGACATGCGGTAGCTTGCGTGGTTCTGCCCCTCGGTCGAGGTCGCGGTCGTCATCAGGTTCTGCGTCGCGGTCGTCTCCTCGTCGACGCGCAAGGTGATGCCGTAGGACTTGGCGACGCCGTAATAATCCTGCTGCGTCCCGTCCTTCGCGGTCGCCTTGGCATCGTTGGTGCTGTGGCAGGCGAAGGCGCAGCCGCCGGTCAGGCTGGTGAGCTGGCTCAGCCCGGCGGAAGTCGTCGGCAGCGCCATCGAACCGGAGGTGTCGAGCATCAGGTAGAAGTCGATATTAGGCGCGGTCGAGGCGCTGGAGGCCGAGGTGCCCTTGATCGTCAGCGTCTTGATGCCGAGCACACCGGCGAAGCTGTTCTTCGATTGGCCACGGAAGGTCACGGTCGCGGTGCGGACGTTGGACGAGCCGTTGGTGTCGTTCACGGTCACCTTGAACTGGGTGGGATCGTTGTAGTTGATCACCAGGCCGTAGAGGCCCGACGTCTGCGTGATGAACATCTGCTGCGCGGCGAGCGCGGCGGTCGCGCTGTTCCAGCTCATCACCGAGCGGCTGACGGCGGCGAGCGCGGCGGCATCCGCGGCGGCTGCGAGCTTGGTCTGCAGCCGCATCGCGCGGGCATAGTCGACGCCCATGCCGGTCGCGAAGACGAGCGGGAGGATCGCGAAGCCGCAGATCATCAGGGCGCCGCCGCGGCGATCGCCGCGCAGCCGCCGGAGGAAGCCGGCGATCGCCGTCCGCTTGGCCATCAGGGTGTCTCCGTGATCGAGCTCGACACCCGCGGCACCATGTAGACCGTCTGGGTGAGGCTGAGCGGCTTGATGAAGCCGAGGCTGATCCTCGGCTGGTAGGCGTAGGCGACCTCGCTGTAGATCAGCGACGAATTGGCGAGCTTGATAGCCGGCGGCAGCGTGAAGCTGGATCCCAGCGTGCGCCTGCTGCCGTTGATCGCCTCGCTCCAGGTCACCGTCGTGTTGCCGGAGCCGTCGGTGGTCAGTTCGCTGACGCGAACCAGCGCTCGCGAGGCGGGGTAGGGCACCATTACCTGCGTCGAGGCGTTGAGCACGGTGTTGATCTGGCTCGACGACATCGTCGCGTTTTGCGAGATCAGATCGGCGACGGCGCGCGAGGTGATCGTCACCTTGCGGTTGCACGCGATCGCGTCCGAGATCTGCACGCCGCCCAGGTAGAGCACCAGCAGCACCGGCACGCAGAGCGCGAACTCGGTGAGCGCGACACCGCGCGTGCAGTCGCGAAGCCGGCGGAGAAGACGGCCGCCGATCATGCGTAGGGCTCCGTCTGGAACACCGAGGTGGCGACGAGCAGACGCTTGCCCGTGCCGGAATTCGCGAGGTTGAAGCCGAGCGGACCGAGCGAAACCGGCCAGACGTAGAGCAGCCGCATGATCACGATCGATTGGGCGCCGCCCGGCGTGTAATTCCACGTATTGCTGACGTTCCCGCTGCTGTCGTAGCTGATCGTCGGCTTGGTCGTGTCGACGGCGCTGAACGTGCTCGCCGTCTCCACGTCGATCATCAGGTTGCTGCATTTCAGCGGCGGCGGCAGCACCGCGCAGGCGCTCGCCTTGAACTGGGCCTGGGTAAGGTTCGCTTTCTGCGCCTGGCCGGTCATCAGCGTGCGCGCCGCCGCTTCGGCAGCGGTTTCCAGGCTCTGTTGCGCCAGGAAGACGATGCTGGTCTCGACGATGGCGATGAGCAGCGCGAACAGCGGTCCCGCGATCATCGCGAATTCGATGAGCGCAGCGCCGCGCGCGTCACCGACGAGGTGGCGCGTCTGCTTCGCCAGCGTTGCTATCGGTGACGCTTTGGCGCCACGCCCCTTTTCGCCTGCCATGCTTTTCGCCCCAGGCTCCCCGTGCTGAAGATCGCACGGCGAGCTTTAAGATTTTCTCAAAAACTGCGTGAATTGCGCGTAATCCACTGGAAAGGCGCCAGAATTTGGTTAACGAGATATTGGATCCCGAGCGCGCGCTGATGTTGGCCTACGTACCCGCGAGCCGACGCTCCGGCGTTGCGGCGCTGTGGCGGCTCGACGAGGCAATGGCGCGGATCGTCGCCCAGGCGCGCGAGGCCGCGCTGGCGCAGCTGCGGCTCGTCTGGTGGCGCGACGCGTTGGCCGCTCTGGCCGGCGACGGGGCGCCGCCGATCGATCCGTTGCTTGAGGCGGTTCGGGACACGGTGTTGCCGGCGGTGCCCGGCGCGCGACTGGCGACGATCACGGAAGGCTGGGCCGAACTGCTCGATGCTCCGGATGCGGATGCGCTCACGCGCTTCGCCCGCGATCGGGGGGGCACGTTGTTCGAAGCAGCGGCCACGCTGTTGGGAATGCCGGCGTGGCCAGATATTTTCCGCGCGGGCGAAGTCTGGGCACTCGTCGACATTGCCGACCGCTTTCCCGCAGCGCTGGCACTGGTGCGCGAGCGGCAGGGTCAGGGGCGGTCTGCGCCCTGGCCCAAGCCCTTGCGGCCGCTGGGCATGATCGCCGCGCTCGCCGCTGCAGATGCGCGACTCGGCCGCGTTCCGATTGCGCGCGGGGGCCCCGCCCGCATCGGCCGGATGATCGCGCATCGGCTCAACGGGCGAACCGGTCTTGGCGGTACGCCCTCGCCGCGATAGCCTGTCGGCACTGATAAGGGGGAACGGGGATGTGGCGGTTCCTGGCCGGCGCCGTGGCGGCGCTGCTGCTCGTCGGCGCTGGGCTGTTCTGGCGAAGCAGCGGAACGCGGCCGTCGATCGCGCCCGCGACCGCGGTGGCCAACGCCGCCATGCTCGCGACGGAGGATCCCGCACCGCCACTGCCGCCGACCGCGACTGCCGTCACCCGCGAGCAGGCCCGGTTCAACCGCTACGACAAGAACCGCGACGGCATCGTCAGCCGCGACGAGTATCTCGCCAACCGCCGCAAGGCGTTCGCCCGGCTCGATACCAACGGCGACGGCAAGCTCTCGTTCGAGGAATATGCCGTCAAGACCAGCGAGCGCTTCGCCAGCGCCGACACCGACAAGTCGGGCACGCTGACCCCGAAGGAATTCGAGGCGACGCGCGTCGCCCGCAACACCAGCCGCCGTCCAAAATGCCCACCGCAGGCCGAGGCTGCGCCCGCCCCGGCGGACGACGGCGGCTAACCGAGCGCGCGCGCCAGCGCGACGAAGTCACCGACATTCAGCGTCTCGGCCCGGCGCGCGGGATCAATGCCGAGCTGCTCCAGCGCCTGGACCGCGCCGGGGATCGCCTTGAGGCTCTGCCGCAGCATCTTGCGGCGCTGGCCGAACGCGGCGGCGGTGAGCCGTTCGAGCGTCGCGACGCGGACCCCTTCGGGTGCCTTGCCGGGCACGATGTGCACCACTGCCGACATCACCTTGGGCGGCGGCACGAACGCCGATCGATGGACGGAAAGCGCAATCCTAGCCGTCGCGCGCCACTGCGCGAGCACGGCGAGGCGGCCATAGGCCGGCGTGCCCGGCGCCGCGACGATCCGCTCGGCGACCTCCTTCTGGAACATCAGCACGAGGCTGCGCCACCAGGGCGGCCAGCGCTCCGCGCTCAGCCAACCGACGAGGAGCGCGGTGCCGACATTGTAGGGCAGGTTGGCGACGATGTGCGCGCCATCTCCGGCAAGCGCTTGCGCATCGACCGCAAGCGCATCGCCCTCGATGACACGCAGCGTGCCGTCGGCCGCCTCCGCGAGTTCTGCGAGCGCGGCGAGGCAGCGGCGATCGCGCTCGACCGCGATGACCTCGGCCCCGCCGCGCAGCAGTGCCCGCGTCAGCCCGCCGGGTCCCGGGCCGACCTCATAGACCCGCGCGCCTTCGAGCGGGCCCGCGACGCGCGCGATGCGGTCGAGCAGCTGACCGTCGAGCAGGAAATTCTGGCCGAGCGCCTTGCTTGCCGAGAGGCCATGCGTCGCGATCACATCGCGCAGCGGGGGGAGCCCGTCCAGTTTCAACTCATCTTCCCTGAACCGTTCGCAGTGAGCGAAATCGAAGGGTGTGCTACAAGCGGTGTCTCCTGCGGCACGTCCTTCGACTTCGATCCGTAGGATCAAAGCTTATCCTGAGAGCCTGCCTTTGGCAGGCAGTCGAAGGGTCCAGGACGAGCGGCTCATTCAGGAAAGCATGGCCCGCCGCGCCGCGCATTGGCCGGCGAGGCGGATCGCGGCGATCATCGCGCCGGGCTCGGCGCGGCCTTGGCCGGCAAGCTCGAAAGCGGTGCCGTGGTCCGGCGCGGTACGCACGATCGGGAGACCCAGCGTCATGTTGACGCCCTCGTCGAAATGCAGCGTCTTGAGCGGGATCAGCGCCTGATCGTGATAGAGGCAGACCGCCGCGTCGTATCGCGCGCGGGCACGGGCATGGAACATCGTATCGGCGGCAAGCGGCCCGATCATGTCGATGCCGTCCTCACGCAGTTGCGCGATCGCGGGCAGGATATACTCGATCTCCTCGCTGCCCATCGCGCCGTTCTCGCCGGCATGCGGGTTGAAGCCGGCGATCGCGATGCGGGGCTGCTCGATGCCGAAATCGCGCTGCAGTCCGCGTGCGGTCACGCGCGTCCTCGCAACAATCAACTCGACGCTGAGCAATTCCGGCACCCGCGCGAGGGGAACGTGCGTGGTGATGCAGACCGTGCGCAGGGTCGGCCCCGCCAGCATCATCGCGACATTGGCGGGCGCGATGCCGCAGCGTTCGGCGACGAATTCAGTCTGGCCGGCATGGACGAAGCCGGCATCATAGATCTGCGCCTTCGAGACCGGCGCCGTCACCAACGCTCCGGCGGCGCCGTTGCGGGTCAAGCCCAATGCGAGCTCGAGAGCATCGAGCGAGCAGCGTGCGCCCTGCGGATTGGGGCTGCCGGGCACGATCTCGCCGGCATCCTCGACCTCGATCAGCGGCAGCGCGTCGGGGAACACGGCGGCGGCGGCGTCCGGCGTGCCGATCTTGCAGATCGGCCCATCCCACACCGTCGCGATCGAGCGTGCGTCACCGACCGCGAAGAAGGACGGCAGCGCCTGACGTTCCCGCTCCACCCAGGCCTTGGCGACGATCTCGGGACCGATGCCGGCCGGATCGCCGAGCGCGATCGCGAGCGGCTGCAACGGCCGCGCCCCGAGCGGCCCGGCATCGATCATCGATAATCGACCACCGCGTCGCGGCGCAGATCGCGCAGGTAGCGCTGGGCGCGCTTGTTCACACGCTCCTCCTGCATCTGCGCGTAGACCTGATCAAAAGACGGTCCGGCCGCCGCCACCTCGGGATCGTCGCGCCCGCAGAGCACGAGCACGCGCACGCCATCCTCGGCCGAACCGAACACCGGCGTCGCCTGGCCGACCGAAAGCTTGAGCATGATGTCCTGCAACTGCGGCGGCAGATCGCGAACGCGGACGCTGTCGTTCGCGACGGATTCGCCGCCGACTTCGGCCGCCGTCTTCTCGACGCCGCCGCAACCGCTGATCGTCTTCGCTTTCTCGGTGAGCTGCTGCACCCGCGCGCTCATCTGCTCCTTGCCTGCTCCCTTGGGAAAGGCGACCGAGATCTGCTTCAGGCTGAGCACCGCGTCGCGGGGATCGGCCATCAGCACCTGCCGGCTGTCGATCAGCGCGATCAGCGAATAGCCGCCGCCGACGGCGATCGGCGTGGAGAGCTGTCCGGGCTGCATCTGTTGCACCGCCTGCGCCAGCGCATCGGGAAGCTGCTCCGCGCGCACCCAACCGAGATCGCCGCCCACCGCCGCGGTCGATGCCTCGGAATATTGGCGGGCATAAGCGGGGAAGGAGGCGCCCTTGCGCAACTGCTCGACAATCTGGTTGAGGTTGGTCGTCACCTGCGCCTGCGTCGCGGGTGTCGACGAGAGGAAGATCTCGGCGACATGATATTCCTTGGCGCCCTTGGACGCCTTGAGCCGATTGATCACCGCCTTGACCTCGTCGTCGCCGACGTTGACGAACGGCTGGACCTTGCGGTTGAGCACGCGCTGCCAGGCGAGCTCGCCCTCGATCTGCCGCTTCATCGAACTGGCCGAGCTGCCCTGCGAGTGAAGATAATCGGCGAACTGCTGCGGTGTCTTCTTGAACTGGTTCGCGACGCGCGCGTAGGTCGCATCAATGTCGTCTTGAGATATCTTGATGTCGTCGACCTTGGCTTCCTGAATCTCGAGCGTCTCGTCGATCAGGTTGCGCAGCACCTGCAGCCGCAGCCGATCGCGCTCGTCCTCGGGCACCTTGCCGCCGTTCGCGGTGACGACGAGCTGAAGGCGCTGATCGATATCCGTGTCGGTGATGATCGAACCGTTGACGATCGCGGTCGCCTTGCGGATCGACGGATCGGGCTTGCTCAGGATCGTGACGTCAGCCGGCAGATTGAGCGAGTCATCGGATTGCTGCGCCAGGGCAGGCCGGCTCGTGGCCAGCGTCATCGCCGCCACGCCCAGCAGACCGGCGGCCACCACATCACGCACCCTGATCATTACTGCGACCACTCCCGCCCGTCCTGCATCCTTGGAAACGCGCGCCTTGGCGCGAAGCCAGCGGATTGCCCGACCGCGGCTGAACGCAAACTTAGCGGCCCAAATTCTTGAAGGCCAGCGTTAACGAGAAGGTGTTGCCTGCGCGCGCGTCGCCCACCAGCACGTAGGTCCGCTGCCAGTTGACGCCGAACTGGAAGCATTCGTCCTCGTAGGCGAGGCCGACGCGATGGCGGACCGGCTGATAGCCGTCGGTCGTCGAGGTCGGATCCTCATGCTTGGTGGTGAGATCGATCGTGCTGGTGCCGTAGAGCGACCAGTGGCGGAGCAGCTGGACGCGGCCGCCGAGCCGAAGCTCGCTATCGTCGCGCACATCCTCGATCGATTGCGCGATGTCGCGGTTGAGATGGAGATAGCCCGCGGTGATGTAGCTCTTGTTCGAGCCGATCGTCGCATCGATCTCGTTGGTGCGGACGTGGAAGTCGTCCTTATCCAGCCGGAACCGTTCGACGATGCTTACCAGGCTGCCATATTTGATCGTGAACCGACCGACGATGTCGGACAGGCGATCGGTGAGGCCGGTGCCCTGCGTGAAAAGGCTCGGGCGCGAATTGAGACGGTAGCTCTGGCCGATATTGCCGTCGACCATGAACCGCGGCAGCGTCAGCTTATAGTCGAGGCCATAGGTGACGCGCGGTCCATCCTCCCAGCGGTCGTAACCGGGGAAGCGGTTGAGCGCGAACAAGTTGGAATCGTCGAGATTGACGGCGCGCCCATCCTCGTTCGGGATGGCGAGGTTCTTGGTGTGCGGCGAGGCGACGAGCTGGACGCGGGGCGTGACCTGCTGTGTGCCGTCGCCGAACGCCGGGCCGATGAACGGCCAGCGCATGTCGACCGCGGCGGCGACGATACCGCGCTTCTGCCAACCGCTCATCCCGCGATAGGCGACGACGTCGGTCGCGCCGGTCTCATCGGTGCGATAGAGATCGCCCCGGCTGTAGAGCGTGAAGGTGACCTCCTGGCCGAGCTGGGTGAGCTTCTGGAGATCCCAGCGCGCGCTCGCGAAGGCACGCTGCGTATCCTGTCCCTCGGTTCGCGTGATCGCGAGCGTGTTCGCCTCGAGCTCGAAATGGCCGCCGAGCCAAGGATCCTGGATGCGGCGGCGATAATCGATCACCGGCAGGGCGATCGGCTGCTGTCCCTGCGTTTCGCCGACCCGGAGGCTCTGGAAATACCAGCCGGCGATCGAGAGGTAGCTGTCGTCGTCGATCCGTTCGGCATTGATCACCGAGCGCAGCCGGTCGTCGCCCGAGATGCCGTAGCGGAGCAGGAAGGTCTTGTCGGTCGCGAGCCGGACCGAGCCGGTGAGCGTCCAATAGGGGCTGAGCACGAGCTGGCCGCTGGCGTCGAAATAGCCGCGGATCTTGTTGTCGCCGACCGCCGAGACCGAGCCGATCGGCACCTGGCGGCTGTAGGTAAGATCGCCGCCGACCTGGAAGGCGCCGTTGCTGAGCAGCTGACGGTATTGGACCTCGGCCATCGGCGCGACGAGCGAGTAGATGTGCGGCGTGAAGGTCAGATCGCGGTTGGGCGCGATCCGCCAGTAATAGGGCGCATCGAGCTCGAAGCCGTTGACGTGATTATAGTTGAGCTTCGGAATGAGCAGGCCGGACGAGCCCTGACCCGATCCGTCCGGATGCGAGAATTGCGGCAACCACAGCACCGGCATGCCGAACATGTGCAGCTCGGCATCGCGATAATAGACGCGGTGGCGTTGGGGATCGTGGACAATTCGGACGGCGGTGATCTTCCACAGCGGCTCGCGCGGCTTCACCCCGTCGTCGCAAACCACGGAGCAGGGCGAGTAGGCGCCGTAATCGAGCGTCGATACACCGGCGACGCGGCGGCCGTGGCGCGCCGCGAGCCGGCCGCCGTCCGCGAGCACGAAGAGGAGGTTCTCGACGACGCCGTCCTTGAGCGAGTCGGTAAGCTCGGCATTGTCGCCGTAAACGGTGTCGCCGCCGGGGTTGGTGACGACGACGTTGCCGCTTGCGTGCACCGATCCGGTCGCGCGGTTCCACACCACCTTATCGGCACGCATCCGGTCACCGTTGCGGACCATGTGGACGTTGCCGGTCGCGGTGACGATGTCGGCGTCGCTGTCATATTCGAGGCTGTCGGCGGTGAAGCCGGCTTCGTTGGCGGCGAGCGGCGCGCTGGGATCGGGTGCAGGGGCGTCCGCGCTCGCCGACGGCGCAGCATCGGCGGCCCCAGGCGCGACCGTAGCGGGCTGGGCACGCGCCGGGGCTGCCGCCAACAGCAGCGGGAGTGCTCCCAGCAACGCCAGCCGATCTACGCTCACATGCCCCCGATACACGCGGCCCCTTAACAAAGCGGGGCGGGCACGCCTATCGCACCCTTGAGTCGCGGCTGCAATCGCAGCTTTGGCAAGCCGCAGCGCAGGCGCTAGGGGGGCTCATCCTCCGCGCCGCCGTGCGCCAAGAGAAAGGTCAAAACCTCCATGAAGGTCCGCTTCGCCGCCCAGGCCCCCGCCGGTTCGCACGCGCTGGCCGTTCCACTCGCCGCCGGCGCGGTCAGCGCCGACAAGCTGCCCGCCGGCGTGAGCAGCTGGGCGGCACTCGCGACCCGCGCCGCGGTAACCGCGCGCTTCGAGGGCGAGACGGGGGCGGTCGTCGAGCTCTTCCTCAACGAGGCCGACGCCGCTCGGCGCGCCTTGCTCGTCGGCGTCGGCGCCGAGCCCGATGCTGCCGCACTGGAGCGCGCCGGCGGCGCGCTGGCCGCCAAGCTGCTCACCTCAGGCGAGGTCCGCCTCGTCATCGACGTCTCCGGGCTCGCCATCGACGGCGCCGGCGCGGCGCGGATCGCGTTCGGCGCGGTGCTGCGCGCGTGGCGCTACGATACCTATCGCACCAAGCTGAAGCCGCGCCAGAAACCGACGCTTGCCGAGATCGTCGTCGTCGGCGCGCGCGAGGGCGCGGAAGCGGCCTGGGCGCCGCTCGAGAAGGTCGCCGAGGGCGTGTTCCTCACCCGCGAGCTCGTCACCGAGCCGGCCAACATCATCTATCCGGAAAGCTTCGTCCAGCGTGTCACCCAGTCGCTCGAAGGGCTCGGCGTCGGCATCGAGGTGCTCGGCCCCGAGGAGATGGGCAAGCTCGGCATGAACGCGCTGCTCGGCGTCGCGCTGGGCTCGCGCAAGCCGGCGCGGCTGCTCTGCCTGACCTGGAAGGGGTCGGATGCCGATCCGATCGCGCTCGTCGGCAAGGGCGTCACCTTCGATACCGGCGGCATCTCGATCAAGCCCGCCGCCGGCATGGAGGACATGAAGTGGGACATGGGTGGCGCGGGCGCCGTCGCCGGCGCGATCCGCGCGCTCGCCGCGCGCAAGGCCAAGGCCCACGTCATCGGCGTCTGCGGCCTCGTCGAGAACATGCCGGACGGCAACGCGCAGCGCCCTGGCGACGTCGTCACCTCGATGTCCGGGCAGACGATCGAGGTGATCAACACCGATGCCGAAGGCCGGCTCGTGCTCTGCGACGCGATCACCTGGGTGCAGCGTACCAAGGGCGTCAAGACGATCGTCGACCTGGCGACGCTTACCGGCGCGATGATCATCAGCCTCGGCAACGAATATGGCGGGCTCTTCTCGAACGACGACGCGCTGGCGAGCAAGCTGCTCGCCGCCGGCGAGGCGGCGGGCGAGCGGCTGTGGCGCTTTCCGCTCGGCGAGGCCTACGACAAGCTGATCAACTCCGATATCGCCGACATGAAGAATGTCGGGCCGCGCAACGGCGGCTCGATCACCGCCGCGCAATTCCTCCACCGCTATGTCGAGGAGGGTGTGAAGTGGGCGCATCTCGACATCGCCGGCATGGTCTGGTCGGCCAAGGCGGGATCGCTGCACGAGAAGGGTGCGACCGGCTACGGCGTGCGGCTGCTCGACGATTTCGTCGCGCGCAACTACGAGCGCTGACCGCGGCGGTGCGCGTCGACTTCTACCAGTTGGCGCGCGCACCGGTCGCGCAGGTGCTGCCGCGGATCGCGGTGCGCATCCTGGGCGAAGGCGGCCGACTGCTCGTGACGGTCGGCGACGAGGAGGCGGCGCGTGCGCTCGACCGCGCGCTCTGGGTCGACGCGCCAACGAGTTTCCTGCCGCACGGCCGCGCCGGTGCCGAGGGCGCGGCGGATCAGCCGGTGCTGATCGCGACCGATTGCGTCGCGGCGAATGGCGCGCGTAACCTGGCTTTGGCGGATGGTGCCTGGCGCGACGAAGCGCTCGGCTTCGATCGCGCCTTCCACTTCTTCGACGAGGAGAGCGTCGCCGCTGCGCGTGACGCCTGGCGGATGCTCAAGGCGCGCGCCGACGTCGAACCACGCTACTGGCGACAGGATGAGGATGGCCGCTGGCAGCAGATGGCATAAGCTCCATCGACGCGGGCTCGCCCCGATCTTGGTAGGCCCGTCCTCATTTCTCCCGCGTCGGAGCCGACGCGCCACCGGTCCGCTGCGAACGGTTCGCTTGCTTCGCCTGCCGCGCCCGCCTAGAGAGCCGCGACTTTCCGAAACCACCGAAAACAGGAGCCCGCTCGGCCATGGCGACCGAACGCACCTTCTCGATCATCAAGCCCGACGCGACCCGTCGCAATCTCACCGGCGCGGTGACCAAGATGCTCGAGGAAGCGGGGCTGCGCATCGTCGCGTCGCGGCGCATCCACATGACCAAAGAACAGGCCGAGGGCTTCTACGCGGTCCACAAGGAGCGGCCCTTCTTCAACGATCTCGTCAGCTTCATGATCTCCGGACCGGTAGTCGTGCAGGTGCTCGAGGGCGAGAACGCGGTGCTGAAGAACCGCGAAGTGATGGGCGCCACCAATCCCGCGAATGCCGACGAGGGCACCATCCGCAAGGCCTTCGCGGAATCGATCGAGGCGAACTCGGTGCATGGCTCGGACAGCCCCGAGAACGCGAAGATCGAAATCGACTATTTCTTCAGGCCGGACGAAATCGTCGGCTGAAGCCAGTCTGCTGACGGTGCTCCGGCAAAGGCCGGAGCGGTGTAGCCGCCCGTGCTCCGCTTGTCGCCAGCGCTCCGGCTTTCGGCGCAGCACCCGGCATCATTGTCCCCGTTCGCACTGAGCGAAGTCGAAGTGCCTGCCAAGCAGGGCTGCGCTTGCGGCACGTCCTTCGACGTCGCTCAGGATGAACGGGTCTTTCGAGGCCGGCGAGGCTCAGCCGAAGCTGACCTTCCATTCCCAACGCAGCGGATCGCCGTCCATCACCTCGACACCGGCGGCGGCGAGTTCGTCACGGATGGCGTCCGAGGTGGCGAAATCCCTGGCGGCGCGCGCCGTCTGCCGCGCATCGAGCTTCGCCTCGATCTCCTCCGGGACCAGCGTCGCTGCCGCCGGACGCAAACGGAGATCGAGCCGCACGAGCCGTTCGAGATCGAGGCCGAGCACGCGATCCATCAGCCGCACGACGTGCCAGCGCTCGGCGGCGGCGAGCCGCTTCATCGTCACCGCGCTCTCGAGCAGCGGCAGCGCCTCTGGCGTCATCAGATCGTTCGCGATCGCCGCGTCGAACTGATCCAGCAGCGTATGCGCCGTGGCCGAGACCGTCACCGCCGGCATCTCCGGCTCGATCTGCGTACGCAGCTTCTCGACCGCGATCACCAGCCGCTTCAGCCGAGTCAGCGCCGCGAGCACGTTGTCGATCGAGAATTCGAGCTCCGACCGATAGTGCGCGGTGAGGCAGAGCATGCGGTAGGCGAGCGGATGCACGCCGGCGTCGAGCAGCGTGTCGAGCGTCGCGAAGCCGCCACTGGATTTCGACATCTTGGCACCACGCTCGACCAGGAAGTTGTTGTGCATCCAGATGTTAGCACCGGTCTTTGAGGACCCGGTGAAGGCCTGATTCTGTGCGATCTCGTTAGGATGATGAATCTCGCGATGATCGATGCCGCCGGTATGGATATCGAACTGCTCGCCGAGATACTTGATGCTCATCACCGAGCATTCGAGGTGCCAGCCGGGCGCGCCGATGCCCCAGGGCGACGGCCACTCCATCTGGCGCTTGCCCGGCTCTTCCGAGCGGCGCCAGATCGCGAAATCGGCGGCATGGCGCTTACCTTCGACAGTCTCGATCCGGCCGACGTCGGGCGCATTGCCATCATCGACGCTATGGCCGGCGAGACGGCCGTAGTCGGGCACGGTCGTGGTGTCGAAATAGAGGCCGGACGGCGCATCATAGGTCGAGCCGCCGATGCGCTCGCCGAACGAGATCATGTCGGCGATGTGGTCGGTCGCGACGCTCCAGCGCGTCGGCGGCTGGACGTTGAGCTTGGCGAGATCGTCCTTGAAGAGCGCGGTGTAACGCGCCGCCACGTCCCATGCCGAAAGCTTTTCGGCCGCCGCCGCCTTCTCGATCTTGTCGTCGCCGGCGTCGGCGTCCGAGGTGAGATGGCCGACATCGGTGATATTGATGACGTGCGTGACCGGCCAACCCTTCCAGCGCAGCACGCGCGAAAGCGTGTCGGTGAAGATATAGGCGCGCATGTTGCCGAGATGCTGGCGCGCATAGACGGTCGGGCCGCAGGAATAGACGCGCACGTTCGCGGGGTCGAGCGGCACGAAAGGCTCGAGCGCACGGGTGTAGCTGTTGAAGAGGGTAAGCGCGGTCATGCGGAGCCCTGTGCCTGCGGGAAGGCATCGGCCCTAGGGGCTGATCCCGCTCCCCGCAACGGCCGCGCGAGCGAGCCGAGCGCCAGCCCGGGCCGCCGCGGCCATCGCCTGCTCAGCGCTTCTTCTTGTCCTCTATCGTCGTCGCGCCTTGGTCGCCCTGATCGATGCCGAAGCCGATGCCGGTCCACAGATCCTCGTTACCGGCGCCGGTGACCGGCTCGTCGATCAGCGGCGCGAGGCCGAGCGGCGCGAGATCGCTGAACGAAACGAGCTGCGGGCTCTGGAAGGTGAAGCGAAAGGGATCGGGCGTCTGGCTGTTGAGCAGCGTGAGCTCATCGAGGATGTCCTGAATCTGCGTCACCGAGCCCGGCAGGCTGATCCCGCAGGGCTTGCCGATCACGCATCCGTTCACCGTCGAACCGTCGGCGACGTTGACATCGTCGCGGTTATTGATCGGGAAGAGCACGTCGAGCACCGCCTTGCCGGTCAGCACCGTGCCGTCGTTCTGGATGATGCGACCGTTGACGGCCACCTCGACGTCATCGTCGCGCGTGAAGAGGATCGCGCTGCCGCTGCCGACCGTGAACCCGGCGCGCGTATCGGGCATCCCGTTCGAGGTGCCGCTGCTCTGGACGTAGAGGCCGTCGTCGACGGTGAACACGATGCCGTTGGCACGGATGTAGCCATCGTTGTTCACCGGCCCGTCGTTCACCGCGAGCCGATCGCTGCGCGCCTTGATGTCGGCAAGGCCGGAGAGGTCGGATGCCGCCTGCGACGAACCGACGAAGACGTGATCGCCGGTGAGCTGCAGCGTTCCGGCGAGCTTTCCGTCGGGGCCGGTCATGACGATCGAACCGTCGGGCGTGTAGATCTTGAGGTTGTCGCCGAGATCGAGCCCGCCGGCGTTCGTCGTATCGTTGGTCTGGCCCGAGGTGGACGTCTGGTTGGGGTTCGTCGACTGCGTGGCCTCGGTGCGGAAGCCTTCGCCGGCCTGGCCGTCGGTCGGCTGCTGCTGCCCGACACCCGCCGCGATCGCCAGCACGTCGTTGCTGCCCGCCTGGACGACCGATACCGCACCGTCGACGAGCACGCCGCCGGCGGAGTTCAGCGTCAACTGTCCGCCGTCGGTGCCGACGAGGTTCTGGCGTCGCGTTTCGACGTCCTGCCCGGCGGTGCCGATGACGTCGAGCCGGCCGATGGCGAGATCGTCCTCGGCTTCAACATCGGGCGCGTTGATCGTGATGTTCTGCGCCTGAAGCCGACCGAACTCCTCGTTCGAGAGCGACCAGGAGCCGCTGACGTCGTCGCCGCCGACGAACGTGGCGCCATAGCCGTTGTTAGTGAAAACGAGGTTCTGCGTGGCACCATCGCCGATCGCGGTTTCGATACCCGTGTCGATCGCGATGTCGTTCGACGCGAAGCGGAGCGTCGGGCCCGTGATCGTGCCGGAAAGATCGATCGTGGCGCCGCTGTCGAGGCTGAGCAGCTGCGTGGCGGCGGCCGAGCCCAGCACGACGTCGCCTTCCGCCGCGGCGAGAAGGTTGCCGGTCGAGACGGTGCCGTTGAAGTCGATCGAGCCGCCCACCCGTGTCGCGGTCGCGGTCGCGAGCGCGGCGATTGTCGTCGGCGCGCTGCTCGAAGTCACGATCTGCTCGAGCGAACTCGGCAGCTCGTTGGCATCGAGCACGTCGGAACCCGAGACGAACAGCGTGTCCGTCGCGCCCGTTCCGGTGGTCACCTGGCCGAGCACGACGTTGCCGCCGGCAAGAACGACCGCACTCGATTGCGTCGTGAGCGAGCGTGCCGAAACGTCGGCCGTATCCGAACCCAGCGCGATCGCGCCGGTGCCGTTGATATCGCCGGTGACGAGGTCGCCGGTCGCCTGGATCGCGGTGGTGTAAGGCAGCCCGGTTGCGGCGATGCCGCTGTTCCGGTCACCCACGCTCACGTTGGCGACGGTGACATTGGCGGCGCCATGCACGTCAACCGCCTCGCCCGAGAGGTTGCCGAGCCTGATGTCGGCGTTCTCCGCCGTCGAGCCGAAGTTGGTGACGTGGACCGTCGGCGGCTCGGCGTTGCCGACGACGCTACCGTTGCGCACGCTGAAGAGCAGCTGGCCGGGATTGCCGTCGTTGGTCGTGGTGATGAGCGGCGCGGGGCCGCCGTTGAGGAAGCTGCCGGGCACGCGGCTACCCGGCAGCTCGTAGAAGGTGCCGGGCTGATTGCCCGATCCGGCGTTGTAACCCACCGCGGCCGATGTGCCGCCGAAGCCGTTCGAGCCGCCGCTCGCGTCGCCGGTCTCCCAGCTGATGTTGCCGTAATTATAGTAGATGTCGAAATTGCCCGCGCCGGTATCCGCGCGGTTGGTAAGCACGATCTGGAACGTGTTCAGCTTGTCGGAATGCTCACCGTAATAGCCGACGGCATTATAGGTGACACCAAACGCCTGGCGGCCGGCATAAGTGCCGGTGCCATAGGTGACGGCCCCGGCGCCCGTCGCGCGGGTGTCCACGTCGGCGAAGAAAGCGGCGATGATCGGCAGTCCGGCATAACCGGTGCCGAGCCCGCTCGGCGTGTAGGTGCCCTGGCCCTCGTTGAAGGTAAGGTAACCGTTGTTGCTGACATAGGTCGCCGAATAGGACGTGCCGAAATAGTTGACCGCAAACGGCAGCATGATCGCGTCCGTGCTGCAATCGTCGCAGATCGCGACCGAGCCGTCATTGTCGAAGCCCGACGCAACGCCGTCGGGAGCGGCATCGGTGCCGCCGACGCCGCCGCTGACGATGCCGCCCTGGCCGGAGGCGAGCGGCCCGGTGCCGGCGGTGAGATCGCCCGCGTTGATCGCCGCGCCGCCGGTCAGGAAGATCGACCCGGCTGCGCTCACGTTACCGACATTCATGTCCTGCGCGGCCGTGAAACGGACGATGCCGCCGGTGCTCACGGTATTGCCGGCGGTGAGCGCGCCGTTCGCGCTCGCGACCATGATGCTGTCCACCGCGGTGAGATCGTGCGCCGTCACGTCGCCGTGCGCGGCGGCGACAATACTGCCGGGAACGTTGAGCGTGGGCAGCATCATGTCGCCGGTCGCGCTCGCCAGGAACGAGTTGCTGACTTCCGCGGCATCGACGGTGAGATCGCCGTTCGCGCTGAGCATGACGCTGCCGGCGGTCGCGTCGGCGTCGATCACATGCAGATCGCCGGCGCCACCGAGCGCGACCATCGTGCCGGTCGCGGTGACGCCGTTCGGCGCAGTGATTCCGGCGAGCTGAATGCCGCCAAGAGGGTTGGTCGCCGTGAGCGCGCCGCCCGCGGTGATATGATCGGTGACGAGGATCGAGCCCTGGCCGTCGGCTGTCGCGCCGTTGGTCCCGAGCGGCGTCGTACTGTTCGTCAGGGAGATGTTGCCGGTCGCGTCGATTGAAGTGACGCTCATGCCGTGGCCGGATGCGAGCGCGATCGAGCTGCCGGGAAGATCTTGCGTTCCGCTACCGCCGATCGCTGTGCCGTCGGTGCCCTGGCCGGTCGCCTTGAGCGCGCCGGTCGTCAGCGCTCCGAACGAGGTGAGCTGGATATCGTCGCCGGCGGTGACCGAGCCGGTGTTGAGACTGCCGATCGCGGTCGACCCCGAAGGTATGTTCGTCGCGACCGCGACATCGCGGCCGGCGCTGACATTGCCGAGCGTGATCTCCTCGACATCACCGCCGCCCACGTAGACATCACGCCCGGCGGTAAGCGCGCCGGTGTCGAGATGATCGCCGACGGCAGCAGTGAGCGCGATATCCTGGCCAGCCTGGATGCCACCGATGATGACCGCACCACTACTCCGCGCGCGGAAGTTTCGTGCGATTACGAAGTCGCCGCCGCTAAGTTCGCCGCCGTCGATCAGCTGGGCGCCACCCGTTGTCGTGACGAAGGTGCCGCTTGTCGTGAGCGACCCACCCGCGTTGATCTGCGCCGCGCCGACCGTGGTGGCGCCGAGGAACACGTCGCTACCCGTTGCCGGATCGTTCGGATCGAGCGCGGCGATGATCTCCTGCGCGGTCTCGTCGGTGTCCACCGTCGCGTCGCCAACCGCCGCCGGGCCGCCGACGTAGAGACGGCCGGGCGCAGTGATGCTGCCAGCGTTGATCGTGCCGTCTGCGAGCAGCACGACCTGCCCACCGGCGGTGGCGCTGCCATCGGTGCGATTGCCAGCGGTCAGCGTGTCCGACGAGATTGCGCCATCGCGCGCGAGCAAGGCGATGCTGCCATAGGCGGTGCCGCTGCCGACATGCACGTCGGCCTGCGCGGAGATGCCGATATCGCCGAAACCGAAGCTGCCCGAGACGTCAGCGGCATCGGTCCCGGCAACGATGCTATCGACGCTTACGCCGCCCGCATTGGCAATCAGACGCACGGCATCGCCCGCCGTCACCGAAGTGAAAATGATGTCGCCGCCCGAGGTGACGTTGACCTCGCTGCCGCTCTCGATGGGTCCGGTCGCAGCGACGTCGCCGCCGGCGGAAAAGTCCGTATTAGCGGCCGACGCGCCCGCAAGGCTGATCGCGCCGCCATTGTTGGTCACGGTCAGATGGCCGCCCGCCGTAATCGAGCCCACCCCGATGTCGCCGGTGCCGGGCGCATATTGGAAGCCGTTGCTGTCGGTCTCGGAACGATTGACGAGCGTGACCGTGCCCGGCGCCTCGATCGCGCCGATCGACATGCCGTTGCCGCTGCCAAGCGAGATGTTGCTGCCCCCGCTGTCGGCCGCGAAGCCGGTGAAGCTCGTGCCGTCCTGGCCGAGGCCGGTTGCGTACACCGTGCCGGCAGTCAGCGTGCCGGTCGCGCCGAGCACCACGTCGTCGCCCGCGGTCAGGTCGCCGAGTCGGACGTTCTGCGACGCCACCCCGGTTCCCGGTATCTCGAAGACGACCGCGTTGAGGTCGCGGCCCGCCTGCAGATCGCCCGTGGTGATCGCGGTGCCGCTGCCGCCGACGCCGGCCGCGGCGACCAGCAGGTCGGTGCCGGCATTGACGCTGCCGATGTCGACGGAGCCGACGGCGCTCAGCAGGCCGGTTCCGGCGATATGGAAATCGCCGCCGGTGATCGCGCCGGTTGCGTAGAGCGTGGCGTCGCCGATTGTCGTCGTAAAGCCGTCGCTTGCGGTCAGCGACGTGCCTGCATTGACGTAGGCGCTGCCGACGGTGGCCGTGTCGATCGAAACACTGGCGCCGCTCGGCGTCGGCGTGGCGGCGAGATTGTCGCGGATGTCCTGCGCGGTCGGATCGTCGCCGATCGCGCTGAGCGGCAGCGAGGAGGGGCCGCCGACGTAGAGCAGGCCCGGCGCGGAAACCGTGCCGAGATCGATAGCCCCTTGGCCCAGCACGGCGATCTCTTCGCCGTTGGTGGCGCTATCGTCGCTACGGAAGCCGGCGGTGAGCGTCGGCGCGGTGACGCTGCCGCTGACCGAGTCGATGCCGATGTCGCCATAGGCTCTGCCCGAGGCGATATCGATGTTGCCGAGGGCCACGATGCCGATGGCGCCATCGAACTCGTCGCTGTCGAAGCTTGGATTGGTGCCGGCGATCAGCGCGCCCGCTGTTACGTCGCCATCGGACGAGACGAGATCGACGCTGTCTCCCGCGGAAACGGAACCGACGTCGATCCCTTCGTCACCCGAGAGGCTCGCATCGCTGCCGGTCGAGGTGTAGTTGCCGCCGCTGATCGTGCCGGCGGCGCTGAAATCGATCGTCGTCGCGGTGACGGTCGCGCCTGTGCCGACGATGTCGCCGTCCGCTTCGAAGTCGGCAAGGCCGCCGACGTTCACGATGTCATTCGAGAGGACGATATCGTCGCCTGCGGTCAGCGTCGCGTCGCCATTGTTCGTGGTGAAGTCGCCGCCGAGCGTAATGGCGCCGGTCGCGTCGATTTCTGCGCTCCCGACAGCGACCGCGCCCACGCTGACCGCGCCGCCCTGGTTCTCAAGGCTCAGAGCGCTGCCGGTCGTGATGTCGCCCGTGGTCAAGCTGCCACGCGCGGACAGCAAGACGGTATCGCTTGGCACCGGCACGCCCGTCGGATCGACCGTTTCGCCGTAATGGTTGACGTTCGCAATTGTAACGTCGTCGATGCTGTCGACCGTGCCGACAGTCACGCCGGTGCTGCCGGTCACGAGAATGCCGCTGCCGGGCACGGTGGTGAAGACCGACGCGCTCTGACTCAGATCCTGGCCTTGGCCGGTGGTCGTGAGCGAACCGGTGTGCACGCTGTCATAGGCGGCGAGCAAGATGTCATCGCCGGCCTGAATGTCGCCGGCGGTGATGCTGCGATCGGCACTCGACGGCGAATCCGTGAAGAAGTCATTGATCGCAACGACATCACGGCCGGCTGTGAGATCACCAGCAACAATGTTCGCCGAGGCGGATTCAGACCCGAAGCTCGGCAGCAGGACGATGTCCGTGCCGGCCTGCGCAGTGCCGATCGTGATGCCGCCGCTGACCGTCCGGATGAAGAGCGTTCCGGCGATATCGAAGTTGGCATTGCCCGCGACGAGCGGCTGGCCGGCGATCAGCGTCGCGTCGCCGGAGGTGGTGGTGAGATCGGCGTTCAGCGTGAGCGTGTTGCCCGCGCCGATGCTGGCCGAGCCGACCGACAGCGAACCGCCATTGCTGCCGAGCGTGATGTCGCCACTCGTCAATTGTGGTCCACCGGTGAGTAGCGAGACAGCATCGCTGCGATCGGGTGCGCCCATATACGGCTGCACGTCGCTTTCGACGGTGCCGGTGCCGAGGCCGGTGAACTGGCCGTTCAGCGCATCGGTTCCGCCGATATAGAGGAAGCCGGGCGCCTGGATGGTGTCGATCGTCACGTCGCCCGGCGCGAGGATCGCGATGCTGCCGTCGTCGCCGCCGGTGCCGGCTGCAAATATGACATCATCCGGGCCGGTTCGGGTGCCCGCAAAGAGTGCGGAAGCACTGACGCCGCCGTTCTGCGAGATCAGGTCGATCGCGTTATAGGCGGCGGCGACGTTGCTGATCGTGATGCCATTCGCCGCGCTGATCAGGATCGCGCCCGAATAATCATAGGCGTCGGTATCGCCGATATCGACGGCGTCGGTGCCGGCAAGGACGGAGGTGAAGGTCGCGCTGCCATCCGCGTAGACGTTGACCGCGTCGGCGGAGCTGACGTTCGCGAGCGTGATGTCGCCGGCGTTGTTCGAGCCGGCGTTTGCGGTCAGATTGATCGTCGGGCTGTAGTTGAAGTCACCGGTCGTGACGATGTCGCCGCCGGTGATGTTGCCGCCGTAGAAGTTGCCGTCGACCTGGTTCTGTTCGCCGGCGAGGATAGTCGTGCCTTCGCTCGAACGCAGGCTGCTGCCGGTGAAATCGACATTGCCGCTCGCGTTGAGCGTCGTCGATGCGGTATCGAGAGCGTAGGGTGCGTCTTCGGCGTCCGTCTGCGTGATGAGGATGTTGCCGGGCGCGTTGACCGCCCCTGGCCGCTCCACATCGAACGAACCCGCGGAGACATAGGCGCCATTGGCGAGATCGAAGACCGCGTCGCCTGCGCCCGTGATGTAGGTGTCGCCGAGCGCGACCGGCGTGCTGCTCGCGGTGAGCGTGAAGCCGCTGGCGCCGCCTTCACCTGTGCTCAGCGTCGAGCCGCCGTTGCTCGCGTAGAGCGAGAAGGCGCTTAGCGCATAGGGCGTGTCGAAGCTGGGATCCGGTGTGCCGGTAACGTTGATCGCGATCTGGCCGGCGGTGAACGATCCGAAGGAGCCGGAGCCGCTCGCGGTCGCGTCGGCGGTGATCGTCGAGCTGCCGAGCGCGATCTCGCCGTCGGTGCCGAACGCGTTGATCGTGACGATGCCGCCGGTCGCGCTGCCGCCCGAGGAATCCGGCTGGCTGAAAGCGCCGTCGCCGTCGCGGCCGGTGATGCCGGCAGTCCCGGCCGTGGCGGTCGCCTGGAAATAGGAGGACTCGAAGCCGATGCCGGCGCTGTCCTCCTCGAGCAGGAGGTTGCCGGCCAGCGCCGAGCCGCCCGCGCCGCCGATCCCGCCGACGCCGCCGGGCTGGTTATTCGACGCGCTGACATCCGTGTAGGGCGCACCGCCCCTGCCGCCGATGCCGCCGATGCCGCCGGTGGCGTTCACGTTGAGCGACAGACTGCCGTCGAAGCCGAACGGATCGCTGATCACGCCGCCATTGCTGGCGGTGACGCTGACCTGGCCGCCCTGAGCATCGCCGCCGATGCCGCCGGCCGTGCCGTCGGTGCCGGCGACGCCGTAGCTCGCATTGGTGCCATCGACGCCGGTGCCGCCATGCCCGCCGGTGCCCGCGGCGGAAAGCGACAGGCTGCCCGCGCCATTGCCGAAGATGCCGCCCGCGACGTCAAGCGTCGCGCTGCCGCCCTGTCCGAAGCCGCCGGCGCCGCCGGCGAAGCTGCCGATGCCGTAGCCATTATTGCCGTTGCCGCCGGCTCCGCCGATGCCGTCCGCCGTCTGCGTCAGGCTACCGAATGCGATCGACGCGCCGGACGACGAGGTATCGGTGACGCTGATCGCAGCGAGTCCGCCAATGCCGGCGCCGCCGCTGCCGCCATCCCAGCCGCGTCCGCCGACGCCGCGCGCGCTGACGTCGAGCAGGCTCGCCACCTGCACCGAGCCGCTGTCGCCGACTTGGAGCCGGGCGGTGCCGCCGGTGCCGGTGCCGCCATTGATGGTCGCCGTGACACCATCGCCGCGCTCGTCGCCGGTGGTGCCGTCGTCATGCGCTTCACCGTCGCCGCCGGCAGATATATAGAGGCTGCCGCCGACGGTAGCGCTGCCGTTCGCGACACTAAGCGTCGCATTGCCGCCGGTGCCGTTGCCCTCGTTGCCGATCAGGCTGCGATCGCCGGCGCCATTGCCGCCATGACCATCGATATAGAGGCGCAGATCGCCGATCGTCGTCAGGGTACCGCCGCCGCTGATGTCGATGAGCCCGGTGCCGCCGGTGCCGTTGCCGCCGAACGCGCTCGGCCCGGAGAGCAGCGTATCGCCGCCAACGCCACCCGCGTTCAGCGTCAGCGCGCCGACCGAAAGCGACCCGCTGCTGGAGATCGTCACCGAGGCGCTGCCGCCCTGGCCGAAGCCACCGAACGCGCCGGCCGCCGCCGCCATGCCGGCCGCGCCGACATGGACGCTGCCGCTGCCGGTGTTGATCGATCCGCCGCTCGCGGTGATCGCGGCGATGCCGCCGGTAGCGTTGCCGCCGACCCCACCGCCATAGCCTTGGCCGCCGAAGCCGCCTGCGCCGACATCGAACGTGCCCGCGCCGGTGATGACGCCGCTACTGCTCGCGGTGATGAAGGCGCCCGAGGTGCCGGAGACGATGCCGCCGCCGAAGCCGCTGCCGCCGTCGCTCGCCACGCTGCCGCCATAGCCGTTGCCGCCGAAGCCGCCGGCGCCGACGACGACGCCTCCGCCGAAGTTGGCGACGAGCGCGGGCGAGGCGCCCGCATCGCTGTTCGTCACCGTGATCGAAGCGGTGCCGCCATAGCCATCGCTGGATACGACGTTCGGCGCGTTGCCGCCGACGCCGCTCGCGCGCAGCTCGACCGGACCGCTGGCCGAGAAACCGCCATCGTCGAGCGTGATCGCGACCGAACCGCCATAGCCCACGCCGGCGCCATATCCGAAGCTGCCGCTGCCGGTGCTGACGCCGCCGCCATAGCCGGGCGCGTAGAAGGTGCCGCTGGCGAGCGAGATGATGCCGCCGCTGTTGGCGCCGATCGCGATCGTGCCGCCGTAGCCGGTGCCGCCGTCGCCATCGATGCCGAGGCCGCCGGTGCCGGATACGGTGAAGGCGCCGCTCGCGAGCGAGATCGTCCCGCCGGAATCGGCGGTGATCCCGATCGAGCCGCCATAGCCGATGCCGCCGACGCTGTTGGTCGCGGAAGCGCCGGTGCCGTTCGCCGACGCGTGAAGCGCGCCGATCGAGAGCGCGCCGCCCGATGCCCCAAGCGTGATTGTCCCGCCCTGACCGACGGCGCCGACGCCGTCGTCATTGATGCCGCCGGAGGTCCCGTTGGCCGTGATCGATCCGGCCGGCAGCGTCACCGAGCCGCCGCTGTTGGCGGTGACGAAGACATTTCCGCCGGTCGCCTGGCCCTGATTGGCGTCGGCATCGAGCGAGAAGCTCGTTCCGGTGACCTTGACGTTGCCGCCATTGTCGGCGGAGACCGAGATATAGCCACCATCGGACGTCGCCGTGGGCGCCGGGCTGTTGCTGGTGACGGTCGCCGCCGCGTCGACGTTGAGAACACCGCCGATCGTGATGATGCCGCCGGTCGTTGCGTTGATGGAGGCACCCCCGCCATCGGGTGTGCCGCCGAACGCGGAGCCGCTGGCGAACGTGCCGGAGCTGTCATGGCCGCCGGTCGCCGAGACATTGAGCGTCGTCGCGCCGAGCGTGACCGTACCGCTGCTCGCGCTGATCGATGCGGTGCCGCCGCTCGCGGTCGAATTCGCTACGCCGGGGCCGATGGCGCCGGTGCCTTGCGCGAGCAGGTTCGTCGCCCCGACGACGGTCAGTGCGCCGCCGCCGCTGACGTCGATCGCGGCGCTGCCTCCCTGTGTCGCGATGATCGGCGCGAGCGAGCTTGAGTTCTCGCCGGAATGCGTGTCGAGCGTGAGATTGCCTTCGACGCGCGCGCTGCTGCCCGCATCCGCAACGTTGAAGGCGATATCACCGCCGTCACCGGCATCGCCGACCGATTTCGCCAGGAGGTTCTGACGGATCTCGAGCGTCGAGCCGCCGGTCGAATCGATATTGATATCGTTGCCGCCCACCGCGAGCAGCGAGACCGCATCGGTGCCTGCCGCGAGCAGACCGCCGATATCGAGCGTGTGGCCGTTGGCCGCGGCGAGCCCGAGGCTGCCGAAGCCGGTCACGTTGAAGCTGTAGGGAGCGGTCAGATCGGCGTTCTCCGCCGCGATGTTCGCATCGCCCGTAGCCGTCGCGACGACGGGCGCGTTGAACGTACCGCCGGTGACGGAGAGCGCGGCCGCGGGCAGGGACGTGAGCGCCTGGTCCTGGCCGGACGCGAGCGGGATGGCGCCCGCATCGAGGATGATCTTGCCGTTGACGATCGTCGCGCTGGTCGCGGTCTGATAGCCAAGCTGGCCGCTCACCAGCATCGTCACCGCGTCGTTCTTCGGGATCGCGACCAGATAGACGTTGTGCGAGAAGGTGCCCGAGGTCGGGTTGCCGACGTTGGTGGTGCCGGTGTGCGAGAGGATCGTCTCTCCCGGCGTCGTCGGGGTCGTTCCCTGAACGGGCTGCGCGACGGTGCCGACCGGCTGCACGAAGGTCGGGCTGATGTCGAACAGGCCGGTATCGCTGTGGATGGTCACGTCCGCCGAGGCGAGCGCGAGATAGCCTGCCGAGCCGTTGACGTTGACCGTGCCGCCCTGGTTCACGCGCGGCGCGACCAGCGCGACGTAGGCCGAGCCATAGCCGTTGTCAGCATTGATCTGCGCGTTGGCGTTGATCGTGACAGCGCTGCCATAGCCGCTGTCGCGGAACTGGATCGTCGGCGCGCCGGTGAAGTCGACCGTGCCGTAACCCGCGCTGAACGCGCCGCCGCTGGTCGTGTAGTTGATCTTGTCGGCGGTGAGCAGCAGGCTGCCGACGTTGAACACCGCGGTGCCACCGACGATGATGCCGCCGGGGTTGTAGAACCAGATGTTCCCACCCTGGGCACCGTTGACCTGGCTGTCGATCTGGCCGTTGAGGTGAATCGCGGCGCTGGGCGAGGCGACTTCGTTCAGCACGGTGAAGTTGTTGGCGCCCGAGTAGAGCACCTTGGCGCCGCTCGGCAGGAAGTCGCCGGTGGTGGGCGTCCAATCGATCACCGCGTTGCTGGCGTTGACGCTGATCTGCTCGTCGTAGTTGGTGGTGCCGACGGTGACTGGCGTGCGCGGCGCGGTGACGTTGACGCTCTGCGTGATGGTAGCGTTGAAGCCGGCGCCGCGCGCTGGCCCGGCCGCGAGCGCGGCCGCGATCGCCAGGCTCGATGCGAGCATGCGTCGCGTCGCCGCGCGATCGCGAAGGCCCACACCCCAATCTTTCGCGTCGGCACGCATGGCGCTTACCCTTCGTTCGTCAACTCGAAGCCGTTAGGCCGGATACTCAGGAATTCCACGGCAGCAGCCGCGTCGTCACCGTCAGCAGGAAACGTGTATCGCCCTTCCGCCCGAGCGGCTGGACCTTCTCGATCGGCACCGCGAACGAGGCGTCGATCCGGGCGTGATCGCCCCAGGTCGCGCGGACGCCGCCGCCGGCCGAGACCAGCTTCTCGGGATTGTTGATCATCTGGGCGGGATCGTGATTCCAGACCCACACCGAATCGAGGAAGGCATAGGGCTGCCACGCGATCGAGTTGCGGCTCTTGGGAAGCAGCGAGCCATAGCGGAACTCGGCGGTGATGCCGACGCCGCTGTCACCGATCACCGAGCCCGGATCATAGCCGCGGCCGACGGTGTAGTTGCCGCCCGAGAAGCGCTCGAAGTTGAGCAGCGGCACGCGCGAAAGCTGCGCCTGCGGCGCCAGCGCGAAGGTGATGTTCGGCACCGGCCGCCAATCGCCTTCGGCCGTAAGCCGCAGCAGCGTCGGCCGCTGGTTGGCATCCGGCACGCTCGGCGGCGTGAACGGCGTGTTGCAGTGGACCGGATCGGAACTGCAGCTGTCGGTCGCATTGAGGATGCCGAGCCCGTGACGGATCTCGAACTGGCCGGCGATCTTCCACATCGGCTCGACCGCCGAATAGCCGCCGGCACCGCGCAGGCTGTTCGGATCGATCGCATCGAAGGTCAGGCTGGCATAGGCGACACGCAGCCGATCGCGCGAGATCGCGGTGCCGTTGAAGCGGGTATCCTGGTTGACGAAGTCGAGGCCGAGCGCGACGACGGCATCGCCTTCCTGTTTGCGCACGACCGGGTAGCTCGCCTCGAGATTGCCGATCAGCGTGTGCGAGCGGACGTTGCCGCCATTGCCGCCGAGGTCGGGATGCGTCCAGGCGTAGGTGAAGCTGCCGCTGACCTTGAAGCCCTCGCTGCCGATGTGGAAGTCGTAGCTGGACTGGAGGACTTGCTGCTCCTTGAACTCGAGCGTCGAGTAGGCGCCGATCGTCAGCGAATCGCCCGCGCCGAGCAGCCCGTAGATCTGGCCGCGCAACAGCGCGCCCCACCGCCCGACCGCGTGGCTGCCGAGATCCTGGACGTTGAAGTCGACCGAACCGGGGATGTGGACGACGCTGACCTGGCCGATGACGTCGCCGGGAACGCCGTCGTTCGCGGGGCGCAGCGACAGGCGCACGTCGTAGCCGGGCAGATCCTTGGCGAGGAGGAGGTAGCGCTCGGCCTCCTTCTCGTTGAACACTTCTTGGCTGGTGAGCTTGTTGAGGTAGGCCGCGATCAGCGCCTCGGAGCGGCCGGCATCGCCACGCACCTGCACCGAGACGAGCTTCGCCATCAGCACCTGGAGATGGACGACGCCGCCCTCGATGCTCTGCGGCGGCACCTGCACCGCGGCGAGATAGCCTTCGCGGCGCAGGATGGTGGCGGCGGCGTCGCGGATGTCGCAGACCTGCGAGATCGGGATCGTCTTCCCTATGAGGTCGGCATAGGCCGGTTTGAGATCGTTCGCATCGACCGCCTTGAGATCGTTGAAGACGACGTCGCTCAGCGTCACCTTGATGTCGGCGAAGCGCGCATCGGAGAGCGCGCACGGCGCCCGCTCGATGCCGCCCTCGACGGTGAGCCGGGAAGGCTGCGGCGCGCTGGGCGCAGCGACCGGCGCCTCGATGTCGGAGTGCGTCGTCGTCGGGACTGCCGGCGTCGGCGGCGTCGGCGGAGGAGGGGGCACCTGCGCAGAGGCCGCGGCCGCCCACAGCAACGCGGCCGCGGGCACGCTTGCCCTTGCCGCCTGTCTACGCCACCCGACCATCAACGCACCCCCTTGTGCGGCCTTTCGAACGCGCATCGCGATGTGCGATGCGGCGAAAGCGGATGGCGGCCCTGTGCACGGGCCGCTCGTCCGCCTTTCCCGGCATGACGCTCCCCGGATCCGGGACCCGGTGATCGACTGTCGGACATGTGTGCCCCCACGACCCAGGAAGCACGGCGCGGGCGCCGTCGCGGACGCCTCATTGGGCACAGCGCTATCAGTCTGCGCGGCGCCGTTCAAGCGGCGTTAAGCCGCCTTTTCAACCCTGTGGGCCACCACCCGTCTCGGGAAGCGACATAACGTTGACGAGCAGGTCGAGCTGCGTGTCGCACCCGTTGCGGATCAGCGCCGAGGCGGTGTTCTCGATGCCTTGCGCGCCATCGCCGAGCAGCGCGAAGCGGATCGAGTTGGCCTGCGGCGAACCGGCCCAGCCCAGCGTGTACTGAGCGCCCGCCACCACCGGCAGGGTGGAAGGCCAAGCCGCCGAGGACTGGCCCGCGCCGAAGCTCACGGTCGCGGTCTGGCCGCCGCCCTTCACCGTCATCGTGCCCGCGCTCGAGGCATCGGCACGCCACAAGGTCAGCGCGCTCGGGTCCGCCACGCAGACCGCGCCGCTGCGGCTCGTATCGACATACCAGATGTTCGGGCTGTGCCGCGGCCCGGCGGACATGCCGCGCACGGCTCCGACGCGGGCGCGCTGCGTCGAACGCGCATCGACCAGAGCGGCGAAGCGTGTACCGGCGCTGTCGCCCGCCTGGCCGGCGGCGGCGAGGCTAAACGCGCCCGGGCCCTTCAGCGTGCGGGTTCCGCGGCCATCGAGCAGGGTGATCTGATCGTTGGCGGCAAGCGTGAGCGTCGCGTTATCGGCGATCGAGCGGCCCGGCGGATAGAGCTTCGCCGAAGGGCCGATCGAGCGCACCACGATCGACTGCGCATAAGCAGCGCCGCCGACCAGCATCGCGGCACCGGCCGCGACGCACAGCGCGAGCCTATTTCGACTCGAGAACATAACTTCCTCCTGGTCCTGTCTTCTCCAATCTTGATACCATAGCGGCCAGCGCCGCGTCTTCGCTGTGCCGGGCGGCACATGTCCCGAGCGTCGCAAGCGCGGTCGCGTCGCGCTCATCGTCGAAGCGGTGATAGAGATACGTGATCTCGCGGCGTTCGGCTTCATCGAGGCTCGGCACGGGCTCGTACACCGCGAGCGGCGTCGCGCGACCGCTGAGCACGATCCGCCCCATCGGCCGGAAGATGTCGAGGGTGCAGCGCTCGACCACCGGCTGGCTGACGAGCACGGTGCTCTCGAGATATTTGTTGGCGCCTTCGAGCCGCGCCGCGCAATTCATCGCGTCACCCAGCGCGGTATATTGGATGCGGCCTTCGCCGCCGAAATTGCCGACGATCGCCTCGCCCATGTGCAGCCCGACGCGGGTGCGGCCGATCGGCGGCACGCCCTCAGGTGCCTCACGGCGGAAGCGCTCGCCCGCTTCGTACATCGCGACCGCGGCGCGCACGGCGCGATCGGCGTCGTCGGGCCGGGCGAACGGCGCCCCCCAGAAGGCCACGACCGCATCGCCGACGAACTTGTCGATCGTGCCGCCATGCTTGAGCACCACCTCGCTCAGCATCTCGAGATAGCGGTTGAGCAGATAGGCGACCATTTCTGGGGGGATCGCATGGCTGAGTTTGGTAAAGCCCTCGAGATCGGTGAACAGTGCGTAGATCTCCCGTTTCTCACCCGAAAGCCGCAGCCGTTCGGGGTCGCGCAGGATCTGCGCGGCGACGTCGCGCGGCAGATATTTGCCGAGCGCATTCTGGGCGAATTCGCGCTGTTCGGTGCCGAGGCCGCGCGCCGCCGTCGCCGCCGCGACATAGCCGAGGAACCAGCCGATCACCCAGCCGAACGCGGGTAGGGAATGGGTGTCGACGCCGAGCGCCTGCAACCCGAACGGCAGCGCCGCAACCGCGAGGAACTCGAAGGACAGCGCGAGCGCGAGCTGCCAGGTGCGCAGTTCGAGGAAGCCGGTGCCGGCGCCGAGCACTACCGCGAGCAGCGCGAAGCCCCACAGGCCCCAATCGGGAATAGCGGGCAGCGCCGCGTGATCGAGCAGCTGCGACAGCATCGCGGCATGGACCGCAAGCCCGAAAGTCGCCGGGCTATGGAGCGCCTTCGTCGCCGGCGTCGTGTAGCGATCCTGCTCGACGATATCGCCGCCGATCAGCACGTAGCGGCCGGCGACCTGGGCCTTGAGCAAATCCCAATAGGCCGGCGCATCGACGGGCGGATCGGAGAAGTTATCGATCGGAATCGTCTCGAAGACGTCGGCATCGGAATTCGGCAGCTGGTAGCGGATCGCGCCCTCGTAGTCGGCGGGAAAGCTGCTCGCCGCGCCAGCGAGCGAGCGCGCGATCACCGGCGGCAGGTTGGCCGGCCGGTCCGGCCAGACACGCTGGATGCCGTCCGCGTCGGGTAGCAACCGCACCGAGGTCTTGCGCACATTGGGTGCGATCCTGGTGAACAGGCCCTCGAGATAGGCCTGCTGCCAGTCGTACATCTGGTCGGCATTGTCGCCCGCCGTCGCGTAACCGAGGTAGGTCGGCGTCCGCATCGATCGGAACGCTGCGATCAGCGCGCCGTCCTCGGGCTGCGGCTGGTCGATCAGCATATCGATGGCGATACCCTTGGCTCCCCAGCCATCGATCCGCTTGAGCGTCCGCGCGAGCACGCCGCGATCGAGCGGACTGCGCTTGCCGACGCGCCTCAACGTCTCGTCATTATAGACGATCATCACGATGCGCGGATTCTGGCCGGCATGCGGCGCGGTCATGCCGAAGCGCAAATCGTAGAGCGCGCCCTCGATGCCGCTCAGCATCAGCGAGCCCCAGCTATAGCGGGCCAGCGCCAGACCGACGAGGATCACCAGCAGCGTGGCGCCGAGGCGGAAATAGCCGATCTGTCGCGCGAGCCTGGAGAGCGAGCGGGTGCGCGTCTCCTGCTGTGCCTCCGCCATATGCCGCCGCTCAGAGCGGCCGCAGCACCGGCTGCGCGCCGTCGCCGATGATCGCGAAGCCCGACCAGTAATAGGGATGCGAGGTGTTCTCGTCGTCCATCAGCTTCAGTTCGGCCTGGCGCATCGCATCGCCGATGCTGGTGCCGGCGTGGACCTCGAACAGGCCGCTGATCAGCCGCTGCGTCGCGTTGAAGTCGTTCGGCACCGGCCAGTAGCTGGCGAGCACCGAGCGCGAGCCTGCGCCGACGAAGGCGCGGACGAGGCCGTCGAGCTCGCTGCCGCCGCCGGTGGTGACGCCGGCCTCGCGCGTCGCCGCCACGGTTGCCGCGCCGGCCGTGTCGCAGGCCGAGAGGATGACGATGTCGGCGTCGAGCTTGAGGCCGTAGATCTCGCGGAAGCTGAGCAGCCCGTCCGAAGTCTTGCCGTCCGGCAGCGCGGGGCCGAACGAGGTCAGCAGCGCCGGCCGCGCCGGGCATTCGGGGCGCGGTGCGGTGAGCAGGCCGTGCGTCGCGAAGTGCAGGATGCGATATTGCGAGAGGTCGCCGCGCTCGATGATCGCGGTGTCGCTGAACGCCTGGCCGGTGATCACGTCGCCCTTGCCGCCGACGCTCTTGTCGGCGGTGTAGAGCTCGTTCGCCGGGATGGGATTGTCCCAGTTCTCGAGCGGCCAGTCGCAATCGATCGCGCCGCGATTGCTCATTGCCCGCGTCGCCGAGACCTGCTGGACGTTGGTGACGGGCGCGTTGTGGCCGAGGCCGAGATACGGCTTCGGCGCGTTCGATGGCGCGATCCTGCGCACGTCACGGAAGCTCGCCGCGGACACCGCGGTCGAGACGTCGAGCTGCTTGCCGAGCCAGGCAATGCCGCGGAAGTCGAACTCGTCGGCTTTCGGCTTGGTGACCCGCGCCTTGTACGCGGCGACGCCGGCATCGTCGGTGACGAGCACGGTCGCGGGCAGGCCGAGCATCGGGCCATCGGGTTCGAACACGAGATGCTTCACGCCGGCGAGCTTGGGCTGGATCGGCCCCATCAGCGCGATGAACAGCGCGCGCGATCGCTCCAGATCGAACGGATAGGTGAGCACCCGCCCGTCCTGCTCCTTGATCACGCTGTCGCGGACCGTGGTGACGAGTTTGTCGAGCGCCTTGGCATTGATATCGGCACGATAGGCGGTGACGTCGCTCGGCGTCACATAGATGGCGTAGACCCCCCGCTCGACGATCGCGAGCTTGTAATAGGCCTCGTCGGGCTTGAGCACCTTCTGCAGATCGGCCAGCGTCATCGTGCCGTTCGAGACGGCACGGTAGCGCGGAAACTGGCCGAGCTTCGCCTGCGTCGCGACCTGATCGGCCTCCAGCCCGGCGAGGCCGCTCTTCAGCGAAGCGAGGCGGGTGAGATCGTCGGGGCTCGGCTTCGCCAGCGAGGAGAGCCGCGCCACCTCGACGCGATCGGCCTCGACTTCGCGGGTGAGCGCGGTCGACTGGCGGAAGAGCCGCGCCGCCGCGTCGCTGCCGCCCGAAAGCTCGCGCGCGAGCTCGGCCTGGGTATCGGCGACGCCCGGGCGGACGAGCGTCTGACTCGCAAGGAACATGTCCTCGGCAAGCGCAGGGTGGCTCGCGACCTGGTCGGCGAGCACCGCAAAATAGGGCGCGAGCATATGTTCGAGACCAACGTCGCCGCCATGCTCCGCGACCTGCTGCACGACCTGGCGGTAAAGCGCGATCGAGGCGTCCGGCTGGCCCCGGCGCGCGAGATAGCCGGCGAGCCGCGCCTTGGCGGCGTTCTCGGCGGCGGAACCGGGATATTGGAGCTGCACGATCGCCAGACCGTCGCGGAGATCGCGGTCGGCGATTGCGAAGTCGCCGCGCTTCTCGGCGATCGCGGAGAGTTCGGCGAGCGCCTGTGCGCGCAGCCGCGCGATCGTCGTGACGCGGCCCTCGCGGACCTGCAGCATCTGCGCGATCGCGCTGTTCAGCCGTTGCTCGGCGGTGGCATCGTCGCCCTTCAGGCGCGCGATCGAACCGCGCAGCTGCTCGGCCTGCGCGTCGAGGATCTCGGATCGCTCGACGGGGGTGAGGCTTGCCGGATCCTGGCCGGCGAGCAGCGAGGCGGAGCTGTCGGTGTTCACCTGGGCGGCGGTGACGGCGTCGATCACCGGCGCGCCGCTTACCGACTGGACGTCCGGCATCACCGGCGTGATCGGCCGGTCGAGCGCGGCGCGCGCCTCGTCGACCTTGCCCTGGTTCAGCAGATGCAGCGCATAGAAGTTGCGGCGCAGGCGCAGCTGGACCGGATCGCCGGTGCGGATCTTCGCCGCCTCGGCGAACAGCGCGTCGGCCTCGGCGAAATCGCCCAGGTTCGAGCGCTGGAGCGCCCGGTTGACGATATATTCGCCGAGCATCGACTGGCTCTGCGGCGTTGCGCTCGCAGTGCCGACGAGCGCGTCGAAGAACTCGGAAGCCTCCGCATAGGAGCCGCTATTGTTGCGACGATAGCCTTCCGCCAGCGCCAGCGCCGGATCGAGCGAACCGGCCTGGACGCGCGCGAACGCGGCCGGATCGGAGATCGACGTGGTCGCGACCTGGATCTCGCCGGGAACCATGCGGTCGGCGACGATCGTACGCAGCCCGAGCTGAAGCGCGTCATCGTAGCCGGCGAGACCCTCGGCGACATAGGTCCTGTCGCCCTTGGTGACGCTGTAGACAGAATAGCCGACCTGTTCCTTCGTCATCATGCACGCGGCGAGCGACGTCCCCGCGAGATCGGCGACCGTCGCCGGCGCGGGGCTCTGGCAGCTGATGCCGGCATCGCGCGTCGCGGCGAGACGGGCGAGAGGATCGTCCTTGCCGGTATGCAGCGCGTAGAGATGCCCCACCGGCGCGGCGGCGTCGCGGCAGACGATCGTATAGGCGCGATCGAACATCGACTTGATCGCCGGCCCGGAGAGGTTCGCCTGCACGCGGCAGAGCACGCCGTTGCCGCTGCCGAGGCGGAAGCTGTCCTGCAGGCTCGGCGGCGGCGCCTTCATCGGTGCCGCGCCGACGGGCAGAGCCGCCGCCGCCAACAATGCCGTCAACGCCCCCCGTGACACCAGACCGCGCACACCCGCCTCCCCATGGCTGGAGCGGGAGCATAGCCACGCCATGCCCCGCTGGAACAAGCATTTTGTGCGACCGCCTGTCTTGTTCTTGCGCGTAAGCGAATCAGCCGGGACGATAGGAGCGTCGGTGCCGGCTGTCTAATGACCATCGGGCCAATGCGGCAGAGACTGCCGCGCACCGGCATGGCGGCCCGGTGCTATCCCGCCGACGCGACTTGCGATCGGGCGAAGCGCAGCGAGCGCCCTACGTCGAGCACGCCTCTACCCGCGTTCGCGTCCGGGTGCGTGCCCTTGCCGGCCGCCTCCAGGAGGAGCTCGGCGGCCTGCTGGGGCGAGAGCGTCGGCCGGCTTTCCAGCAGCAGCGCCAGCGCGCCGACGACATAGGCCGTCGAATAGGAAGTGCCGGAGACGAGGTGGCAGAATTTCTCGTCGCAATCGGTGACGACATTCTCGCCTGGAGCGGCGACGAAACGCGCCGCTGCCACGCCGGCATGGTTCGTCCACGTCGAGAGGCGGCCGGCGGAGGTGCTTGCCCCCGCTACTATGATCGACGCGGCGAAGCGCGGATCCGCCGCGTAACGCGCCGGCCAGGATGGCTGTGCGTCGCCATCGTTTCCGGCCGCCGCCACGATCATCGCGCCGCTCTGCACGACCCGCTCGAGCGTCTGCTCGACGGCCGGCAGGGGATCGCGGCCCACCAGCGGAACGCCGATGATCCGCGCGCCATGATCGAGCGCGTAGTTGATGCCGCGCGCGAGATCGACGGCGTGAACAGAGCATTCCTTCGCGCAACTGCCGTCGATGTCGGCGCGGACCGCGATGACCTTCGACCGATAAGCGACGCCGACGGTGCCGGCGCCGTCGAGCGGGGCGACCGCAAGCCCGGCGACCTGCTCGCCATGCCGGTCGATCGGGCCCGCAGCACGCGCCGGGATAAGGTCAACCGAATCGGGCGAGAGGTTCCCCAAGAGATTGGGCTGGGCGCGATCGATGCCGGTGTCGATGAACGCCACCTTCACGCCGGCACCGGTGACGCCGCGGGCGTAAGCACGCTCGGCATCAATCGCCGCCAAGCCCCAGCTTAGTCGATATTCCAGAGCGCCCGGCTTGGGGCGGGGCACCTTAGCGCTCCGCACGAGGGGCGCGCCGAGATCCGGCGCGAGCGGTACGGCTACGGCGGCGGCAGCCGCTACGGAAAAGGCGCAGGCAAGCAGCAACGGCACAGCGCGAACACTGCGCACAACATTCTTGGACAACAGCTGGAACTCCCGATCAGGACCGACATATGCGGTGCCGGATCGGATATTAAAGTGGTGCGATCGCTACCGATTATTGCCCGTGGCGATCAACCTTCCGCCGCTGTTGCGGCAAGCCCGAGCGGAGGGAGCCCGGCACCGCGCAGCTGTTGTGCCGTAGTCAGCAGCGCCTGGAAGGCGTTCGGCACCGCGTCCGTCTGGATCAGCAGCTCGAGCGTCGCCTGCGCGCGGAGCGGCTCGCGCTCGGCATCGCTCCAGAGCGACAGCAAGATTGCTTCGTCCTCGCTGATCCGCCCGCAGTGCATCGGCGCGAGCCCGAGGACGATCTTCGCCTCGCGACTGAAGGTCGTGAGCAGGCGATGGAAATCGGGCAGGGCCTCGATCACGCCGGCGCGGAGGAACACGCCGGCCAACGCACCGGGTGGGCATTGCCGTCGCCCCAGCGAATCGGTCCAGGCGCGCATCGCCCACAACAGGAAGCGGCTGCCCTCGCTCAGCCGTTCCACCGGACGATCGACCAGCTCGTACATAGCGCGCTCCTCTGTTGCGAACGATTCGCATTTGAGCGCCAATGCTGCGCAACGTCAAGCCTGTTGCGAATTATTCGCATTTGAGAAGATGCGCGCGACGAACCGTATCCCGCTCGCGCCAGTCCGGTATTCTCCAGTGCTTCAATAGGAATTACCGTTCGTTGTAGTCTGCCACCAGCGGAGACTCGGCCTATGTGCGAAGAGCTTGCGCGTTCGCCCCTGTGCCTCACCATTCCGGGTTTTGGTGGGAGCGGGCCAGATCATTGGCAGACCCTGTGGGAACGCTCTCGCCACGATTGCGAGCGCGTGGAGCTCGGCTCGTGGGGATCGCCGTCCCGCAACAGCTGGGTGAGCGCGATCGAGCGATCGGTCCGCGGCGCCGACGCACCGATCATCTTCGTCGCGCACAGCCTCGGCTGCCACGCCGTCGCGTGGTGGGCGCAGCTGATGGCCGGCGAGGGCGCGACGGGCCTCGTCGTCGGCGCGCTGCTGGTCGCGCCGCCCGACGTCGAGCGCGCCGACTCGCATTCGCTGCTGAGCCGCTTCTCGCCGAGCCCGCGCCACGCGCTGCCGTTCCCGTCGATCCTGGTCGCGAGCAGCAACGATCCCTTCGCCTCGGTGGCGCGCTCACGCGAGATGGCCGGCAACTGGATGAGCGACTTCGTCGAGATCGGCGAGGCCGGCCACATCAACGAGGCGTCGGGACTCGGCATGTGGCGGGAAGGGCAGGCGCTGCTCGAGCAACTCTGCGATGCCCGCGAGCGCAAGGGCGAGCTTCGCGAGATGCTGCGCCAGCCCGCGGCTCGCCCACCGGCGCTGCAGGTCCTCGAGCTGAGCTGAACCAGATTTGCGGTGGGTGGAGAGATCAGCGCTCCAGCGCGCTGATCTCTCCGTTGGCGAGCCGCAGCCGATCGGAAAGATCGCGCACGACGTTGGCGAGCAGCGTCGCCATCAGCTCCGGATGTTGCGCAGCAAGCCCGCGCAACGCGGTGATCGGCAACGCGTAGACGACCACCTCCTCTTCCGCGACGACATCGGCCACGCGCGCGCCGCCGTCGATCAGCGCCAGCTCGCCGAACGCCATTCCGGGTCCCAGCGTGCCGACGCGCACCGGATCGCCCTCGCCGACGACTACGCTGACGCGCCCGGAAGCCAGCAGGAACATCCGGTCCGCATGCTCGCCCGCCTCCGCGATTATGGCGCCCGCTTGGAAGGTCCGGCGGTCCGCAATGCCTGCGATGGCGGCGCGCACCTCGGGGGCCAAGCCCTCCAGCACGGCCATGTCGTCAAGAGCCACCTCGCTATGCTGCGCAACAATCCCCTGCCGTGCGAGCAGCGCATCCTCGGCATGCTCAAGCGCACGGTCGCGCGATCCGAACAGCAGCGCGCCGGCCTGACGCGTAAAATCCTCGCACAGAGGCGCCAGTGGCCCCTCGGAGGGCAGGTTTGCCGCGATCAGGCGGCGGCCTTGCTGCGCGAGCGCGGCGCGGAAATCGCCGATCAGCCGACGGGCTGCGTCATCGGCGCTCAGCACATGGCGGAAATCGAGGATGATCCACCCGGCGCCACCGGCGAGCCGACTGGTGAGGCGGATCAGCCGCTCCGCAGCGCCGAAGAAGAGGGGCCCCTGCAGTTCGATGACCGCGATCGCGGCACCGGCGCGATCGAGCAGGCTGCGTTCCGACGGCGGCCTCACCCGCTTCGAACGGAGCCGGAGGCCCGAAAAGCTGCGGCGGATGACGCTGCTCGGGCTCGGATGCGTGGTGAAGGTGCGCAATCCGAAATCCTCGGCGATTGCGCGGGCGGCGGCGACCCCGCGCACGCTCGTGCCGTTTGCGTCGATCGGCGGCGACCAGATCGCGATGCCGGCCTGCCCGGGTGCCACCGCCAGGATCGAGCCGGAGACGCCGCTTTTCGCGGGCAGCCCGATCTCGAATGCCCACTGTCCGGCATAATTGTACATGCCGCAGGAGTTCATCACGGTGAGCACGTCGCCGACCACCGCTGCGGCCAGCGCGCGCTCGCCGGTGCGCGGGTTGACGCCGTTGTTGGCGAGCGTCGCCCCCATCAACGCGAGATCGCGCGCATCGACGAGCAGCGAACATTGCCGGAAGTAGAGCTCCAGGACCTGTTCGGGCTCGCGCGTCAGAATACCCGCGTTCAGCATCAGCCAGGCCATCGCGCGATTGCGATGCCCGGTCGCGGACTCGGAGTGGAACACCGCCTTGTCGAGCGCGAGCGGCCGCCCGGCGAAACGCGCGAACAGCGCATCGAGCGCGGCGATCCGCTCCGCCTGCGTCTCGCCTTCGACCAAGCCGGAGGTCGCGATCGCGCCGCTGTTGATCATCGGGTTGAACGCGCGGCGGTGGACGTCGTCCAGCTCGATCGCGTTGAACGCCTCGCCGGTCGGTTCCACGCCGACATGGCGGAACACCTCCTCGGTGCCGCGCACCTCGAGCGCATGCGCGTAAACGAATGGCTTCGAAACGGACTGGATGCTGAAGGGCGTGCGATCGTCGCCGATCGAATAGATCTCGCCGTCGACGGTCGCGATCGCGATCGCCAGCGCATTCGGATCGGCCTTGGCAAGCTCTGGGATATAGGCGGCGAGCTTGCCGCCCCCGAGACCGCGCAGCCGCGCGTGGAGATCGCGCAGATAATCCTGAATCGGTCCCGCGGCCATGTGCACGCGTTAGCGGATCGGTAGCGAAATGATCAAACCTCCACTTCGAACCCGTCATAGGCGCACAGCACCTCGAGCGGGCGGCGATCGTGGCGGTTAAGCTCCTCGTAGCGGATCGTCTCGAGATGGAGGCGGCGGATGTCCTCGTCGCTGTAGGTCGGCTCGTGGTGAAAGAGCACGAGCCGCTTCGCGCCCGCACCCTGGCAGAGATCGACCGCGACGAGGTTCGAACTATGCCCCCAATCGGCCTTGAGCGTCACACTCTCGGCAAGCGAGTACATCGTGTCGCAGATGACGAGATCGCCATCGTGGAAGAAGCGCTCGAACACCTCCTCGACCGCCATGTCCTCGAGCTTGTGCTCCGAGTCGGTCGAATAGACGACGCTTTTGCCGCCTTGCTCGAATCGATAGCCGTAGCTGTCGTGCGCGTGCTGCTGGAGGATCAGCGACACCTTCATGCCGGCGATGTCGTGCGCATCGCCGGTGTCGAGCGTCACGAAGTCGATCTGCGCCGCGAGATAGTCGAACGGAACCGGGAAGCTGATCTCTTCCTGCTGCCGCCGCAGCGCCTCCTCGGCGTCGGCGTGGCCCGAATAGATGGTGATCCGGTTGCGGGGATCGAAGGCCGGGCCGAAGAACGGGAAGCCCATGATATGGTCCCAGTGCAGGTGCGACAGGAACATATGGTAGCGGCGCGGATGGCCGGCGCCGATGCGGCGGATCGAATCGATGCCGAACTCGCGCAGGCCCGAACCCATGTCGCAGACGACGAAGCCGTCGCTGCTGCCCTCGATCTCGACGCAACTGGAGGCACCGCCATAGGTGCCCCACGTCGCGAAATCGAGCGTTTCGGCGAAGTCGGCCGCAGCCTGCTCGTCGGTGAAACGGCGTCCATCGGCGGCGACAAGCGCACGCGCGATCTTCGTACGGATCGCCGGCGGCGTCGGCGCGACCGGCAGCGAACCGCGTGTTCCCCAGAACCGCACCAGCATTGCGAACCCCTCCGGGTTGCAAGACTAGCAAGCCTTTGAGGCGAGCGCCATAATCGCCGTTGATCCGATATTTACCGCCCGACGTCGCAGGCTGGGACCGCAAAACGAAGCGGGCCGGGAGCCTAGCAGCATGACGCTGCACGGCACCCGGCCCAGATGAAGACGCGGTTGGTTCGGCCTAGAAGGCGAGCTGGAAGCGCGCCGACGCCGTATCGTAGCTCTGTCCAATCTCGGCGCCGACCGGCGTGACGTAGCTCGCCGCGCTCGGCGAGAGGCGATCGATCTTCACGTGCTGATAGTCGAACATCACGCGCGCGATCGGGTTCAGATACCAGTTCACGCCGGCCGTGAGGATCTTCTGATCGCCGCCGCGAACGCCGCCTGCCGGCAGCGCGACACCACGGATGCCCTGATGATAGTTCAGGTCGATGTCGGAGTAGCGCAGCGCCAGCTCGATCGCGCCGTAATTGCCCTTGGAGGGATTGAACGAGCCGTCGATCTTCGGTCCGTCGAACGCGAAGTTGCCGTCGTTGTAGCGGCGGCGCTGGCCGGTGAGGATCCAGCTGCCTTCGACATAGAAGCCGTTGAAGTGCGGATTGTCGAGCGCCGAGGCACGGCGGTCGATGCCAATCCGCTCATATTCGCCCTGGACGAAGAAATTGCGGTACTCGGCCGCGAACTCGGCGCCCGCCGTATAGACGTGGCTCGCGTCGATTGCGCCCGTCGAGATCAGACGCGTGCCGTCGACGCGCAGCTCGGGCCGCTCCTGCAGCGTGACCGGGCTGATCGCGGTGCCGGCCGCGGCATCGGGCCCGGCGGTGTTCGCGGCATGCGCGACATAGCTGCCGTGGAGGCCCAGATGGACGATCGCGTCGTCGGTCTTGACCGGCAGCGCGGCGGCGCGGCCGACGAAGCCGAGCGCGCTGTTGTAGGGTTGCACGGCGCTGCTGCCGGCGGTGTTGACGAGGCGGCCCGTGACGGCGGCAGACGCGAACCAACGCGGCTGCGTGATCGCGATCTGGCCACCCTCGCGGAAGTCGCCGCCGGCGACGCTGCGCGCGATGTCCGCCGAGGCGGGTCGCTCGAGGAACAGCATGCCGTTGGTCGAGCCGGCATCCTCAAGGCCGATGAACGGCGCGAACGCGCCGACGCGGATGTGTGCGGGCTTCCAGCCGGAATATTGCAGCCAGAGCTCCTGGACGTGGCCGTTGTCCTCGACGCCGGAGCCGCCGAAATCGAACAGCACGTTATACTCGAAATCGCCGAACGCGCGGCCGCTGATGCCGATGCGCGCGCGGCGGAAGGTGGTGCCGTTGGAGAGATTGCGCGCGCGTGCGGTGTCCGTCGACGCGCCACCGCGGCGAAGGTCGGTCGCGATCGGGCCGGCGCTATGCTGGAAGTAGTCGGCGACGTCGAACTGCATGATGCCCTGCAGGTTCGCCGTGAAGCGGCCGTCGTTGGTCGCGATCACCGGATGGCCCGAGTCGATCTTCGCCACGGCAGCCGTCGTTGGGGTCGGGCCCTTCGGCGTGGGCGACGAGCCGCCGGCTCCACCGGTTGCGGTGCGCGAACCCGAGAAGATGCCGTTGTCTGCCGTCGCGGCACTGCTCGGCGGCTGGGTGCCGGCCGGGATCGCACTGCCGGCCGCACCACCGCGCAATTCGCTGATCTCGCTCTGGATCGCGTTGAGCTGTGCCTGCAGCGCCGCGATCTTCGCGTCGACCGAGGAGTCGCCCGCAGCGGGATCGGCGGCGAGCGCGGCGGTCGATACGCTACCGAGCAGCGCGACGAAAAGCAGGCGGCGAACCGCCCGACGCGAATGTGACATTGGAAAACCCCCTTATCTGCACGCCCCTGATGGCGCGACCGGGCGCGCCGTTACAGCGCGGTTTTGTTAAACCCGATAAAGACCATCTTTAAACTAGGGTATCATTCGGTTCAATATGGACCTGAGCCGCCCAAGCCATCTTGCGGCGCGCCGTTGCGCCCGGGCTACAGCGGCGCCTTCGCGATCGCCCGCGCGGCATCGCTCGCCAGCATGTCGACGCGTTCGTTCTCGGTATGCCCGGCATGGCCCTTGACCCAGCGCCAGTCGATCCGGTGCGGCGCCGCGGCGGCGAGCAACTCCTGCCACAGCTCCATGTTCTTCACGGGCTTCTTGTCGGCGGTCTTCCAGCCATTGCGCTGCCAGCCCTTCACCCACTTGGTGATGCCGTCCATCATATAGCGGCTGTCGGTATGGAGCGTCACCCGGCAGGGGCGGGTCAGCGCTTCGAGCGCGCGGATCGCGGCGAGCATCTCCATGCGGTTGTTGGTGGTG
>Ga0213875_10000256_pt1 | contig 53509 bp, 43 predicted proteins | sample BarmaccomBMRX_R8_FD_160105 | JGI IMG/M metagenome (GOLD analysis project Ga0213875, IMG submission 160105) | Root-associated microbial communities from Barbacenia macrantha in rupestrian grasslands, the National Park of Serra do Cipo, Brazil - RX_R8 | ecosystem: Host-associated > Plants > Roots...
TAAAATAGAGCAAGCGGCCTCCGTTGCTCAGCGGCCTGGCACTTCGTTGACCTGCGAGTTCTCACATAGGTGTACGAAAAAATTCTCAGCGACGGAGGCTATCTATACAACCGGCTCATGTCCGGCACCGACTCCTTGAGGCTCATCGCCCAACGCCAATGACCGGCCGAGTCCGATATCGCCGAGAATCGAGCCCACCTTGACAGGGCCTGACCACTACGAATCGCAAGCAGCCCGGAGCCGACCAAGTGCTTGCGGCGGTCCGGGCGGGCGCACGCTCGTGGTGCCAAAGCCGATCGACTCGCGGCTTAGGAGATCACCACAAAACTCGCGCCTGTTTGCGCGAGCATCACGCGGTCAGCGGTATGACCGGACACGATCCGTTGACGAGCGGATGAATCATTATCGGGTCATGCGTTGTTGCTTGGTTGGGGTGAGGCCACAGTTACGGTAATAATCATCGCTTCCGGAGCTAGCGAAGATACTAAAGTCATGTCAGGAGTCTTCCCGCCGGGTGCGGCGGTCGCGCTGAGCCTGTCGTTCGACGACGCCCGAGCCAGCCAGCTGGAGGCAATCGGGATCCTGCAGGAGTACGGGATCCGAGCGAGTTTCTATGTTTTACCCGCCAGTGTTGCGGCAGCGCCTGACCGCTGGCGGGTGGTGGCGTTGTCAGGTCACGAGATCGGCAATCACACGAGGACGCACCCATGCAGCGCCAACTTCGAGTTTTCCCGTGCCAACGCGCTGGAGGACAAGACGATGCGCGACATTGCCACGGACATCGACGCTGCCAGCCAGGTCATCCAGGATTTTCTCGACGTGCAGCCGAAGACATTTGCCTATCCCTGTGGCCAATCGTTCATCGGCCGGGGCCGCCAGCGGCGAAGCTATGTCCCGCTGGTCGCTGAACGGTTTGTGGCCGGCCGCGGCTACGCGAGCGAGACGGGAAACCTGCCCGACCGCTGCGACTTAGCGCATCTAGAGGCGTACGTGATCGACGGTCTTGATGCTGGCGCCATGAAGTCCATCGTGGATGCCGGAATGATCCGGGGCGAGTGGGTGATCATGGTCGGTCACGACATCGGCCAGCGGAGGCCCCAGACCGTGCCTGTTTGGGAGCTTGACCGATTCTGCCGCCGTGTAAGCCAAGACGATCGCATCTGGATCGCACCGGTGCTACAGGTGGCCGAGCGCATACAATCGATCCGTCAGGCGGAGAATCGCGGCTGATCCGACCACGATCGCGGTCACAATTTGAAACGGCCGGTATGGTCAACCATGATGGTTCGGTAGATCGTGAGGGGCTGTGTGAGGTTGGGGTTCGCCTGCCCCACTGAGTGCGCCGCACCCGTGTCCCAGTGTGTTTTCTCGCTGCTCGCTGTCTTGCGCAGCCGCAGCAGTTGGTCGTCGAAGCGGTCTTGGGTACAGGCCGACCAGCCTCTAGCAGTTCGAGGCGACCGGGATCTTTCGTCAATCTCCGATTGGGTGAACTGACCTGCTGCCAGCAACGACTGCGCATCTCAGCCGTGGCCACCGCCACCGCATGAGCTGGCTGGTGCGCTGTGGCGGAGCGCGCCGGCCGCGGCGCACTGGCGGCGATGAGCACCGCCATCAAGCATCTACGTGCGCCTGGCCGGACCGGGTTGACCATGTGCTGTTCCTGGTCCCGGGCGGGATAATGCTTGATTGACAGCGGTTCGGTTGATCGCAATACTGCTGAGGGAACATGGAGGGAACAACCGCGCCTTAAGGTAACGCGATTTCGTGGTCAACCGGTTGCTTGCGGACCGTCCCGGTGATACTCACCTTATGTGCTTCAAGTCTGAGAGTCACTACATCGCCAGGGAGTTTGTCGCTTATAATTTTGTCCATTGGGCGCCCATCCTGCACGGTGGCTGTAGCCGTGATCTCTCCGAATACTTTGGCCTTAAGTGTAGCTTGACGATTGGCTAAATTAACAATGAGCGCGAGATTCACTGGTCCGTGTGTGTAATTCTTCTCGACGAGGTCCGATTCCTGAGCTTGAGTCATTTCTTCTCCCGATGTCGTTGGTCTGAACCTCTGGCAGCCGAACACAACACTAGAGGTCGGACAAGAGGCCCAGACTGTTCATTGTGGACTCGTTGCATCACCTCGACAATTCTCGGCGGCTGTGGTGTCGGTGCGGTCAGGAGTTGCTGGCAGCGTCCCCCATGTAGAGCCGCGTGACAACGATCCCGACAGGACGGGACACGGCCGCACATCAGATCCGAAGATCCTTCGAGGTGAGACACCACATGCACACTGCGGCACATGGGCCGCCGAGGACTTACAAGCAGGGGTCAAACCAGCTTGATCGAGAAGGCATCGGCGGGAACAAGAGGGGACGTGAACGCGACCCGATGTCGAAGGCGCGCCCGAGACCTGGTTCCGATCTTCGCACCCGGCCGGCGGCCCTCAACCCGGATGGACTCTCCACGGCGTCCGCTCGCAGGAAGATCCACAAAGAGCTTACCGACCGTGTGTTTCGCTTATTCCTCAGCCAGCTGGTTGCGCGCTTGGTCGAGGTCCTTGCCGTCTTCGTCCAGCTCAATGGCCTTTACCTGGGTTACCACGTCATCCAAGGTCTCGGGGAGCAGTCCGTCCGGCTGCGAGTACACCAGCACACCTTTCCGGTACGCCATGATGGTGGGCCTTCTGCTGATGTTGGCAGCGGCCGCCAAGCCCTGCTCGGCCTCAACATCGACCGTGCCATAGACGACGTCGGAGTGCTCGTTGGAGGACGCCTCGAACGTCGACGCGAACCTGCGGCAGGCGTCGGACGAGGAGTCACAGAAACAGACGAAAACCACAGCGTTTCCGGTGACTACCTCGTCGAAGTTCGCTTCAGTCAGGGTCTGGGTGGCCATAGCATCCCTTCACGTCGTTGTGCCGATGCACCACTGTGCACGCCGATCATCTTGCACCTACCTGAGCACTCGGCCATGATCAATCCCGATGTGATCGTCTTTACGTGTGTGAGGTCAACCCCAAGGCACGGTATCGGTCTTTACCAGCCCGTCTTGCTCGGATCGGGCTCTCTGCTGCACATCTTCGTCCTCAGTCCGGACCACGGCTCAGGCCCCAGGGTTGCGTACGGGGTTGCAGCCGTTGCCATTCACGCCTGTCGGCTCGCGGCCGGCGTAGCCTCACGGGCGAAATTGGTCTAATAACGGTAGCGAGACGAAGCGCGAGCAATACAATTGATCCAACGTCCTCTGCCGGCTGAGACGAGCGAGGGGTCGATACCGGAACCCTGATCGTGCGCACCGGCTCAGATAAGGGCCGTACCGAAGGCGTGTCGGCACTGATTTTGCAGCGTGACATTTTTGCACCTACCGCCACCTCAACAAGACCGGTCACCGCCTGGCCTTCAACGCCGAAATGGTTACGACCCGCATCCTGAAGGATTACAGTCCCGACAGGCTAAGCCAGGGTGTGTACAGCTTGGCGTGCTGCGGGTAGGGCGTGGTGGTGCATTTGATACACAGACTTGGCAAATTTGGATTCTATCACCCAGAGGGAGCAGTGCCATGCTGGTGATCTGCTTAGTCAACGCCTAATGCTTACTCATCCACGCACCGAATCGGTGGTGTAGTCGGCGAATCGCGGTGCCCTGTCTGTGTGAGGCTGGACGGAAATCCGGTTGTCGGTGCCGGGCCAGCCGGGAAAGATGCGCCAACAGTTGAGGAGGACTGGATGATGATTGGCGCAGGGCCTGACACCCGAGCCATGGGCGCGACAACCGACGCGTGGCAGGATCGGGTAGCACGTCGGATGGCTGAGTTGTATGCGAACGACACCCAAGTTCGGGCTGCCCGGCCGCGGAAAATTTTTGCCTCGGCGGCGCTTCGTCCGGGGATGCGGCTTCCACAGATTGTGGCGACGGTCATGGAGGGCTACGCGGACCGACCGGCCCTCGGACAGCGTGTTCAAGAATTGGTAACCGATCCGGCCACCGGCCGCAGGTCAGTTCGCCTGCTGTCGGAGCTCAAGACCATCACATATCGTGAGTTGTGGGCACGGGTCGGCGTGGTGTCATCGGAGTGGCAGCACCATCCGGAGTATCCGTTAAACGCCGGTGATTTTGTCTGCCTCCTTGGCTTCAGCAGCACCGACTACACCACGATCGATCTGGCGTGCATCCACATGGGCGCGGTATCAGTGCCGCTGCAGACCAGCGCATCCGCCGAGCAAAACATGGCGATCATTGCCGAGACCAAGCCACGTATCATTGCCGTCGGCATCGACTATCTGGACGCCGTCGTCGAAGCAGTGCTGGCCGGCAGTGCACCCGAACGTTTAATTGTTTTCGACTACGAGCCCGAAGATGATGATCAACAAGACAGGTTGAAGTCCGCGTGTGGGCGCTTGACCGGCGCCGATAGCCCGGTGATCGTCGACACCCTGAGCGCCGTGATCGACCGCGGCAAGACGCTGTCACCGACACCGTTGCGCGTGCCTGACGCCGACGATAATCCACTGCTGTCGCTGTTCTACACGTCGGGAAGCACCGGCACTCCGAAAGGTGCGATGTATACCGAGCGGATGCTCGCTCATGGGTGGCTGAGTGCTTCCGATGCGCTGATGCAGTCTGAGGTGCCGATGATCGCACTGAACTACCTGCCGATGAGCCATTTTGCCGGCCATCAATTGCTGGTAGGCACTCTGGCCAGTGGTGGTACAAATTACTTTGCAGCTAAAAGTGATCTGTCGACGCTGTTCGACGACATCACTTTGGTGCGGCCCACCGTGCTAAGCCTGGTGCCGCGGGTGTGCGAGATGATCTATGGGCACTACCAGCGTGAATTGGAGCGGCGCAAGTCGGATGGCGCCGATCCAGACACTATTGAGGCCAAGGTGAAGGCCGACATGCGGAACAGTTTGTTGGGCGGCCGCGTGGTGTCCGCCATCTTCGGAACCGCGCCGCTGTCAGCGGAGTTGTTCGCATTCATCGAGTCGTTGGCGGATGTGCACCTAATTGATGTTTACGGCTCAACGGAGGTGGGCCTGGTTTTGAGAGCTCACCAGGTGCTGCGCCCGGTGGTGATCGACTACAAGCTCGTCGATGTTCCCGAGCTCGGCTATTTCCGCACCGACAAGCCGCATCCCAGAGGTGAGCTTCTGGTCAAGACCGAATATGTGATGCCGGGCTACTACAAGCGCCCGGATGTCACCGCGGAGATGTTCGATGAGGCCGGCTTTTATAAGACCGGTGACATCATGGCCGAGGTGCGCCCGGATCAACTGCACTATGTCGATCGCCGCGGCAGTGTGCTCAAGCTCGCCCAGGGCGAGTTCGTGGCACTGTCGCATTTGGAGGCGGTGTTTGCCACTAGCCGGCTAATCCGGCAGATCTTTCTTTACGGTAGCAGTGAGCGGTCGTTTCTGCTGGCGGTGATTGTCCCGGATGATGAGGTGATCGTCCAGCTTGGGCCTGATGGGACGCAGCGGGTGAAGTTGTTGATTAGCCAGTCGCTGCAGCAGATCGCGGCCGAGGCGCAGCTGAAGGGCTATGAGGTCCCGCGCAATTTTTTGATCGAGACCGAGCCGTTCGCCGTGGAAAATGGTCTGCTGTCCGGCGCAGGCAAGCTGCTGCGACCAAAGCTCAAGGCCCGCTACGGCCGGCGCCTTGAGCACATGTATGCCGAGATGGCCGCCGAGCGGGTCAACGAATTGCGGGTATTGCGTGCGAGCAGTCCGGATCGGCCGGTGCTCGGAACCGTGGCGAAGGCCGTTGAGTTGACGCTGGGCGTATCGCTGGCCGATGTGCGGCCCGACACCCGGTTTATCGATCTGGGCGGCGATTCACTGGCGGCGCTGAGCTTTTCGAACCTGTTAGTAGATCTCTTCGGGATAGAGGTACCGGTGGGCGTGGTCCTCAACCCAGCCAGTGACCTGCAACGGCTCGCCGATTACATCCAGGCACAGCGGGACCCGGGCGCCAAGCGGCTGACCTTCGCTGCCGTGCACGGTGCCAACAGCACCGAGGTCTATGCCAGCGACCTGTCGCTGGATAAGTTCATCGACGCCCAGACCTTGAAGACCGCCCCGACCCTGCCGCAGCCGACCGGCGCGATCAAGACCGTGCTGCTGACGGGGGCGACCGGATACCTCGGGCGGTTCCTCGCCCTGGACTGGCTGCAGCGGCTGGCCCGTTGCGGTGGCACGCTCATCTGCATTGCCCGCGGCGGCGACGCCAGACAAGCGCGCCAACGTATCGAAACGGCACTTGACACCGACAGCGAACTGATCGAGCGTTTCCGGACCCTGGCTGCCGATCACCTCGAGGTGCTCGCCGGCGATATTGGTGAGCCCAATCTCGGGCTAGACGAGGCCACCTGGAACCGGCTGGCACACCGCGTCGATTTGATCGTCCACTCAGCGGCCCATGTCAACCACGTGCTGCCCTACAACCAGCTATTCGGGGCCAACGTCGTGGGCACTGCCGAGCTGATCCGGCTGGCAATCACTGCGAAGATGAAACCCATCTCTTACATCTCGACTGTAGCCGCGACGTTCGTGGGCGATGATGTCATCGACGAAGACGCCGATGTGCGTATCGCCAGTCCAGTGCGCAAGCTTGAGGACACCTATGTCAATGGTTATGCAACCAGTAAATGGGCCGGCGAGGTGATGCTGCGCGAAGGGCATGATCTTTGCAATCTTCCAGTCACGATCTTCCGATGCGATATGATCCTGGCCCACAGCCGATACGCCGGTCAGCTAAATCTGCCCGACGTGTTTACCCGGTTGCTGTTCAGCTTGGTTACGACGGGGATCGCGCCACGCTCATTTTACCGATCCCCCCGCAACGCGGACCCGGCCCACTACGACGGCTTGCCCGTCGATTTCGTCGTCCAAGCGGTCACCGAGCTACGGGGGCAAGCCCACGAAGGGTTTCACACGTACAACGTCGTCAATCCGCACCGTGATGGTATCTCACTCGATACGTTTGTTACCTGGCTGATCGAGGCCGGCTACCCGATTCAGCGGATCGATGACTACGACCAGTGGATATCGCGTATTGAAACCGCGCTGCAAGGGCTGCCGGAAAGGCAGCGGCACTTATCTCTGCTGACCGTGCTCGACGCCTACCGGCATCCCGCCGAGGCCATCGACGGCGCCGCCGTCCCATCCGAAAAATTCCAGACGGCCGTGCGCGCGGCTCATCACGACATCCCACACCTGTCTGCGCCACTGATTACCAAATACATCGCCGACTTGAAGCAACATCAACTGCTGTAACGGACTGTCACCGATCATGTGCTACTGACATCCCACGTCTGAAAGGTGGTTCTCGGTGATACCGGGGTGGCTTATCGGCGAGGAAACGGTCTACTTCGACGCGGCGACCCTGCCGCGTCAACTCGATGTACCTTTCCAGGGTGGCTGATGCTCAACCACCCTGGAGGTGTGCTGACTGCGTGACACTGCGGCACTTGTTAGCGGAGGGAGCACGAGAAGTCTGTATGGAACGACAGACGCGTGCCGATGCGTAGCTCAGGCGGCCCACATCGACACACTTTTAGTATAGAATCGTGTGACAAATTAGTGTTCACGCGGAAAGCGCGCATTGGATCTGAACTGTCACTGCAGGATGTCATCCGCCAATAGTGCACATGGGAATGTTGAGCCGTCCGTTCACGCAAGCGTTAAGCCATTGTGTGAATTCGTCGATAGTGCCCTTGATAGGCTGGGTGGATGTGCCGCCGGTCCCGAATGCCGCGCGCCGCACCCTGAACTGAGCGGTGGCTGTATTATCTTCTTGCGCGAATGTTACATTGATAACGCCAGGTGGCGTTTGGTCTGCTATGCGGAAAGTCATAGTAATTGAGCCGGACTGATCGGCTCGGATGGTTGTGCTGCCTCCAGTAACTATCAGCCCTTCTGGTTGAGTAACCGTGACTGGTTGGTTGGGAGTAAATCCACTACCGTCGGCGATTGTAACCGTTCCGGGTGGCCCATCCGCCGGAGTGAGCGCGACTCTTGCCTGGCGCAGTTGTGATGATCGAGTCCCGAAGGTACCATTATCGTCGGCAGCGACGGTGAAGGCTGAGCCCGGTTTCTCACCGAGTTCGCTTGGTGCAACGTAGTTGGGCTGCAACTCCAAACTGCTGACTATCACCTCAGTATGCGACGATCCCTGTACCGGGTCGAGCGAGCTACTGTCCCCGTAAGCGGAAGCCGTGACCAAAACGGCCAGCAATAGTGTCCACAAACCAGCGCAGCTGGCGCGCAACTGGTGAGGGTGACAGCTCATGGTGTGGCCTTCCCACCGTACGCCAAGGCAGTGTCGGTACGCTTAACCGTTCACTAACCGCGCAACCTCTCGCTGACGTTACATCGTGCTGGCTGAAGTTGCGCGATGGTTCTCGAACTTAGCAGTTTCTTGACCGTTGGAGCTATCACCCGGCGCTCCCATGACGGGGGTACTCCGGCACACAGTCAACGCCGTCTGTATCAGTAAGCTACGAAACCGTAACTCGCTGTAAGAACCAGCTGCGATCTTCCCGGCAGAAGACTCGCGCTATCAGAAGCTCTTAGGTGATCAACGGGATACTTGCCTGGTCACCGTTGGGTGCTCGGAGCAACATCAGAATCGTGATGAGCTACGGGGTTGGGCGTTACACTATCGCTGCTCTGTGGGCTGCCGCGTGCTCCTCAAGGAAATTTTCACTTGGCTTCCACGGCAGTTATGATTTTGTGGTCGGCTAAGCGCTAGCACCTATGACGACGATGTAGCCTTCGAAAATTTGTGGGTGCGCTTCCTGGCGCGGGTCCGTATTCGATCAGGAGGCACTCTAAGACTTGTCGGAGCTCTGTGCGGTACTGCTCGATGTCAACCCGTAGGTTCGCCACGTCTTGGGCTAGTGCCCGAGCGTCGCGAGAAAAGGAGTGAGACTGCGGGCTACGCCGGCAAACCGTTACGTTCGGCATGGCGATTCGCTGGTAATCGCGGGGGCCAGGTATGCGATCAGTGCGATCATCAGCAGTGCGCCGGTGACGTTATCTATGGACATGGCGAGCATGGTCGCCAACACCACAGCCAAGGCCAAGTAGTCGGTCATCACGATGGTTGCCGCTGTGGTGGCTGCCATTGTGATTATCCGGTACATGTTGTCGCCTTCCGAAGAATTACCGCCGAATTCATCGATCTGTCACTCCTTGTCACCACACAGCTAGCTGAAAGATGCAGTGCTGAGCCCAGACCGCTACGAGCACGATCGCTCATTCGTGTTAGTGATCGGATCGTGATGGCAGAGTGTTACCCAAGCGCTCAATGACATGTGGAGCAGAAGCGCGGCGGAACCTTCGATGTCGCCCAGGTGTTGGTAGGGTCGTCATGCCGCAAGTCGGTACCAACCCTATTGATTCTGTCCGTTACTGTCACCGAATGCGCCGATAGGGAATTCACGGGCAAGGAATCTTGGATCGGGCGAGGTCTTTCATGGGTGGGGTGACGGTCTGGGTCAGTATGATGTTGCTTGGCTGGAACTTCGCGTCCGGTCTAGCTGGCTTGATTCCCGACCGTAGGCGCTAAGGTGGTCAGGCGGCGCCGGCCACCCGTCAGGTTGACGGTGCCTAGCGTGATGGCGCCGCTGGTAAAGGTGAGCTGACAGTGCAGTCAACGTTACCGGCTGACCGAGCATTGACACACGTTGGTCGTAGCGCTGAGCGTGGTCGTTTCTGTAGCAATATTGGCCGCGAAGCGGCCGCCTGTAGATGAGTGAGAAGGCAACAGTCAAGCAAAAGACGGCTACACGCACTGCAACGGGTAGCGCCTTGGCCAAAACAGAGCGGACCTGCGCGTCAATCCCGACCCACGTACGCTCAAAATACGAAACGGGTCTACAGGTCACTAGATGACAGGACAAACCATCCACCGTAGGCACCACACCGTCGTTGCAGCGATCATCGCCGAACTAGTCATACTCAGTGGCTGCGGTCACGGCTCCGGTACATCGACTACGACGTCCACCGTTGCCCCCAGCGTCGCGCCAACAGCGGTGGCTCCCCCGTCCGCGCCTGGGCAATCCGTGACCCTACGCGGCATCATCCACGCTGGGCCGCTGCCCGGATGCAACGTGCTGATCACCCAGCACGGCACCCATTACCTACTGCTCGACACCACCAACCCACCACGCAACATCCTCGTCACGGTAAGCGGCATCCTGGAGCCCTCGCTCATCAGCTACTGCAACAATGGACAGCCACTGCGTGTGCAACGCGTCACTCCACTATGAGGCACCGCAATCTTGCTGAACCCAGACCGAGCGGCGTTGGGACATGGGCCGGAGTGCTCAAGAAGGTGCCGGAGGCACAATTTTCACGGCAGTGGGATCACTGCTCTGGCGGAATCTGGACACCATTGGCGCGGTTCGGGGACTGTTCCATCGCAGGTGAGGCCGCTGGTGCCCGGTGCGGAACTGCGGTGTCCCTCTCGGCTGCTGTGGTCTTCATCTCGCCTTTGAAGATCCGCACGGACTGACCTACAGCGCGGGCCATGTCTGGCAACCGCTTGGCGCCGAACAGCAACACCATCACCACGAGCAGAATCAACAAGTGCCACCCGCTCAAACCAGCCATACCAGTTGTTCTCTTCCGTGAGCTCAGTGTGTTGGGACGATCGCCAGACTACCCGCGCCTCGCGCCAGCATCGGACGAATTGGTCACGCCATGAAACCGACCACGATCTGAGAATCGTTGATTCCGAAATACCAAGCGCCGCCTGTTGGTCGTGGGCAAAGTCGACAGCAAGAGCCGAGCTGGCAGTGCCGACGGTACGTGGCTGAATTCGGCGGAAACTTGGCCCAGCATGCGACAGGGTCACAGAGAACGACAACAGTGAGATGACGATGCGACCTGCTGCGGCCGGCTGGCACCAACGACGTGAGGGGGCCAATAGCGCCGCTCGAGCTTGCGGCTACGTCCCCGGTCCCGGTTGTCAACCCCCTGCTCCTGCAAGTAACGCCTGCGCACAGGGGCCGATGAGTCCCCATAGCTAGGGTGCATGGACCAGGACCGATAATGACATCCTCAACCGATCTGCCGCCCCCGGATGAGCGGCCGACAACTTCTCTTCCGTTGCTTGCCGCTCCGCGTCCTCCAGCGTCGCTAGCTCAGCCGGCGCCGAGTACCCCGCCGCATATCGCAACGGCGAGCCCACCGCCGTTCCGGCCTGCAGCTGGTGGCCCCGATGTGTACCGGCCCGAATCGTTTTACCCGGGTATTGCCCCAGCACCGCAGCGACCGATCGAGCCCGTGTCCCACCCACTACCACGTCGCTGGCTGTGGATCATCGGCGGCGTACTCGCGAGCCTGGCGGTCATCGCCATCGACCGTCCCGCCATGACCCCACGACCACCAGCCACGACCATCGGTCTTCCTGGGACAACGCCGGTTCCGGCGCCAAGCACTCCGAGTCCGCTCGCAGCTAGGGACCCCACGCCGGCACCACTGAGATCGACTTGGGTAGCGCCGCCACCAATCCCACGAAGGCCAACACCGGAGCCAGTGGCACTGATACCAGCCTTACCGGTCGCGCCGCCATCAGGAACGCCGATACCCCAGTTGGTCACGCCAACCCCGACAGCCACGTCTGGACCCACGCCTATCCCGACGCCAACAGCGACCGCAACACCCTCAGCACCGGCGACCACCATCAGCCACGGCACTTACCTGGTCGGCACCGAGGTCATGCCTGGCGTTTTCAAGACGACAGGCGCTGCCGGCGTCGGATCATGCTATTGGGCGCGCCTAAAAGACACCAGCGGCAACTTCGACGCAATTATCGCCAACGGCATCAGCCGAGGGCCGACCACCGTCACTATCAGAGCCACTGATGATGCATTCACAACGAGCGGCTGCAATACCTGGCGCAGGCAGGCACAATAGAAATTGAACCCTTGCCTCGTAAAAACGGTTTCACCGAAGCGCGTCAAGCAAGCCTGAGCTAATTGTAGCTCAAGTCGTCGGCCAAAGAGGGGCCGCTGCGGATTCCCCTGCGTGTCAACTGGTTGATCTAATCATCCCAGTCGTGGTCCTGCCGTCGGTGTCCATCCCACCAGCGCGCCGGTGATAGCGATGGTGATCGCGGTGACGGTCGTGATCGTGGTCGCTGTCACTCCTTAAGCCGCTGGCGTAATTTCCCTGATTATCATCGGAATTCTCCCTCTTGCGCTCGGCAGGATGCGCCTACGCGGGGCTTCTAGCATGTTGATGCTGCAGCCCGTAAGCACCCATCACAGGAAAGAAGGCGGCTGTGCTCAGTTGGCATACCTTGCTTCTTCTCGACCGAGTGAATTTAGGGCCCGTGGCTATATGAGAAGTGACCGGTAGTCACCGTCTCTAACAATCTGTCTATTAGAAACTGAGTTTGTGATGGCTCATCAGGGCACTGCGATGGTGTTTCCTGCATCACAGAGCATGGAGGTGCACGGACCTTCACCAAGATCGCGCACCAGGATGTCCGGGCTGATACAACTGACCAGAATGGCGACCGGGTATAGAGAGGACATGCCCGGCATATAGCCATCTAGCAACGGGCCCACGATGGCAGGTGGCGAGCAGCAGATCTTCGAGGGTGTCAAGGGGAGCACCATTACGATGGACATCGGCAACGAGGAGGAGGTATCGCTACCGCGGTGACCGGATGATTGACCATCTGCTTGGTGCACGGATTGTGGTCGCGCTAGACGCCAAGTGCAGCTGGGCAGTGGGCCAAGTACCGCCTGGAGTTGGCCGATATCAAGCAGCCGTTCCCGCACAAAGCCAAGGTCAGGGCCGGCAGCCTCGACTGCGGTAGAGCGCGGACATTCCTTTGTTCAATGAGATGCTGGGTAGGTGATACCACAATGTGCGGGATCGTCGCGGCCTTCGGCGAGGTAGACGCCGGCAAGTGCGAGCGGATGCTCAACCGGTTGCAGCACCGGGGACCGGACGATACCGGGGTATTGGCCCTGGACTCAGCCTGGTTGGGCCATCAGCGACTGTCCATCGTTGATATCAGCCGCGGGAAGCAGCCACTGGCCAACGCCGACAGCACAGCATGGATCGTCGCCAACGGTGAGATTTACAACCACGAGGACCTCAGCGCGAAGCTGCCTCCCAAGACTTTGCAGACCCGGTCGGATTCCGAGACGGCACTGCACCTCGTGATGCGCGACGGCCCGGCATCGGTGGTCGAGCTCAGCGGAATGTTCGCGCTGGCAATGGTGACCACCGGCGGGGTCGGGCTGGTCGCCCGAGACCCCATGGGTGTCAAGCCCCTGTACTGGATTGATGGGGCGGATAGCACGTTATTCGCCAGCGAGCTGCGGGCTTTTGACCCTGACGACCGCCCTGGGGTGATTTCCTTTCCGCCCGGCTGTCTATGGACTCCGACCACCGGCATTGTGCGCTATGCCAACTCGGTTCCGGTAGACCTGCGCCCTGCCCGCCGGGCACAACAGCCGACGTGGGATCACGGCGCGCTGAAAGAAGTCAGGGACTCGTTGGTGCTGTCCGTACAACGGCGGATGATGGGCGACGTCGACGTAGGAGTGTTCCTGTCCGGCGGGTTGGACTCAGCGATCGTTGCCGCGATCGCTGCGGAACACGCCCGCCGGCGCGGCGGCGTCTTGCCGACCTTCGCGGTCGGCACTGCGGAGAGCAACGACCTGCTGGCTGCCCGGCGTGTCGCCGAGTTCATCGGTAGCGACCATCACGAGGTCATCGCCACCGCCGAGACTATCGGTGACGAGCTGGACCACGCGGTTGAGGTGATCGAGCACTACGACCCTGCGCTGGTTCGGAGCGCGGTGCCGAACCTGCTGCTGGCACGCGAGGCCGCCAAGAAGGTCAAGGTGGTGCTCACCGGTGAGGGCGCAGACGAGCTGTATGGCGGATACAGCTACATGCACAACCCTGAGTTCGCCGACCCAACTGCACTACACGCCGAGCTGGTGCGCAGCCTCGAACAGCTGCATCACCTGAACCTGCAGCGATGCGACCGGACGACCATGTACTTCGGGCTGGAGGCTCGCGAGCCGTTTCTCGATACCAACGTGGTGCGCACAGCGCTGACCCTGCCGCCGGAGTGGAAGCAGACTACCGGTGGGCGGCCGGAAAAGGCGGTGCTACGCGAGGCCTTCACCGACTGGCTTCCCGAGGAGCTGCTGTGGCGCGGCAAGGAACAGTTCGGCGACGGCTCGGGTGCGGGCGAGGTGCTTGCAGCGCTGGCCACGAACGACGCTGCTGGGGCCCATATCCGAGGGGCATGCCGGCAGCCACCGGACAGCTGGGCACTGCGCAGCGAGGAGGAGATTCTCTATTACCGGATCTGGCAGCACCATTTCTCAGGTGTGCGGCCCAACTCGACGCTAGGCCGCTTCGCGACCCCATGAGTGGACAGACGCAGCGGCGATCTAGGCGATCTAGAGGTCGCCCCCCTCTTCGAGGAGGCGATCGATCTCCCGGCGCAGCAGGCCCAGCCGACCCTCCCGCACCAGCGGGATCTCCCGTCGCCGGCGGCGCACCAGCGACACGTCGATGTCAACGGTGAGCAGGTGCTCCACACCCTCGGCAGCTTCGGCGATCACTTTTCCCCAGGGATCGACGACGTGTGAACCGCCCCAAAAGCGCAGCGGCCCCTCGACACCGACGCGGTTGACGAATATTACGTACGTCTGAAACATCCGCCCGTAGAACCGGGTGATGCCACGCCAGTAGGACCGTGAGTCATACCGCTCGGGGAACAAGCTCTGCGCACTGCAGGCGGGTACCAGAAGGATGATCGCCCCGTCTTGAGCAGCTACGTAGGCCAGCTGAGGCTGCCAGGCGTCGTTGCAGATCAGGGTCGCAGCACGGTGCCGTCCACCCATGATCGGGAAGGCACGGGACGACTGGCCGGGCAGGAAATGTTTACGTTCCTCAAAGATCGCATAGTTGGGCAGGAACAGCTTGCGATGCACGTGCACCAGCAGGCCGTTTTCGTAGTAGGCCGCGCTGTTGTAGATGTGCAGACCATGTGCCTGAGCCTCGGCAAACCCGAGAAGCACGCCCGCGCCCTTGGCCTCCTTGGCCAGCTTCACCATCCGCTCGTCATCAGGAACGATCGAGATGTCCTCCTTGAGATCCCCGATCGAGTAACCACTGAGTGACAGCTCAGGGAACACCACCAGGTCGGCGCCTTCGCTGACCGCATGGGTGATCACCTGCTGCGTATGCGTGTAATTGATCCCGAACTCACCGGGTGCAGAGTCAATCTGTGCGATCATGATGCGCATCGCTACCTCCCACGCAGCGGTGGCGGGACGGGACGGCTCAACGTATCGATCAGGACGTTCCGGTCAGCATCAGGTTGCGATGAAGCTTCCTGTCTGCCGCGGCCACATCCACCCGACGTCACTCGTGATTCTGTCCGCCGCGCGAGAGCTGCCTAAGGGAGGGCGCGCGACGCCACCGCGGGTGGCCACGGGGGCCGCCTTGCCGTGGCGGTTGTGCTTATGGATTCACGGCAGCAGTCAATCGAGCCAGTCGCTGGGGATGTCTCCGAATTTCTCCGCGACGAACGCGACGTAGTACAGCGGCTCGCCCTGTACCGACAGGCGGTGCCGGTAGCGCTGCCTGGCCAAGGGACAGATGACCTCCCCAGCGAACATCCGACGGATTAACTCGCTGAAGCCGCTCGCGTCGCGTGCGGTGACGAAGTCCTCCTTGATCGTGAATGCCGCCAGGCCGGGAGTGGAAATAAGGTTGTAGGCGGCCGCGAAAGCCTGCGGAGGCACGTCATCGAAGCCCAGCGCGGCCACTGTCGTCAGCGTGTTGAGGTCGGCCTCGACGAGCGTGTCCCGCTGGTCGGGCGCCAGATCGGTGAGGTCGGCAACGAGGTACTGGTCATAGACTCCGGGTCGGTCGCGGTGGGCCGCAGCGGCCGCCTCTTCGATGATGTCGATGCCGAAGACTGCTCCAGCGCCGAGTTCACGGAGCTCCTCACCGACGATCCCGTTCCCAGCGCCGACATCGAGTACCCGAAGCTCGGCCGGCTCGGTCTCTCGCTCGGCCAACACCTGAGCCAGCTGGGTTCGGATCACCCGTGGTGACACACATTTGAGCTTGTCGTAAAAGAGTCGCTCGTATAAGCCGGGGATGTCGTAAATATCGCGATAATCATGGAAGCGAATGCGCCTTCGCGCTGTACCGACCATGATCTCGCACCACTCCTCGTCCTGGCCTAGATCAAGACCAACTTCGGGGAACAGGATTTTGAAGTCGACTTGGGTAACGGTCTCCGAATTGATTTGCTCGATTATGCTCATGACACTTCGAAATCCTCCGTTGGGCTCCACCCGGCCAGCAGGCGCCCATTACAGACTGCTGCTAGTCGTACACGAAGAAGATATTTTACCGTGCCAACCACATGTTGGCATACAGAAGAGAGACCGGGGGAGGGTCGGCCACGACGTGCAGTCTTGTCGTCCCTGTCCGGACGTGCAATCCGTCCCATTTGGGGCGGACAGTCCCATGCGTCTCTGCCGAGCAAATGACCAAGGAAGTTGGTTGGTGGTAGCTGCCAGGACGAGCCAGGTCAGCGATCGAATAGCTCGGACCGGCCCACTCTGGGAGCTTCCTTGAAGGTGAGGTCGTGATCCAGTACGGCTCGTTTCACGCTCAAGTTTCGTAGAGGGAGGCCGTAAGTTAGGCCTCGGCATTCGTGCGGCAGTCAAGCTGGTCACCGCATAGAAAAGGTATGAGAAAGGGCTTCCGGCCGGTGGCAACAAGTTTCGGTACGTCGCTGTACCGTTGGCCAACATCTACCAAACTGTTGGCAGCTCGACGATGGCTCCGATCACAATAGCCGTGTCGAGTTGTCATCCGTTCCTAGGTCGGGGCGATCCTTGGTGAGAGCCGAGTGACCATGCCGGTGTGACTGAGCGATTTGCCGGTGGTCTCTGGGGCGAGCAACTGGGAGACCACGGCGCCGATCACGCACAGTGCCGCCCCGATCACCATGCACCACCGCAGGCCGATGGTGTCGATGCCGACCGGGAGCAGGAATGTACCTGCCGCAGCGCCAATCCGGCTAAACGCGTTGGCGATGCCTACCCCGGTGGCCCGCACGTCGGTCGGAAAGACTTCGGTTGGGTACACGGCGGTGAGGTTGCCGGTCAGGGCATTGCAGAACGCGAAGACCGCGAAAGCGCCGACCAACGTCATTGGCGATGCGCCTGACCACAAACCGATGACCAGCAACGCCACTGCCATGATCCAGAATGGGCCGATCAGCTGATTGCGGCGGCCAATGCGCTCGATGGTCAGCATGCCGACGATCGCCCCGAGGAACGCGATGCCATTGGCAAAGATCGTGCCAGCCATCTCGTTGAGCTTCAGGGACTCGAACACCTTAGGGGCGAATGTGAAGATCGCAAAGTAGGGTGTCACCACACAGATATAGAAAGTGCAGATAAAAAAGGTGCGTGAGCGCATTCCCGGGGCGAACAGCTGCCGCCAGCCGGCCTCGTTTTTGGTGTCCGAGCCGTAGTCGGCCTCGGCCATATGATCCTCACCGCCGAGGTAGCGATCGATGATTGCGCGTGCGTCGTCACTACGCTCGTGCAGCATCAGCCAGCGCGGCGACTCGGGCAGCCCGACGCGCAGCCCTAGCACGATCAGCGCGGGGATGGCGCTGGTGGCCAGCGTCGCGCGCCAGCTCCAGCCTAGGCCATCCAGCAGGCCGTAAGCAGCCACCACCGAGGCCAGATATCCGCCGTACCAAAAGACGAGCATGTAGGACACCCGGCGGCCACGCCCATGTGCTGGCACGAATTCCGAGAGCATTGACGAGCCGATGGAGTATTCGGCCCCGATGGCGATACCCAACAGCAGCCGTACGACGAACAGCTGCCATCCCTCGGCGACGAATGCTTGCAGGATGCCGAGAACGACGAACAGGCAAATGTCGATCAGAAACAGCTGTTTGCGGCCGAACCGGTCGGTCAGGAAACCGCCGATCGGTGCGCCGAAGAAGATCCCGATCAGCGACGACGCTCCGATCAGGCCAGCCCACACCGGCGAGATCCCGAGCTCACGCGACAGGGGCACCAGCACCACGCTCAGCACCCCGAGGTCGAACCCATCGAGGCCTTCGCCCCAGGCTGTGGCCAACGTCAGCCGCCGCAGGAAGCCTTTATCGCCGAACTCCTTAGTGCCCGCCGTGGCTTGCGCCATTGCTCACCCACCCTCCGCCCGGCCGTTCTCGTGTTGGTCAAGCTAATCACCGCACTGGCGTGTAGTCGACAGTGCGGTGGTCAAGCTGACTTTTCGTTCTCCGCCTCTTGTTCTTCAGGCACCGCGAGTGACATTACCTTTGCGTCTGAGGTGATGGCATTTTCTCGGTAGCGTTGCAGGCTTCTCGGCTCAGTGCTGCTGGCCGCGCCGCTCTCGGGGAGCCCGCACCATGGGCGAAAGAGCTGGTTTCCACGCCGTGCAGAGGCATCGACTGCCGTTCCAGCCGGAGCAGCGCGCGCCGTAGATCGTCCATCAACAGATCGGCCAAATCATGTGTGAAACCGTTGCGCACGACGATGCGCAGCACTGCGAGGTCAGCGCGGTTGTGAGGGAAGGTGTAGGCCGGCACCAACCATCCGCTTTCCCGCAGCGCAGCCGAAACGTCGAACACGGAAAACGCGGTGATCTTGTCACGTAGCGTAAACGCGAGGACCGGCAACTGGGTGCCGTCGGTGAGCAGCTGGAACGACCCCAACTCGGCGATTTGCGCGGCCAGCGATGTTGCCACCTCGCGGGAGTACTGCTGTACCCGCCGATAGCCTTCGAAGCCGAGCCGGATGAAGTTGTAGTACTGGGCGACGACTTGGGAGCCGGGGCGGGAGAAGTTCAGCGCGAACGTCGGCATGTTGCCGCCCAGGTAGTTCACCCGGTACACCAAGTCCGCCGGTAGTGCGGCTGATTCGCGCCACACCACCCAGCCCACGCCTGGATACACCAGGCCATATTTGTGCCCGGATGCGTTGATGGAGGCGACTCTTGGTAGCTGGAAGTCCCAGGTGAGGTCGGGGTCGCAGAACGGCGCGATCAGTGCGCCAGACGCGCCGTCCACGTGCACCGGGATGTCCAGCCCGCTGCGATGCTTCAGGTCGTCCAGTGCCGCACAGATGTCGGCAACCGGCTCGTAGCTGCCATCGAACGTCGACCCCAGGACGGTCACCACGCCGATGGTGTTCTCGTCGCATCGGGCCACGGCCTCCTGCGGCGACAAGTGGAATCGATTGCCTTCCATCGGTACTAGACGCGGCTCCACGTCCCAGTAGTTGGCGAATTTCTCCCAGCAGATCTGAACGTTTATTCCCATTACGATGTTTGGCCTGTCGGTGGGTTTGCCAGCCGCGCGGCGGTCGTGTTGCCAGCGCCGTTTGAGCGCCAGGCCGCCCAGCATGCACGCCTCGCTGGACCCGGTGGTCGAACATCCGATCGGATCGTCTGCTTCCACGGCGTGCCATAACTGAGCGAGCATGCGTACGCAGCGCTGCTCCAGATCGGCGGTGCGCGGGTACTCGTCCTTGTCGATCAAGTTTTTATCGAAGGATTCAGTCATCAAGGTTGTGGCCTGCGGCTCCATCCACGTGGTGACGAAGGTAGCCAAGTTCAGCCGTGCATTCCCATCAAGCATCAGCTCGTCATGCACGATCTGGTAGGCAATGTCAGGATCAATTCCGGTCGTGGGAAATGCGTTTCTCGGAACCGTTACCGGCACTCTGGTGACCACTGGGTTTACCGACAGATGCGGCCGGCCTTGCGTACGCCTGTTCGAGGGATGCGATAGCGCCATGGAACTGACGGTAGCCCGCCAGACGTGCGCATCGCGCTCGGCGATCGAAGCTCGCGCTCGCAGCACGAAACGCGCCGTGCGTTTGATCTCGAGTGCCGAGCCACATGGCGGTTTCGGTTGCGGTAGTTACCGGTGGTGTGCTCGGGCGCTAAAAACTACCCCCGTCAGCCCGCCGTAGTGGGATTCGAGTCGAGGTGCGGTCGGGACGGTAATGCCGAAGTACTGGGCTCTCGGCACCGAGGAGTTCCGGCGCGACGTGGCGAGCGAGGGCGGGTGCCAGGGTGATTCCGCTGTGAGATACGGCAATGTAGAGACCCTGCTGTCCGGCGACCGGTCCGACGAGAGGATGGCCGTCGAGCGGCAGGGGTCGCACGCATAGCGACGCTTCAACGATCGTGGCGGACGCAGCCGCTGGGATGAGGATCCGAGCTCGCGTGAGCAGTTCCTGCGCACATCCATCTAGGGGGTCATTCTCACCGGCCATATCGACGCGACGGTCAATGTCACTGGCCTCCAGAAGAAGCTGTCCTTCGCCATTCGGACGCACATCGAGCTCAGGGGTGTGGATGACGCGATCAGGGCGCGGTGTGATCCCGCCGATCGTGACCGTAAGACCCCGTGCCCCCGACCCAGGTGTAGACGCCGTGAGGGCCAGGTCGATGCCCAACGGTGCGAGTAGCTCAGGGCTTCGCCAACCTGCGCAGCACACAACGGTCTCTGCAGCGATTCGCTGACCATCAGCAAGCCGCACGCCGGTTACCTGGTGCTGGCTGACCACAAGCTCACTGACTTCCTTGTCCGTGATGAGCGTTGCGCCGAGGGACGTAGCTCGCTGGACAAGCGCCTGCGCTGCTCGGCGGCCACAGACGTATCCCTCGTCGGGAAAAAACGCGATCTGGGCGTCGGAAGGGATCATCACATTGGGCTCAAGTTTCTGCGCACGGGATGCTGTGATCACCTCAGCCCCGTATCCCCAAGCTCGGAGCCGGTCAACCCGTTCGACGAGCTCCTCGCACGCCGGCGCTGATCTCGCCCAAGCAAGATTTCCGACTGGTTGATACCAGGACGGTTCACCGAACTCGGCGGCCAGATCGCCCCATTCACGCATCGCCTCGACGGAAAAGTCGAAGTAGGCGCGCGGCTGTTTCTGGTTGGCATTGAGCCATGCAAAGCTGGCGCGACTCGTTCCCCAGCCGGGAGACGAGCGGTCGATGAGAACGACGTCACCACCTCGCCGGGCGGCCAACTGATCGGCCAGGGCAGCACCGACAATCCCAGCGCCGACGATCACAATCCTCATCACCGGCGAAGCGTGCCACGACCTATCCGTCCAGACCAGCTTCTGGCTCAGCCAATGTCGGTGGGCACGCCGTCGCGGCGCGGTTCATGCTGGCACCAGCGATGATCGGTTAACCCACTGGTCCAGCGGCGACGCAGCGAACTTTCGGATGACTGATTTGTTCTCGTTCTGTTGGTACCTGACGGCCGTGCCTTTCCAGTGTGCAGTCAGGTGCAGCGGCCGTTTGCCGTGATGCAGCAGCGCCGTCTAGAGCGTCAGGCTGGCGGTACCGGGATGGATGGCCGGCGAGCACCCGAAACGCGTGATAACCCACGCTGGCCACCAGAACCGGGGACAATGATGGAGGCGCCGTGAGCGGCGCAGGGCGGGGATAGCTGGTGATGCGGCGAGTATGGCGACGGTGGCGTCCCCGCTCCGTGACACCAGCGTTGTGCTGCCACCGCCGTTCGACAAAGCCCATCAGCCAGAAGGCCGCAAGGACGTAAGCCCATCCGGCCAGCACGTCGATGACGTAATGCTCAGCGCAATACAGCACCGTGAACATCATCGCCAGCGGGTAGGCCAGCAGCAGCGGTCGCCATCGCTGAGGCACGCTCGGAAGGAAGAACACAGCAAGGAACATCGAGAACGCGGCATGTAGCGACGGCATCGCGGCGACCGGGTTGGCCAGCGCCTGACCCTGGTTGAACAGCGGCCCCGTACTGTCCAGGCCCAACTCGGCCCAGCCTCGTGCGGAGAGCCGTTCGACGTGCTCACCAAGGTAGCCGTGTACCGAGGCCCACCAGGGTGGTGCTGCGGGGTAGGCGAGGTAAGTCGCAACCCCGGCGATGGCCAGCAACAGCCAGCGGCGCACAAACGCCGACCACATCTGCCGTCGACGCAGCCACAGCACGCCCGCAGCACCGGGTACCGCGACGAAGTGGGACAGGTAAATCACCGAAGCCAGCACGTCCCACCAGTGCACTCGCTGGGGATCATAGAGGTGCTGCTGTAACCACAGCGTTGGCAGGCGGCCACCGGCAAGGAACTCGTCAATCTTGATCATCGCTGTGATGTGTGGCGCCAGTCCGTGCGCGGCAAGCCCACGGCTGTAGTCATAACCCACCAACACGGCGCAGACCGGACTCCAGTCGCGCACCCACCGCAACGCCACACCCCACGGCTGGCCAACGTTCCAGCACAGCGCCCCGGCGCCGAGCCAGCCGAAGATGAGCAGTGTGTCGGTTGGCCATCCCCACCAGAGGCACTGCGCGGCAAAGCTCACCAGATAACTCACCGCAGCGACCAACCGGATCGGCGGCCACCTCGTCATGTGACGTGGCGAGATTTCCTCAGCTACCTCCAGTTCACGTGCCCGTAACCTCCTGCCACTGCAGCCGGATGCGGCGACGATCTCGCCCAACGAGTGGTGACCCACCGACCGCCCGCCCCTCCTGCCACCTGCTATCAACTGCTTCGCTCGATCCACAACACTTTTGAGGCCGTGCCCCGTGATCCTCGATGCCGGTAACGTGTTCGGCTCAGCCCGGCAAGGGACCGCGGAATACGCCTTGAGGTCCAACGAGTGATCTGGACGCTCGGACCGGCACTGATCGCCACTTGGATCGAACGGTCTAACCGCGGTCTGACACTTGGTGGCATATCGCTTACGCCCGTCCGGTAGCGCGCTGAACCCTCGGCGCCACTGTGGTCGACCAAGGGCCTAGCCCACGGACTGCATGAATCCGCGGGCTAGGCCCGCAAACGATGGATCATCAAATGCTCGCGGCGAAGACGCTCACCGGCGGTTCCACTGGCGGCCATCCCATCGATCATGAACCCAGCGGTGATGGGCCGGATCCCAGCTCCACCGGTCCCCGCGACAGTGCGGGTCGCCGCGGTGATTCCAGTCATCGCAGTATGCGGACCAGAAGTCCCCCCGGCGGTTCCACTGGTGGCCGTCCCACCGATCATGAACCCAGCAGTGATGGGCCGGATCCCAGGTCCACCGGTCCCCACGGCAGGGCCCGTCGCCGCGGTGATTCCAGTCATCGCAGTAGTCCCAGTCCGCGCGGTATACCTGATGGGAGCTGACAGCAGAACCCTGCAGGGCAGGGGTCAGTGGGCTAGCCGACGCCGAACCTACGCCAAGTGCCACCGCGCCAGCAGTACAAAGCGCCAGGACGCTGCCTCGAAATGCTGTCCGGCCACGATGCATGGTCAACCCTCCTCGGTCGAGTACATAAGGACCTCAGAAGGGACGTTCGGATACAAATATCGTTGTACGAGGTAGCTGAAAGTTCGCTGGGAGTCACTCAGAGTCCGCTGAGAACGTCGCCTCACCAGCGCGCAAGCAGCCCGCTCGCCTGGCCGCTCCCGCGTCGACCAGATCGATAACAGGGTGGTTGCCTCGGTGCCATGGATAACGGCGGCGCTCCGACGCGGTTATCGACCCGGCTTTGCACAGACACCGGGCGCCGCTGGTCTCAGCCGAGGTCTGGCGTGTCAAAGGTGTTGCAACGTGACGGATCACCGGACTGGTACCCGCTGCTGTACCACTTCTGACGCTGCTCCGAGCTGCCGTGGGTGAACTGGCTTTCGTTGACGCGACCGCCGCCGAGATGGGATTGGATGTAGTCATCACCGATGTGGGCGGCGGTGTCGAGTGCTGCGTTGACGTCCGCGTCGGTCACGTCAGTAATCAGTGGCCGGCCGGAGGGTCCCGGCGTGGTGCTTGCGTGCTTGGCCCAGACTCCGGCGTAGCAGTCGGCTTGTAGCTCAAGCCGCACCGAGCCGGAGGCCGGCCCAGATTCGCCTGCCTGGACCTGGCGTGTGGTGCCGCGCAGGTTCTGCACGTGGTGGCCGTACTCGTGGGCGATCACGTACGCGCGGGCGAAGGGACCGCCTTGGGTGCCGAAGCGCTGCTGAAGTTCCTGGAAAAAACCCAAGTCGATGTAGATCTCGCGATCAGCTGGGCAGTAGAACGGGCCGACGTCCGAGCTGGCAGCACCGCATCCCGTGCTGACCCCGCCGTTGAAAAAGGTGATCCGCGGCTTGCGGAAGGGCTGGCCAGCGCGGGCGAATGTGTCACTCCAGTAGGCGTCGAGCGAGTTATCCACGCCGACGACCTCGCAGTCGAGCTTGGTATTCGCGTCGCTTCCCTGCCGGCAACTCTGGTTAATTTGCGTGTCGTCGGCAGTCTGCCCGGTGCCCAGATTAGGCAGACCGTTCGGTAGTGGACTGCTCGGGCCGCCGGCGAGCTGGGAGAGCAGAAAATAGAGCAGCAGACCGACCAGGCCGACGCCACCACCACCGACTGCCACTCGACCGCCGATGCCGCCACGACCTCGCTGGTCGTCGACTTGCGACGTGTCGAGGTCAGTGCCCTCATCAAAGCGCATGCTGCCTCCCCGTGGCCGGCACCCGGCTCAGCACGACGCGCGCTCAAGGAGCCTGGCGAGACCCTCGAGATGCACATCGAAGCGATCCGCGACGCTGGTTGCGGCTATGCCCGGTTGATCATACGTCACCAAGGGAATCGCTCGCGCGTTCTGAACCAGGCCAACCGGTGATATACGAGGAATACAGGGTGCTGCGGGCTGTTCTGGCGGAGCGCGGGAGCGTGCGGGACGATTCCGCCTTGGTGGGGTGGGTTCTTCCTGCGGGTGCGGTCAACCGCTCTGCGCCACACCATCCCTACTTGCCGTAGCCTCAGCTCAGCGGCGCACCTCGCCGGATGCCTGAGTGCCGGATTGGGGACGGCAGCATGGCACCACGTATACGGAGGTAGAGCATGAGTATCGAAGTGATGTGCCGCATCGACGACGGCCCACTGAGGCCAGGCGAGCTGGAGATTGCTCAACAAATCGCGCCCCTGGTGAGTTGGTCTGTGACTACCCGGGACAAGTCACGGTCTGACGAGCTGGGGAGCGACGTGGCGATCGAGTTACACCTTCCCGACAGCACCGTGTGGACGGGCGAGGCCTATCTCGCTGACATCGAGGCTGAGGACGAGCGGTCTGACGATGAGTTTTCCGTAAGGGTGCAACTGCGCGGTTCTGGTCCGCTGAGAGAAAATACGGTCCCGCTGCACGCTGATGTGGTTGTTGCGCGGATCGATGCGATGTTAGTCAAGCATCAGGCTGATTGAAAGGCCGCGGCAACAGGTTGCCTGTGTACCGCGGATCCGCGCGCCAAGGCCGGTAAGCCTTAGGCTGCCCCTGTGGCCACGCTGACCGTCCGACCGGCAACGGTGACACTCGCCGCGGGAGCCGACGTGGTAGCTGTGCTCGTCTTCGCCGCCATTGGGCGCAGTGCGCACGCCGAAGGGGTCGATGCGTTCGGAGTGCTGACCACTGCGACGCCGTTCTTGCTGGGAGTGGTCATCGGTTGGCTGGTGGCCCGAGCGTGGCGGGCACCGCTACGGCTACCGGTCGCAACAGCGGTATGGGTTGGTGCCACCGTTATCGGCCTCGGCTTGCGCGCGGTGTTCACCCACCGGTTGCCCGTGACATTTGTGTTGGTTGCCGTCGCCAGCTTGGCGCTGTTGCTGCTTGGCTGGCGCGCAGTGATGAGCCTGATCACCTCGTCGTAACCAGCACGACTCGATACCCCGGCATGGAGACATATCGGGGTTGTCGGGCCGTTAATTACCCCGGTATGTCTCCATGCCGGGGACGGAAGGTCGGGAAGGCTGGCGGCATAGCTGCACGGTGGTGATGAGGCAGACGATTGACGGCCGGCGTGGGGTGGAGCCGAAGCCGAACCGGACTGGCGGGCAGACGTCAGCCATTGCTCCGAGGTCTGTGCCATGCCAGCTGGCGGTCGCCGACACCAGCGGGTGCAGATCCCAGGCTCCGTACCATTCCCTGCGCCCGGATCCGGCGCTACCGCGGGTCCGCACTCCCGGCAGCACAGCTCGAATCACGGGGTCGATCAGGGCCGCCCAGGCAGGTGCCGTGGCGACGCGGCGGGGCACAGCCCGCAGCAGCGATCCCAGCCAGCCGCGTCGCCCGATGGTCAGATCGGTGCGGAGCGGGCCTGCGGCCACATGCAGCTTTCCGGGGCGGCGGATCACCTCGACCGGTGTGACGTCGACCGAATCGAAGCTGTAGGTACTGGCGATAAATGCGGCGACTTCCTCACTGGGGGCGATGAGCAGCCGGGATCCGTGAGGATCCTCAACCATGACATCGCTGATCGGGCCGAATGGTGACACCGGCCATCGTCCGATAACGATGCGATGGCCCGTGGCCGTGCCGAAGGCGGCAATCTCACCGTCGAATTGCCAGCGTCGAGGGTCGTCCGACCGCCAACGCCGCACAGGTGCCACCAAGTCGATGATTCCAGGTCCGACGTACCGTTGTGGACCTGACTGGATCAGCACCGGGAGGAGTTTCGGTTGATCGACGCGGTTCGAGTTGAGGACCAGGGCGAGATGCTCGCCTATACATTCGAGGATCTGATGCGCTACCACGGTCCAGGTTCTCCTGGGGGTGTGGCGCACGGCCTGAAGGTGATGCAGCGGACACTGCCGCTTCTTGAGCCTGATGGCCTGCCGCAGCGGCGCGAGATCGAAGTGCAGACCGCTTTCGCCGGTCCAGGAGCCCGTGATGCGTTCGAGATGGCTACTCGCGCGGTGACCGAGGGCCGGTATGTCGTCGACGACGCCCTGGCACGTCCCGAACTGGGTGCAACGCGCGAACGTTTCATTTTCCAGCTCAATTACCGGGCGCGTACTGTGACGGTCGTCCTGCGTGAAGGATACGTAGGGGAGGAGTTCATTGCCCTGGCGCGAATGCCGCAGCGAACTGAACCGCAGGAGAACCGCCTGACCGTTCTGAAATGGGACATGGCGCAGCTGTTGTTGGCCACTCCGGCGGCTGAAGTGTATGACGTGGACGTTGCCGGTTAGGCGTCTTCCCTTCCACCATTGCGGTAGGCGTTACCCGTCCGCTCGGCCAGCACCTTATGCGGAATCTGCAACAGGCGCATCAGGGTGACCAGCGCCAGACCGCCGATCATGTTGCCGAGCACCGCGAAGCCGAACAGGCCTAACCAGTCGGCATAACCGAACGGCGCGCCCACCTGCAATGCAGCAAAGCAGATCAGCGACGCGACAATCGCGTGATTGAGCTTGCCGGCGCCTAGCAGGAAACCCACGACGACCGCGGGCACCAGCCGAACGCCGTCGGAGTCGGTGGAGTGCTGGAGGTGGGTCATCAGCGTGATGAGCATTCCCCCAATCAGGGCCAGGGCAAAAGCCTTCCAGGTGACGCCAAGGCCGATGTAGAACACTCCCGACTCGACCGCAATAGCACGTAGCGAAGGAAAGCCCGCCATCACCAGGCCGGTAATGAGCCATCCGCCGGCTAAGTTGGTCACCGTTGTCAGCAGCCACAGCCGCGCGAGGGATCGTAACGTTGCGCTCTTGGCCACGACCGCCGCCACGGGAACAAGAAAATCCTCGGTGAATAGTTCACTTCGCGCCAAGGTCAGTGCGATAAAACCTAGTGATAAACCTAGACCACCGAGCAGGGCGCTGTGCGTGGCCTCTTCCAGCAACAGCAAGGCCAGTACGCCGACTCCGACGTCCAGGCCGCCGAGAAATCCGGTCGCAAGCAGCCCGGACCAGGACCGACCAAGGCGTTGCGTGCCCTCGTCCACCAGACGGTCGAAAGTGCGCTCGGTATCCTGCTGCGGAACGGCCGGGCTGGTAGTGGAGCGATCGCTCATGGCCGCATGCTAGGGGTGTTGGGTGATCCGAGATAGTCGAGTGCGTTGCTCAAAGCGAGTGCCGACATCGGTGAGATCGACAGGGGTGTACCCGGATTCGGTGCCGCCGGTTGCGGTGGCCGCTCCCATACCGAGCTGATGGCCTGCTGCATGGTGGGAATGTTTAACACGGCCAGTAGTGGGTACCGGGAAGACCTATGAGTTGTGACGATCCGGCCGAGGCATCCAACGGCGGCGATCTCCAGTTCAGCAAAGCGCGGGCCTCGTGATGAGTGCTGCCGCGGATCCAGGCTGCCGCCGAGCGAGGTTCGCCCACGTCGCGGTCCTCTACGGCTCTGATGCGCAACTTCGTAACCTGCTATTGCCTTACCTCGCCGGCGCGTTGGGCCGTCGCGAGGAGGTCCTGGTCGTGATCTCGGTGACCGCCGAACGAGTGCTCCGGGACGCCTTGGGCGACGCCGCAGATAGCGTCCAGTGGGGCGGCCCGGGGCTGTCCTACGAACGGCTAGGTCGCATGTTCGGTGCCTTCAGTGACTACCTGGAACAGCGACACCGCGCCGGCGTGCCCGCTCATGTCATAGCGGAACCTGATCCGGACATCAGCTACGACCGGTTGAGCCAGTATCTGCGGCACCTCTCTATGGCCAACGAGGTCTATGCAGCTTACGGATGTCCGATGCTGTTTCTGTGGGATGAACGCCGCTACCCGCACGAGGTGATGGCGCATGTTCGCGCGGTCCATCCCCTCCTGTTTGATAGCGGTGGCCTGGTCATCAATGCCGAGTACTGTGCGCCGCCTGACTATCTGGCCGCCAACGTGCCCTCCGTCCCGGCTGTACCCATCGATCTCGACCTCGATGTGCTCCTTTACTCGCCCGACGGCCTCGCCCTATTACGCCGACGCTTGCGCTCGTGGGGCACCGATGCAGCGCTTGGCGATCGCGATACCGATGACATTGTCATCGCGGTGGACGAGATCGCTACCAATGCCTTGGAGCATGGCCAGCCCCCTGCGCGAGTCCGGGGTTGGTCGACAGCTGACGCTGTCTTCATTCGTGTCGACGACCACGGCCGCGTCGGGATACCTCAGACCACCGGCTACGTACGGCCGCGCACCGACGCCCGGCGCGGCAGGGGCGTATGGATGGCGCGCCACCTCGCCGACGTTCTGACCACCCACCACAGCCCCACCGGTACGACGGTCACAATGCGGTTTCCTCGATGATTAGTTGACCCGGGTCCACGGGCGGCACCAGCGGGTCTGGAAGGCGCCGTCGGCCTTGTCGATCGTCACTGTGGCGGGGCCCGGAGCCAGGCTGTTGGCGATGATGGACTCGCTGGTACCGCTGGAGTCCTTAAGACGTTCCCAGTAGCAGTCATAGTGGCCGGCTTTCCCCGTCGTCCGGTAGGTCCCCGGGGCGATGTCGGTGCCTACCACGAACCTGCCCTCACCAAAGCTGCTCGGCAGCACAGCTGCCGACCCGAGCGCTGATCTCATGGCAGGAGCAGGCGGTGCATGAATCGGGGGTGCTGTAACCGATTCGCCGCGGCTCACGACGATGGCAATGATGACCAGGTTGCCGACGGCGGCGATGAGCAACAGCACCAGGGCCCCCGTGGTGGTCCTCTTCTGCTTCGGGACCGGCGCGTCCTTCAGAGTCTGCCTTGTTGTCGTTTGCTGGACGTGCGGAACCGCTGGCGCTACGGCCATGTCACCCCTCTCTGGCGAGCAGCCGCTTCGCTAGGCCACCTACGGCCCAGCGGCCGACGCCAAAACAATCGGTGCTCGCAGGACTCTCGTTACGGATCGAGATCACTGGATCACCTTGGGTGACCAGGCGTCGCCTTATCCAGGTGTGACGATGATTGTTCGATCAAGCCTCGCGGGTCACTATAGGAGGTGGCGGAGCTGCGGCCAAAGTTGTGACCAGGACGCTCGCCGGCCGGAGCATAGCCAGACAGGTGTGGCTTTTGAAAAGATGTTCATTGTAGGACCGGCAGTCACGGTGGCCACTTGCCTAACCTCTGCAAAGTACCGGTGCAAATAAGTAGGGTTAGAGCCCACGAAAAGAACAGTATCGGCATTGTCCCCTGGTGCGCCGAAATACCAGTAACCTCGGTGTGGGCTGAAAGGGCGCGGCAATCCGCGAGCGGGGCCGTACCGATCCAGGGCGCTGGCGTCCCCGTAAAAATCGGCGATTACCGCAGTTGTGCGCTGCGTGGCAGGGGGAAGCGCATGGTAAGCGCCTGCTACCTCATTCGTAAGCTCTGGCCAGCCAAGACTCGCCAACGAGAGCAGTCTTGCGCTAATGGGCCATGACACTGGAAATACCGGCAAGGCGGTAAGAGCAATGGTTGCCGAGACGGCGTATGCCGGCCAGGACAGTATCCAGCGCCGCCAGCGTGCCGACTCCCGTTGTTGCAATTCTAACGTGCCGATAGCAAGAATGAGCGCCACCATCCCGGCGAGGTAATAGTAACGGCCACCGGTAGCGAGGAAAAAGACGACCAGCGCAACGAATGTCCAACCGAGGAAGCGGTAGGAACGCAACTCGGCTGAGCTAAGCAACCGCCATAGGCCGTAACAGAAGAGCACCGTCCCTAAACCTACTCCAGCCAACGATAGTACTAGCGGCAGAAATGCCAACCGGCCGCCCCAGGGACTGCCTTGGGCCGTGACCTCATCGTTGATGACCTGCGCCATCCCTAGCTGTGGCCATCCGTGGTGAGCCTGCCAGAATAGGTTGGGCAGCGTCGCAAGCATTGCCAACACAGCACCGAGCCACAGCAACGGCCGACGCAACAGTTCTCGCGGACCCATTGCTAGCACGCTGATACCAACAAAGGCCCAAAAGATGGCTATCAACCACTTGTTCTGCAGTGCGATAGCAGTGACCATACCGAGCCACAACAGCAACCGATCATCGCGGAGCCGCATCCAACGCACGAGTAACCACGTTGTTACGACCCAAAAAAATGTGTCGACCGTAGCGGTGGTGAGCAGGTGACCACCGAGCAGCACCGCTATCGCGAATACTCCCGCGGTGAGCACCTGCGCCTGGCGCCGACCACCAAGCTCCCGTGCGATTAGTGCGCTTACCACTACGGCTACGGTGGTCAGCACCATTGCTGGGAGCCTTTCCCCGACGAGCGACCCAGGGAAGACAAGATCCATTGCGCGAGCCAGAAGCGGCGCGAGCGGGCCCTGATCGGCGTATCCCCAGTCCAGGTGACGCCCAGCGACCCTAAGATAGAGTTCGTCGCCGAAGTAGCCAACACTCATGCTACTCAGCAACAGCACCAATCCGGCCCCTGTTGCGATCGCCAGCACCGGCCAAGCTGCCAACGAAGCGATGGCAGGTTGTTCCGTTGTCTGAGTGCATCCTTGCCTACCGTTCACCAGCAGCGGGCGGCTTATAGCTGTTCGCAACAATGACACTTAGCCTCCCTGGTCCGACTGTTGGTACATGCCATCAACGAGAAAGTCGGCACTGTGACGCCTGGAACCAGCGGTGGCGAAACGGGTTGCGAGCACACGCTCGACGGCGGCGGATTGATCAGTTACCGGGCGAGCGCACGGGGTAAACCCGCTGGCGGACGTAGCAGATTCCCCTTGACGGCATCTTGCGATCGTTACCAGCTCACTGAGCGAGTGAGATAATCCGCTGGCCAACTCGTCGGGAGTGTCAACCGAATCAGCGAAGGAGAGGATCCCAACCAACAGGCGTCCTGCGTAGTCCCACACCACGAAGGTGACGCCTACACCACTGTTCGGCGGAGCCGAAAGGTACATTTCTTCGACAACTGCGGACCCGAAAGACCACGGTCGTACCGGGCCACGGATAGTCGAGATCGTCACATTGGTGTCCAGGTAATCGGGATGACTACGGCGCCGTTGACTATTACGCCTGACGGCAGCGGAGAAGACAGCGGGCGGTATAAGATCCAGCCATTCGGTGGCGACCTTCCGACCCCTGCGAACGAGGCGGCGTTTGGACTCGCGGGTCACCGCGCTGATCGTCAGGAGCCGGACCCATGGGTTCGCTACGTTGGTGGCAAGCGAGGTCGTAAGGCGTGTGATGTAGTTGCCCACCGCTCGCGAGGAATCGGCTGATGCTTTCATCCCAACGGGCACGTTTGCGATGAGCGACCGGCCGGGCAGGTCGTGACGTCCCGCTAGATAATCGCGTAGCGCACCCGCGATGACGCACAGCACAACGTCGTTCATGGCAACGCCGGCAACGTCTTTGACAAGCTCAATGTCAGCCAGTGGCAGTATTGCCCGCGCGAACCGCCGTTCGGGCGTGAAGCCGAGGTTGAGAGAACATGGTGGAGCGTCGGCTCCTGCGCGCGGTACGGCAATCGTGGCCCGGGCGTCTGCTTTCCGGCTAGTGGCTAACCCGCGGCTCGTCTTTCGGATCAGTACGGGTAGCCGGCCGAGTCCACGGCGGTGATCGGCTATCGCGTCGACGATCAGGCGCCACCGGCCTGGGGCGGACTCCGGATGCCACCCAGCAGCCGGGCCACTCCGCTGAGCGGCGTCATTTGAGAACAGGTTCGAGAACAGAATGAGGCCCGCCGCACCGTCCATCAGGCAGTGGTGAACCTCCAAAACTAGTGCCTGGCGGCCACCTTCGAGCCCATCGACCAGAGTGAGATGCCAGAGCGGGCGTCGACGATCGAGGCAACGCTGCGCCAGGGCTGCGTACAGCTGGTTCAACTCAGCGGGTCCACCCGGCGCGGAAAGCGTGGCGTGGCTGAGGTGTTGGTCGAGGTCGAAGTCGGCGGCCTCAACAAAAACCGGATGGTGCAGGCCGAGGGGGACCTGCTTTATGCAGAGCCGGAATGCCGGTAGGGCGTCGAGCCGGCAGGCCACGTGTCGGCGGACGTCGTCGAGGCTAATCCGGATCGGTCTCTGCTCGTCATCCTGGGCGGGGCGGAGTATCGCCATGGTCATGCTCTGCATGGGCTGTTCGGGCAGTTCCATGGAGAAAAGGAGGGCGTCGAGACCGCTCATTCGGCGCAGGTCGCTCACGTGAGCTTCTCCAGATGGTCGGCCGCGGCGGCGGCACCGCCGGCGGTAGTGAAGGAGGTCTGTATGCGCTGAGCTGCGGATCTGTAGGACGGATCGTCGAGGACACGGATGATCGCGCTACGCAGGTCGGCCGGACTGACCCGACCGAATTGGATTCGAAGACCGGCGCCTGCTTCAGTAACCTGGTGGGCGATCACGGGCTGGTCGTCGCGAATCGGGGCGACAACGAGCGGGACGCCGTGCGCGAGCGTTTCACAGACCGTGTTGTGGCCGCCGTGACTGACTACGGCGTGCAGGTGCGGAAGTAGATCGAGTTGGGGGATGAACTCGCGAATCAACACGTGCTCATGCGGCACATCGACCAGGTCGGGTGGGGCAACGATAACGGCCTGTAACCGGTCACTGAGTGGCGCCACCGCCTCGACCGCAGTGGCAAAGAACCGCCGTCCAATCGAGGGGCTTACGGTGCCGAGCGAGATGAGCACGTGCTGCCTGCTGGGATCCAGCCAGTCCCAGGGAAAGGTGACCATGCGGCGTCGTATCCCGATGGACGGTCCCACGAATACGTAGTGACCTGGAAAGGTGTGGACTGATCCGACTAGCACCTCGGTAGTAAAAGCAAGTACAAGGTGGTCGGAGTAACGCAAATCAATAGGAGTTGGCACGCCCAATGTATGTTGAAGATTGATCAGGCATTGTTTTGCCCAACTGCCGAGCTGCGGCATGTAGGTGAACGGGTCGGTGAGCTCAGCTGAGGTGGTTGCCGAGGTGGCCCATGGCAGCCCGCGTTGGTGCGCAACCAGTGCGCCGGCCAGTGCCTGCTGGTCGGCGATGAGCACGTCAGGCTGGAACTCATCCACTGCCGCTGCTATCCCGGGCAGCATTGAGACCGCCAGCGGAATCAAAAAATCTGCCCACAGAAAGCGGAAAGCTGCCGCGCCACGCAGTCCCAGCGAACGGCGGTGCAGCTGGGCCAGCGTTTCGCCGTAAAATTCTGCCGCGACCGGCAATAATTTCGCTCCCGGCGCCAACAACGGACCAATAGTCTCTGCATGGCCGGCCCAGGAGACGTGATGACCACGGCTTCTTAGCTCCTCGCCGACTTCGACGGTGGGAAAGGTGTGTCCGGCCAGCGGCGGCACTACGAACAAGAACCGGCTCATCGGTCAATCAACGAGTCTTGCGTGGTGAACCAGTTCACTACGATCTCACGTAATGTTGCCGTTGCGTCCGTTAGCACGAAATGACCTAATCCAGGCAATACTGTCATCGTGAGAGATGGTAGGAATTGGCGAAGCTGATGGGCGTAACCGATAACATCGGAGTGCTCCCCGTACACTGCCCGGACCGGACACGTCAACTCTTGTAGAGCTCTAGGATCGATCGTGTCGACTTTGTGGAGGTCAGTGAGGAATGTAGTGCCGTTTATCAACGCGTCGGCGAGCTCCGCCATTCTACCGAGCTTGCGGCCATATGTTTTTTGCCATAGTTGCGTGTTGCCTGCGGCGAGATCGGACCCGATACTGCGTAGTGTTGATTCCATCTGTTCGGCCCAACCAGCCACCGCGAAATGGCCTTCGATCAGCACCATGCTTGCTACCCGATCGGGATTCGCGACAGCGAAGCCGAGCGCTACCGCGCCGCCAAAGCTGTTGCCCACCAGGTGTACCGGTCCTGCCAGGTCCAAGGCGTCCAGCAGAGCCTCCAGATCGGCGACAAAGTCGACCACGCGGTAGCCGTTAGGTGGCCGTTCAGACACGCCGTGCCCACGCAAGTCGTACATGATCGCCTCGGTCCCGGCGCGCGCCACGGGGTTTGCAAGCGTGTAGTAAAAGCTTGACAGGTTATCTATCCCTAACCCGTGGATGAATATCGCTGGCCTCCCCGACCGGCATGGTCGGTCGCGCGGGACTAGCCGCTGAACGTGGAGCCGCACGCCGTTTGCGATGATTTCAGCCATCAACCGCTGCCGTTCTCGCGGGAGTAAAACGGTCCGCGATGTAAACGACCACCTCGCCGACTGTCAGATCGATGATCTCGTTGAGTGTCTTATCCGCGAGGAAGGCTACGAAGTCGACGCGATGGCCGTAGTGCTCGCCAAGCCTGGTGGCCAACTTCACGAATTCTATGCTTTCTAATTCGAGGTCTGCTTCAAATGATGTGGTCATGCCGATGTCAATTCCGAGGGCGTATTCGGGGCCGATGATTTCGACGAGCATCGCGCGAACATCGGCCAGGATCTGGTCAGGCGTCATCAGGTCCCCCACTCCTGTATGCGCTATGTGCATTGAGCTGCAAGCGTTGTACGTTCGGCAACGTCCAGGCTGCCGCATATGGTTCGGGTCCGTTGCCTACTATCGTGTGAACCCAGCGGCTGTATCCATTTTCACGAGTAACAACCAGCAGCCGGTGCCCATCAATTCGTTCAACTGAGAATTGGTGTGGGCGCCCAGCCAGTCCAGTACCGGCTGCCTTTGCAACGGTTTCTTTAGCGGTCCAAAATCGCGTTACCCAGCTCGATCGCTCGGTAACTGATGTGCAATGGGCGTCGAGGAGGCGGCGTTCGGCGTCGGTCAAAATCGCCGATACGGTTTTGTCATCGCGATCTGTGATCTGTTCGATGTCGATGCCCACTCCGGACGCACACCCGGGATTGCCCACGATCGCGGCGCCCAGCGATCCGGTATGTGCCAGCGATACCTGCGGAGCTTCGGTGAATGGGCCCATCACTCGCGGGCGTCCCGACGCATCGTTAGTGACTGTGATCTCTATTGGGAACACTGGGCCGGCACCGGCGTCCCAAAGCCATTGCCGGACCGCGTCCTTGACCGCGATCCGTCCCAGCAGCCACTGCTGAGCCGCCCGAGGGGTGCGCCGCTGGTACTCCGCGCGCTCGTCGGAACTCAGGTAGCGGCGCATGATGAGTTCCCTGGTGGCCGGATCCGGCCATCGATCCTGGACCAGGAACCATCCGCCGGGCTGCCGTTGTGCGATCCGGTTGAGCTCTGGGAAAAGGAAAACCGGCCAGGTCACCTCATCGGTATTGAATCGGCGGTCCCGCCACCGATCGATGCGGGCCCACAGCTGGCCGTCCGCGCGCCGCAGTTCCAAGTCAGCGACGACCTCGGTGGCCGAGACAGATGCGATTCGGACCGTGCATCGGACCCGCTCACCAGGCCTAGGAGCGGGACCGTAGTAATGCAGCTGATCGATTCCGGCCGGGAAGGCAAGCCGATCTCGGGCGGTCCTCATCATGATCCAGAAGCCAAGCAGTTGACCGGCATTGTCCAGCAGAGCTCCCGGCGCGGACGGGACGAGCAGCTCACCGACGATGCTCTCGTCAGCTATCGGACCGAGCTTGGTGACGCCCTGAAAAGCGGGGCCGTGGAACATCCAGCGATCCCGGTACAGCTCCTGAGCGGTGACCCCGCAGGGCCGTTGTCCGGACAGCGGCGGTTCAAGGGCTATCGGGTACGAGGACGGGTAGTCGTCGGCGAGCAGCACAGTGGCGCGCGCGTAGCCGTCGAGCACCACGGTGACGTTGCCGTCCGGGCCCAGTGACGTTCTGGTAGTCACCTTGGCCGGCGGCGCAACCGCTAGCCAGCGCATTGCCCGGATGTCCTTCAGGCCAACGACCACGCGACCAGGAGACAACTCCCGGGCAGCGTCTGCCATGAGCTCGAGCATCGTGGTCAGTGGCACCACGGGGTACCGGTCGGCTAGCTCAGGCCAGCCGTCCGGTTGCCGGTAGAAGCAGTGATCGAGAAGGTCCGGCATGGTGGCCAGGGAAAGCGTTCGCGCCGTGCCAGCCTGCCTCGGCGAGGGCCGGACCCACGAATCCACGACCTCCGTGGCAGCGGCTGCGGCCTCCTGAAGTGCCAGGTCGAGCTCCGCCAGCACCGGATGTCGTTGCGTGGCTCTCTGCGTTGGCAACGCAGAAACGCCCTGGGCCGGAATGAGTGCTGCAACGTCTTGTCCGAGCCGGACCAATGGTGCCCCTAAGGCAAGAGGAACGGCAGGCCCGCGAGGGGATGTGGACCCGATGGGTGACGCGAGCGGCAGCTGATCAAATCGAGGTGCCCAGCCCTCTACCCACAATGCGGCCGCCACCCGACGTAACTGGTCGAGCCCGAACCGCCGCGAGGTGTTGGCGGTCACCGCAAGATGCGGCAGCTCGCCCAGCGTGTCAGCGACGAATCCAGGCAGACTTCCGGTGCCGACCTGGACAAAGGCCCGTACCCCAGCCTTATGGAGGCGCTGAACCAGCGGGCCGAAACGGACCGGTTCGAGGAGGTGACGAGCAGCCAGGGCGCGGATCTGATCGGGATTGCCGGGGTAGCGATCAACAGTAGTGGCCGACCAGATCGGCAGGACCGGTGGCCGCACCGCAAGGCGGGCAAAGATACCCAGGATGTGATCCAGGTATGGGGCCAGCATCGGTGAATGGAAGCCGGACCGGAACGGCAGCACTCGACCGGTGATCCCGCAGTCTTGCAGCTGCTTCAGGACGGCGACCACGGCAGCCTCCTCGCCGCAGACGATCGACTGGTGCGGGCAGTTGTCGTGCGAGACGACGACCCTGTCCAGCCCTTCAATGGCTTGGGCAGCATGTTCAGCACCGCACCCGAGTGCGGCAAACACCAGTCCAGGTACCTGCAGCGCTGCTGGGTCGAAGGAGGCGACGAACTCCTCGACTGCCCGCTGCGAGTAAATGCCAGCGGCGATCATCGCGTTCCATTCACCGATGCTGTGCCCGGCAACCAGGTCTGGCGTGATGTTGAGCCGGCGCAGCGCCGTGTCCAGGACCTGGCCGACAGCGCACACACCTAGGCCGTGCCCACCGAGGATGGCGGTGTCGGCGAGGTCCGGCCGGTCGAGCCCGAAGTGATCAGTGACATCGTCGATCCGTGGGTCGAAACCCTGCTCTAGACCCGGGAAGATAAATGCCAGCTGGCCCGGTCCGGGTGCTGACTTCAGTGGTGTGGTGGTGAACCAGATGTCGTCCCGACCCCGCCACGGCTTGCCCTGCCCGACAATCCTGCGCGCCAGCGCGAGGCGGCGGGCAGTGGGTGCCACGATGGCCAGCCGGCACGGTCCACTTGCTGGTGGGGCGGCGGCATCGTCCCGGTTGAGCAAAGCGGTGTCCGGTGCCTGGAGGTGCTGCGCCAGCTCGGTCGGCGTGCTGGCGCCAAGCAGCAGCACCTGCTCAGGACCGGCTGGCTTGATCCGGCGGGCGCGTCGGGTAGCTGGTGGTTGCTCCAGGATGGCGTGCGCATTGATGCCACCGAAGCCGAAGGCGTCGACCCCGGCTCGGCGGGGCCTGTCGCCGCAAGGATCCCATGGCCGGACTTCGGTGATCGGTGCGAACCGGGACTCGGCCAGTACCGGGTGCGGGTCATCGCAGTGCAGCGTGGGCGGCAGCACGCCGTGGTGTACGGCCAGCGCAGCCTTGATGAGGCCGGCGATGCCACCGGCCGGCATGGTGTGGCCGATCATCGACTTCACAGAGCCGATGCCGATGTCGTGACCGGCGCCGTTGGGCCGACCGAAAACCTGGCTCAGTGAAGTCAGTTCGGTGTGGTCGCCAACGGGAGTGGCGGTGCCATGAGCTTCGAGCAGTCCAAGCGCACCCGGCTCGGTGGGATCCAGTCCAGCGGCCTGCCACGCTCGTTCGATGGCACGTACCTGGCCCTCAGCACGCGGGCTCATCAGGCTGCTTGCTCGGCCGTCGCTGGCGACCCCGGTTCCGCGGATCACCGCGTAGATCCGATCGTTGCTGGCGTCGGCGAGGCGTTTGAGCACAACTATTCCGGTGCCTTCGCCGATGAGGATGCCGTCGGCATCCCGGTGGAAGGGCCGGATCCGCTGGCTCGGGCTCAGTGCGCCAAGCTGGCTGAACACACTCCATAACGTGATGTCGTGGCAGTGGTGTACTCCACCCGCGAGGATCGCGTCGCAGCGGCCGGCAATCAGCTCGGCGACACCGTGGTCGATGGCGAGTAGTGATGAGGCGCAGGCGGCGTCGAGCGTGTAGGCCGGCCCGGCCAGATCGAGGCGGTTGGCCACCCGGGACGCGACCAGGTTGGGCACCAAATCGATCGCGGCTTCAGGTCGTTCTGGGCCGAGCCGGGATTGGAACGCCTGTCGCACTCGCTCCAGTTCGGTGTCCGCAAGGTCGGGGAGGAGCTCGTGCAGGGTGGTAACGAGCTGGTTGGCCGTGCGGATTCGCTGGTCCAACCGGGCCAGGCCGGGCGTGAGGTAGCTTCCCCGACCGATGATCACGCCGACTCGGGATCGGTCGCCGAGTTGGTCGTTTCCACCGGCGTCGCGGATTGCTTCCGCGGCGACGTGCAGCGCGAGAAGCTGGTCTGGCTCGGCTCCCTCGACCGCGGTAGGCATGATCCCGTAGCGGGCGGGGTCGAAGGTGGCGTGGTCGATGAAGCCACCGCGGCGGCAGTACAGCCGGTCACTGTGCCGGGTCGCAGCAGCCTGCGGGTCGTAGTAGCACGGGTCCCAGCGGGAAGCGGGTACCTCTGCGATCGCGTCTACGCCATCGAGGATGTTGGACCAGTAAGTGGTCAAGTCGGGTGCGCCGGGGAAGACCGCAGCCATCCCGACAATGGCCACCTCGACCGGCTCAGCCATCCTGCCCGACCTCGAAGGCAGGAACCTCAAACGCGGCTGGGTGCGCGCACATGTAGACCACCTGGGGCTCGGTGCCGTTGGCCAGCTCAGCGAGCAGGCAGGCGACCCCGTCCTCGGGGTCGATCAGACCAATGCCTCGCCTGGCGTACTCGCGTTCGAGTTCGGCCGAGACCATCCCCGTCCCGTTCTCGAACGCCGCCCACGGCCCCCAGTCCACCGCGACCACCCGGCCGCAGGCGCGCGGAGTCCAGATCCGCGCCAAGGTATCCAGCGCGTCGTTCGCCGCGGAGTAGTCGGCCTGCCCGCGGTTGCCGAACACCCCCGACACGCTGCCGAACAACACCAAGAACTTGAGATCTCCCCGCGCCGCCTCGACCAGCGCCCGTGCCCCGTTGACCTTCGTTTCCCATACCTGGGTGAAATCCTCGGCAGTCTTGTCGACGAGCAGCCGGTCAGCGAGCACCCCCGCGCCGTGCACGATCCCGTCGAGCCGGCCATGCCGCCGGTACACGTCATTCATCAAGGCCGTGACCGACGCCGGATCGCGGACGTCCACCGCTGAGTAGTGAACCGACGCGGCCAATCCGCTCAGCTCACCGAGTGTGGTACGGATCGCCCGCTCGGCCAGCAGTCGGCTGGCTGCTGCGTCAATCTCGGCCGGTGTACCAGTCCCGGACTGGGCAAGTACTCGCCGCAAGGTCACACGGTCAGCTGCCGCCGCGGTCACCAGGTCCTCATCGCTGCTCGGTGGCGCCGTCCGCCCGGCCAGCTCCAGGTGGCAGCCGCTCACCCGGGCCAGGCCGGCCGCGACTCGCGCGGTGATGCCGCGAGCACCGCCGGTGAGCAGAACCACCGATTCCGGCCCTAGTCCGGCTACGCCGACTGCCCCGGACCGCAGCGGAGCCGGTACGACCTGCAAGGTGACTCGTTCACCGGCCACGTACCCCACTGCAGCCGGCGCATCAGGAGTGATCAGCTCAGTGAGCAGGTGCTCGGCGAGGTGGGCCGGCTCGTCCTTTGGGTCCACATCGACGACGCGGACGAATCGGTCGGGAAATTCACGCGCAATCGTGCGGACCAGACCCGCCAGGCCCACCCCGGCGACACCGTTGGGGTTCTGCGTCCGAGCGAAGCGACCTCCGGAACCGGTAACGACGAGCAGTCCGCTTACGCCACCGCGGATGGCGTCGCGAAGCGCGATGAATCCGTCCGGCAGGATCGCTGCCCGACCACGATCCAGCGCAGCGAGATAGACCAGTGCATCGGTTCTCGTGTTCTGGACAACTTGATCCATGCCGAGCAGGCGTACTTCGGCGCCGTGCTGTTCCAGCAGCACGGCCAGGTCCAGCGCGAGGCCTCCGCCATCGCCGATGATGGTGACCCGCTGCCCGGCCATCGACGTCTTCGGCCCGCCAGGGTGCAGTGGCGATGGGGTGGCCTCGACGAGGTAGCGCTGCGCGCGCGGAGGCCTGCCGGATTGGACGGAGACGGCTGGGTCAGCCGGTGATTGCATACCTAGCCGTTCGACGATCCAGTCCACGATGCTGCGCAGTGTGCGAAGCTGGCTCAGCTCCTCGGTCACCGAGTCATCCAGCGGGCTGTTGGTGCAGGCAAACCCGAGTTGGTCGGTAAGCAGACCGACCAACTCAGTGCGTTTGATCGAGTCGATACTGAGGTCTGCCTCCAGATCGAGGTCAGCCCCGAGCATGTCCACCGGGTAGCCAGTACGGTCGCTCACCAGGGTCCGCACGGTCGCCAGCACCGAATCAGACGTCAGTTCACCTGGTTCGACCCGTTCTGGAGCAGCGTCGATCCTTGTGTCAATCATTGCGTCCTGGAGGGGGGCGAGCGGCGCGGCTGTGGCTGGCGACACAGCTGCGGGCGGCAAGCCGCGAGCCGGTAGCTCGGCAGGTACTGGAGTGGTACCGAGATATCCCAACATGATCTCGCGTTGGGCCGCGACGAGCTCCCTGGTGCTGCGCAGGAACTCCAGGACGGTCGCCTCGCGCCCGGCTGTGCTGCCAGCGCTGGATGGTGACTCTCCGGCTGGTGCAGCCACCCGGCGGGCCGGGCGTAACCCACCCCGGAGGTATTGCCCGTCAGCGGTTTTGACTAGATGGCCATTCACCACCCATCCGGCGCGGCGAGGAGCGATAGTCCTCGAGTCTGTTGTCGACCCCGAAGCTGGCACGGGGCGGGCCTCCCGGCCGTGGAAAAGTCCGGCCGGATCGATCGGTATGCCGGCGACGGCTAGCTCGGCCAGTGCTAGCAGCAGGCGCCGCAGTCCGGGCTCGCCCGGTATGTCTGTAGGCACGGTGGTGTGCGGCCGATCGGCGAGGATCTCGTCAACCAGCCTGGTGAGCACCCGACCGGGCCCCGCTTCGACGAAGATCCGCACACCCGCTGCGTACATTGCCTCGACTTGCTCGACGAACCCGACTGGCTCGGCGACGTGGGCAGCCAGCATTGCCCTGATGGCGGCGGGATCGCCCGGATACAGCGCAGCTGTGGTGTTCGACCACACTGGTAGCCGCGGTGAACCGAAAGCGTGGCGTTCCAGCTCAGTTGCGAAAGCTCGGGAGGCATCGGCGACTACCGGGCTATGGAACGCGCAGGCCACCGGAAGCCGCGCGCTGGACAGCCCCGCCTCGCCCAGCCGTTTTAGGGCGGCCTCGACCGCAAAGGCAGGTCCGGAAATGACTGCCTGGCTGGGGGCGTTGTGGTTGGCTACCACGACCGGTCCATCCCCGAGCAGGGCACGCACCTGCTCGGCGGTTGCCACGACCGCGGCCATCATGCCGGGATCGGATCCGGCCGCTTTCAGGATCGCTTGTCCTCTAGCCTCGCTGATTTCCAGCAAATCCTCATTGCTGACTGTGCCGGCTACGGCCAGTGCGACCAGCTCGCCGTAGCTGTGTCCGCCGAGATGGTCCGGTTGCACGCCCAGCGAGGTCAGCAGCTCGTGCATGACCAGCCCGGCGATGCCCAGCGCCGGCTGGGCAACCCGTGTGTCGGTCAGCGTTGCTCGCTGCCGCGCAGCACCATTCTCATCGAATGCGGTCGCCGGGAACATCGCGTCGGCCCACCGCCCGCCAAGCTCGAGGAATCGCTGCAGGCGTGGGAATGCCACGAAGAGATCGGTCAGCATGCCCGGACGTTGGCTGCCCTGGCCGGGAAACAGAAACGCGATCTGACCGATGGCGCCAGCACCCTCGGATGCCAGGAAAACACCATCACCCATAGCGCCTGCACGGGCCCGCGCCAACTTTGTCGCGAGGTCGTCGAGGTCCTCGGCCACCACAGCCATCCAGACCCGATGGTGACCGGTTTCCTCTGAAAGACCCCGGGCGAGGTCCCGCAATCGCCATGGTCGGCCGGCGGTGTCATTGGTCATGAGCAGGCTGGCCAACCGGTCGATCTTCGCGATCGCCGCAGACCTGTCCAGGCCAGTAAACAGGAACAGTTCTGCCGGCCAGGCATCGACACCGTGCCGGGGCTGGGGAGCTCCCTCGTAGGAGGAGACCACCGCGTGGAAATTCGTTCCCCCAAACCCAAAGGCGCTCACACCGGCGATCCGGGCGGACGATGATGGCCAGGGCCGCGCGGCGAGGTCAAAGGCGAACGGGCTGACGGCGGGATCCCAGTACGGGTTCGGATCACGCAGCTGACTGGTCGGTGGGCGCACCCCGGCGTGTACCGCGAGCGCGGCTTTGATCAATCCGGCGATTCCTGCAGCGCATTTCGTGTGCCCAATCTGGGATTTCACCGATCCCAGGGTGCAGCTGCCGCTCGGTGTGCCGGCTGCCGCGAACAGTTCGGTCAACACCGCTAGTTCGGTGCGGTCGCCGACTACGGTGCCAGTGCCATGCGCCTCCACCAACCCGACGTCCCTGGGTGAGATACCGGCCATCTGGTAAGCACGCTCGAGTGCCCGGCGCTGACCCTCGGGCCGCGGTGCGGTCAGCCCTAGGGAGCGCCCGTCGCTGGCCGAGCCGATTCCCTTGATCACCGCATAGATGCGATCGCCATCGCGTTCCGCATCGGCCAGCCGCTTGAGCACGACGCACGCCACACCCTCGCCAAGCGCGATGCCGTCGGCTGAGGCGTCGAACGGCCGGCACCGGCCGGTAGGCGACAGTGCGCGTACCGAAGCGAACATCAGGTAGTCGTGGATGCTGTTGTGCACGTCGGCGCCACCGGCGATCACCATGCTGCTGGTGCCGGCCCGCAGTTCCTTGCACGCCAGGTCGATGGCGGCCAGCGAGGACGCGCAGGCGGCATCGACCGCGTAGTTGGCACCACCAAGATCCAGCCGGTTGGCGATCCGGCCGGCAATCACATTGGCGAGTACCCCAGGGAAAGAGTCCTCGGTGAGTGCTGGCAATTGCTCGTCTAGCTCGGCCGGTAGCGTCCCGTGGTAGGCGGGATAGAGGGAACGGAACCCATACGCACTGGCCAGATCGGCGCCTGCTTCCGCGCCGAAGATTACCGATGTGCGTTCGCGGTTGAAGGGGCGCTGCTCGTATCCCGCATCGCGTAGCGCGCGAGCAGCCACCTCGAGCGCCAACAGCTGGACTGGCTCAATGCTGGCCAGCGCGGCTGGGGGGATGCCGTAAACCAGCGCATCGAAGGGAATCTCTGGCAGAAAACCACCCGCGCCGGCTGCCTGTGAATACACTGCCGGGTCCCAGCGCTCCAGGGGAACATCGGTCACCGCGTCCACCGCAGCCAGCACATTGGCCCAGTAGGCCGCCAAATCCTCAGCGCCGGGAAAGATCCCGGCCATACCGACGATCGCCACATCCAACGGCTGTGCCGGCGGCGTGGCCATGTCGACGGGTTCATCGATCAGGTCGGCGACCCGCGCAGCGAGGACGGCAGCGGCACCCTCGGTAACCTGATGGTGCAACGCCTCGATGGTCGTCGTCTCATGGCGCAGTGTGGCCACCTCACCCACCATGACCATGCCCTCTCGGCGTTGGACCTGCTCATCCACCGTCACCAGCGCATTGCCCTGACGGCGCAGGCCCTTACTCGCGATACGCAACCGACCCAGGTTGAGCTGCTCCAACTCCGCCCACACTTCCTCCTGCGGCAGCCCTGCAGCCGCCAACCGGGCCCGTGCCTCGGTGAAGGTGTGCACATACGGCGAATCCGCGCAGCGAATTGCATGCCCGGGCGCGGTCTCCAACAACACGGTGCCAGCACAGGCCAGTGCTGCTTCCTGGTAGCCAGGGGCGATGGCGCCGGCGGCAACCGCTTCCTGCGTGAACAGGTACGCGGTGCCCATCAACACCCCCACCCGAGCACCGCGCTCGATCAGCGGCGCGGCCAGCGTGGCCACCATCGCCGCGGAACGTTCGTCATGAATACCCCCGGCGAACAGCACTCGTAACTGGTCTGCGCAACCGTGCTCGTTATCGAAGTCCAGCAGCCGCTGCAGCTGCATTTCCCACAACGGGAAACTCGCCAGCCGCCCGACATGGCCCCCGCACTCGCGGCCCTCGAACACAAACCGGCGCGCTCCTTCGGCCAGGAACCGATCAAGCAGGATTGGCGACGGCACGTGTATAAACGTCTCGATCCCGGCCGCCTCTAGGGGCGCTGCCTGCGCGGGCCGCCCCCCGGCGATCAACGCGTATGGTGGTCGCACCCTCTGCACAGCGGCCAGCTGCGCCTGACGAACCTCCGGTGGGACGAAGCCAAGAATTCCTACCCCCCACGGCCGGCCGTCCATGGCGGCGGCGGTGTGTTCCAGCAATGTGCGGGTCTGCTCGCCATCACTCAAGGCGAGGGCAAGAAACGGCAGTCCCCCGGCGGCTGCCACGGCCGTGGCGAACCCCGCCTGATCGCTCACCCGAGTCATCGGACCCTGCACCACCAGGGGTCGCAGTCCCTGCGCCGATTGCAACTGGGCGGCGTGCAACGCGTGGGTGATCGCCGCGCGGACTGCTGTCACCACGCCGCCTGCCGTGACGTAGCGCCGAGCCAGCGGACCGGCCAGAGCACCGTCTTGTCCGACGGGCAAGGTGCGTAGATGTCGGGCACTCAACTGGGTCGCGACAGAATCGGCGTCCACCGCCGGTAGATCCGGCCGTGTGAAAATGCGGTGATCGCCAATGATCGTGGTCTCGGTACCGTCCATTGCCCGGATCGCGGCGGCGACCTGGGCCGGCAAGTCGGCCTCGGCGACCAGCGCCAGCTGCGCATCGAGCACCACCCCGGCGGCGCCACCGGCGATGGCCGCGGCAGCTGTGTGTGGACCGATACCCCCTGCCACCCAAACCGGGATCTCGATCCGTGAGTCGCGCAGCAACTGCTGCAACAACACGAATGTTGTCGTGGCACCAACTCGTCCGCCCGCTTCGGCGCCTTTGGCGATCAACCCGCGAGCCCCCGCCCGGATCGCCGCGTGCGCCTGCGCCACTGACGTCACTTCAATCAACATGCGCCGGCCTGGGTCGGCCGGATACCGCACTTCGGGGCCGAGCACCACCACGTCGACCTGGTCCGGTAGATCAGCTGGCGATAGCGGGCACCCGGTTGGCAGCCGTACCCCGAACGTGCCGGGCCACCACCGGCATACTTCTGCCAGCGCAATGTGTGCCCGGTCGTGATCCCGTCCCAGGTCCAGGACACCCATCGAGCCAGCCCGCGCGAGCGCTACCACTAGAGCGGCGTTGGGCTCCTCGAACGGCGTGATCCCCACCACCAGCTCTCGGTCCTGCAGCCTGCTCATCCTGGGCTTCGTCCTTCCTGTACTACGCGGCGACCCCGGGCAGTCCGAAGTGGTTGCCGGGGTGTGGCGGGCGCGTGGCTGGTGCGTCTGGCGTGCGCAGGGTTGGGGTGACCCGGGTGATCCCCCCTCGATGACCACCCGGGTCCGCCAGTGATGCGGCAACGGAAGAATCCGGCCACTCGCTAAAGACGGGCGACCTTGCGACTGCCGCTATGGCACAGCGTGGATTGCTGTCGCTGACGCCGAGTTCGTGACCACGAAAAAGACAACCGCAATTGTCGCTAGCACGGTCAGGCCCCCCTTGCCCATCGTACTGGCTACTGCCCCTCATTCGGGGCTACTGACTTACGAAGAGTAACACTAGGTGATAGCAGAGGTGCCTACAAGGCCCAATGTATCTCTGATGGCGTATTAGTACGGACCAGAATGGGGGACAGGTACTTACTTAATGGATCCGTGCTACGTAGGTAGCCCGTTGCCGGGTAGCGCTCAGCCCAGTCACTCTTAGTCACTCCACAGCCGTCCTCCATTGTCGCTCGGCTGGTGATCAGGTACATCTGGATCTTGACCGTCGGGAGGCGCCGTGCGCTGGCTGAGAAGGTGTGCGTCGTTGGTCTTCGCGGTCGTGCTAGCCACTTCGTCGGCATGTGCAGCGGCTCCGCCGCCATCTTCCAGGGCGGCCTCGTGTGCGGTAACGAAGACGGCGAACGTGGCGGTCCCGATGCGTGACGGCACCGTGCTGCGTGCCGACGTCTACCGGCCGGCCATCGCTGAGGCAGTTCCCGTGATCTTGATGCGGACGCAGTACAGCAAGGACGCTGCACAGGTTGAGGCCGGGCGATATCAGCATCCGGAGTGGTTCGCGTCCCACTGCTATCTCGTCGTGATCCAGGACGTCCGGGGACAGGGCGCCTCAACAGGAACGTTCTCCGAGTTCACTGATGATCGCAATGACGGCTATGACAGTGTCGAATGGGGCTCGCGGCTGCCCGGATCATCCGGAAAGGTCGGTATGTACGGGTCGTCCTACGTCGGCGCGACCCAATGGTTAGCCGCCGAGACCGGTCCACCGCACCTGGCCACCATCGTGCCGGCCAACACTGCGTCGGACTACTACGAGGGTTGGACATACGAGCATGGTGCGTTCCGGCTGAACTTCATCGAGCCGTGGGCAATGGAGATCACGGTGTCGGCGGCCAAAAGTCGTGGTGACGCCAAGGTCGCTGAGCAGCTCACGCGGGACTCCTTGGACGTCGCTACCTGGTTGCGGTATGCGCCATACCGCAGTTTCCCGCCGTTGCACCCAGGCGACGGTGTGGTTGCGCCATATTTTTTTGACTGGATCTCTCACCGCGCTGACGGTCCGTACTGGCAGCGATGGGCGCCACAACAGTATTACCCCAAGATCGGCATCCCGGTGCTGCACATCGAAGGTTGGTATGACGCATTTCTCTTCGGTGGCGTGCGCAATTTCACCGGCATGGTCAGCTCCGGTGGATCAGCGTCCGCGCGCCGTGATCAACGGATCGTGATCGGCCCGTGGGATCACCTCGGTTGGGGCCGGCCAAACAGCTCTGCAGCACCGATGCTCAAGCAGATCGGACCGGTGGGCAATTCCCCAATTAACGAACTGATGCTCGCCTGGTGGGATCACTTTCTTAAAGGCGTCGACAACGGTGTCAGTAATGGGCCGACAGTCAATTACTTCGAGATGGGCGCCAATGTGTGGAAAACTACAACGTCCTGGCCAATTCTCGGTACTCGGTGGATAAAGTATTATTTGTCCAGCGGCGGGCATGCCTCGTCGGTGACGGGCGACGGTCAACTGCTCGCGACTGAGCCAATTACCACGCAGCAGCCTGATACCTATGACTACGATCCTCGTGACCCCGTGCCCAGCGTGGGCGGCCATTCCTGCTGTGCGGCGCTGAGCGGTACCCAAGGCCCCTATGACCAGCATGCCGTGGAGCAGCGACCCGATGTACTGGTGTACAGCAGCCCGCCGCTAGCCACCGACACCGAAGTGACCGGGCCGGTCAGCGTCACGCTCTACGCCAGCTCGTCAGCCCCCGACACCGATTGGACGGCGAAACTGGTCGATGTGCGTCCCGACGGTACGGCCGTCAACCTGAACAACGGCATCCAGCGGGCCAGCTTCCGGGAGTCGAGTAGTGCACCTTCACCGATCGAGCCGGGCAAGGTCTACCAGTACACCATCGCAGTGTGGCCGACGAGCAACCTTTTCCGCGCCGGTCACCGGATCCGCTTGGAGATCTCCTCAAGCGATTTCCCGCAGTTTGATCCAAACCCCAATACCGGCTCGTGGCTGGCGACAGCACCACGACGCAGATTGCCCACCAGACTGTGCTGCACGATGTCGAGCACCCGTCAGTGCTGGTATTGCCCCTCGTTCCGGCTGCGGCGTCGGGCAAGTCCAGCGCCACATTCCCGATCAGTACCGCGCGCTGAAGCCCAGCCGGAGATCCTGAAGGTCCTGGTCCTTGGTCTCTACGAGGGCTTTGGTGCACAATAGGCTGAGCAGCGATATCGCGCACAGCATGATGCCGATGGAGAAACTGCCGAAAGCTGCCGCCAATGGTGCGGCGACCAGCGGTGGTATCGCGCCGCCCGCAATGCCGGCCAGGTTGTAGCTAATACCGGCCCCTGTGTAGCGAAATCTGGTGGGAAAAGTCTCAGGCAGCAGTGCGCCGACAGGTCCGTAAGCAAGCCCCATCATCGTCAAGGTGACGATTACGCTGACCCCGAAGGCAATCGGAGTGCGGGTATTGAGAAGGGGAAATAACAGCAACGACCACACCACCGCTGCGCCGCAGGTCAGCATGACCACGATCCGGCGGCCAAGCCGGTCGGAAGCTATCGCCGACAGGATGACACCGGCCGCCATTGCCGCTCCCGCGCCGATCCCGATGGACAGCACCAGAGCGCGGCTCAGCGCCGCCCCGGTGGGACTGGTGCCGTAGCTGGTGAGATACGTCGTACCGGTGTAAAACAGAGCGAAGATCATTGTTAACGTCCCGGCGGACAGCAGGATTTCCCGCGGCGCTTGGCTCAACGCTTCCCGCAACGGCGTGCGCGTCGCCAGCCGTTGCCGCTGATCGTGTCTGAATACCGGGGTCTCTTCGATTCTCCACCGGACATACATCCCCGCTCCGAGCAGCACGGTGCTGATCAAGAACGGGACCCGCCATCCGTAGTCAAGGAATGGCTGGTCGGTGTTACCGAGAGTGAGACCAGTGATCAAGAAGGTAGCGCTGGACAGAGCTAGCCCGATCGGCGCTCCAAGCTGGGGAAACATTGCGTACCAGCCCCGCTGCCCCGGCGGTGCGTACTCCGCAGCAAGTAACGTCGCGCCGGCCCACTCGCCCCCCACCGCCAGGCCTTGTGCGAACCGCAGCATCACCAGCAAGACCGGTGCTGCTATGCCGATTGTCGTGGCCCCGGGAAGAAGCCCGATCAGCACAGTCGCCATACCCATGAGCAGCAGCGTCGCGATCAGTGTCTGCTTGCGGCCGTACCGGTCTCCGTAATGCCCGAAGATCATCGCTCCGACTGGTCGGGCGACGAAAGCCACCGCGAAGGTGGCGAAGGACGCCACCGTGCCGGCGGTCGAGCCCAGCGCAGGGAAAAAGACTTTTGGAAAGACCAGCGCGGCGGCCGTGCCGTAGAGATAGAAGTCATAGAACTCAATGGTGGTACCGACACAACTTGCAAGCGCCACCCGACGCATCCCAGCGACTCCGGGTATTACCGCTTTTTTGCCATTCATTCCACCACTCTCTCCCGCAATCAGGGCTAATCACCATCACTGTGCCGCCTCGCCAGCTCTTCGCCAGTAGCGTGCACTCGTACGTGTACTAGACCTCTGTGCAAGAGAGGAACCATCAGCAGTCGCCAAATACCTCGTGCGTTCCCAGATCGTGGCCCAGCAGCCCTGTACCGGCTACCAATCAAGCTCCCGGCCTGGGCCTGAAGGTGGACAGCAGGGAGGAGCTGGACGCCTGGGCCGATTGGTTCGAAGAACAGGGCGTCACACACTCGCCGATCGTCGACGCAACGTACGGTTCGGTGCTGACCTTTAAAGATCCCGACCTGTTCCAGCTCGAGATGTTCTACCGCCCAAACCATCCGTGAGGGCAACCCCGACATCGAGACGGAGCGGGTTAATTGCTGGTCCGGAAACCCGAATACGGCTCCGTGGCGCGATGAGGCCAGTAGGTCGGATCGAGGATCAGATCGGCGCGGCCGGCGGTGGGAGCGATCAGACGAGCGTTGCGCTCGTCGCTGCCAGCGGTGCGTGCGGCCGCTTGTTCCGGGGTACGCCCGTATCGGCGGTGCCGGGCGGTCAGCCATGCTCGACGGGTGTGCTCGTCGGGTGCCAGAAACCACACCTCGTCCAGCAACCCGCGAACTGCTGACCACGGCTCGGTATCGAGCAGCAGGTAATTACCTTCGGTGACGACCAGTGGCACGTCAGGCGGTACCGCGATGGCGCCCGCGATCGGTTCTTCGATCGCACGCCGGAACTCCGGGGCGTAGACGGTGCCGGCGTCTGGCGTGCGTAACCGGTGCAACAGTGCGACGTAGCCGGCAGCGTCAAAAGTGTCCGGCGCACCCTTGCGCGCCGCACGGCCTAACCGTTCCAGTTGGGCCTGCGCGAGGTGGTACCCGTCCATACCCACCAGGACCGCGGCGCCACCGAGCCCGTCGACCAGCCGACGCGCCAGCGTTGACTTGCCGGCTCCTGGCGCTCCGGTGATGCCTAATATCCGCCTGCCTGCGCCACTGGCCAGGGTCTGCACGCGGGCTACCAAGTCAGGCCACTTCACCCCCACGGCCATATGCGCACCCCGTAACGTGGATGAACATGGATTCGCCATCGTCCAGGTTTTTGTTGTGGCGCAGGAGGACGTAGCGTGGCAACTTTTGAGACGGTCTATCGCCGCAGCTTGGCTGATCCTGCTGGCTTCTGGGAAGAGGCAGCACGTGACATCGAGTGGATCAAGCCTGCGGAGCAGGTACTGGACGCCTCCGGCGCGCCTTTCTACCGGTGGTTTGCCGGTGGGGTGCTGAACACCTGCCACAACGCGGTCGACCGGCACGCCGATGGCGGTCGCGGTGACCAGATCGCACTTGTTTACGACTCGCCGGTGAGCTCCACGATCCAGCGTTTCACATATCGCGAATTGCGAGCAGAAGTCGCCCGGTTTGCCGGGGCGCTGGCCGCACGTGGCGTGGGCAAGGGCGACCGCGTGGTGATCTCCATGCCGATGGTGCCCCAGGCGGTGATCGCGATGCTGGCCTGCGCGCGCCTCGGCGCGATCCATTCGGTCGTGTTCGGTGGGTTCGCGGCAGCCGAACTGGCCAGCCGCGTCGACCACGCCAAGCCCAAGGCGATCGTGTTCGGCTCGTGTGGGATCGAGGGTGGGCGCGTTGTCGAATACGCTCCCCTGGTCAACCGCGCGCTGCAGCTGTCGGCACATCAGCCCGAGTTCTGCATTGTCGCTCAACGACTGCAGGCCAAAGCTGAGCTGCTCGCCGGCCGGGACGTGGACTGGGACAGCGCGATCGCGGAAGCCGAACCCACTGGTTGCGTTCCGGTTGCGGCGACCGACCCCTTATACATCCTGTACACGTCCGGGACGACCGCCCAACCCAAGGGCGTCGTGCGGGACAACGGTGGTCATGCCGTCGCCTTGCGCTGGTCGATGACCAACATCTATGACACCGGCCCCGGCGAGGTGTACTGGGCGGCGTCGGATATCGGCTGGGTGGTTGGTCACTCCTATATCGTCTACGCTCCGCTGCTGGCCGGCGCCACCACCGTGTTGTACGAGGGCAAGCCGGTCGGTACCCCGGATCCGGGAGCATTCTGGCGCGTGGTCGCCGAGCACGGGGTCAAGACGTTGTTTACCGCACCGACTGCGATACGGGCGATCAAGAAGGAAGACCCACACGGAACGTACTGCGCCCGCCACGACCTGTCGACGCTGCGCTACCTGTTCCTGGCTGGCGAACGGCTCGACCCCGACACCTACATCTGGGCTTCCGATTTGCTCAATGTCCCGGTCATCGACCACTGGTGGCAAACCGAAACCGGTTGGGCGATCGCCGCGAATTGCATGGGCATCCAGCCGCTGCCGATCAAGCCTGGATCCCCTACCAAGCCGGTGCCCGGTTGGGACGTGCGGATTCTCGGTGAGGACGGTGCCCAGTTACCGGTGGATCGCGACGGTGCGGTGACGGTCAAGCTGCCGCTGCCTCCGGGTGCGCTGCCGACACTGTGGCAAGCCGACGATCGGTACATCGAGACCTACCTGTCCGCACACCAGGGCTACTACCTCACCGGCGACGGTGGCCATATCGACGCTGACGGCTACCTGTTCATCATGGGTCGCACCGACGATGTGATCAACGTGTCGGGTCATCGCCTGTCCACCGGCGCAATCGAGGAAGTCATTGCCTCACATCCAGATGTCGCCGAGTGCGCCGTGGTCGGCGTGCAGGATGAACTCAAAGGCCAGGTGCCGATCGGATTCGTGGTGCTCAAAGCCGGCGCCGATCGCGATCCCAGTGAACTCCACGCTGAGCTCGTGCAGCTAGTCCGTGATCAGGTCGGCCCAGTGGCTGCGTTCAAGCGAGTCGAAGTCGTCGCGCGGCTGCCCAAGACCCGTTCCGGGAAGATCCTGCGGGGCACCATGCGCCGCATTGCCGATGGTCAGGAATACACCGTCCCGCCCACCATTGATGACCCCAAGATCCTCGACGAGATCACCCAAACCTTGGCGGGCACTTCCCAACGGTCCTGATCGGACGACAACCCTCGAGAGGAGCATGCGGCACTCAGCAGCTGCCCGCACGTAACTCCGGGAAGTCCTCATCGCGGTACTCACTGTCTGGCCGGGCGTGCGGGTCGGCATATAGCTGCGTCTCCCGGTGCCGCAGCTCAACACGGCGGATCTTGCCTGAGATGGTTTTGGGTAGCTCGGCGAATTCCAGCCGGCGGATCCGCTTGAACGGTGCGAGGTGGTCCCTTGCATACCGCAGGATTGCTAGCGCCGTCTCGGCTGATGGCCGGTGGCCGTCGGCCAGCGTCACGTACGCCTTGGGGACGGCCAGCCGCACTGGATCGGGTGAGGGGACCACTGCAGCCTCGATGACCGCCTCGTGTTCGAGGAGCACGCTTTCCAGCTCGAATGGTGATAGCCGGTA
>Ga0213875_10000257_pt1 | contig 53496 bp, 39 predicted proteins | sample BarmaccomBMRX_R8_FD_160105 | JGI IMG/M metagenome (GOLD analysis project Ga0213875, IMG submission 160105) | Root-associated microbial communities from Barbacenia macrantha in rupestrian grasslands, the National Park of Serra do Cipo, Brazil - RX_R8 | ecosystem: Host-associated > Plants > Roots...
TAACGCCGTTGGACAGGTCGGTATCTCCACGGCCAGTGCTACCATTGCGGCTGTGAGTGGGGGTGTGATTCATACAAAGACTCCTTGGGTTGTCAATGAGCAAGTGGCCCTTCTACCGAGGCGGCAGAAAGAACACGCTCTCTGTGCCCACTGTAGCCCGTTGCCTCCGCTTTACAACGTGGGTTGCTTCAATGCGCCACCAACCAGAATCCCAGAGTTTGAACCTGCCATCACCGCCGCTGATGAAACGCGGAGAAAGAAGGTGGGTGCCTATCGGAAAAGCCGTCCATGAATTTCATGGACGGCTTAGAAGTGGAGGGATCAATGCTTTGAGTTGGCATTCAGAGTCGCGTGTTGGGGAAGGATGTTCCCTTCTAAAACAGTGATCCCTGCCCCTCATGAGGCACCTGCTGCTTACGACGGCGCTTAAGAATTGGCGTCACGGTGACCTGCGCCTGGGCATCATGCTCGGTGTCAGCGAGATAGCCGTGGGCTTGGGGAGGTGCCGTCTCAACCATATGGTCAGAGATGCGAGCGGCTACGGTCATGGGGGAAACAGCAGCACTTTCAATCACCTCAGTCGTGTCCGCCAGAGTTGCCTGAGGGGGATCCATTTCTACTGGCGTGGTATGGTCACTGTTAGTTGCGGGTGAGCTACCCACTTCCTCTGAGGCTGCACCTGGGGAACGAGTGTCTTGGCTCTGTTCCGTCCCTGGCATCTGACTGATTTGATGTAAGTCGCCATCTAACCAGGAGATGGGACGTACCATCCAGGGAGCATAGAGATAGCCGTTTACGAGGGAAGCTTTGCAGAGCACCGGGTCAATGTCCATCCCATAGAGTCGGAGGGTATAGTTGCTGGCATAAAGGGGAAAGCGCCCAGTGCCAATGCAGGGATCCATCATGGTTTCGGTGCGATGGTCTTTCCCTTCGTCAAAGACCATCCGGGTCATCACCTCGCATATCGAGTGCGGCGTGGCATAAAAGCCTTGCTTGCGACCATAGAAGTTGTCGCCCAGAATGTCGCCCCAGTAGTCATACGGCCACAGCAAGAGGGCATCAATATTCACTACCTGGTACAAGCGGTCGCTGGCTCCCGTGCAGCCGGACGGTTCTGCTGGTAGTTCCTGATGACCAGGGTGGCCAAAGGCGAATAACAGCCAATCAAAAAGGTAGTTAACATATTGCCAGTTGCCCCAGGTCTGCCAGGAGCGGTGATTGGGGATGCAGTTAAGGCTAGCCTCTAACATCTTGCGGGTATGGGGATGGGGAGAACCGAGAAACTGGATACGGGGAATCGGCTCAGTCGGTAACTGGCCATTGCCACAACAGCAACGAAACCAATAATCCCACCGCTGCCAGAGCCAATCATCCAGGCGCAGCAGGATGGGTAGCATCCACCCATGCGATAACTCGCGGTGGATGGTAGGATCAGGTTTCTTAATGGGGAAATTGTTGAAACGCTGGCGCGCCTGACAGATGTGTTGGGGCGTGGGAGAAGAATGTTCTTGAGCGCTAGGGTCTGGGAATGAGGGGACTGGCGATGCCGCGAATGGCGGCAGTAATTCTGTTTGCATGATGCCTCCAAAAGAAGATGAGTGTCAATGAGCAAAGAGGGTTCTACGCAGTCTCTTGGGGCCACTCTAAATGCGTGCATAGAGTGAAGCAACAGGGATTGTGCGGATGCATTGCAATCGCCTGTCTATTGGGGCTGAAGCTTAGTCGTTACAGATAGTCCTGATGAAGATGATTCCGGGCCAGTGCATAGCAAAAAAGAAAACCCGCCCCTGTATGGGGGCGGGCCATGAAAGATTGCCTCAGAAAGGCTTCAGATCACATCTATGGTTGCGCTACTTAAGCTTTGAGTTTGGCAGACTAAGTTGGGATCTCCCGCACATCATCAAATGTGCGGAGTAACATAGATGGCTTGTTTGAGGCCATAGCAGTTATTTTACAGGATGTTTTCCCTGGGCGCAGATAAGTCTCACGAGAAGAGATTCAATACTCAGCCTGCTAGGACTCATGTGCGGACTCTTCTTCAGCTTAGAAAGTGCTAACACTAAGGAATTTCTCGATTGTTTCTGCCATATCCTTACGCCGTGGGCGGTCTCTAAGCGCCTGCGCTAACTCCACCTCTCCGAAAACGTAATGCACCCAATCAGCGAAGTCGTTCCGTCCCCGTATTAGGCAGCCTGTATCCTGATTGATGAGGCGGGGTCTCACGTGTGACAAGAGCGTAGTATCACTAATAGAAAAGACTGCTGCACTCAAGTCATTGAGTGTGTAAAGATATCTTTTATCCTTTGCTAATGTGAGATCGTCGAGCTCAAACTCCTGGCCATGTGGTATTCGGTAATATCTTTTATCTGAAACAGCCTCCAAAATCCTGGGTGGCGGACTTACGGGATTTCTCCTGAGAAGCATTTGCTCAGCCTCATAATAACGATGTGAAACAACTATCCTGTTCTGACTTAGATGACTATCAATTACACGCACGAATACCTCTCGCTGCTTCCAAGAACTAAGGTTGGTTGCTCCCGACAGGCTAACATGATACGCTGGCATAAATGCCGACAGACCCACGTCAACTATCAAACCTCCTTCTGTCACCTCCCGGACTACAGCCCGCAGTGCGGTGTTAGATGCCTGTGCCTCCACAATTCTGTTCCATTGAATTTGTTCATTAGGAGGCAGATTGGCCTGCCGGTTGATGATCTCTAATATGATCTGACGTTTACCTGGCTGGATCTGCCTGATGCAGGTTTCAACTTGCTGGCCCACTGAGAGCGGATTCTCATGAGGTTTACCACTTAGCCCATCTATTTTAGAGAATGCTATACCCTCAATGCCTTTATCTATCTCGATAAAGGTACAGGAAGATGCAATTCGTGTGACCGTGCCAAGGACGATTTGCCCCTGCATAAATTTTTTTGCAGCTTTTTTCCAAGGATCACTCTGCAATTGTTTCAGGCCGAGTATGATCCGCGGGCGTTGAATCTTCAGAATGAGCACCTGAATCTTCTCGCCTTTTCTCATGACTTGGCTTGGATGTTTAATTACGCGGTTCCATGCCATCTCGCTGACGTCTAACACCCCTTGTATTCCATCAATGTCTATAATCGCCATAGAGTCATGGACAGATTGAACCGTCCCGTCAACAATCTCGTCTTCCCTGAGACGTGCCCAGACCTCTTCTTCGTGCCGTCGTCGTTCTTTTGCTTGTTGTTTGCGTTCTTGCTTCTGTCGCTGTCGTTCTTCTTCTGCCTGTCGTCGTTGGTCTTCTTCTATAACCAGTCGGTGGGATCCAACAACTTGATTTTTCTCTCGGTCAACATTGATTACCTGGAAGGGGACTATTTGCCCTACAAGAGTTTCAGCTTTACTATGGGTATTTTGGCACAGATGTTCATATGGAATGAATGCTTCAAAGCTAGCATTAACGATAATTCCGCCCTCAACTTCTCGGGCAATCGTTCCAAGTAATCTGCGGCGTTTGGCCTGGCAATCCTCAATCTGCTGCCATTTCCTTTCTATTTCAGCGTCACGCTTTGACAGAATGGGTTGTGTTTTATTTGTGTAGCGTAGGACAAGCACCTCAATCTCGTCTCCAACATCGAGTGTTTCGTCCCCGACATCATCTCTCGATATGATCCCCACTTTGGCAGTGCCGATGTCCACCCAAACCTCCTGTTTGATTGGATTTATGCATACGACCTTGCCTTTTGCTAAGCTGCCCTGTTCCAGAATACCCTCGTTGCCTAAAGGCAGAGAAATCCTATTAGGCACCGCGCCGAGTGCTGAATCTGGAGGCCAATTATTCTGCAGTTTAAACTCGCTATGTCGTAACCATAATGTCGCGCTGTTCTCTTTACAATCTTTAGAGGCTGACAGAATATCTACAATCTGTTGCGCTTCCCAACGTGCTTCACAATCCTTTATAAGACATCCGCGAACGATGGCTCCGAATGGTTCCATGAGTTCTTCTTTAAAGATGGGCTCACGGCTGGTTACAGCTATTCTTAAATCTTCGGTCGTGTTAGCTTTAAATGGGAGTTCGCCTGTTAGAGATTGAACTATGGTAATCCCTAAAGACCATATATCCCAGGCAGATGATATTTTTCCGCTATAACCTTCCGGCGGCGCATATTCACGTGTGGCGAACACCGGCGCATCGCTCATTGTTATTTCTGACTCAAGACCATAAATTAAGCCTAGATCAGCCAATTTCCATCGACCAGAAGCATACAAGATGTTTGCGGGCTTTATATCTCGATGAACTAGAGGCACTGAGTGATTGTGGAGGTAGCATAGTGCGGAAGCTACGCTTGCAATCAATTCATGCACTTCGGACGCCTGGAGAGTACGAACACGCAGCCGCTTTTCTAAGCTCTCCAGAGCGATCTCCATCACGAGGTACAACATTTCCTGTCCCTCAATTATAAAGTGCCCGGCATCAAAGCAGCGCAAGAGGTGAGGGTGATCTAATATCGTTGAGCCAACTAATTCCTTAATTTGACTATCAATACTTGAGTGGTGCGGTGCGATCACCTTAATCGCCACTTCCCGAATTAGCCGATCATGAACCACATGATCAGCCAGAAACACTCCTCCGAACCCACCACTACTCAAGAACGCATTAAGGAAATACTTGCCATCGATACATTGTCCTATCAGATGCCTCACGGGATGTATGTGCATATTCTTAAATCGGAACCTAGAAGATGCAGAATTACCATCTGCCTTCAGACGGCAACTATGTGCCATTACCACTCGTACTTAAAGAAGACCCTTATGAGCACTGCATCCATGCAAATTGTAATTTCAGTTGGTTACCGGGTAGCAGTCACTCCGGGAACCTAGGATTGCCCGCGTCAGCCACACAAACCACTATCACTGATATATTGTCTTGCCCGCCTGCCTGTAGTGCTGCAACGATGCTACTATGGACTAGTGCATGAGGTTCTGTAGAGGACTGTTCAACAAGTCGCTGCAATTCGCTTTGCTCAATCTCACCACATAATCCATCACTACACATAATCAGGACATCTCCGGCCTCCAGTTGCAGAAATGGCTGTTGGTCAGACAAGGTGGCCTTGCTGGTATGTTCAAGAGTATCCATATCCGTAACGCTATTTAACGGTGGGCTAACTAACAGTTGATTGTTTGAATTGCCTCCTATTGCGGAGGTAACTATTGATCGCATTGGGTGCTGATCAACTTCCGCAGGGGTGATTTGTCCCATCTCTAACAGCAATCGTATGACAGAATGATCGGCAGTGACGTGTAACTGTTTGCCCTCTCGAAAGTGATATAGGCGGCAGTCGCCAGCGTACAGATGTAGACATTCTTGGGGTGTCACAATAGCAGCGACAACGGTCGAACCCATTCCCCTGAGCCGAGTGTCGAGGGCTGCTCTGTCGCGGACTGCCTCATCTGCCTTACCAAACTGATCCATTAGCATCTCATACCGTGCCACTTGAGTAGAAGGCAAGGGATAACTTATTAGCTCGCGAAAGACCTCTGTAACAATACGGGAGGCGGTTTCCCCTCCATTGTGCCCCCCCATACCATCAGCCACCACGCAGAGCAAAGCTGCTTGGTCAGGCCAAGCTATAACAAGTACATTGTCCTCATTTGAATCGCGTGTATGCCCTAGATTACTGCCATATGAAGCTTTGAGATATGGCAGTGCCACAGTAGCGTACATCGTTTCAGTCGCCATCAACAACCACCTGTGTTTCTAAATTTGCAAATTTTATCTTACTGTTAGTCGTAAGCACTTTGGGTGCAGACGGGAGTCCAGGTGCCGGGCTTGTTAGTTGTTCACCATCTACCCACGTGCCGTTCTTGCTTGACAGATCAGTGATCTGCAATTCTCCTTCGACCCATTGCAGTTCTGCATGACGACGTGATATCATGGGAGGACTGCTCAATTCACAGGGAGTAAGATCTATGTCGACTTGCACAGCAGGTGGACTATTGCGACCTACTACAAGACGGATCTGATCCAGCCTAAAGGTAATTCCTGCTTGTGGCCCGCTTATGATGCACAATCTTGCATTATTAGACGTTAAGTGGTTGAGATCCGAAGTTGGGGGTAAAGCAGGAATAGGATCTGTCCCAAATTTACTACTCATGTAAGGTCTCCGGTCGCACGTGTGTTCGATACCAAAACTGCGGTTGTGTGAGCATCTAATTTTCCGCTTTTTTGCAACTCCCCCAGTGCCTGTGCTGCTTGATCTGCGGTACTAGAAAATCCCGCTTGTGCTGCCTTATGATGGATATCTGCTAGTAATTCTCCTGTGCGATTAGCATCATCATCATTGGTACGACTTAGCTCATCTGTATGAATATTAATTTCCCACATAAGCCGATCCTGGTCTACCTCCTTATTTATTTTTTGCGACTCGGTAAAGGACGTAGTGTAATGAATAGAGGCGATAGCATCTGCCTGCCATAAGCCCTGTGACTCCAGCCGAACCTGTAGGACATCTCGCTGTCCCGTTGACTCACCGAACCGGAGTGGGGGGATCTCTACTTCCATGAGTATGTCGGTTGGTGTATTACCTCTCAGAGCCCCAAGCTGCACAGGGCAATTATTGGTGGGACTGTCTAAAGGCACAAAATCAGGTCGAACACGACAAAAGGCTATGGGTTTCACATCTTCATAAAGCGGTTTCACCAAAAGATAGGCGTCACTCGACGACATAGCCTGGGCTGCCAATAAACATTCTCTCAATTGCGGCTCCAGTTTGTCTGGCATATCCGCATAAATAAAGGTGCCATGGCCACGATTGCATAAATCTATCAAGAAAGAGGTATTAAAGTCCGAAGCTTTGCCAAGACCTACGGTGGATAAGGAAAGGCCCTGAAGCCCTAATTGATGAGCTTGATCGACCAGAGGAACCAAATTTCCTATAAGAGTCCCTTTTGCATCCGTGGGATGACCATCCGTGATCAAGATGCCCACCCGTACCGTGCCCGGCTCAACGGGTACAGAGCGACTTAACCAATCAAGAGCATAATCGGTCCGCGTTACCCCAGAAGCTTGCAGTCCAGAAATGCTTTTAGCCAATGAGGATGAGGTCGCTCCTCCCCCTGCAACCCCATTGAACAGTGGTGCAATTTGACTGTCAAATGAGCATAGCCACAGTCTGTCCTGTGGTCGTATTTGGTCTGCTATTGTCAGACAGGCCCTTTTGGCGTATTCTAACTTCTCACCTTCCATTGATCCGCTCGTATCCACTGCAATTCCCATTCTGATTGGTAGGCCGATCTGCCCGTCTTTATTGGTCGGGATGGCCCGAACCCTTAGTACATGTGGGCGTGCGTATTTCCCGGTATGAGCTGCTCGGTTCCAGGTTAACTCCAATTCAAACATCTACAACCTCCACTCCACGTTGGGCCGATACACCGACTTCCAGAGTGCGTCCTGATAGTTGTTGCGTAGCAGGGATGTTAGAGAATATCCATTCATTCACGCCGTTCACTAAATGAGTCAGGGTAAGAGTCTTAATCCTACGCCCCCCTAACAGCATATTATCTCCGCGAGACATTTCTGATTGCAGAAATGCAAACCATGATGGATTAAACTGTAAGGCAACATTGTACTTCTCCATTGCAGTCGACGCGAACATAGTTGTGAATTTCTCTCCTATAGCTTGTACATAATCAGGACGTAGTAAGTCGAAGACCACAATATTATCACCTAAACGATTGAGTAATTCTGCGCGACCGATTTTACTGGTGAAGTACCACTTCACCTCGTCTCTGAAATGTTGTGCTACCTTGTCGGGAGAGAATGCATCGTAACCTTCCTTAGTTACGCGCAACATAATTCCTTGTCGGATCACGTTGCCCTCTAAGTCAGTGAGGTCAGAAGCACCAATATTGCTGGTGAAGATGATGGCTGTTTGGTTGAAATAAGCTGTCTGGCCCTTTCCATCAGTAAGACGACCATCTTCAAGAATTTGTAGGAACTTATCTAGGACTTTTGGATGCGCTTTTTCAATTTCATCAAACAACAATATGCTGTATGGCTGCTCCATCACGCGGTTGGTTAGCTGGCCTCCTGCATCATAACCCACGAAGCCTGGAGGGGCACCCGCCAATTTTTCTGCTGCGTGTTCCTCTTTATACTCGCTCATATCGAAACGAGCAAAAGCACGCTCATCTCCAAATACTAGTTTCGTGACTGCTTTAGCAAGTTCAGTTTTGCCAACACCAGTGGGACCAACGAAGAAGAATACCCCTTTGGGAGAACCCCCTCTATTACTGTCTGATAGGTTCAATCCTACCCGCGCACTGGTTAACATTGTGACTACGGCATCAACTGCATGAGACTGACCAATGACAACCTTGGATAGTTCTTCTCTTGCGTGCCGAATGCGTTCTGGGTTTAGCTTTTCCCAAGGATCCTCCCTAACTCCAAACTTAAAAAAGTCTACAAGTCGGCGCACATCTTTTACACGCACTGGAATACGTGCAGTATGCGAGGTCATGCGGAGGGCTTCAAGGTCGATTGCCTGAAGCCCTTCTGTAAGATCAGCAAACTCCTCTGCTAACTGTTCTAATTCTGATGGTTGGTCAGGAGCAGTCCGCTGCGCAGATATGTTCTGGCCTCCATAGAAACCTAACCAAGATCCTGAGGGACACACAAAGTGCATAGCAAACTGTTGCCTCTCTTCCTTGTTTGGGCGTTCTGCTTGCACAAGAGTGACAAACGGATTATCCCGATAAAACCACTCTGGAACACGTTTAAGGTCATTGGCTAAAATAATTAAGATATTTTGATAGCCAGCCAGTGGGCCCTCCTGAATCACGGCTGCTTCGAGCGTACATTTCTTTAAGAGGACTAAGGCATTCCGCTCATCCACCGGATAATGATTAGGATCAGTAGTAAGCATATCGGCCAAGTCTACTATTGCGGCAACAGGTATTTGTTCTTGCCCCAAGATTACTCTTAGATCACCGAATGCATCTTCAGGAGATACCCGCTGGCCCACTTGCCATCCAGACGACGCACCGGGGACACTACGGGGAGGTGCCTGGAGCAGATTTCCTCTGTGTGAAATGGTTGATAACTCCATAGTATCATCATTAGGTAAACCGGAAGTACGGGCTGCCATACCACGCTTTTTTAGTTCTACAAAAAGTGTTCTCTTATCAGTGGGTATTGGCTCTAAAGGCTCTTTTTGCGGTTCGCACAATTGCTGGCTGTCTTCAACAAAAGTAAATCCATCGACAAGATCAAAGCGTATTATTAGACGGAAGCCACGATCTCGCAGGTTATCATCTAAGAATTGATGGACACTCTGGTAGATATCGTTCGAGAGAAATTGGTCATAAATATTCCCATATAGCAGGATGTGTTTTCGCCGCAAAAGTTGCTTCTCGAATTCATGTATCCAGCGTGAGGAAAGTGGTAAAGTGTCCCCTTTGGCCCCTGTTATATTCATCAGTTGGCACCACGCTCTTGCTGGTTGAGTTGGCGATATTGCTTTTTGCTGGTGAGGATGCGGTTAGGATCCACCTTTCCTTCCCACATGATCTCGCTTGTGTGGATACCAAATTCAGCTTCTAATACGGTTCGCATATCATTGAGTACCGCTTCTGCCTCATCACAGATCGGTGCCGTTCCTCCCCCTACTACAGATGCACTCATCTTAGGATAGCCAGCGGCGTTATACCAAATCTGACCTTCGGTCGGTACGCTAACATCAATAGCTTTCCCAGCAGTTTTATTTGCCCTCAGAATTGAGGCGGAGGATGGATGGTCGGTGAATTCAAGCCGGGGCCCACTCACTATGAACCCCATCTCTGCGAGAGTTTCGGCTATGCTGCGGGAGATATAGTCCCGTTGGTCGGCCTTAAGTTGGGCAATATTAGCTTCCTCGATCAACTGGCTTGCCAGCAGCCTGGCATTGCTTAGAATTACAGCAGGAGACTCAAGTTGGTCGGCGGCCACCGCCGATACAGCCTGCTGTGCCTGCGTTGCGAGATCTGCCACCAACGCTTCGTGCCAGCGCATCACTACGGGATCAGCCCTCAGCCCCATGAGGAGTGCTTGAATATCGCCGACCGACACTTCAGCCTCTACCTTTCTTTGCATCCACTCTGCGTGACCGTGAGCGACTGCTGTGGTATGTCTTTGCACTAAGTCTGCGGCCTTTAATAACGGGTCTCTAACTAAATGCGGCTGCCCACTTGTAAGCGCTGACTTAACTTCAGCCATGGCTTGTCGTGCTGCGTTATATCCAGCTGCATCGAATTTAGTTGCATCTGCCACTTGGATGCTGTTGATCTGATGTTCTAAATCTATAATCTGAAAATTCTGGATATCTATCTCAAGGTGCCGCTCTTTCTCTTCGTCGTCTCGCCGCTTCTGGCTAACTGCTTGGCTTAAACTTTGGGAGATGGAGATGCTTTCCTGTGCAGTGTTCTGCAATTCTCTTTCATTTTTCCCGCGGTGTAAAGCGTCCAGTAAACTATCGCAACGACTTGTTAAATGAATCAGATCCTGAGGGTATATCGCCTGCTGCCGTTGAACATTTGTCTTAAGTTCCTGTGCTTCCGCAATTAGTTGCGTGCGCAAGAGATCCAAGCGACGCTTACGTTCGCGCTGTTCAGCCTGTTTACGTCGCTTTGCCTCTTCTGCCGCTTGCTGCCGTCGTGCAAGTTCCAGTTCGGCCTGTCGTTGAGCTGCCAATTGGTATTCGCAGTACTTGGGACTACTACTCATCAGTGGATTTCCTCCTGGAATTCGGTGATTGACAAACTTTTATAGGTGTAACAGAATGATATAGATAAACACTTATCATTCATTCTTCGATGATCCCAAAATGATCCCACGCTTCAGCAAAGTCTCTTCCCATTTTCGTCGAAAGCCAGCCACCGGAGGGACTCCTACAAAGGAAGGCACACCGCTTTCATTCATAAAAAACTCCATGCCTGCCGAACAGTCCTGATGTTTTTCCAGGTTTTCAATGAGCGTTCTATGTCGCTCACTTAGAGGGAGTAGGCGCTGATTAGTAGAACCACGCCATAGAAGATCTGCGTGTAGATTCTCTACATAAAGCCCATCCACAAGGAGGTCTATGCGTTCGAGAAGTGCCTGCTGTGCATTTGTTCCGTGCTGTTGGAGGCGTTCAAAAACGTACCCTGTATAACACATTACTCCTAGATCAGCTTCTGATTGAACAGTATCTATCAATTGGATAAGCGCAGCCGCTTGGGCCATCGGCTCGCCACCAGAAAGAGTGATCCCTGTAATATCCGGTTGTGTCAGCACCCATCTAGCCAATTCCTCAATCTTAACTCTTTCTCCTGCTGCTGTGTTCCATGATTCAGGAACGATGCAACCCTTACAGGTAAAGGGGCACCCTTGAACCCATATTCCTGCCCTTAACCCAGGACCTAGAACAGCAATTGGTGCTTCGTACCGAAAGATGCTTAGAAATTCTGATGAATTATCTTTTAGGTTCTTGATACTCACCGGTACCTGTCCTCCTCAGATGCTGTGTATCATTGGTTCCGGTCCCCCGGCTGGTTGAGGGCATCTCTCAAGTAGCACCAGATGTTGGTTGAGAAACTGCTCTTGACAGATGTTCGACCCCTAGCCATTATAAGTATAGCTAAACATAATTATAATCATATGCCGTTCAAATTTGGGGAGGGTCCTATACCCCAATCGCCACGAGAATATCCTAAAGACTACACACCGGAGGAAATTACCAAACGTAAAGAGACAGGTGATCAAAGGTACGGGGAAAGATTTGAACCATTTCCTCAAGAAATCAAAAAACAGGAGATAAAAAAATCTGAAGAAGTCCTTGAGGACTTATCGGAGGAGACTCAAGAGCGGTAAGCGAAGCTTAAAGGTTCGGGGTATGTAAGCCTAAACATATAATGCAAGCGTCCATTCAGAAAAGATATTTGGTTTCACTACAAAATGGCTTCTTCCAAATTGATCCAAGTATTCCGAATTGGTTAATGCAGGAGAAGGTTGCAAACCAGCATAATGCGCTAAAGTTATCTTGTGTTAGCCTTTGCAAATTACAAAGTCTACCGTCAGTAGTGGTAATGACTAAAGTCCTGAATTGCTCGCAACCAAATATGTCATTGAAGAGACCACTCTCCATGTATTGCTGGTGCATCAAGAGTTTGCCTAAAAACTGACGCGACGAAGTATGTCCCAGGTCAACTTCAATAAAGTAGTTAAAGTAGGTGCCGCTATCGCGTTGCTTCAACCGCACGAAGGCATCGGGCTTAAATACTTCTTTCATCCAAGTGCCGCTGCCGCTTTCACGAATGTCATATTCATGGCGACAGAACATTTCTGGGAGCCAGCGTTCGATTTCTACTTCAGGAGATTGTTTGACTGCTTCCTCGAAGGCGATGCGCACATTAACGATTTCCAACGTGTGTTCAATAAAGGTGGGCGTTTGTGTGCGCCGGTAGTGTTTGGTGACAGTGCGGATATCCATCTCGACCTGCTTGGCAACCACGGGAATCGCCGCTTTACCAATCGAGTAGATGGCCTGCGCCCCAAATGGTGCCGCAGGCAAGTAATAGCGAGACACAAAGCCATGATCGAAGAGTTGGCGAAGCCTTGTGTTGCAACGCCCAAGCGAGGAGAAATAGAGCTTCTGAAGCTGCCCCCGGGACATAACTCCATGTAAAAAGAGATCCGCCAAGAGTTGCACATCCCGCGGCTCTAAGCGAACCCCTGCGCCAGGTGCGGGGCTAAAGCGGCTCCGTACTATCCGGCTGCTTTTTGGCGCTTCTTCGTTTTGGGGCAGTGCTGTCCGATGCTCCACGGGTTGGCTGTGCACTACCGGGGTCTGCGCTACCTGGCTCTGCACCGGCTGCGTTGGCGCTGCCTGGTTTTTGGGTGCTGGCCCTGGCGTGGGTCGCTTTAGACTTGGTTGCTGGAGCGCGGGGCCGGGTGTTTGCCCTTGAGCGGCTGGCCGCGTCTCTATCGTCGGTCTTTTCTGTGTCGGTTGTGGTGGTATCTGAGACTCCGGTGCTGCTGGAAGGGGAGGGTTGGAGCTTGGAGGCGTTTGGTTTGAAGGTAGCGGTTTTTCCATGTCGAATCTCATAGGTTGGTTTGGTCTTGCTGGATGCTTGCTTGAGGAGGGACTGTAAGTATTCCTCACGTTTCAACAGTTCCTGCTCGACCTCTGGTTGTGGCCGCGCATAGGTCGCAAGAGATTCCTGGCGAATGGCGGCCACTAAGCCTGGATCCACCTGCGGATCTGAGCCGAGAATGGTTCTGATGCGGAGGCTGGGTTGTCCCCGGCGCATAAGATAGGCTTCTCCCACCTCTTGATCCATGATAGCCGTGCGAATATCTTCTTTTGTTTCACTACTGGAGATTTCTTTAGCCAGCTCTGCGGCATCAATAGCACCGGTCATAAAGTACATCTGCGTATGAACGTTGTTCCTCAGTCCCTGGCGCAACTTGGCGGACAGTTGGCTAATGTTTTGGTGGGTGAGGCAGAGTCCTAAACCAAAGCGCCTACCCTCGGCGATAATGGATTCAAAGCGGTCGGTCGCCATATTCTCAAACTCATCAAGATACAGATGAACCGGCACCCGGTCCTTCTCCGGCTGATCGGCGCGTGACATGATAGCGGACTGAAAGGCACTCACCAAGAGGCTACCCACCAGATAGGCCGCTTCGTCTAAGTGGTCTATAGCCAGGGAAATCAGAATCACCATGCCTGGCTTTTGATCGAAGAGGTTGCGGAAGGAAAAGGACTGGCGCTGACCAAAGAGCAGGCGAAGCTGAGGCAGGGCTATTAGAGGGGTCACCTTATTAAGTACGGCTGAGGTGGCGTTTTGTTGGTTTGCTTTGCTCATCTGCTCGTAGCGGGCAAAGAAGTTTTTGACCTGGGTATCGGTAACCTGGCTTAACACTTCCGCACGGAAGGGAGCATTAGAGAGAAGCGGCTCGATTTCCAGTAGCGACCATCCCGCCTGGGCGAGGGCAATCAGACAATTGCGCAAGGTCTCTTCCAAAGCCACTCCCCAGGAATCTGATAGTTTCTCTAAGATGCCTAAGATGTGGAGGGCGCGTTTGTAGACGTCGCCTTCGCCTAAGAGAGGATTAAAGCCAACCACTGCTTCGCTCTGACGTAAATCTAGGAGCAACAGCCGCTCCCGCCACACGTCGGGCGGCGCTGCATCAGCCAGGCGCAGGAGAATCCGATCTACTAAATCACCGCGCAAATCAAAGACGCAGAAGGCACGCTGGCTTTTGATATCGGCTTCAATGAGGTGGAGCAGGAGGTTGGTTTTTCCACTGCCGGTGGCGCCCAAAATGTAGAGGTGCCGTTTCCACGCATCCGGCGGTAGCGTCACCACCTTACTAGGTTGTTTGCCCGCATGAGGATCAGCAACTCCGCTGGTTTCAGGGGCAATAACTTCACCTAATGCAATGTGGTCTGAGGGAACAGGAGAAGGCAAGGCGGGTGATTTCTGGCGTTTCTCTTCCCACCCCCGTACGGTATGATTGAAGAGGTAAATGAGCAGGGATTCAATCCAGCGAATTAACATATAATCAGGACAGAAACTGCCACTTTTGAGAACGATTTTACTATAAATTGTAGGATAGGGTTAACCGGGGTATTGTTCGGGGTTACGCCACGACAAAATGCGCCATCCGTCCGCTCTACAGCCTTACAAATGTACTATACTGAGGCAAATCTGAGACGATAATCTCCAATGCGCTTCTGTCTTTCATGCCGCCATCTCTCTCATGCAGGGACCTTCTGTGGACATTGTGGCCGCAGCTTTGGTTGTCGCGTCTGCAACTCTAAGAAAAAGCATAAGAGTCCTCCTGATGCTCAGTACTGCCTCGAATGTGGCTCCTCAGAATTGACAGAACCAGCCCACTACGTTCCTTTGGGTTGTGTAAGCTGGATCATTGGGTGGGGCTGTATAGTGCTGCTTGTACGGGGGCTTTGGGGCCTTATTAGCTCTACGAAGTTGATTCCGCTCGTTCTGAGTTACTGCCTCTACTGGTGTGTAATTCTCTTCTTAATAGACTTTTTCTTAGGGCTGATCCCTGGTGAGTTGGGAAAGCCTCTCCGTCAACTGCTCTTTGGCACAGTTCGACAGCTACTGCGAGGAGTCCAGCATGGACTGGGTCTTCTCATACACTTGGTAATTGGATTTATTGGGGGCAATGATCACCATACTTAGCAGGTTATATTCAGGCTGATCTATACCTCTCTGTAGCGACAACGTCAGTCGTGCCTTTGAAGTAACCTTACTAGTGAAGAGACCAAGGATGGTTTGGCGTCGGTTACAGCTTGGTTGTTGGACTGTATTATTCTTTGATGAGCACTACCTTTTTATTAAAAGCGTCATAAAAGATAATACGATCAAAGCCACTGGTATATTCATAATCGCGCACAGAATCATCAATGTCACCAATAGATGAAATATGCGCGGCATCAGCGACAATCAGTAGCCAAACTTGCGAGCATTTTCTTAAATATGAAGTTATCCTAGCATGTTTGGCAGAGATAATATCTTGTAAATCTTGGGGATCAACTCCACTGGGGCCAACTTCCACATTAGTCCACGAGTTCTTTTGTCCTGGTTTTAATCTACAAATACTAATCCGTGCAGCGAAATTGCCGAGTGACACAGCCTGAAGCTCACCGATGCCTAATGTATTAGTTCTAGGACTTACGCAAAGGCCATACGCAGCGAGGGGTTGTTAAGCTGTTGGATCAGATAATCTGATAGCAGTCCTCGTTTCAGTTGATAAACCGTTTGCCCGCTTTGATAAGCTAAGTGCTTGAGGCGTGTCCACACCAGCAAGGCACAAGCAATATGGTTACGCTGAATGCGCCCTTTACGACACTGACAATGTTCGATGCCCGTTAGCTGTTTCACTTCTCGATGAAACTGCTCAATCTTCCATCTCAATGCACTCACCTCTTGAGTGACTTGGGCCGAGTCTTGAGCCAGATCGTTGGTAACAATCCAGTCCGTCCGGTGGGTAGACACCGGGATGCGGAACAGTCGCACCAGTTTGTCTTTGGCAAAGCCTTTAAGATGCACCAGTTTACCAGTGGCCGCCTCAGCCTCACTCCAGGCCAGTTGGTCTACGGGTTGATTAGCTCCCGGTTGGCCACTGGAGTTGACCAAGCGGTTGCTCTTGAGGGGACAATAGTAAATCTTGCCCAAGACATCAATGGCCTGCATGATCTCCTGGGCGGCATACCACGAGTCCATCAACACGGTGCCAAAAGGTAAGCCGCGCCGTTGCACCGCGGCCAGCATGTCTTGCACATGATCCAACTTGGTCTTGCCATCGCGTTCCGGGGCAAAGATACGATAGTCAATGACCCAGAACGCTTCGGTAGCCGCATTGAGGTAAACACAGGACACCAAGCCAATGCCGCGAATCACGCTATGCGTATTGCCGCTATATTGGCGACGGGTGAGTTCAATGCGCGGGCCACATCGCTTATCCAGCACCGTATCATCAAAGAGCAGATAACCTTGAGGCGTGAGTTGCACTTTGTCCTGGACACTTTCCCAGAGCAGGCGCGGCGGCCATTGTTGACCACTCAGGTAACGGTTAATGGTATCATGACTGAAGCTTTGCAGATGTTCGGCCAGATGGGTGAGGGTATAATTGACTTGGCTACTGAGCAAATATTGGCAATAGTCCAACTTAGTAAAACTCATAGTTTAAGCCTATCACTCTGTCTGTTCTGCGTAAGTCCTAAGTTCTATAAATCTCGTGGGGGATATTTGAAGCAACTATGTGAGTCATTTGCGTGGCCAATGTCTCAACTTCTTGCTTTTTTGGACGATGATGTCTATACCAATGAATATGCACCATCAGAGGTGTGCGGTTTGCTTGTTCAAATAACTCCTGAGATGCCTGAACAATCTGATCGTAAAGCACCTCATAGTGCCGTGTCACTGAACCACCTTTACTCTGTCCCCGAATAAAATAGACTAGCTCAATACCTACAGTTACTGAATCTTCATGAACGAGAAAATCAGGCTCTTCTCCTTCTTCTATTTGCCCCTGAGGAAATTCTGCATAAACATTCTTGAGTTGGCTGAGAAAATACGCTTCCCGCTGTTTTTTGGTGACATCTTTGGTGGATCTCTTATGCATGAGGAGTACTTCTACTACTGATCTTTTTGCGTTCAATACATGATCTAATACTGGTGAGCCTTAATTACCCGTTTGATCGCCGAAGTAGTGAAAGGGCCTCGTGTCAACAGGTTCTAAAAGCGTGTAAGAGCGAAACTTGTTGATAGCAGGAGGTGACAATTGAAAAAGACCGGTGCGCTCCACATAGAAATCTATAAAGTGTCGTATCCAAAAGGCTTCTAACTCATAGCGATCCGATGTCTCAATAGCGTGAATGAAGCGCACCGGTTCGTTCAGTTCACGCTCCAGACTTTTAATTCTCTGCTGCACACGACGTGTTGTGCCGAAGCGATGCTGCCCGTTAATCTCAACCAAGAAGACATGACCAGGCTCTTGCTTATAGAGTTGCCAATGATTGCGCCTTGAAATTCTAGAGGCTAAATGCTCACGCTCTCTGTTACGGCAGAACTGGCACTCAGAGACGCCACACTTTTCCCCACGCTCGTGTAGCACATCCTGTTCAGATGGACAGTCTTCCAAGTACTGCTGCGTTACTGCTAAAAGCCAACGTGCCTCGCTGGGCGTGAGTTGCCCTTCCCATTGTAAATAACAGAGATAGGGTTTTCCATTCTCATCGAAGCGGACATCAACATAATCACGAAGAGGATTTCTTTTCATATCCATTGTGTTGTTCCTACTACTCCCCAATAGATTTTTCAGCAGCTCACGCTTGTACAAGCAAACCCATAATCAGTCGCCACAGACCTTCCAGTGGAAAGGATAGAATTTTACTGATCAGTTGTAGCAGTTGGTTAGTCTCTCGCTGGCTCATGCTAATCTTGTGCATCACTAGCATTGATTTCTGCAATGTCGAAAGCCAAGTCGAGAATCTTTTCAGCTATCTTAACCGCCTCTTCATCAGTCAATGCATTAATACTTGCCGTTGCATTGCCCTCATCACCTGTTGCCTCAACTTTGGTGAGCATAGACTCCACATAAAGATAGTCTTGCCGCAAGTGTTCAGGGAAATCATTTTTAGTTAAGACGTGCAAAGAGCTAATGTAGGCATTGTAAAGTCTGTCCTTAATATCTCCATCTCCAACTAAGCAATGGGTAGCAATATACAATTTTTCGTCAGTATAGCTAACGTCATTCATCTTATTTCCTCAATTATATTCCGCGTTAAATCTCCGCCATCGGCAAAGCGCCCGCTACACAGTAATATTATACGGCTACCTTCCACCTGTTAGTTACCCGAAGCTGGTGAACCTCCCACTTTCTTATTCATTGAAGCAGAGAAATCACGATTGTAAAGTATTGTGCTTATTGAAAAGGGGAGTATGCTTATGCTGACGGAGCTGGGATGGTCTCTATTAACCCGCACTTTCCAAACTCGGAACCGAGAGCAAGGAAACGAAGCGAGCTAAAACCCGATTTACGACCTCGTTCAGACGATGCGGAAGCCGTAAAACTATAGGTTTTATACTACGATGGCTGGGGCAGATTCTACCGAAGAAAAGCCGAACATTAACCTGAAAAGCACCAACTGAACCAAGTTGGTGCTTTTGCTGTTTTGCTGGCTTAACCTGTCAGGCTGGTTCGAGTCCCGTCGGGTTAATGAGAATGGGTTCCCTCTGACTCAAATTGGCAGGATCATCAGTGGTGATTTTGTTGTTCGCCTTAGCTCTTCGATGATAGAAGTTGCTTTCATCACATTGTGCTCACGGCAAAGCTACGGAGCAGCCGTTACCCACAGTTGCTTAATTATTCAACACTAACCCGCTGAAGTGCATACTTAATATGGTTGCGAAAACGGTGCTATGATGGCTATTCGGTTACGGCATTATAGGTCAAGAACTAAACCAAGGCAGCATGATCTAGCTGCATAAAAGCATTCACAACTTGGGGATCAAATTGCTGGCCGCTCTGTCGTTCAATTTCTGTGACCGCGGCGGCAACCAGCCAAGCCTTCTTATATGGGCGATCATGAGTGAGCGCATCAAACACATCAGCGACCGCTACTATCCGTCCTACCAAGGGAACCGCCTCACTTTGTAGCCCTAGCGGATAGCCACTCCCGTCCCATCGTTCGTGATGGCTCAAAGCTATTTGTTCTGCCAATTGCAGCCAAGGAGAATCACTTCCAGCCAGCATTTGACTACCAATGACAGTGTGATTTTTCATTGTGGCAAATTCGGCCTCGGTCAATTTACCAGGCTTAAGCAGAATGGCGTCTGGAACTCCGATTTTCCCCACATCGTGCAGTGGTGCTGTTTGTTCAATTAAGGTGACTTGCTGTGTGGTTAAGTCCAGACATTGGGCAATGCGGGCCGAGGTGATTCCGACGCGCTTAGTGTGAAGGCCAGTATCGTCATCTCGATATTCAGCAGCTAAGGCCAGTCGCTGTAAGATTTCACGCTGGGTGGCCTCTATTTTTTGCGTGCGCTCTTGCACTTTTTCTTCTAGAATTAAATGTTGAAATCTGGTTTGGAGGAGATTATGGAGACGCAGGAGAACCTCAATTGTATCCAAAGGCTTCGCTAGAAAATCTTTAGCCCCCTGGGAGAGGGCCTGGCGCTTAGCCTGCGGTGTAACATCGGCTGTCAGGACCAGAATGGGTAAATAGCATTCTTCGTTCATCCGCGCCTGTAATTGCTCCATCACCGCATAGCCGTCGAGGTACGGCATATTTAGATCTAACAGTATAATGTCCGGTTGGAACTCCATGAAGAGGAGCAGGGCTTGGCGGGCATCAGTGGTACTTTGTATACGGCTATAACCTGCCGATTGCAAGATGATTTCCAGGTAGCGGACATTTGCTATCTCATCATCTATGATGAGAATTTTCGCATTCTTAAGAATGATTTCCGACATAATTAAGACTTTTGTTCCTTCAAAATGTTATCTATAACGTGCAGAACTTCTTTAATATTAAGTGGCTTGGTGAGGTAAGCGTTGGCTCTGGCCTGGCCATCCGGGGGCGTGAGTAAACGCTTGATCTGAGCGGAAGTGGCATCGGCACTAATAACTACGACAGGAATATCCCTGGTATCAGGAGACTCACGCAGACGGGACAGGACTTCCCAACCCATAATGTCTGGCAGATGCAAGTCCAATAAGATCAGGTCCGGGTGATGCTGATGGGCCAGTTCCAGACCCAGACTCCCTTGCATGGCCCCCACCAATTGTATCCAGGGCCGACGCGCCAGGATAGTCTCGATGAGTCTGTAATTGGAGGCATTGTCCTCAATGGAGAGCACCATAGAAGTTTGAGTCGGTGGATTCGGCTCAGGTTCCGTCGCATCGCTGGCATCTATCTCCTGGAGCGTTTCTAAGGGGCAATCGGCTAATGGCAGTTCAATGGTAAAGGTACTGCCTTGCCCGCGCCTGCTCTCCACGGTGAGCGTGCCTTGCATGGCCTCGATCAAGCGCTTAGACAGGGCCAGCCCCAACCCGGTGCCTTCAATCTCGGTTGTGCCTGCCTTGAGTCGCTCGAAAGGCACAAACAATTTCTGTATATCGTCCGGGGCAATGCCAAGTCCGGTATCCTGCACCCCAAGGCGGATAAGGCCAACTGCCGTGTCCCAAGTCTGCTCCGGCGCATTATGGTCCGGCGCATTATGGATAGCCTCACATAAGACCGTCACTCGCCCCCCTTTGCGATTATATTTCACCGCGTTCGAGAGCAGGTTAATGAGAGCTTGTTTCAGTCGTTGGCGGTCGGCCAGGACATATCCAGGATAGGTCAGCGCGTTAGCACCATTGAGTTGCACATTGTGCTGAGCCGCCAGGGGGCTTACCAAATCAAGTGCTTCCCGTACGACCTCGTTGATGGCAACTGGCTCAATAGAGAGATCCACACGTCCGGCTTCGACACGAGCAATGTCCAAGATCTCATTAATCAGGCCCAGTAGGTGCCGCCCGCCTTTGAGGATATGCGCGATACTCTCTTGTTGTAATGCAGTAAGGTCTTGGGCTTCCAAAATTTGACCAAAACCCAAAATAGCATTGAGCGGAGTGCGCAACTCATGGCTCATGCGCGACAGAAATTCGGATTTAGCTTGGTTTGCGGTATCGGCTTCCTCTTTGGCCTTTTGCAGACTTACGTTAAGTGCTGCAAGCTCAGCGGTGCGCTGCGCGACGCGCATCTCCAATTCGTCGCGTGATTTTTGCAGCGCCTCTTCTGCCCGTACGCGATCCGTCACATCAAATACAACGCCTTCTAAAAGAGTGACTTGGTCGATGCTATTTATGGTCGGTTTTATTTTCGATTGCACCCAGCGAATCTCGCCGTCGGGACGAATGATACGGTATTCCTTGACTTTAGGCTTACCTGCGAAGGTGTCCAACCGACCAGCTTCCACTTTCGCCGCGTCATCGGGATGCACGATCTCTTGCCAGAGCATGGGACGATCCAGGAAAGCTTGTTGCGGCCAGCCGAAAACTTTCTCACAAGCGGGGGAAATCTGTAACATTTTGGTGGCGGCCACATCAAAGGCGAAGAAGACTTCATCCAGATTATCGAAGAGGTGCTGTAACTGGTTTGTGGTCGCGGCCAGACGTTCTTCTATTCGCCTGCGCTCGGTGATATCCATACCAGTGCCGATAACGTATTCTACAGTGCCGTGCTCATTGACAAGCGCCGTATTTGACCACGCGATTAGCCGCCGCTTGCCATCTCTGGCGATCCAGTAGTTTTCATAGGTGTTAGGATATTGACCAGCACAGAGATTCCTGAAGACTCCTTTGACTGATGCCGACTCTTCCGGGGCCAGCAACAATTCCATGATAAAGCGCCCCTGCACTTCCGCGAATGAGTAACCCGTGACTTGCTCGCAGGCCCGATTGAAGCGAACTATGCGTCCCTCATGGTCGAGAACTACTACCAAACTACCCACGGTATCAACAACCGCAGATATGAAGTCGCGCTCTTTTTGTATTATCTCCTGCGCTTGCTTGCGCTCGGTGATGTCGGCAAACGTCACGACTGCCCCGCTAATAACACCCTGCTCACTGATGGGGAAGGATGAATAAGCAACAGGTAAATTAGAACCCTCCCGCTGCCAGAAGACCTCGTCTTCCACACGACAGTTGCGCCCCTCACTGAAGGCGAGGTAAATTGGGCACTCCTGTTCGAGGTAAGGTGAGCCATCCGGGTAGGTGTGATGCGTGAGTTGGTGCATATTGCGCCCCATGATTTCTTCCGGGGTGTAGCCGAGCATCCTCGCTCCCGACTTATTAATGAAACTACAACAGCCTTGCAAATCTATACCGTAAATGCCTTCGTCGGTTGAGTCCAGCAGCAATTGAATATGATGGGCCTGTTGTAAAATCTGCTCCTGGGCTTTCTTCTGCGCCGTGATGTCACGCGCAATAGCGGAGGCTCCGCTAACGGTTCCAGCAGCATCTATAATGGGAGAAACCGTGAGGGAAACATGGATGGGCTGCCCGTCCTTGCGCACGCGTATGGTTTCAAAGGGCTCCACTCGCTCACCCCTTTTGAGTTTTTCCAAAATGCGTGCGATCTCGTCGGGGCGATCAGCGGGCATCAGGATGGCAATGGATTGACCGATTACCTCGGCGGCAGTATACCCATACATTTTGTGGGCACCTGTATTCCAACTTGTGATAGTGCCATCAAGCGTTTTACCAATGATGGCGTCATGTGATGACTCCACAATGGCGGCCAGTTGGAGCAGCGATGCTTCAGCCTGGCGACGCTGGCTAATATCTTCGATCATGCCAATGGCGTAATCAGAGTCCGCATCCCGGTCATGGAGCAGAGCAGCAGTGACACGCCCCCACAGGAGGGAGCCGTCTTTCCGAATGTAGCGTTTCTCCAGTGAATAAGAGGTGACCCCGTGGGCGAATAACTGCCGCACATGGTGCAGGTCGGCAGCTCGATCCTCAGGATGTGTAAAGTCAAGAAAAGTCATGCCCTGCAATTCAGCTTCAGCGTACCCCAACATCTGACAGAGTTTTGCATTCGCTCTGACGATACGGCGCTCAGTATCCGCCATCGCCATGCCGACAGGACTCTCCTCGAAGAGTTGGCGGAAATGACGCTCACTCTCCTGCACTTGCAAATGCGATTGTTCGAGTGTTTCTAACATACGGTTCAGGTTCGCCGTGACCGCACTCAGCTCATCTTGCCCACTGACCTCGACACGCGCTGTAGGATCTGCCGAGTTCGTGATTACGCTCAGGTCATAACTCAATTTGCTCAACCGGCTTAAAACTAACTTCTCCAGTAGCAACAGGGTCACTGCGCTGAACACGATTGCCACGATTAAAAGCGAACGCACGAGGTGCTTGAGTCCCAGTTCGCCTTCCTGAAAAAGTCGGCGTGGTTCTTCAGCCCGCACTAGTAACGCTGGTCGGCCATACACATCGGGGACGCTAAAGTAGCCCGCTACAAAGTCATTATTGAGTGGCTCAACAAACACTGGTTGCGCGGCGGTGAGCGAGACCCGAGCCCGCTGAAAATCAGCCGGTAAACCGGGGCGATCTAAACGCTGCACGCTTATTTTCATTTGCGTAATAGCTGATAAATTCTCGATTTCAGCTTGCGTTAAATAACGGCCTGTCAGCATCGTGCCCTGGACCGGGCCTTGTCCCGATGTCGTCACAATAGGGCGTGATACGGTCAGCAGAGGGCCATCGTCCAGCATCAAAATGCCAGCATGACTACTATGGGTATCCCGATGAGTTAAGAGTACACTGCCAGGTTTTAAGTGGGATAGTAGATCGTAAGGCAAGGGAATTTTGCGGGCGGCTTGAAGGTTGTAGCCGCTACCAAATAGAACGTGACCAGACGGCTGTAGAAGCACGATAACATTGGCTTTGAGTGGGGCCAGAGCACTATCAGTAGTATTAACCGCAATAAACCTCTGCGTAGCGCTATGGTTGGCATCCTGGATAAAGCGATACGCCTCATCCCACTGTGACCAACCCGCCGCGGCCATATCTAATTGGGTGAGGACTTGCGTCAGAGCATTTCTGACATGCAATACATCCTCGCCAGTATCTTGCTGTTCCAGCTCTTGGAGACTTATCTTAACCGCCTGCGAGGAGGAAAGGTATAAGGCAGCAATCAGGGCGCCGCACGTTAAAGCCATGCTATATAAAGTCTTTATACGTAAAGTCATGGTAACCAGGTATTGCAGGTGCATTGCTGGCATCTGCCGCAGTTCCCGGCTTTGCCAGTTGGATGGCCTAACAGTTCAGATAGCGGTTGCACCGCTCAGTTTGCACCGCTCAGTTTTCAACACTCAGGGTTGCCTCTCCCGACGGCAACCTCACTATGCCAAACCAGTACTCGGCAAAAGTTTTTACAGCCCGCTCCAATTCATCAAAAGAAAGGGGTTTTACAATGTAGGCGCTGGCGCCCAAATCATAGGCTTCCTGAACGGTGCTGGGGCGCGAACAGGTTGTCATCATAATAACTGGGATACCACGCCAATGCGGATTAGCTTTGATTTCTGCCAAGGCTTCTAAACCATTCTTACTGGGCATATTCACATCGAGTAAGATCATGTCTGGCCGAGATACTTGTTGGATAGCAGTCGAAGCACCACACTGGCTTAGATAAGCCATAAGTTCCACACCATTATGCACACGTTGGAGAGTGATTTGAGGATAGCCTTCGGCGAAAGCTAGTTCTAGCAGCCTATACTCACTATTCCTATCTTCGGCAACAAGAATAAGCGTTTGCTGGGTTATTGATGACAATATAAACTCCTTCATCGCCTAGTTGGTAAAGGCAAGAAGCAACTGCGCAGTTTATTTCAACTAAACGACACCTGCCGTCAAAGTGCTGTAATCAAGCAACTAAGAAAAGACCTTTAACCAACTGAGTTAGATGATAACGGTCTTAACCAATATGTTCCCCTGAGTTCCTCACTAAGCAACCGTTAGTCACGGTTTTTCCAAAAGAGCAGGTTGATGACGACCATAGACGGCAGACGACCATAGACCATAGGCAGAAAAGGTTAACTTAATCCGTAAGGAGAAATTCCTACTCCCGACTATTCTGGCCTCACTGCCAAGGGGAAACATGAGCTACTTGCATGAAACCTGTATTACAGTGTCTTGAAGTCGGTAGGCTTTGTGTATCCGTATATCTACGTATTTTTGGGATCTGGAGTACCTCAATTGGGGATTCAGGAATTGAGGATTCAGGGGCGCGAGAAAAATGAACGCAGATAAAAGTAAGATAAAGAGGGGAATAACTGTAGAGATTTAGTCGGACAAAGGCAATATTCCGCGTCGTAGCGCGTAGCGGATTAGTTCACCTTGCGTGTGCAGGCCTAGTTTACGCATCAGATTGGTGCGGTGGGTTTCCACCGTGCGAGAACTAATAAACAACCGTGCCGCGACTTCGGTACTACTTAGTCCCTCGGCGGTGAGATGGAGGATCTCACGCTCTCGAGCCGTCAAAGTCTCATAAAGATCGAACGCACCGTGGCGCACCCTGTGTTCATAAGCACGTAGCGACTCCTCCGAAAGGGGAGGGCTAAGATAACGACGCCCGACTGCTACCTCGTGGACTGCCTGCACTAGATCGGCGTAATTGGCCTCTTTCAACACATAGCCAGCGGCACCGTTGCGCAACGCCTGCACGACATAAGCTTCGTCGCGGTGCATGGAAAGGATAATCACTTTGGTATCAGGGCATTGCTCGCGCACCTGAGTGGTAATATCTAGACCATTAAGGCCCGGCATCATTAAATCCAGCAACAGCACGTCTGGTCGTAGGCGACAGACAAGGGGCACAACATCAAGCCCATGTGCTGCCTCACCGATAACATCGAAGGTAGGTGCGGTTTCCAGAATGGCGCGCAGTCCTTGCCGTACAATATGATGGTCATCCGCTAATACCAGCGTCACTTTTGGCATTTCCACTCTTTAGCAGGGTTCTACTTATATTGCCTGTGGAATAAGCGTTGCCTTTAAGGGCAATTCTGCTGTTACACAAGTTCCTCCGCCGGGCACCGAGTCCACCACGAGGCTTCCCTGCAAAAGTAGAGTCCGCTCGGACATTCCGCGCAGCCCGAATCGAGTGTCATCTGCTAAAACCTCTTGGGGGCTAAAGCCTTTGCCATCGTCCTGGACCTGCACGCAGAGCGTTTCTGCCGTGGACCAAAGCCGGACTATAGCTTTAGCGGTTTCGGCATGACGAGCAATGTTAGTGAGACCCTCCTGAACGATACGATAAGCAGCGGTTTCTATCTCGGGTTCAAAGCGCTTGTCAATATCGGCATGCTTAAGTTCAACTTCTATGTGTGTTTGCGCAGTATACCGCTTGAAATGCCACAGCAGGGCAGGTAAAAGACCCAGATCATCTAGCATAGCCGGACGCAAATTGAGTGAGAGTTCCCGCACGCGAGCCATCAATTGATTCACTATCGACTGGGCTTGTCCCAAGGCTGGTTTCGCCTGTGCTGGCTCGCGGGCACTGATCTCAGATGCTAACTTAAGCGCCGTTAAATCTTGACCAATCTCATCGTGCAGTTCCCGGGCGAGGTTACGCCGTTCAGCTTCCTGCACCTCTACGAGACGTCGAGAAATGGATTGGAGCCGTTGGTTGGCCTCCACCACCTGCTGGTGCAGGCTGGCCTGCTTCATCGCCACGGCCAAAGAATCAGCCACCTCATGGGCCACCTCGATATGTCCAGCATCGAATGCGGCCACAACCTTAGCCCATAGGTTTAGAGACCCGATAAGTTCGCCATGAGCAAGAAGAGGAACCAACATACCGGAGCGGATGCCTTGCGTGCGGAGCTTAGTGATCCACGGGATTGTCGCATCCAGGTAAGATAGGTCATCTAAATAACAGACTTTGCCGAGTTGCAATTCCCGTATTTGTTGTAATAGGAAGTCATCTATAGCAACTCTTTTTTCCATGATCTCAAGATTATTACGATTGTAACTTACCATCAAATCTATCTTTTGGGCTTCCCAATCGAATAGGGCAACGGTAGCTCGCACATAAGGTAAAAGAGGCGCAATACGATACAACACCGCCTCTGCGATGCTCTCAGGAGATTGAGCAGCTAGTATGGCCTGGTCCATCTCGTGGAGGATGCGCAAGCGTTCGGTGTACTGCCGCAATGCCTGCTCCGTCTGTTTACGTTCGGTAATATCCTGCACTGTGCCCAGCATCTTGATCGGCTCACCGGTCTCATTGAAAACTACCGCACCCCAGGACTGCAAAACGCGTATGGCTGCATCGGCCCTAATAATACGAAACTCATAAGCCAGTGGCTCACACTCCTGGCAACTGGTGTCAATTGTGGCCTGGACAAATTCTCGGTCGTCGGGATGAACCCTTTCCAAGAAGGCGTGATGATTGGCCTGAAATTCCTGTGGAGCCAGACCGAAGATGCGATAAATCTCATTCGACCAGATGAGGTCACCAGTGACTGTATTCCATTCCCAGCTACCAATATGCGCCATTTTCTCCGCCTCAGCCAGCAGCATTTCACTTTTGTGTAACCGCTGTTCAGCTTGCTTGCGCTCGGTAATATCGGAAGAAACTCCAATCATCCCAACTATTATCCCCGTTTCGTCGTAAACAGGAGCATTGGTTACCAACGCCGGGAAAGCACTCCCGTCACGCCGCCGCATGATAAGTTCTCCCACCCATCTCTGCCCGGTGCAAACGCGACTCAGTATCTCTGTTGGTGTTGGGGATTCGCCACAGATCTCCACCGCTGTAACTTCTAACATAGGGCGACCCATGACTTCACTGGCTGCCCAGCCATAAAGCGCTTCAGCGAACTGATTCCAATAAATGATCGAACCCTTAGCGTCGGTGGCAATTACGGCTTGGCCAACCGTATCCAGCAACCGCGCCTGGAAGTTCAGGTGAGCTTCCACTTGCTTGCGCTCAGTAATATCGGTGAACATACCAATAGCACCGATAAATTCCCCTTGAGCACTCATGATAGGACTGAAGTTAGACAGAGCCCAGAGTTCTGTTCCATCCTTTCTCCGGCAGCGAAAATCAAATGTCCCCCGTTGTCCTTGGCGACGTTCGGCAAAGCGGCGCTCGCGCTCCGCGCGTTGAGAAGGAGATAGAAAGTCGTGGGGCGAGCGCCCCATCATCTCAGCGGGGGTATAGCCCAACATCTCAGCCATACGTGCATTGACAAAAGTCGTCCTATAGTTTGCATCCACCTGCCAGATACCTTCATGAGTGGTCTCCACAATAGTGCGATAGCGGATAGCTTCCTGCTGCAATTGCTCCAGTTCCCTACGCGTAATGGTGATTGGTTCTTCGTCCAGTATTGTGCTTGATACCATTGCCAAATTATCGGCTTGGGGAGTCGCTGTTTCTCTCTGCTGCCCTTTGCGGGCTACTATTCTGTCAGATGATTCTGTCTTCATTTTGAATCTATCCATACCGTTTCCTATTGCCTTGGCGTGGAAAACCACCTCTTAATCGCGTCATGATCCTCCTCCCTGAGCGCGACCCTGGTGTTTACCATGACTATAATTGTCATAGATTCAGATCCAATTTGTCCTTTTCCACCTTCGGATGCGCACTTCTATAATTATGTTATGACTAATTATAAGACTGGGGCAAGACACCTATAGCGCTGCCCCGCCTTCTACTGAATGTCATTGCCGCAGTTAATCAATATCTGCCTCAAAATTTCCTAAAACGCGTTATGCACTCTGGCAGAGATCAAGTATAAGTGTAGCGGATTAAAGTTAAACAACGGCCACGATAAGCAGATAGGCCACGCCTATATCATCCTAAAAAGATGATGGGACAGTGACCTTATTTTAACTTTAGCCCTAATCTTTACAATTTGAGTTCATAACACGCTCTAGACATACTCTCAGGCCTTGCAGGAAGACAATGTTAAGGGATAGGGCAAGAGATAAACGAAGCGAGCTAATAACCGATTTACCACCCCGTTAATCCGATGCGGAAGCCGAAGAATGACTGGTTTTATACTACGATGGCTGGGGCACTACCAAAGGAACCTTGCGTGTGATCAACCAGCATAAACCGGATTAGTGTTTATCTATCTCTTGCTCTTGTGCTGTTCGACGTGTGCGATTACAATATCAAAATGTAGTTGCATGTCCGCTTACTGTTGTCAATCGGAGAATATTCACGAGGATTTTACCCTAGTAAAATCAGGGATTGCCGGGCTGTGGCGCAGTTGGGAGCGCGCTTGAATCGCACTCAAGAGGTCAGGGGTTCGAATCCCCTCAGCTCCATTAAGGTTTCGCAATTTTATACACGTTTTGTCTGCTTGACTGGTAAAGCAAGCGTCCTCGGTTCCCTCCTAAGGAGCGAGGATTATGGCTCGAAGAGCGTTTGCTTCGCAAAATTCCACGGCTGTTGCTGACACTTCCCCTCTCACTTTCAGTCGCGCCGGGTTCGGACGCTACGCCCCGGCATGGCTGTTGAAAGGCGAGTTGCAAATTCTGCCGTCACCGTCGAGACCCGCCGCGTGTTCCTCAAAAGGCTGGCCAGGTTCCTGGAACACAAGGGGTTCGAGGAGTGTGGCACGCCCAGATTAGGCATTTCTTCCTCTATCTCCACAACGGCCACCAGGAACCGGGCGCTCGCTCTGGCCCCTAGCTCTGTTACCGCCTGAGGTGATCTCTACAAACTGGGGAGTGTTGACAACCTGGGGCGCGTTTGGTGCCTTGTTACTTGATCTGGACACCGCCGCGTCGCTCCTTAAACATTTGAAGGTTGTGGGGTCAAACTTTCTTCCTTCCTGCTCAGACTTTGAATAGGACACTGGAACATTGGAGCTATTCCACTCGCTTCAGGAACTTGGTGGAGGATACTTCTTATGGCGGCTCAAGACAGGGGAAGAACAAGGCGTTTGGAAGACGCTTTGGCTGGGTATACCAACCACTTGAGCATTTCTCTATAAATCTATAAAGTAGTGGGGGCACTTGTTCAACTTGGAATTCCCCTCCTATCAATTCCCTCTTGATGTCTCTCAAGACCAGGCTTATGTCCTCTACAGATTCATATCACTTACATCTGCTGCGCAGTCAGGTAAAATATGTATGCACGCAAAGCATCTACGCATGGAAAAGCAACTGCTCTGTAGCAGATAGCTACCACACAATATGATAGATAATGATTCCGCTAAAGACTCTCTTGACTTACGGGGTAAATTAGAACATCGTGAGCGGCAGATTGACGCCATCCGAGCCATCACCAGCGCACTTTTCTCACAGCCCTCTGTTGATGATATGGTGCGTGAGACTCTTCGCGTGGCCATTGAAGTGCTTGAGGGCGAAGCTGGCTCTGTGCAATTGCACGATGCTGCTACGAACCGGCTGGTTTTTCGCCATGTCATAGACCCCTCAGCCCCTGCTTTAGCAGGTGAGTCGTATCCGGTGGCGCAGGGCATTGGGGGGCAGGTTTTTGCTACGGGAATTCCCCAACTGACACAGCGTGTCCCTGAACATGCCGCTTTTAACCGGGCTATTGATGAGAAGACAGGGTTTCATACGGAGTCTATGCTCACTGTGGCGCTGAAGCGGTTCGACGGTGATCCCTTTGGCGTGATGCAGATTCTCAATGGTCGGCGGGCCTTTGATGAGCGCGATTTAGAAGTGTTAGAAGTCTTGAGCGCCCAGGCTGCTACTGCTATTGAAAGTGCTCATTTAGTCGAGCAAGCTCGCAAAGCAGAAATTGCCAACTTGATTGGGGACATTTCACATGACATCAAGAACATGCTCACGCCGATCAAAAGCGGCGTGTTGACCTTAGAACCCCTGTTGGATGAACTCTGCGCTGGTTTAGCGACAGTGAGTGATCAATGTCCACAAAGTGAACCCTGGGGCAATAAAATTTATGAGCTGCTGAGCCTGGTGCGAGACGACTACGGGTGGATACTGGCGGCCATTCTGGAAACTACCGATAAATTGCAAGACCGCACGAAAGTCATAGCTGATGTTGTTAAAGGCGAATCCGCACCGCTGTTTTTTGAAGAAACTAACGTTAATGAAATAGTTGAGGCAGTGCTGCGCGATCTGCGCTTAGTGGCTCAAACCGCGCATATCACACTGCGCCAGGAGCTTGACCCTGAGTTGCCCAGAGCGCAGTTAGATCGCCAGCAAATTTATAATGCGCTCTATAATTTGGTCAATAATGCCATTCCTGAAACTCCTGCTGGTGGTAACATCACCATTCGCACATCTGCTCCTGAGCCAGCACAGCCCTTTCTTCTAATCGAAGTGGAAGACACGGGACGGGGCATACCGGAACCTATTCGCAGCCGCCTGTTTACGGACGCAGCCATCTCCTCCAAGCCTGGTGGCACTGGACTGGGAACACGCATTGTGGCTGACGTGGTGCGCCGCCATCAGGGAAATGTAACTGTAGACAGCGAAGAAGGCAAAGGTTCAAAGTTTTCAATTCGCTTGCCGCTCCAGCAAAGCGTGTCCGATAATACCCCTTAAAACTCCACTTAAACTCCACCCACTGTGTCTTCCGCACCATCTTTCCTGCTTTGCGTTTTTGGTTTCTTTATGATGAAATCAAAGTCATGGCACAGGAGTATCCCACTGGCCTGGTGACCCTGGTTTTTACAGACCTTGAAGGCTCCTCCAAGTTGTCCGAGCGGCATGGCGCGGCCTTTGAAGTAGCGCGTCAGGAACACTTTGCCCTACTGCGTGAAGTGGCTCAACACTGGCAGGGTTACGAGGTGGAGACAGCGGGGGACGCGCTGTTTGTGGCCTTTGCCCAGGCCGCCGCTGCGATTCAATTTGCCATAGACGCTCAAATTGCCATTATAGGACACCAATGGGATGTAGCTGTCGGTGCCCTGCGGGTGCGCATTGGCATCCATGCCGGGGAACCATTCATCAGCCTGGACGCCGGGCGTCCTACCTATCGTGGCCCCGTGACCAATCGAACCTCACGGATTCAGGCCGCAGCGCATGGTGGGCAAATTCTAGTTTCCGAGCTTACACGACAGCTTGCACGTTCTAATCTCCCGCTGGGTGTCTCTTTTCTGGATTGCGGTGTGCGTCGTCTTAAAGGCGTCGGCGAAGAGCACCTCTGGCAGGTCTGCCAGGCCGGGTTGCGCCGTGAGTTTCCACCGCTCAATACCCTTAATCCCAGACGTCATAATTTGCCAACCCCGCCCACGATGTTAGTTGGGCACGAGACGGAAATCAATGCCTGGCGTGCCTTGTTGCTCTTACCCACGACGCACCTATTGACCCTGGTGGGCATGAGCGGCATGGGCAAGTCGCGGGTGGCCCTGCAATTGGCGGAGTTGTGTGTGCAGGATTTTGACGATGGGGTGTGGTGGGTTGAACTGGATGAAGCTCGCACTGGCGACAGCATGATGACACGCATTGCACAAGTCTTGTGCGTGTATCTACAACGTCATCTCTCCGTTAAAGAACAACTCTGGAACTATCTGCGTGGACGTAAGGCACTCATCATTCTTGACAATACTGAGCAAATTTAGGAGGCACCCGCTGTCGTAAGTGAGCTATTGCAGGTTGAACCTCAGATCAAGTGGTGTGTCACGACGCGACATGCTCTGGGGTTGCGCGCTGAACAGGTGCAAGAGCTTCGCCCTTTAAGCACAGCCGAGGCGAGGCGATTTTTTGTAGAACGTGCCCAGTCCCGCAAGCCAAGTTTTGGCGTTACCCCGAACAATACGGCAGACATCAATGAAGTCTGTCGTCGCTTAGAAGGGGTGCTGCTGGCTTTAGAGTTGGCCGCTTCCTGTATTACGACGTTTGCACCCCGCGAATTATTGCGTCGGCTCGACCAACAGTTTCGTATCTTGAAAACGAACGCTCCTGATTTGCCACCCCGGCAGAGGGCTTTACGGGGCGCGATTGATTGGTCTTACGAATTATTAACAGAGCCAGCTAAAATGCTGTTAGCTCGTCTTGCCGTATTCGCACGCGGCTTCACCCTGACGGATGCTGATGCTGTCTGTAGTGAAGAGAATATGATGGGCGCAGAGTTCCCTGGGGAAGAAGCCGTGACTGTTGAGTCAGGTCTTAAAAAGCTGGATTATAGTGAGGGGCAGGACGAGTTGGATGTGTTAGTCAGTATCCAGGATCTCCGCGGCCAGTCACTATTGTCGGGCGAGGTGGACTCAGAAACGCAAGAAACCCACTTTGTCATGCTGGGATCAGTGCGGGCTTATGCGCTGGAGAAGCTCCACCTGATACCAGCAAATGAACTTATGGTGCGGCAACGTCACGCGGTCTATTTTCTCCAATACGCGCAAGAGTGGCTGGCTCATCTGCGGGGGCTTGAGGAAGCCACAGCACTACGGCAATTGGACATGCAGACCGAAAATATAAGCGCTACCCTGGAATGGACTCACCGCAATCAGCAATATCAGCTCTGTGGTGAACTGGCTTTAGTATTAGGGACCTTCTGGCAGCGGCGTGGCCTTACCAAAGAATCTTTGCGCTGCTTTGACATCGGGTTAGAGGCTGTCCAACATATTGATGCAGAGCCTAATGCAAGTCAATCTCAGCGTCCGCCTCAAGTCCAACTGCACCAGTCTCTATCTCAACTCCAGTTGACGGCCAATTTATGGCGGGAGCGTGGCGGGTCTTATCATAACTGGTTGGACATCGAGAAAATGCGCCAGTGCGCGCAGGAGGCTTTGATCCGCTTTGAGCAGTTAGGGGATCATAAGGGGCAGGGTGAAGCACTGAATCTTCTGGGTTTAGCGGCCAAGCGAGAGGGAGACTTCCCCGCAGCGCGACGCTATTTTACGCTGGCCCTAGAACACCATCCGTTAGCTCACGAAGAAGTTCTGGTCGCCGTTGAACACAACAACCTCGGTATAACCGAATGTGAGGATCCTGCCGGTGACAAACAGGCAGCGGCGAATCATCTCCAGGAAGCGTTACGACTCCGCCGCGATCATGGGGATCAACGCGGTATTGCTGAGACATTAAATAATCTTGGGGTGCTGCATTGGGAGCTATCCGACCTGGAGGCTGCCTGGAATTCTTATGCGGAAGCCCTACCTTATGAAAAGGCTTTGCGTAATAGCGTCGAGATAGGGCGCGTGCTCTACAACATGAGTGAGATTGCAGAAAAGAAAGAAGATTGGCCCCTCGCCTCTCGCCTGGCCACTGCCGCCGATGTTTTGTTTGAGCAAATGGACTCTCCCTTCAAACGTTACTCGACTGCATTATGTGCCCGTGTCACGCTTCAGGCAGCAGGTGCTGGTGAAACTTTGGTCACTAATCGAGAACGCTTAAAGGACAGTCTTGGACGAAGTGATTAACTGGGCTTTGGGTGAATCCGGCTCCGCACTTGCGGAGATGGCTTAGTTTCTGCAAAAGCAAAAGGGCCTAGCGGCAACATTTACAGGTGTCCAATTTGTTAAGGTTCGCCTGCTAAAAGCTGCCTATTGACACAGCATCGGCAAGACTTGTTAGACAAGTTCATGCACCAAACTTATATTTTTTATGGTTTGCCCTGCTTTCTAATCTCTTATATAACTGCTGACCAGCCGTTCTACTCTACGGTATGCTGTGCTACAGCATGTGAGGGGAGGATGGATCATCATAGTATCGCGCTTGCACATCCTGTTGAGTTGGTTCATAGTTTATGGCCTCTGTCTGACGGCTCTCGTGAACCCAGGCTACGCGCAACAGCCTCCTACTGCGGCACTCTCGCGGCAGTTGGTAAAAGCAGTGGAGCGGCAAGATTTAGCGTCTTTAAAAGCCACCTTAGCCAAAGGCGCGGACCCTAATTCTAGTGACACCACCTGGCTTGACACTCCCGTTTTTATTAAGGCCGTGTCAGCAGGGAATTCTGAGGCCGTGACGATTCTCTTAGGCAATGATGCCGAGATATCCCAAAGTTGAAACTCTCTTGCGGCAGGCCATGCGCTCAAGGAAACATCTTAAATAGAAGTCGTTGCAGAGTTGCCAGGAAGCTGACATGCTGGCACTCTATGAGCCTTCCTACCTAGCGAGCGGAGACGTCGCCCCACGTGCAAGAAAGTAGTGTGTAGCATGTTTTGCGGTTTCACTGAGTCTGCAAACTGTGAAAGATTCTGCACACTACTTTCTATCCAGGTCGTACGCCCATCTATGGGAGTTGGTTTTTGTCGCACAGGCTAATGTGGACTGCTTTGACACCTCCTCTGAATAGGGCTTCACTTCATTGCCCATTACCCTCTCCTCTCAAGTACAGTAAAATAAAACAACTTCCAGCAGAACTTTTGGTTGACTGCCTTTGCCTCTTTTTAGGGAGAATAGACGAAGTAGATGGCACGTCACTACCGGGTGACTGAGTTCGATGATGTGTTTCTTTTAGAAGCCAGACTCGCCCTTCGCCAGTCCATACCCTCATAATCAAAACACATCTCTTAATTGCATAAGGAGCCTTATGTCTAATTTTGCCAAACATAAACTATTGAGTGAATTACTGAATACTACCGCTGCTTGCAGTTTATTTCTCGCTATTGCAGTAGGGGGAGACTCACCAATGGCCAACGCCGCAGAAACTGCACCACCAGCCGTCACCGCAGCCACAGCCATCCAGGACATTGAGACCCCAGCGCAACGGGATGCACGGATGAAATGGTGGCGTGAAGCCAAGTTTGGCATGTTCATTCACTGGGGTGTTTATTCGGTGCCAGCGGGATTTTATCAGGGCAAGGAAGTTCCTGGCATTGGGGAATGGATTATGAACCGAGGCAAGATTCCGGTGGCTGAATATCGCGCCTTTGCCAAACAATATAATCCTGTGAAATATAATCCCGAAGCGTGGGTGGAACTCGCTAAAGCGGCGGGTATGAAATACATTGTCATAACGAGCAAGCACCATGATGGCTTTGCTAACTTCGATTCCAAGGCCAGCGATTGGAATATTGTTAAAGCCACGCCCTATGGCAAAGATGTTTTAAAACCCTTGGCCGAAGCGTGTCGCAGAAATGGCATCAAACTTGGCTTCTATTACTCGCAGGCGCAGGACTGGAACAACCCCGGTGGCGCGGCGGCGGGCGGGCACTGGGACAAAGCCCAGGATGGTGATATGGATGCCTACATCAAGAATGTCGCGGTACCCCAGGTGAAGGAAATCCTCTCGAACTATGGCCCTATTTCAGTGCTGTGGTGGGACACGCCGGTGGATATGACCAAGGAGCGGGCGGCTCAATTTATCCCGCTGCTCAAACTGCAACCGGGCATTATCATGAATAACCGTTTAGGTGGCGGCTATCGCGGTGATACCGAAACGCCGGAGCAGTTTGTCCCGGCTACCGGTTTCCCCGGTCGAGATTGGGAAACCTGCATGACCATGAATGATACCTGGGGCTTTAAGAGCAACGATAACCACTGGAAGAGCACCGAGAGCCTCATCCGTAATCTGGTAGATATTGCTTCCAAGGGTGGCAACTACTTATTGAATGTTGGCCCGACTTCTGAGGGGCTTATTCCTCAACCTTCGGTGGAGCGGCTGCAAGCCATCGGCCAATGGATGAAGGTCAATGGTGAAGCGATTTATTCCACCACAGCCAGTCCTTTCAAACACTTAGCCTGGGGGCGTTGCACCAAGAAGATTGCAGGGAACAACACCACGCTCTACCTCCACGTTTTTGACTGGCCCAAGGATGGCAAGCTCTTAGTGCCAGGACTCAAGAATGCCGTTACAATGGCTGATGTGCTCGCAGCTAACAGGCGAGAAGCATTGGCGACTCAGTCTGGCCCGGAAGGGGTTATGATCATGGTGCCAACCACCGCCCCTGATCCGGTTAGCTCCACTGTAGTGCTTGAAATTAAGGGTGCGCCACAGGTGGAAATTGCACCTTTAGAGCAAGAGACTAATGGCTCCTTGACACTACTGCCCAACGACGCTGTTTTACATGGTAACGATGTTAAGGTGGAATCAGCGCGTGGGCGTGATAATATCGGCTACTGGACGAACGCTGGAGATTGGATCGAGTGGCCCTTCAAAGTCACTAAACCGGGTAAGTTCACCGTGCGCGCTGAGGTGGCGGCGACGGGCAGTGGCTCGTTTGAGTTGAGTGTTGGCGACCAGAAGCTCCATGCCACCGCACCTAACACGGGAGATTACGGTAAGTTTAAAGCAGTGGATTTAGGCACTATCGAAATCCCCACAGCGGGTAAAGTGTCACTGATGATTAAGCCCGTGGCGGATGGCTGGCAGCCGTTCAATCTGCGCTCCATTCAACTTAAGCCTGTACCGTAAAAGTAATAATTTATAATGCCTGTGTCATGCTACGATGAAAGGGAAACATGCACCCTGCTGGTTGGTTCACAATTGCTACATCGGTATTTTTAACTTCAATGATCACTTCCTCTCATAAATCTCTTGTTAGGGAAGAGTTACTTCCTGTCCCGGAGAAGCTCCCCACAGTCAAGGAACTGCCTGATCCTCTCGTTATGCGAGATGGCACCCGCATTACCACGCGGGAGCAGTGGCAGCATAAGCGTAAGCCGGAGCTAAAGGCTCTGTTTCAGCATTATATGTATGGCTACGCACCTGCCCCTCCTAAAATCACCGCGACGCTGCGCAGCACCAATGATAAATGCCTGAACGGTAAGGCAACTCTCAAACAGATTTCGATTACCCTGGGGCCTAGGGGATGTCCACCTATTGAGTTGATGGTGGTTGTGCCCAATCATCGGCCTACTGCTGCCAAACCTGCTGTCTTTATTGGCATGAACTTCGGCGGCAATCATAGCGTGCTGGCTGACCCCACCATTGAGTTGCCAAAGAGTTGGATGCCTGCTGGCCCCGGAGTCACTGATAATCATGCCACCGATGCCGGGCGAGGCAAGGCGGCTGACGCCTGGGCGGTGGAGCACATTATTGATCGGGGTTATGCCGTAGCAACCTTTTTCTCTGGGGATGTGGCTCCCGATAGACCAGACTTCAACGGTGGCGTGTTTCCGTACTTTCCTCGCAATGGGCACCTCAACCGCCTCCCCTGGGATTGGGGCGTTATTGCAGCCTGGGCATGGGGTCTGCAACGGGCTGTAGATTATTTAGTGAAGGATAAGGATATTGATCCACAACGCATCATCCTGTTCGGGCATTCGCGCAATGGTAAAGCGGCTCTTTTGGCGGGCGCTTTTGACGAGCGGGTAGCGGCGATTATTCCGCACCAAGCTGGTTGCGGCGGCTCGGCCCCCAGTCGCTGTCATAACCCCAAAGCCGAAACCGTGACCGTTATCAATAACCACTTCCCCCATTGGTTCGATGGCAATTTTCATCAGTTCAGTGGTCATGAGGAGCAACTGCCCTTTGATCAGCACGAATTGATTGCGCTTTGCGCACCCCGCCCGGTGTTACTCTCAAATGGCAGTGAAGATCAGTGGTCGAATCCGCCGGGACAATTTGACATGCTGTTAGCGGCCAGGCCAGTCTACCGCCTCTTTGGGGTTGAAGGTATGGCTGACCAAGTGACGGAGCCAGTCATGGACAAGCGGGTTGGTACGCAACTGTGCTATTACATCCGGGACGCCAAACACATGGTAGATCAAGCCTACTGGGATACCTTCATGGACTTTGCGGATCAGACGCTTCCCTCACATAAATGAGGCATTGCTGCAAAACGGTCAGCGCCCCTTCTGACCGTTATACTAATCTCACCAAGTGAAACCTGCTAATCCTGGTGTGAGACCTTCATTAAGCGACCTGCCGTGTTCTGCTGATGCAGTTCCCGTTGAGGGGCAGCACGTCAACCGTCGTGGGTTTTTGAAGTTTGCGTTGGTATCAGCAGGTGCTGTGCTGACGGGGTGCGGGCGTTCCCCGAACGGTTCTGGTGGACGCGTGACTTTAACCCACTGGTATCACCAATATGGTGAGACGGGAACTCAGGATGCCGTTGTCCGCTACGCTCAGGAATATACGAAGCTGCACCCAGATGTTGATGTGCAAGTGGTGTGGGTGCCAGGTGACTATCATACCAAATTAGCCACTGCGCTACTCACTTCCGGTGGCCCCGACATCTTTGAGAGCCAGCTTTCCGTGCCAATGGTCACTGCCGAACAGGTGGTGCCCCTGGATGATCTTTTTACCCCTGAAACCAGACGCGACTTCTCCGAACGTGACCTCGCCTCGAACTCCGTCAACGGTAAAATCTATGGCATTAAAATGCTGGATGATACCGGTGTGCTATATTACCGCAAGAGCCTGTTGGACACTGCTGGCCTCCAACCACCGACCACTATGGACGGGCTGATAGACGCCGCTAAGAAGCTGACTTCGTCCACCAGAAAAGGGCTATTTCTTGGCAACGATGGCGGTATCAGCGCACTATTAACGATAGGCCCGTGGTCGGCAGGCAGTGACTTCCTGGTTGGCGATAAAATCGTGTTCGATAACCCTCGCACGGTTGCTTTCTATGATAAGTTGCGCGCCTTGAATGATGCGGGGGCGCTCTTAATTGGTGCCCCCACTGATTGGTGGGATCCATCCGCTTTAACGCAGGGTTTAACGGTTATGCAATGGGGCGGCCTGTGGGCGTTTCCGGCGATTCATAAAGCTCTGGGTGACGACGTAGGCGGCATGGGCTGGCCTGCTTTTGATGAGGGTGGCAAGCCTGTCACTTTTTTAGGTGGCTGGTCGGCAATGGTTAATGCCCAGAGCCGTCACATCGAGGAGGCCAAACGCTATGTGAAGTGGCTGTGGATTGATAATAAAAAAATTCAGCAAGACTGGTGTCTTAGCTATGGATTTCATGTGCCGCCGCGTATCAGTGCTGCCCGTAGTGCCGCTCCTTTGCGGGCACCCTTACCTGCCCTGGCTATGAAGAATCTGGAAGTCTACGGTCGTTTTCTGCCGCCTGCCTGGAACTCGGCTATGAATACGGCCTTGACGGATGCCGTGACTAACATTTTGAAGCAGGGTCGCCCGGCTGCCGATGAAATCCATGCTGCGGCTAAGAAGTGTGAGCGCGAGTTGAAACGGCTTTTGGAGTAATGGTGCATTGCCTGTAGGCCAGACACTCCTGTCTGGCTTTACATTTTCCTGGCCAGACAACAGGCAAGAGCCAGGCAGGGGTGTCTGGCCTACAATATGTCTGACCTACAATGTGCCTGGTCTGCTGTTTTACCAGTAGAGAGTAACCGACGATAGAGAATTGTAACTTCAATGCAATCAACCGACACCCATCTGAACGCGAACCATGCCAGGAAATTCTCTCGGCGTGAACGGTCGGCAACTTTGGCGTTTTGGGCGTTTGTTGCGCCAATGGTGATTGGCTTGACAGTGTTCACGCTCATTCCCATTGTGTGGGGCTTTTTGCTGAGTCTTTCCCACGCCCAAAACACCATCCATGTTGGCCACTTTATTGGCCTGGCGAATTATCAAGATTTGCTTACCGATGAGCAATTTCTGCGCTCATTATGGACAGTGGTCATCTTCGCGCTGTTCATTGTGCCACTCACTTACGTCGTGTCGTTGAGCTTAGCCTTGCTGGTCAATCGGGTGGGGTGGGGCCGACCCTTCTTTCGCACTGTGTTCTTCTTGCCATCGGCAGTCTCCTATGTCGTCGCCTCGCTGATCTGGAGGGTTAGCCTGTTTAACGGTCTCCCCTTTGGCTTTGCCAATAAGGTAATCTCTGCTTTTGGAGTTGGCCCCATTGCCTGGATTGGGACAGTCAACCCACCCTGGTATTGGCTGGTTTTGGTGACAGCACGGCTCTGGCTCCAGGTCGGGTTTTACATGATTATCTTCCTGGCCGGGTTGCAAGAGATTCCCCGTTCGGTTTATGAAGCGGCGGCAGTGGATGGTGCGGATCGGGGGTGGGCTGTGTTGCGCCATATTACGCTGCCGCAGTTACGCAACACTTCCATCTCGGTTTTGCTGCTGAACCTGATTGCGGCTTTCCAGGCGTTTGATGAGTTCTACAATATTCTGGGCGGCTCTGGCGCTTCGGTCGGCAATACAGCCCTAGCGCGTCCGCCGCTGGTTTATTTATACGGATTGGCTCTCAGTGACCAGGATTTCGGGCGCGGCACGGCGGGTGCTTTCATTCTCACTATGCTTATCTTTGCCGTGACGCTGATTCAAGGCCGGATTCTGGGCTTTGGCCAGGCGGATTAAGAGAAACAACTTATGAAGACACGACCTTGGCAAGATAGATTAGGCGATGTCGGGCGCTATGGGCTACTGGCTTTGCTCGCTCTGCTCTTTTTAATCCCTTTCTATTTAATCTTGCGCAACGCCTTTATGACCGATGCGCAGATTACCTCTTTCCATTGGTCATGGTTGCCTCTGCCGCCGCACGGTGAGAACTTTCAGCAACTGTTCAAAGACCCGGCGGCCCCACTGCTCACCGGCTTAGAAAACTCAGCGATTATAGCAATTACCACCCTGGTCTTGCAGATGCTCTTTTCCTCGATGGCGGGTTATGCCTTGGCGCGTATTCCAGCGCGAGGGCGCAGTGTGGTTTTCTTTCTCATCGTGGCAACCCTCATGATTCCGGGTGCTGTCACCTTCGTGCCGACTTATGCGGTGATGGCTTACCTGGGAGGAGTCAACACCCGTTGGGGCATTATCGCTCCCGGCCTGTTCAGTGCTTTTTCGACGTTTCTCTTTCGCCAGTTCTACCTGGGCTTTCCGGCGGAAATCGAAGAAGCGGGACAACTCGATGGACTCGGCTATTTTGGCATCTACTGGCACTTGCTGGTGCCTAATTCCACCAGTGTGCTGATGTCGTTAGGCGTGCTGACCTTTATCGGCAGTTGGAACTCCTTCCTGTGGCCGTTGGTGATCGGGCAAGACCCCTCGTCATGGACGGTGCAGGTTGTGCTTTCGACCTTCCTGACCGCTCAGACACTTGAATTAGCCCATCTCTTTGCCGCCGCTGCCATTGGCATTTTGCCCTTGGTCATCGTCTTTCTGCTTATGCAACGGTACATCGTTGAGGGAGCTAAGTTTTCTGGTGGCAAGTAAATATCTGGAGTGACTAATTTCTATGCTGCACTCGAAATCAAGACTCAACTATGGGCTGCTCCTTATCTGTCTCATGGGCGCAGCGCGCACCACCCTGGCCGCGAATCTGTACGTGGCAACCAATGGCAGTGATACCAACGATGGCTCAGTGCGACATCCTTTTGCTTCGTTGCAACGGGCACGCGATGCCGTACGGGGACTAAAAGCAACCGGGCCGGTGACGGTTTATGTGCGAGGCGGCCTTTACCCCCTGGATAAAACTCTGGCTTTAGGGGCGGAGGATAGCGGTAGTGAGAAATCACCTATTGTTTATCAGGCTTACCGTAATGAGAAGGCGACGATTATTGGTGGCCGTCGTATAACGGGGTTCCGCCCTTACAAGGGTCAGATTCTTCAGGCTGATGTGGGTGCGCAAGGCTTCAAGGATATTTACTTTCGTCAACTGTTCTTTAACGGCAAACGCCAACAGCTTGCTCGTTATCCAAACTTTGATCCGGCGAACCCTTATGGCGGTGGTTGGGCCTATGTCGCTGGTCAGCCGATTCCCATGTATAGTGATGTGCCCAATGAAAGTCGGCGCACGCTTATGTTTCGGCCCCAGGATGTGCATCAATGGGCGCACCCGGAAGAAGGCGAGGTGATGGTGTTTCCGCGCTTCAACTGGTGGAACAATATCATCCCTATTGCCTCCATTGACCGTGATAAAAACGTCATGACATTAACGCAGGATGCCTCGTATGGTATTCGGGCTGGCGACCGTTATTATGTGCGTAATTTGTTTGAGGAACTTGATGCGCCGGGTGAATGGTATTTAGACCGCCGCACCTGGACACTCTATTTCTGGCCGCCAGCGGATATTAACAATAGTACCGTCTACGCGCCAACGCTGGAAACTCTTATTGCAATGAATGGTGTCTCGAATGTTGAGTGGCGCGGTTTTACTTTTGAGTGCTGTGATGGCACTGGGCTTAAACTGACCAACTGCTCCAACTGCCTGGTCTCTGGTAACACCATTCGCAACGTCGGCGGGCGAGCCGATTGGAACATTACGGCGGTAGCGGTGGATGGCGGCGCTCATGATGGAGTGGTGGGTAATGACATCTACGAAGTCGGCGGCAACGCGATTGCCCTGAGTGGCGGCGACCGCACCACACTGACTCCGGCGGGGCATTATGCCGACAATAACTACATTCACCACACCGGAGTTTTCTTTAAGCAGGGTGTGGGCGTTAACGTTACCGGGGTGGGCAACCGGGTCGCGCATAACCTGATTCACGATTGCCCCCGCTTTGCTATCTCCTGGTCGGGTAACGACCACGTCTTTGAATACAATCACATCCGCCACATTGACCTCGAAACGGAAGATACCGGTGCTATTTACTCCTGGGATGTAGATTGGACCATGCGCGGCACACAAATGCGCTACAATTACATCCACGATGTGCTAGGCTATGGACGGGACAACGGCAAGTGGGTCTCGCCGCACTTCTCGTGGGGCTTTTATCTCGATGACGGCACCTGTGGCGTTCATGTTTACGGTAACATCGTGGCGCGGGCGGCTTTAGGCGGCACGCATATTCATGGTGGGCGCGATAACGTCATTGAGAACAACATCTTTATAGACGGCACGCGCCAGCAGATGACTTATAGTGGCTATACCGAGAAAGAGCCGCACTTCCCGGAGATGAAGGAAAAGTATCAGAAGACGATGAACCCCGCCTATAACAAATATCCTGGGTTAGCCAATATGGATTTGGCGACAGGTTATCAGATGGCGGGCAATAAGTTTCTGCGCAACATCATTTACTATCATGACCCCAATGCCAAGCTGTACGCGATGTATCACTTACCCTTCGATAAGACTCAATCCGACTTCAACATTATTCAACATTTCGGGCAGCCACTCCGTGTTGATCTGAATAATGTGCCTGCCGATAAACAATGGGACGAGTGGAAGAAGTTAGGCTTTGAGCAGCATTCGTTGCTGGCTGATCCCCTCTTTAATGATGCCGCCAAAGACGACTATCGCCTGCGTCCTAATTCACCCGCTCTGGTCCTGGGCTTTAAACCCATTCCCATCGAACAAGTTGGCCCCTACCGCGACGCCCGCCGGGCGTCCTGGCCCATTATTGAAGCCGAAGGCGCACGCGAGAAGCCACTGGTTAGTGAAGCCCCTGCACATTAGCCATTGAGGATTTTCTGAGAGGTTATAAGAAGAGGCGCAAGCATGATATTTGCTTACGCCTCTTCTTAAGCGTCTGGTTAATCTAGGCTGCGGAGATCGTCAGAATAGTAACGTTTGACTATACACTGACCATCGGCTTCGATGTGATAGTAGAACTTGTGCCGGGCGCGATGCCAGCCGATTTCACAAATAAGGCCAGAGCGCGGAGTGGTGTTGCGTTCATTGAGAATAACCTGCACCCGTTGACCTTTGTGAAAGGTGGGGAGAGCATGGCTAGGATTAACTAATTTGAGTTGGTGTTGCTGATACAGCATAGTTATGTTATTGACGTTGTGCGATAGAATTTGTTCTTGAATCTGGCCTTCAGCGCAGTCTCTTTCTTGTATTTTTCGCATAGGAACCCTCGATAGAATCACGTAAAATGAGAAGCACTTTCCCGGAAAGGAATCAATATGACTTGGCAAATACTTCAAATGCGTATCGTCAGCTTATTTATCGTCACCCTGTGGATGATGCGGGGTGCAACGGCTCAACCCCGCGCCTTGCTGATTGAATCAACCAATGGGGCCACTACTTTTTCTAACCGTTTAGCAGCAACTCTAACCCGCGCTGGCTACGCTGTTGAGCGGCACAATTTTGATGTTGCCCTCGAACCGAATGCCTTCACAGACGCCCGCTTGCAACTGGTAGCGATTCCTGATGCTCGCGTCTTGCCCCATGCGCTGCATGTGCCCCTGGAACAATTCCTGCGACGTGGTGGAGATTTGCTCGCCTTTGGCCTGCCTGCCTGGAGTAAAGCGTTATTGAGGGATAATGGACGTTGGATGGAAGCCGAAGAGTATGCACGGCTCAACGTTGCCACGCCGCCACCGCACCCCTTGACCATCCTTAGCGATGCGCCTGTGACGGCATGGATGCGCAGCTCCAATGAACCCACTTCTAAAGCCACTTATGAGATTGTGCCACAGACCCCATCATCTCGAACCACAGCCCTGCACGCTGTCATCGCCAACCTCACGGGGTGGGACACCCTCACTTCGCCGCCGATTGCTGCGCCATTCGCAGCAGGCACAGATCGCACCGTGTTCTCGGCCAAAGGTGGCCCAAATACCCACGCCCTGGCGGTGGAATGGGAAGAACGCGATGGCTCCCGCTGGATCGCCGCCGTGCCGCTCACGAATCAATGGCGGCGCTACGAGTTGGCTCCCACGGCCTTCCACTACTGGCAGAGCAACCCGCAACGCAGTGGCGACCATTTTCGCCCGGAGCAAGCGGCACGCTTCAAGGTTGGTCTGGCTTTTAGCCACAGCGGTTCCGAAGGGGGGCGGCAGGAGTGGTGGATCAGCAACCTGGGAACAGCTTCTCGTGCGGAATCTCCACTAGCTTCCTTGGGTGAGGCTCCCTCACTGGATGGCCTCTATCCTGGCTACAAAGATTTTCGTATCCACGAGCCTCATGTTAATTTGCGGGCCGCGTCGCCTGCGCTTTTCCCAACCATTCATTTGCCCGCGCCACAGGGCACCCTCTATTCGCCGCATCCGCGCCCTTCTGGGGCCGGTTTCGCTAAAGAGCGCAAGGCCCGCTTTGTGCCTTTGTTGGAAGCACACGCCCCCGGCAGCAACCTCTGGCGCGGCGTGCCGGGCGCACTTTATGTGCATGACGTAAAGGGGCGTTATCACGGTGGCCGCTGGGCTGTCTTTGGTATCACCGACCCGGCGTTTCTCGCCTCGTCTGGTTTTTTGTCCGGGGTTGAGACATTAGCCCGCCGACTTCAAGGGCCGCTTTTATACGAAGGTGGCACCGATTGGTATACTATTTTCACCAATCAACCACTGCATATCGGGGCGCGGCTTTCTCCAATGAGAGGGGCTATGCCTGCCGGGGCGAATCTGCATGTGCAAATCCAACTCACGCAAATTCAGGGTGGGCATCGTGTCTGGCAGAAGATGTGGCCAGCCGCAAGCCAACTCACAGCCACGACCTGGGTGCCGCCGCGCGGCGAGCGTGGCCCGTGGCGAGTTGATGTTACTCTCTGGCAAAACAACCAATTACTGGATGAGCTAACCCATGAGGTTTATGTGTGGAACTATCCAGCTAAGCCGCAATATGTGACGACGGCGCAAGGCCGGTTTCTATTAGGCGGTAACCCCTGGAAGATTCACGGCGTGAATTATATGCCATCGTCAGGTATCGCGCGTGACCTGCCGGAAGACGCCGCTGATTTTGAACTATGGTTAGGCAAAGCGCCCTATGACCCGGTCATTGTGGCGCGTGACCTCGACAACGTGCGACGGCTTGGCCTTAACGCGGTTTCTATCTTTATTTATGGTGGCTCTCGCAATTCCGGCAACTTACTCGATATATTGCGTCAATGCGCCGCGCGTGGTCTCAAGGTGAACCTGGGATTGCGCCCCGGCACTCCGATTGACTTTGCTCCGCAATGGAAAGAAATTCGTCCGGTGATGGAGATGTATCATCTGCGTGACAGTAATACGGTTTTTGCTTATGACTTAGCGTGGGAGCCAAGCTGGGGCAATCATGAACTGCGCCGGGCGCAAGACGCTGAGTGGACGCAGTGGGTGCTGCACCGCTATGGTAGCATCGAGCAAGCAGCCACTGCATGGGAGTTTCCGGCTCCGCGTGCGGGTGAGAGCCTCACCAATCCCACCGATGAGCAGGTTAGCCACGACGGGCCGTGGCGCAAATTCGTGATAGATTACCGAAAGTTCTTAGCGGAGCTATTGCGCGAACGTTATGGTCACGCCCGGCAGATGGTGCGCAGCGTTGATCCACATCATTTGGTTTCTTTTCGCATGTCGGAGGCAGGCGACCCCAACAACCGAGGCGATGGTTTTCTGCCCTATGACTTTCCGGGTCTGGCCGAAGCAGTTGATTTTCTTGCCCCGGAAGCCTATGGGCGTATCGGCACCTGGGAGAAGACACGTCCTGGCTGGTTTGAGGTGGCCTATGCTCGCGCTATCGCGCCCACCAAGCCAGTCATCTGGGCCGAAGTTGGCAATAGTAACTGGGTGCCCGGTTTAGACGAATCGCCGCCCAATCGCTTACAGTTTCAGGCGGACTTCTTGCGCGCTTTTTATCGGATGATGCTGGCCTCTGGCAGCAATGGCCTCTTTTTCTGGTGGTATCCCGGCGGCTTCCGCAATGGCGAGAATAGCGATTTTGGCATTATCAATCCCGATGGTACTGACCGCCCCGCCAGTCGCGTTATCCGAGAACAGGCCACAACCTTTCTGCATTCACCTGCCCCTGTGCCGACGAATGCTAAACTGGGAATCCAACTCTGGGCGGACGCGGCAGGCATCTTTGGCGTTTATGAAACTGCCGGGCCGCAATTCTGGCAACTGGTGGCACAGGGCAAACAACCGGAGTTAGTGGTGCAAAACAAGTCAGGGTTTTAAATTGCCGGGCGATTGAAATCACGGCAACCACAGCGCAAAGTCCGCCTGCGCGGACTCAACAGGGATAGGTGTGCATATAGAGCCTAAATGAGCCTGCGCAGGCAGGCTTAGCGCCGTTGTTGCCTGCGGCTTCAGCCGCCTGGCTATGGAAGATATGATGTAGAGCAGCAAAGATAGTCCTAAAACAAAAACATAAATCAGGGAGATAAAGTTATGGCGAATGAGCAGGGAACAAACGATACGAAAATCCCAACTTCAACACTTGGGCGTACCGGATTGAAAGTCACCAAGTTAGGTTATGGCGCGATGGAAGTGCGTGGCTTACGCATCTGGGGCGGGCGTCCGATTGAAGAGAGTGCCGCTGACCGGATTCTCAATGCCGTATTGGATTCGGGGATCAACTTCATTGATACGGCCAACGATTATGGGCGTAGTGAAGAATTTATCGGCAAGTTTCTGTCGAAGCGGCGCAATGAATTTTATTTAGCGACCAAGTGCGGCTGCACTGTGGTGCGTCGTGATGAGAATACTGATGATACGCCGCATGTGTGGACGCGGGAGAACCTGTTTCGCGGTTTGAATGAAAGCTTAGCACGGATGAAGACAGATTATGTAGATGTCATGCAACTGCATAATCCCAGTGTTGAGCAATGCGAAGAAGGTGACTTGGTGGCGGCGTTGCAAGAGATGCGCGAGCAGGGCAAAGTGCGCTGGATCGGCATTTCCTCCACCAATCCCCATTTAGAAACTTACATTGGTTGGGGTGTCTTTGATGTCTTCCAGATTCCTTATTCTGCCCTGGAGCGTGAACACGAGACATTAATCCAAAAAGCCGCCGATGCGGGCGCGGGTGTGATTGTGCGTGGTGGCGTGGCGCGGGGTGAGCCTGGCGTCGGGTTGGGCAATCAGGATCGGTGGGCCGTGTGGGAAGCCGCTAAGTTGGATGAACTCTTAGAAGCAGGCGAATCGCGCACCACCTTCTTGCTGCGCTTCACCAACAGTCATCCCGGCATGAGCACCAACATTGTCGGCACCAGCAATCCAGACCATCTGCGCGAGAACGTGCAAGCTGCCGGGCGTGGCTCCTTGCCCCAGAGCACTTATGAGGAAGCCAAGCGGCGTTTAGATGAGGCCGCCAAATAGTTGAGTTCAATGAACAACCCGCTGGATGCTGCTTCCCGGCGGGTTGTTCATTTATCAAGGGTGTCGAGCAAAGTCACCAGTTCAGGATTGCGGCTCAGAAAAATGATATGCCCACGCGTGCAATTGAAGTCGCGGCAGGTCTTGGGCTTGTCCTGGTGTATCTGGCAAAGATTAGCTGCATCCAGATAGTAACAACGCCCACGCCCATCATAGGGCAGAACATAAGCCTGCATTGCTGTATCATAAACGGCAAACTCACCAAACTTGCCGACTTCTTCTGGCTCCAACATTGCTGCAAAGGGCCAACCGCTGGTGGATTGTTGACAGCAACGAGCAATACATTGATGGCACGGCGGAGAGGAAGCGAGTTTTGGCATAGGTATCGTAATCTCAGCAAGAGTTTAGCATGGCCCAGGAATAAATTAGTATGAAAATCCTTCTCATTGGTGGAAGCGGTTTTGTCAGTGGAACTTTGGCTCGCACAGCAGTGGCCGCAGGGCATCAGGTGTGGGCGGTAACTCGTGGCCATAAGCCGCTACCCCCTGGCGTTACAGCCATCGTAGTGGATCGTCGGGACAGAGCAAGGTTTGCTTCGGCTATCGAGCAAACGGGGCAACAGTGGGATTTGGTGGTAGATTGTATTGGTTTTGAAGGGGATGATGCGCGTCAGGATATTGAGGTCTTTCGTAACAAGGTGCGTCACTTCGTTTTTATATCGTCCGATTTTGTGTTTGACCCGGCCCATCGCCAGTTTCCGCAGCCTGAAGAGAGTGCTCATTTCCTGACTGAAGGCTATGGGGGCAACAAACGCCGCTGCGAGCTTGAATTTATGGAAGGTGATACGGGCCGCATGGCGTGGACTATCGTGCGTCCCTGCCACATCTATGGCCCTGGTTCTCAACTTGGCTGCTTGCCATTGCACCCTCGTGACACCAACCTGATTACCACCTTACAGGCAGGGCAACCTCTGAAGTTAGTTGGTGGCGGCCACTTTTTGCAACAGCCTATTTTCGCGCGGGACTTGGCGGAACTTATCTTAAGCTGCGCTGGCAACTCACAAGCCGCCAGTCAGATTTACATGGCAGCAGGCCCCGATATTATTGAATCGCGTCATTATTACAGCATCATCGCGGATGTGCTTGGCGTGGCTTTGCAAATTGAAGAGGTGCCAATTGATGCTTGTTTAAGAATGAACCCGGATAAAAGCTCATTTCTGTGTCACCGGATTTATAATTTGCAAAAGTTGAGGGAACATGGTTTAGCCGTGCCTGCGACACCCATCGCCCTTGGCTTGCGCGAACATGTGCTCGCCCTGTTTAATGATTAAGCTTAATTCTTGAACATAATTCTGAAATGGACTGGTAGCACTTTGCGCCGTTGTATATGCTTCTTGCCAGACAACTTAGTTAAAATCACTTTTAATGAAACTTCCAAAAATTGCGTCTTTGCTGTTATTAATCAATGTGCCATTGCTGGCCTCGCATCGTAATGCTTTAGCTTGGTCAATGAAGCGGGCACCTATCATGACACGATGGGCCAGCCAGGTAGACCCCCAACGGCCCCTGCCCGAATACCCCCGCCCCCAACTCGTCCGCTCGGAGTGGCTGAACTTGAATGGTATCTGGGAATACCAAAGCGGTGCGGCCAATGATGCCGTGCCCGTGGGACAGAAGCTATCCAGCGAAATTCTGGTGCCTTTCCCGGTTGAATCGGCGCTATCCGGTGTGATGGAACATCATGATCGCCTCTGGTATCGTCGCACCTTCACCGTTCCGGCTACCTGGCAAAGCAAGCACCTCATGCTGAATTTCGGTGCGGTGGATTACGAAGCTGAAGTGTTCGTCAACGGTAAGAGTGTTGGCGTGCATCAAGGCGGCTATCTACCCTTTAGCTACGATATTACTCCCTTTTTGAACCCCACTGGCCCACAGGAACTCATCGTGCGGGTATTTGATCCCACCGATAGCGGCGGACAACCACGCGGTAAACAGACTACCCATCCCGGTGGCATCATGTACACGCCCACCACAGGCATCTGGCAGACAGTGTGGCTTGAGCCGGTGTCGCCCGCTTCGATCCAAAATTTAAAAATCGTCCCTGACATTGATCAAAGCCGTGTAAGAATCACAGTTAATGCGCCTGATGCGACGCCTAATGCCCAAGCTGTCCTCAAAATTATAGATGGGGCTTCAGTCATCCGCACTCTCAGAGCTAAACCCAATACCGAATTATTAATTCCTATCAGGAAGCCCAAACTGTGGTCGCCTGATAGCCCATTTCTGTACGGCCTTGATGTAACTTTGATGCAGGGTAGAGCCGCCAGTGACCACGTTAGCAGTTACTTCGGAATGCGCAAGATTTCCATTGCCGAGCAGAACGGTGTTAAGAAGATGTTCCTTAACAATCATTTCGTCTTTGAGATTGGCCCGCTCGATCAAGGCTTTTGGCCCGACGGTATTTACACACAACCCACCGAAGCGGCTTTGGTGTCAGACATCCAGGCCATGAAAACCCTCGGCTTCAATATGGTGCGCAAGCATATCAAAGTCGAGCCTGCGCGTTGGTATTACTGGACAGACAGGCTTGGCTTGCTGGTCTGGCAGGATATGCCATCACCTAACTCCTATCTACCGGGCGGTGTTACACCGCCACCGATTGATAAGGCCGCATTCGAGACGCAGTTGCAAAACGTGATTCAAACCCACTGGAACAGTCCTTCGATCATCATGTGGGATATTTACAATGAAGGCCAGGGGCAGTATGACACGCCGCGCCTCGTGAGCATGGCCAAGACCCTCGACCCTTCGCGCCTGGTTAATGAGGCCAGTGGTGGCGGCTACACGGGCGCGGGTGATGTCGCCGATATTCATAGTTATCCGCCCCCGGCGTGTCCGCGCCCCAGTGCCACTCAAGCATTAGCCTGTGGTGAATACGGCGGTATTGGCTTCTTCGTTAAAGGTCATACCTGGACGGATGCCGGTGGCGGCTATGTGACGTTGAACGACAAGAAAGATGTCGAAGACCTCTATGGCGAATTCGCCAATCAACTCAAATCGTTCCGCGATAAGCAGGGCATGAGCGCAGCCGTTTATACGCAAATCACAGATGTCGAAAACGAACTCAATGGCTTAATGACCTATGATCGCGTTTTTAAAGTTGATCCGGCTGCCATCTCCTTAGCCAATCACTTCCAGTATCCCATCCCGACTTACCGGGAGATTATTCCCACCTCGGAAAAAACCAGCCAGACCTGGAAATATACCACCATGCGTCCGGCGGACAATTGGAATCAGCCAAACTTTGATGATACGGCCTGGCAGCAAGCTCCTGGCGGTTTCGGCACCGACCCACCTAATCATGGCATTGTGGGAACCCCGTGGACGACCTCCGACATCTGGCTGCGCCGCACCTTCAACCCCGGCAACCTGAATGCGGAACAGATCAGTCGTCTGGTCATCCGCGACTACCATGACGAAGATATTGAAGTCTATATTAATGGTGTCCACGCCTATTCCAGTCGTGGCTTTATTAGCAGTTACGAATATAAACCGTTGAGCCAGGAAGCCCAACGAAGCATTATCCCGAATAGGCAGAACGAGTTGGCCGTCCATTGTCATCAGACCAGCGGCGGCCAGTACATTGATGTTGGCCTCTCCGAGCGCATTCCACCAAAGCAGTAACTTGATGCAGGGCGATTAAAATCGCAGCAACAACAGCGCAAAGCCTGCCTGCGCAGGCTCCCCAACTGATGGGCTTCATGCTCCGTGCTGAGTCCGCGTAGGCGGACTTCGCGCCTTGGTTGCTGCGATTTTAATCGCCCCGCATCAATAAATAACCCCAGCTTTTATCCCTATCCACCAGGATAGGGATAAAAGCTGGGGTTATTGCACAGGTTTGGATCGCCACTGGCGCAGCCTGGCACTGTCTGGTCGCACATCCTCAAGGTGGGATAAGCGTGGATTAGGGCACAACCACTGAGGGTGGCGCTGCCTTTAATCGCGGTCGGTGTCAGCCACTTTGCATGACCATCAAAAAAAGCACAGTTCATACCGCCCTGGTGCCGGTTGGCGAGAGTCAGCATGGGTCGCTCCTGGGGATTAACGGGGTCGGGTGCCATATCTTTATTGAATGGCTCCATCCAGCTTTCGCTGACGGTGGCCCCACTCTCATTCACGTCCCACTTTTCTGTAATGACAATAGCTTCGGAAGCATTGGTGACCTGCGCTCTCTTAAGATATTCAACGGCACTAGACGCCACGTAAGAGCGCGGGATGGTGTTATTACCGCTCACGTCTGGGCTGGCCAGGGGGCCGTTATCACTGGGACAGCTAAACACAGTGTTGTTCTTGATATACGGCATCAACTGATTCCACCACTTGAGATCATTGCCGCTGGTTGCCTTATGCAAGCGCGTCATGTCTACATTGGTGGTGGAGCGGAAAAACAGGCGGTCATCATTGTCCTGCATATACTGTTGTAAACCCATGCCGATCTGCCGCATATTGGAGAGACACGAGATAGAGCGGGCCTTCTCGCGGGCCTGACTAAAGACAGGAAACAGGATTGCCGTCAGGAGAGCGATGATGGCAATAACAACTAAAAGCTCGATGAGCGTGAAGCCCTGGTGTGGGCAACGTTTGGGTGGGGCAGTGCAGCGGTGGCCAGCACCGCATGACACCGACGCGGGCGGGCCAGG